>Ga0247836_1005256_pt1 | contig 15310 bp, 27 predicted proteins | sample LaCruzMarch2015__4_FD_187116 | JGI IMG/M metagenome (GOLD analysis project Ga0247836, IMG submission 187116) | Freshwater microbial communities from meromictic Lake La Cruz, Castile-La Mancha, Spain - LaCruzMarch2015_14m | ecosystem: Environmental > Aquatic > Freshwater > Lake | place: Spain...
TTCAGGTTGATCCTTTGTCATGTCCGACGTGCGGCCGGTCTGGTCCCACCAATCGACGTCCACGATGAAGGGAACAATGCCGAAGCCTTTGTTGCCGTCCTCAAGCATCCACGACCATGTGCCCCGGATTCCATCTATGGGCTTGAGCACCTGGTCGTACACCTTGAGCGCCTTGGGGAGGAGCAAATCCCCTAGGGTCTGCTCCTCCACAGGCTGCGCGCTCACACGCGGGCTGCTTTCTTTTGCTTGGGCATGTAGCCAGAACCGTTGCGCTTGATACCTGTGTCGGCGATCTTCTTGTAGATGCTTATCGCTTCAAGCGCGTCAGCCAGTTCAGCCTCAAGCTCATCGTTACGGCTCTTAAGGTCCGTTGTAAGGTCCGTTGCTACGCGCACAGTGGTCTTCAGGGTGCTGTTTGCTACGCGCACAGCGGTCTTCAGGGTTCTGGTTTCAATTGCGCCAGTGAGACACCCAGTCATGGCTGCTGCAAACAGCAAGGCACCAAACCATGGGTTGATGAACAGACTGATGAGCACGCCTTGAGCTGCCCAAGCAAACAGTGCACCGCCGACCCACGCGTTAATTACGATTGGTGCAACGGCAATAGTGGAGAACACAAAGAACGTGGTCCGTATGATGGGGTCCATCATAAACCGGACGCCGGCCTCGCAGAACCAGTCCACTGACGTCTTCGCCTTAATGGCTGCGCCCTCGGCCTTGGCAACAGCCGAAGCCGACACGCTTAGGCCTGGAAGGTCCTTCTTGGTAAGGAACTTCTGCGCCTTGTTGAGCACGGACCACACCTTGCCAGCCACCTTGGCGACCGAGGTAGCGACATACGCAGCCGTATCCACGGCTGCGTATGCGATGGTCTGAATGAACCACGCTGACGCACCAGTGACGTAGGTGTATCCGACGTTGGCGATCGCCCAGCCGATGGCGGCCACTTTGACTGAGAACTGGACAGTGCCGACAGCCTTGGCGATGCCGGCTGCTTTTTGCATCAGTGTAAGGAACTGCTTCTTGGTCTTAATGATTACGGGTGCTACCTGCTTTTGTGCATACTCAGCGACGCGTTTTGCTGCCGTCGTGTGCTTGTTGATGTTCATCTTTCACGTACTCCTTATGTGATTGGCGCGGCTACGGATTTTCCGTACCGGTTTCTTCTTCGAGTTGCTTCAATTCGTCTTGGCGCTTTCTCTTGGCAATGTCTTTGTCAATCATGTATTCGCCGTACTTCTTTAACGCCATGCCGACTAGATCGATTGTGATACTTGCTGCCCCAAGGACAAGAACAGGAAGAACTAGTAATGGCATTAGTTGATCTCCTTAGGAATGTGTGTGGGCCAGTTGAGGATTGCACCAATGGGCAGGGTCGAATCGACGATTTGCTCTGCTTCTTGAAGCGCCACTGGCCCGTGGCGTTCTGTGACTTCGGCCCGGGCGTCTGCAACGCACTTCACGTCTTTTGCCCGGATTCGCACCCAAATGGATCTGAGGCCGATGAACGTCAACGTAAGGATTACAGCAACGCCGCTTACACGCGCCGCGTCTTTCACTTGAAAATCGGGCAGTGAAAATTGGTTCATGCCTTCTCTTCCGGCAAGTCCGTGTTTTTGTTCCACCACTGCCAGTTCTCCTTCTCGGCAAGATCAGTAGCGGCCTTCTTGATAAACGGACTAGCGGCAACAACAGCAAGGCCGATACCGGCGGTGACGAACTTCGTGGGGATTTCTTTCATGGTGGTCTCCTTAGAAACGAAAAAGGCCCCACCGATTTGGTGGAGCCTTGGGCACGAGTATCCCTACCCGTGTATGTGACTATTATACCGTAATGTGTTGCTGTGTAACAACTTTTAGGAATCTGTTGCCTCACGCGCACGTTCTGCAACGTCTTCATAAGCCATCTCCCACGCCTTAGTGCGCGAGATTCCTTCAGTTTCCATGATGTGTTCGGTTCGGGATTCAATCATGGAGAAGTACGGCTCTCTATCTGTCCAGCCCATTACAGGTTCCTTCCGCAATTAGGGCACCACATTGGGTGCTGCTGACCATTAGGACCAATCAAGTAACTTGGTTGGCCTTGATTTACTACTCGGTCCTGCATGTAGTGATTGAACGCGATTTGTTTCTGTTTGTTTGACTGGTACAACTTGTAAGCGAGGATGCCCACAACGCAGATGAGTATGGCGATCATGAGTTGACCGCCTTAACATCATCGTTCTTGCCGGACTTGAACATTGACCAAATATCGGTCACTGTTTCTTTCAGTTCCTTTGAGATGATCGGCTTAGTTTCAGAAGCTTCTTCCGTTGCTTGTGTCGCTAACTCTTTGATCATGTGCCAGTCCTCAAAAGAAAGAACTTCGTTGGCATCTAGGCTGAGTTCGATCTTGTGCTGAGCAAGAGCTAACTCGCCATACATGGTGACCAAGTACTGGTATTTCACCGGTACAGAGTTCATGATGTTGTTTTGCGCGTTGTATACCCTTTGGCTCACAGTGGCCATGTTCTTCATGGTGATTTTGTTAATGGGGTTGTGAGGCTCGTTCATGGCGTTGCTCCTTCGTTGGGGTAGGTGTTCCACAGCTCTTGGCAGGAGCCGTAGCCATTACCAACCCAGCACACGTCCTTAAGTAGTAGGTCGTAGCTGAGCCAAGCAATGGTGATTATTGATAGGACAGCGATTGCTTTGCCTCGTGTTGTAAGGCGCAGAGAACGCTGCTGAGGCCGGCGCGTGGTTGGCTTAGGTGTGGTGTCTTTAACTACAAAACGGTGACGTTTCGCGCTCATGCTGATTCCTTCCCTATATATGCAAATACAGCCCCACCGAAGCGAGGCTGTATTTGGGCATTAAAAAAGCCCTACCGGGGTGATGGGGCTAGAGGGCGTTGATTTTTCGCCGGATCTTCCGACGGAGGTAGTTCATGCGCCATCGGCGCAAGTACTTCGTCATTAGTGCTCCGTAACATGAAAAAGCCCCCGGGCTGTTTGCCTAGGGACTAGTTGTGAACTAGGTACTGCTAGCTCTTCAGTTCCTCACTTCGCCTGCTCTTGCGGGCTACTCCGTGAGGGGATCGTGGGCGGGTCCGGACAGACCTTTCCCGTTCCTTGATGTATCCATTATGACACATTATGAAACATTATGCAAGTCTTTTTGACCATTATTGTCTACCCATGGACATAATGCTGTTTTACCTGTCACAAGCTCGTAAAGAGCCCTACCAGGTGCCCAGTCATTCCAGTTCTTGTGCAAAGGTTGCGTATCTTTCTTTGTCCCCAGCAGCGTCACTGCGGGTCCAATAATGCGTATAACCCATATCTTTTACCACCAATAGAAAAAAGCCCCCAGAATCTTTCTGAGGGCTGTAAATGACTAAAGAACCTGTTTGCCGTAACGGGGGAGAAACGGCGCACAAGTCCTTTAGTGCCTTAATTATGACACTTTCTGAATCATTGTGCAACATGCAAGAAGGCCCCCAGCATCAGACTGAGGGCCTTCTCATCGCGGAGCACTGTGAACAATGCGCACACCAACCCTTATATTGTATCACAGAGTTACTTAGAGCAACACCCTGATTACTTATAGGGCAGCATGAGCGCACGGCGTTTTTCGTAGATAACCTCAAGGTGGAGGACTGGTCTCCTCTAAAAGTGGGGGTCGTGGCCACCACCACGGCCCCCACCCCTTTCTAAGAGGACTCCAACAGTTCAAACGCCCTTGAAGACGTTTTTGCGGCAGTGTCAAACAGCGTTGCCGTGGCCCGAGCAAGATCTTTGTCCTTGCCCTTCACCGGCCGGAACCACTGGTCGTACTCCGTGAACGCGTTGAACGCCCCGTACTTGGACCCCCGACCGAAGTCCTGCGTGGGGGACAGGTAGATGTCCATGATCTGTTCCCGTGCATCTTCCACCCGCTTAAACTGAAGCGGGCTCATCAACGGGTGATCAGGAACTACCTTTTGCGTGATCTTTTGGAAACCATCCAAGCTGACCGGGGACAGCAACCAGCCTTCCATGATCCGCTCAAACTCCTCGTGGTACTTGTAGGAAAGCTTGAGCGCCTCACGAGCCTCCGTCACACGACCGGCCACCCCTGAGGTGTGCTTGAACACGTACTTCGCTTTTGCCGCCCCAATGGCTGCATTCCACGTGTTCTGGCAGACCACGCGGATGTCGGTGATGATCGCCGTCACCGCCATCGACCCGTCGTGGCTGGACCCAATTACGAGGTACAACTCGTGCGGGTCTTCCCCACCAAAATCCAATGTGGAAGGCAGTTTGATGCTCATGAAGATCCGCTTGCCATCGTTGAGCGACCCCATGGTCTCCCAGATGCCACCGGACTCATCCACGATGATTTGGGCCAGTTCACCGATTTCCTTGTTCTGCACGACCGTGTACTGCTCTCCGACGATCCCAAGGCCGTTGATGCCGAGCTTGGGGTGATCTCGCCACACGGGGTAGTGACCACTGATTGGAAAGTGGCCGTAATCGTGAGTGAAATGGACTGGTTCCTCACCCTTATATACGGGCCAGTTCAGTTGGGCCGTCTCAAGAGCTTCATCGAGAGTAAGGGCCTGACTGGTGATAATGCCCAGACGGTGCCACGCTGGCTCCCGGTGGGAGTAAAACGCAGCCGTGCCGTCGGGCAGTTGTTCAATTGCATGTGCCATTCTTTTGCCTCCTTGGCGAGTTGGGTAAAACAAAGGGAGCCATAGGCTGATTGCCTATGGCTCCCTGTTGCGGTTACTGGAGCTACCTGGTCGTAGCGTCCAGCGCTTGGCCAATTGCAATATCGGCCAAGAGTTCTTCGGGTGGTAGTCCGATGTCACGGCCCCACGAAATTAAAAGCGCGGCAGAAATTAAACTTAAATCCGCCGTGACGGCTTGGGCGACGTCAATGCTTTCTGGCAAAAGTTTTTTCGCTGTCTGTTGATCGTCAAAAACCATGGCGGCAAGCAGGGATAGCGCTAATTCCCGTGCAGATGGCAAGTTCTCAGCCGGTGGCTGTTCTTTGCCGGGCCGACGCTTTGATAAAGCCATTGAGGTCCTCCAAGAGTATACGAGTTTTGGTGCGCTGTGATCCGGGTGCGCTGATATCCACTGATGGAATTGAACCTGCGTGGATGAGTCGATAAATGTGTACTTTGGAGCAACCAAGGCGATCAGCCGCTTGCTGAGGCGTTAGCGCTATGAGGGTGTTTGGGTCAGTTTGTGTCATAAGGAGTATCAAAGCGCATCAAATAGTTTCGCGCAACATCTTGCTGAAGGCAAATAACCCCTAATTGTTGCATGTCGTACCATCAAGCGCCATTATGATTCAGAATAGTACAAAGTGCCTGTATGATTCAATATGGTACAAAAGCCACCGTACCCGGCAAAGGCCAGCCGTGGCCACTACAAAGAGTTTTGATTACCCGCTTTTAATCCATCCTCGTATGCTTTGGCGTTTGTACTGGCAAGAACTTCTTGCCAATGCCCCGGACGGGATTCTTGCCACGGGGCAGGCATAAATCCGCCCGTGGACAACCAGTTATCCAGTCCTGCTATGAGGTCAGCCATTTCTTCATAATCAGAAATACGGGCAATTCCCCCATAATGCTGGGTAACAATGTTGCGGATAGTTTCTAGTGCTTCGTTAGGGTCCATTAGTTCTTCCCTTCTCTGCTTGGGCATGTACTTAACTGGGCAATAGCCAGAGCAGTCTGAAAAGCATCGCCCGTAACCATGCTGTTTCGTATTTCGGCGAGATATTCAGGATCTGTCGGGTGAAAGATCAGGCATCTACAACCATCATCAATAAGTTGCTGCTGCTTTTCATAAACGTCAAAGCAAATAGTGTCTTTCATTTTTCCCATATCAGTTCTCCTGCTCTGCTACTTGCGCATCAATTTCGCCGCGTAAGGCTTTAACGAGATAGCCCTGCTTTTCCAGTATTTCTAAGCAGACATCTATTTCGTCCCAACAAGCTTTAGGTAGTTTTACTTTGATCATTAGTTACTCCCACGAGTGAAGGACCCAGCCGCGCTTGTGGGCTTCGGCTGGGTCTCGGGTTATTAGGTCGTGGCATGGCCGGCATAAACAGACAAGGTTTGTCTCATCCGTTATGGAACCGCCACGCGCACGTGTTTTCTTTTCATGCACGTCCACGCTGCGTTGTTGTGAGCAGCGTTGACATATCGGGTACTGCTTAAGCAGCTTGATTACCAGAGGGATCCGTTCCTTGCTGTACAACTCCTGCCGTTTCTTCGACCTGTTTCTCATCGATGCACGGACCTCCTCGGTAGCGCCGGTTGTCGCAATATGTGCAACGGTCGTCTTCTCCGGTGTAGTTATGACCCATTAAGACCACTGCCCTACGGGTTCGGCTATGAACTCGGCGCGCTTGGCAGCATTAATGCTGCGGGCGGCATCAAATGCCATACGCAAGTAATCCATGCGGGCCTTGGCGGCGCGCATCTTTGCAGTGGCGATCACCACATTTATGGACTCACGTTCAGCGTCGAGTGTGGCTTGCTGCCGGCGCAGCTCCATAGACCCGTTTAAGGACATGAAGTTGCGGGCAAAAGCGATCTTTTCTTCGTGCTTGGCTTGCTCTAGTTCGTAGTCGATCTCGCCAATATCTTCAATAAGTTCAGCAAACTCTCGACTAATCTCAGAGAGTGTTTCAACAACGTTGTCAAAAGTGTAAACGGGCTTGGTGTGTTTCATTTCTTTTTCTCCTAACGTGGGATACCACAAGAATGACCTGCCCAGTGGTGGAAGCCACCACGTTCCATTACTTCAAAGGCTCCGATGTCTTGGTAGATACCGGGCCATTGGTAAATGGGTTTAGCAGAAAGTTCCATACGAATATTTTGTGAAGCTTGATGTGACATTCCTTTGTCCATGAGCCTGTCTTTAACCATGTAGGGAAGGCCCTTTTGCCATGCGTCCAAGAACTGCCACCGCCCAGATGCACTGGAGGTTTCGCTTTTGGCGTCTTGACGGGATTTCTTGTTATGAAGTACTGCGCCTGTTTCGCGTTTGAGAATGCACTTTGACCACTGCGTTAGTCCTTTAGGCGGAGTTGCTGCTGCTGTAATTGCGCTTACATTTTGACGGGCTTTAGTTTGGGAAAGCTCGGGGCTTCCTATGTGCAAGGCTGCTGCTAATACAACTGTTTCTAGCATGAAACTCCTTACTAGTGATTTCCCTTCCTCACATCGGAAGAGTTAGTTATTCAGTTATGGCTGATGGCCCCATACGTGAGGCATTACGCATGGGGCCATCAGGTCTATGAAACCGCGTGGGAATGACAAATACACGTTGGTAAACAACGTGATACGCGGTGTTACTTGGTGGTATTAGTTCGTGTCGCGAATAACACTTAACAAACGTTCAATGCTTGCTAAGCGCCATGCGCCATCAACAAACATGATTACGTCGCCTTCTACTGGTTGGCGATCAAAATTTTTACCTACTAGTTGCACACCTACGTTTTCCTCTTGCTGCGTAATCGTAGGTAGATAGGGTGAAACTATTTCACCAAGGATTATCAATGGGGTTTCTTCCCATTCCTTGTCATTTACCGAATACATCAATACAGAATCTGCGGTGGGAGGATCGACGCTAATCGTTGATTCAACATCTGCTAAATCACCCAAGTTGTGTACATGGCCCGTTGAAGACGATGTACCAATTCGGCCTCTGTTCATTTCCATGATTAGGCGACCGTAATTCGGATCTGGCCAAGGCGTGGGCTCGTGGTGCCATCAACTCGCTGAGAGACCGCATACCGTTCTTGGCAACCGCCCCACAACCATCCGGTGGCGTATGCCCCAATAATTAATTGATCAGCCCACGAAGTGGGTACTTCAAACCATGCGCCTTCGCCACGGCTGATTGTTCCCACATCAAGGCTAGATCCAGAAGGAACTGGTTCAGAGTCAGGTTTTTCTGAGTACGTGTGTAACCCAACGCGGGAAAGCACCGGACCAGGATCGCCACCGTAAGGGCCACGCGAAAGGTATATCTCGCACTTGGACACGACTGCCCCGTAAAGCCGATTGAACGGGTTTACTGCTCCAAAGAAGAAATACGTCGATTGGATACCGTTCAAGTCACCCCAGACAAGTCCATCGCCATGCACCCAGTCGGACTGAGCTGACGCCCATGACGGGTCGGTGGAACCGGGCCTACCTACGCGCCACGTGTATGTGGACGCAGGGGAGAACTCGTACACCCCGGCATCAATGTGGTCAGGTGCGAGGGTAAAGAACGTGATCGGGCTACTCCACTTCGAGCGGTCATCTTTAAACACGGACCGAACTGAGTAGGAATACAGCGTTGTCGGGGCAAGGGCGCTAAGAACAAAGGTGGTTTCTTTCCCCGTCTTGGTAGATCCAATAACTTTGTAAGAATCGCGCACGTCACCAATCTCGTAAAAGTCCACACCGTCGGTGGCGTTCCATTCCAGAACCGCTGCGGTGTCTCCAACAAGAGTGGTGCGCAGGTTGATCGGCGCGGGCAGTGCGGTGGTGTACGTCATTGCGGATGTGTCGTACTCCTTGCCACCGACTGTGGTGGTGACTTTGAAGTTGTACTGAGTGGAGGGCAGCCCGGTAAACAAGTACTGCTGTTCCGTACCCGTGTACAAAGGCTCGGTAACGCCGATCTGGTACAGCGTCCATGTCTTTCCGGTGCCATTCCAGCGGACCACAAGGTCTTTCCAAGAAGACGTCCCGTAATAAGCCAGCAGGTAGTCGATCGGGGCGGTAGGCATCAGGCAGCCTCAATCTCGTGTCGGACTTGCTGAAGTGCTGCGATGTAATCCCGTGAGTTGCCTGGGATGACGATCGTGTTTGTGGTGATGGCTTGTGACTTTTCTGGCTCAGCGAAACCAAGCCATTTGGCGCGTCGATCCATCACAGCAAGAACTGCCTGCACTGCGGAAACTTTGCCTTCCATTGCCTCAGTCCACATTGCAGCTTGAAGCGCATCGAGGCGATCTAGTTCAAGAGAAAGAAATTCCCGTTTTTCGTGGTAGTCCACCATTGCGGCGACTTCGTCGATCCGTTCAGCAACGGTGGCTTTTGCTTCGGCTTCGCTGATCTTTAACTCCTCGGCAATGTCCCACCATTTCACGCCAGCAAGCCGCATTGAGTACGCCTTCTTTGCTCGCGCTGCCTTCTTCTCTCGAGCTGCGGCGGCGGACACAGCACGCTTGGACTTAACAACGTCACTCATTCGGGTGTCTCACTATCGATAGTAAGGATCTGCACAACCAAGTATCGCGCAGATTCGGCAACATCTCCTCCGTGCTTTTGCAGGATTTTTTTGCGCTCACTGGGGGTTGAGCCGGCCCAAACTCCGAATGGGTCTGGGCCAGACTCATACCCTTTGAAAGCAAACACAGCGCAATCCATGAGAACTGGACAGGCTTGACAGATCTTTTTTGCAAACGCAATCTCAGATCGTATTAGAGGTCTGTCTATGGTTCCGTAAAACGCCTCAAGAGGCATCCCCGTACATGCTGCGTCGTCCTGCCAATACTTTCTCGGCGTGTAAGGCAATACAGACTGCGTCAACCATATCTTGGCTATCGCAGTTGGCGTAAAGCCCCGAGTGGTGTCTCTCCAGGAACGAGGCGACATCCGTTTTGTTCGCGTTGCCAAATCCAATCACCGCTTTCTTCCATTCCGATGGAGCAACAAGAATTACTTCCGCGCCGGTTTGACGTGCGGCTACGGTGATCGCGCCTGCGACCATTGCCATTTGTATTCCAACCCGAACGTTACGGCTCATTCCTTGAATTGGTGATTCAACTGCAACAACGTCGGCGCGTATGGAAGTCACTGTGTTCCATGTGATTTCAGCAATTACGTCTATGGCACCTAAGTTGTCACCGGGTTTCAGCACGACCTCATGAAACACACCATGACTCGGCGCTGCGATCGCTATTCGAGAAGTGGCGTAGTCAATTCCACAGGCACGATGATCCACATGTCACCTCTTAACACGCCATTAGGGGAATTGCGTTCAAGGTTAAGTAATCCGACCTGCCCAAACGAATTCGGGCAATGTGAGCATCATCGGCACCACACAACAAACATTCCATTACGCCTCCTTCGGAAACACGGCGTGCTCACATACGTCGCGGTAGTTGCAAAAGTTGAACTTGCGCCCCGCGGCAGTCTTAGACACCGGAGCGTCAAACGCACCGGGGTTGTGTCGCTCCTTCATCGCCTGAACGCAACCCGTAAGGATTGGCGGCAAAACAGCGGACCGAACGTCAGACTGCATGGACTTTACGAACGCATCCATCTCTTCAAAGATCGCCGGATCCCAATGCACCCGAAACTCCCTAAACGCATTGGAATCCCGATCCACATACACGATCGAAGCGGCCATTGTGTTCGTTGCCTTCATATAGGCATGAACTTGCCGGATGTGTTCCCGCATGGGTGTTTCCCACTTGGATACCGGAAGGGTGTGTTTGCGTCCCATGTACTTGTCAGTACCGATCGTCTTCAACTCGAAGATCGAATCGTCCACGCACAACCCATCCACGGCTCCGCGCAGCTCCCACTCAGGAATATCAATCTGGATCTCTGGCTCAACCAACCAGCCAGCAGCGAGCCCTTCGTACTGCCACTTGTAATGCAGCCATGTCCCCGCATCAGCCATCTGCGCCCATTCGGGCTTGGACTCGGCCTGTTCAAACCCGAGATAAGACAGCACTTGGGCCCTGCCGCAATCGTTGCCGATCATCGATGGCCGGAATCGACCCGACCCATCTGAGCGTCGCCCTGAAAGGACATCGGCAACAAGGGTGTCCGCAACTGTGCGGATCGCCCACTCGTTTGGTTCCTTATCGGACTCACGCCATTCATGCACCCAGTTTGTGACTGGCAGGCCTGTGGCGCTCATTGGTTGTGCCCTGTTTCCTTTGGTGTTTTTCATGCTGCGTTTATCCCTTCGATTGCTCCCGTGCTGGCGAGGATTGATATGACTCCGCCACACGCCTCAGGCGAGTGGCCAGACCGGAGCGCTTTTGCCCCGGTAACGACACGTGCATTGACCCTTTCTGCGAGTTGAGTGAGGTCCTCGTACGGCGCGTGCGCTACGAGCTCCGACGCCGCTTTCTGCCCGATCCCGCTGATAGACAGCAAGCCCTTGCGGATTGCCTTGGCGGGGACATCGGCGGTAAAAGACACCGCTGACTTGTTGATGTGTGGGGACCGGATCGTGATACCGGCATCACGGGCAGCACGCAGGTATTCCGCTTCTTGCTCTTCGCCTGCGTAGGCATCTAACATTCCGGTCCAAAACTCCACCGGGTGGTGAACACTGAACCACGTCGTGATGTACGCCAGCAGCCCGTACGAGGTGGCGTGGGCCTTGTTGAACCCGTACCCCGCGTAGGCACCCAAAGCGTCCTCGATGAACGTGAGGTCCTCAGGTGAGATATCCGTGGCTCGTTCCTTGATCTTCACGATCAGGTCATCCATGACCGCTTGGGCACCGCCCACATCAGCGTTGGACGCCTTGATCGCCTTACGGGCCTTCTCGATCTCCTCCACCGTGAGGCCAAGGCGCTTCATGATGTTCAACGCTTGGTCTTGGTACAAGATCACGCCATAGGTTTCCTTGGTTTCCTCCATGATGATCGGGTGCCGCCCGGGCACCTCGGCTTCCTTGTTGCGCCGGGCGATGAAGTCTTCGGTGGCACCGGAGTTCATCGTGGCCGGCCGGAACAGCGCCATTGCCGCGATCACGTCACTGATCCGTGTTGGCTTCAGCTGCTTGATTCCCCGAATGGACGACCCGCCGTCCAACTGGAACGCCCCCACGACGTGGCCTTTTCGCATTGCCGCGTATGTGGCCTTGTCGTTCAGCGGTATCTGACTGGTATCGACCCCTGTCCACTCGATCATGTGCCGAATGGCGGTAAGGGTCTTGATTCCCAGCAAATCCAGTTTCACCATCCCCATCGCCTCAACGTCGTCCTTGTCATAACCAGTGACGAAAGTTTTGCTTGAGGCGACGTACTGGATTGGTATCTGACCCAGCGCCGCCTCGTCAGGGGCGATCATCAGGCCAGCGGCATGAACCCCGTACCCGCTGAACGGCTCGAACTGGGCGATGCCCTGCAACTTCGCCCACTCCTCATCAGGGATGGGCCCGTCTGCGTCCAAGCCCTTCTTGCGCTGAAGGGTCTTCCACTTCACCAGCAGAGCACCTTTACGGGAGCCCTTGTCATCGCTGACCTTCATCTCCGACCAGGTGCTGATGTTGAACGTGAGGTAGTTCGTCAACAGCCAGTCGAGGACTTCTTGCCTGCGCCCATGCTCCATGTCGATGTCAATGTCTGGTGGTTTGGCGCGGTCACGGGTGAGGAACCTCTCGAAGGACAGCCCCCACACGACAGGGTCGAGGGTGGAAATGTCCAGCAGCCAGCAGAGCACTGACCCGGATGCGGATCCGCGGATACCGAACTCGATCTTGCTGGCCCGCATCCAGTCGGTGACGTGGGCGGTGAACAGCAGGTATCCGGAGAACCCAGCCCCAACAACAACATCGAGTTCTTCATCAACTCGGTCGCTGTATTCCTTGACCCGTGAGGCGGGAATCGTGCCGTCCTCACACAAGGCAAACAAACAGTCAGTAACCCTTTTGATTAGTTCAGTGTCAGGGTCTCCTGACATGGTCGTGTCGGGGACTTTCAACCGGAAGTCATCCAGTTCAGGAATGACGACGTTTGCTTTTGCTTCAAGGTCAGCAAGGCCTTCCATGCCTGCGGCGAAGATGTCTGGGGCATGGTGGTCGCGCATCCATTCGGCGTCGACCATGTGGTAGCCGGAGCCGGGGAAGATGGCATCCTCGGCGTCCTCACTCCACGAGACCAGGCGCTTCATGTTGTCGTGGTGCTCCCGGTCGCCTTCGTGGCAGTAGTGGGAGTCCTGCGTGATGAGGACGGGCAGGCCGATCTTCTGCGCGACGGCGTACAAAAACCTGCCGGTGTCTTCATCAGACTGGTTACCTTCATCAACTGCGTGGTTTTGGATCTCCACATAGGCACCTGATCCGAACCAACCGTCGAGGGCTTTCATGAGGTTCATGCTGGAGTGCTGGTCACCTTCGCGAAGCAGGGTGGGGATTACTCCGAACCAGCAGCCGGTCATGCAGGCAAGCCCATCCAGCAGACCGTCTTCTGCCAGTCCAGCCAGATCACCGAAGTCGATGACGGGCTTGTATTTGTAGTTCTTGTGGGCAGTGGTGGCCAGACCGACAAGGTTCGTGTACCCAACTGCGGAGGTAGCCAGAACACCCATGTGCCATGTCGACGGGCGCTTGCCATCAAACCGGTCAAAAGAAACATAGGCTTCCATGCCTGGCAACGGTTTGATCCCGGCCTTCTTCGCGTGCGTGTACAGCTGCACGGACCCGGCGACGTTGCCGTGGTCCGTGAGCCCGAGGGCTGGGTATTGCAGTTCAGTAGCTCTAGCAACAACGTCTTTTACAGACGGCAAAGCATCTTGAGCTGAAAAGCGCGTGTGAGTATGTGCTGACCAAAAGCGGTCAGTGTTTGTGTTGGTGGACACAGATGGTCTCCTATTTTGGGTTTGTAGTGATTCGCTGTGCTACGGTTGCCACGTCTCCTTTTGGCGAGGTGATGACGGCGCTGGCGGTGAGCCAAAGCGTTGAGAGGGGCAGACCCATAACGGGCCTGCCCCTCTCTGATTGCTAGGCCGCGATCTCGGCCGGCAGGTTCTCGAACGCCAGCTCGTACAGCTGCTCGTTCGGGGTGCGCGGGTCGAAGTCGACCTTGTGCTTCTTCAGCATCCCCTTCACCCACGCTGGGCTGCGGCGCTTGAACGGGTTGTCCCCGTCGGCCTGCGCCGCAGGGGCAGCAGGCTTGGGCACGTCCTCATCGACCGCGACGTACTCGACAGCAGCAGCATCCTCAAAGGCCTGGGCGGCCTCATCGTCAGCTTCTGCTTCCACAGCGGCCAACGCTTCGTCCAGACCAAACAGTTCTTGTTCAGTTGCTGCCCGAATCGCACTCAACGCACTACGAGCATCCATCGGCTGGGGAATTACCGACAAAGGTGCCGCTTCACGATCCTGCGTGAGTGAAAGCGACCAGTTTGACGGGTTCTTCGGCGTGGGGTTGTCCCACAGCAGCGTCCACGATCCCGTGGTGAAGGAGAAGTCCGGCACGTACTTAGTGACGGTTTGCATTTCCTCACCAAGTGCTTTGGCCTGAAGCGGGCTTAAAGCCAGCAGCAACACAGTGCCAGGCTCGGGGTCGTACTTGGGGTCCTTGCTTAAGGAGCCGCCCTCGTAGATGACGGACACGAGCATCATGTCCTTCGCCTTTGGGTACGGCTTGCCCCACTTCTCGTCGGCCAGTTCCCGATCAGAGGCTCGCAGCGAACGCTGCACGGGGTCCTTGCGGTCCTTGCGGGCACCAGATTGGGTGATCTCGTAATCCGCAACGGGGATGTACGCGTGAGTGACACGACCACTGGGGTTGTTACCCGAAGTGACGTCTTCCCACGCTTGGATTTCGCGGTACTTCACCCACGACCCATCAAGGATGGAGCGCATACACAGTGCTTCGTCAAAATCCATCTTGCCGGGGTCGGTCATGAAGCGGATCTGTACGGTCTTGCCGGCCTTGAGCCGGTAAATGTCCCGATCGTGGCGGGTCGCGCCGGTGCTGGTGCCTGAGGAGGAACCCTCCCAAGCAATGTCGTCAAACGCATTGACGTTGAGGCCTTTGAAGTTAGGCAATGTACTCACTTGTCCTTTCGAGCGGTTTCGATGTCGTTTTCAATTAACATGGCGGTGTTCTCCGCGGTCCTGAACGCGCCCTCAAGGGCGAGGTCATTCACGCGGTTCATGAACTCCCCGACGGTTTCGCCAGGCAGGATCTGGTCGTCAACACTGAACTTCGGCCAGCCGGTGCGGTTGCCCCGAATGATGGTGATGCCGATGCTGGTGCTGAACCGTGCCGTCGGCGAGACGGGCGGCATGTCGTATTCGTCGGTGTTATCGGTTTTTTCGTTACTCATCGGTGCTGGTCTCCTTTGTGAGGGTTGTTATTTGCACCCACGGCGACTTTTTCCCTTTGACAAGGAATGCCTCCGCGGGAGTGTTGGTGAAGAATCCACGCTTGATGTGGTCCTTCAAGAGAGCGCTGTCCACTGCAAAAGTGACAATCTTTGAAGCGAGCGCGGGATCAACCTTTTGCAATCCAGCAAGGTCAACCTTGGGTGCTGCGTCGTCCTGGCGGATTTTGACAACCTTGACGGTGCCGTC
>Ga0247836_1005281_pt1 | contig 15266 bp, 18 predicted proteins | sample LaCruzMarch2015__4_FD_187116 | JGI IMG/M metagenome (GOLD analysis project Ga0247836, IMG submission 187116) | Freshwater microbial communities from meromictic Lake La Cruz, Castile-La Mancha, Spain - LaCruzMarch2015_14m | ecosystem: Environmental > Aquatic > Freshwater > Lake | place: Spain...
TACCGGAGCATTTTGGACAGTGTTTTTAAGCATTTCTAAATTTCCTTTTTTAGAAAGCATACCTAATGGACTATTTTATATATATAAATATATGTTTTTAGCCCTACATTTTTTCCATTATGCCTATAAATTCAAAATGAACAAGCAACTTACTCTGCTTGCATATCAATATGATATACAAACTCCCTCTATTACCTTGCTTGCACTCGGTTCACACGAGAATTTTTATCGTGATCTAAAAAACACGCTTTGAAGCATCTACATTTCTTGCACAAAACCGTCACAAAAAATTCATAAAATCGTGAATAGTCTGTAAAAGTTCAAATCAAGATAATATATCACACTTTATTTTTTACTAAACTCTAAACTCTAAACTCTCAAAACTAATCTTAGCTAATAAATCTCGTAAGTCCCCAAGAGACCACCGCAACCACGATTCCGCTTAACACGCTTGCAAACAGCAACAAAGCGGCGAGGCTTCCTTTGCTACGATTGATAAATTCATAGATATTTTTAATATCGTCGTGAATTCCCGTGATCGAGGAAAAAACTTTATCCGCCAAATCTTCCAAAGACCTTGATATATCTTCACGATGCGATTTATGCTGCTCCCGCAATCCGTTGAGTTCACTTTGCAATACCGCTATTTTTATATCTTGATGATTCGCCATATATACCTCTACAACTGACCACGCAAATCCGCAATCTCGGCATCTATATTTGCAAGCCAGGTTTTGCCGTCATCGCTAATAATCGACTCTCGCAACCTGCGAACGCTAATTTGTGCTTCCAAGGCAGCAATTTGCTCTAATATAGTAGGAGTTGTGGCAACATAAGGCTCGGCAACATTACCCTGCTCTACCCATTGCAAATATTCCAGATAATCTTTATTTGTAGGATCAAGCGGAATCGAAGCACCGTCTAAGGTGCGTATAATTGAATTTTCCGCACTAAATTTATACATAAATTAAAGCTCCGCAGATAAGGTTATATAATTGGCATTATTAGCAGGCACGGCAAGCAAATAGCTTTGTCCTGCCGTAAGACCGGTAAAATTCGGCACGCCTGAGAAATATAATGAATAAGCAGTACTAAAATTAGTTCCCAACCCTACCGCAGATTGAGTCGGATTAGTCGTCCCTTGAGAATTGAGAACACCGCTTTGCCCTGCAGTCGGTGCAGCTCGCATCACAACCGGCAAGATTTCACCTGCATTCATTGCGGTTGCCGAAGTTGCAGTTGCCGACAAATAAGCAACAATCTGATAATATCTTTGGCAAAACACTAATTCCAACGGATAAGAACGAATCTCGGGCGAAGGCGGTGCGTTATTTAGTCCACTTGCCACACCGGTAGAAATTCTTGCATCGACGTTTGAAATACTCACCGATTTTGTATTGGAATTGAGTGCCGAACCGAACCCGAGGATAAATTGCAACCCGTTTGAAGAACCTGCCGCCGCAGTATATGTGTAAGAAACCGTAGCAGTCGCACCGCTTGCAATCGTTTGCAAATTAGTTGCGGTTAGGTCGGTAACCGGAGATGTCCAGTTATCCGAGCTACCTGCATGGGTAACCGATAGATTAGGAGTTATAGCAGCCCCGGTATTATTAAATATTTGAGCTTGGAATGTTATCTGTTGTCCGTCAACATAACCGACAACATTACTTTCTATACGTTGGAAAAACTGAGTATTGGTAACTCCGGTGTTCCCGGTAATACTTAATGACTTCAAAGCAGGATACCCGAGCGTTCCGCCTTGCGACCAAGCTTGATTTGCACCTGTGGCAAGTAATTGCCAACCGTCAAGCGTATATGCCCCGGCACCTGCGGTAGCCGTTCCGCTCGTTCCCCTCTGTGCAACCTGCATCGACGGATTGCGAAGTAAATTAACAAATCCTTTAGAAAAAACATTAAGCGGATTGGATAAATTATTGCTTTCGTCCAACCCCGTAATATTGATCCAAGCACTATTTGCCTGATTGCGGATTTTTAAAATATTAGCCGATGTATCATGCCATAACATACCTGATGCGAGAGTACTCGGAGCCGATGCACCCGAATTTAGCGTATTTAAAGAATCCAACGCATTATTTATATTCTGCGTCATCTGTAGACCGCTGACCGTACCTGTAGTCGGCAATATTAAACTATTTTGTGACATATAATCCCCTTGTTAAAATCAATATCCCTGCACCAGCAGGTTAACGTTCCTTGCCACTCCGACACCGCCGTTTAACACCTGCACCACACAGGAAGAAAGGCTAAGCGAGCTGATCACCGCATCATCTCCGGCAGTGGCATTAAGGATAGTAACCTGAACGCTCGGCAGGCTTGCTCCGCCGTTACCGCCGTTAAATGCAGCAGCCGTTCCGCTAGCGTCGGGTTTAAAAGTAATCGTCGTGCCGCCGCTTGCAATTGCTTGATTGATATAATGATCGTCACGATCAGGTGCATCGACCGAGAACACAAATCCGCTTAAGATTGCCGCAACAGTCGGATCATATGTGTGAAGCTGCATTCTTGCTTTAAATTTACGAGCGAGATAAGATCCGGCACTATATTTCTGCCATGCTCCCCAAGTTACGCCGTCTTGCGATAGTGCAATTTCAGGATATATATCGACATTTGAGGTTGCGGCATAATCGAGAACGTCGGAAAAATTGAGTAAATCACCGATTGCCAATATATCGGCATATATATGTTGTGCGAAAGACTGCCAAGCTATCGCCAAATTACACAGGTCCACCCTGCCGATGTCTATATTATGCGTTGAACCAATTTCATAACTCGCATCACCGACGAAACCGTAAAACAAAATATCCAAAGTTCCGAGATAATCTGCATCACTTAAAATATCCCCCACCCCGCCGGTGATAATATTACTACCGACAATTGCTGCCGAACCGCCGAGCGTACCACTCCAACCGCTAGAAGCTTCATCGTAAGTTGCTATAACGTTACCGACAATACTGCTTCCGCTAACGATAATTTGAGCAGGCACACTATATACCTGCAAACCTGCAACCGGTTGCGAATATGCGGCAAGCCAATATGTATCATTACCCTGTATGCTAAACGGCGGATTAGAAACCCTGCCCAGATATTGCCCACCCGACCAATTTGCACCTTTGCGGATTTCATATAATACCGGACGAAAATCCCCGATATTATCCCACATCAACTGCATCATTTGAGCAACATAAACCGTGCGTAAATTTTGCGGTGTCGGCAACGGCGAAGAAAATCCCGTCCCTTTAATATTATACGAATATGCACTTACATCGGCAAGATTTTGCTTCCCACCGCCGTAAATATTGAAAGACAGTAATTTTATATAAACAGTTTTGCCGATATATTCGGCAGGAAAATCAAACTTAAATATACTATCGTCGATTCTAGCAAATCGGCTACCTAGGGAGTGCCGAACCGGCAATGTTCCGTATGCCCCCCTCACCAACCAACTTAGATTATATTTATTACTGCTGGTAAGAGTTGCATTTTGGTAGGCAATATATTCACCGTCGACATAGCATAAAGTTGCGAGTGACAAAACATCGCTTTGCGAAACCGATAGCAATTGAGCATTGCTTTGCGACAAATCCACCCTCAAAACATTGGCTTGGTCGATAGTCTTTCCGCTTACATTGGCATTTACCGCAGCGATTTCCGCACTCAAACTTCCCGTTCTTGCCGAGCCTTTTATAGTACCGATATTTTTATAACTATCACCGTCGATAGATATATAAACATCGCAGCCGCCCCAGAGTTTGCCGCCGCTTGCCGCAATCCAAACTTGCAAACTTTCCGCCAACTCGGCAGTCGGCTCAAAGATTATCGGCAAATTGGCATTGCCTGGCGTTATTTCATAATTAACCACATATCCCTGAGAGGTCTGATAACTATATAAAGGAGCATGCCCGCTACCTAAAAGATATTCTTCGGCGATAATATCCAAATCCCCGTTATTATTTTCGCTAATTTCTAAAATCCGCACCCATTGTTTATTAAGCCCAAGATTAGCATCACTAATCGTCACTATATCCATCGGGTCAAGCAAAACATAACGCTGATCAAGGGTAAAATGATATATATTGCGGATAGCACTACGTTGTAACTTCAAATGTGCGGAAACTTTTGCAGCATTAAGATCGGCAAATAAGTGCATTTGGCTTGAGGAAGACTGCCGCAGACCGAATTTTTCAATCAAAGCTTGATCTTTAGCCTCGATAATCGCCGGATTATAAGAATTATTACGATCCAAACATTCGATTTTAACCGAATTTATCGTATCACTCGGACGTTTGCGAATTAAAAATATCGGATCGTTATTACCGTTTGCAATAAAATCATCATCTCCGAGATCATATAAAGGTGCAGCTGGTGCGGTATATATATATCCGTTAGCAGTTATATTAGTATCCCCATAAGGTACTATATTCAATACACCGCTCGACCACACAAACTCGCTATTTGTTGCCGTTGCAATATCATCTAATATCGAAGATGCCTGCGATTGAGAAGTATAAGCCGGCGAAATCCACAATCCGCTTGCGATACAATAAGCCCGATAAATCGACAAATCACCCAATCTTGCAACAGGCAACCCGGCTCCGTAATTAGAGTTTGTCAAAAGATCGCTAACCACCAAGCTCGGATCGGCATCAATCACCCCGATACCGCTTAAAGAATTGGAAAATACCCCGTAAATCTCAAAATTATGATTGGGCAATTGCGGATTATTGCCGAGTTGATAGCTACTTGCCGCAACATAAGAAAATCCACTATAACCGATTGCTTGGGCAGGGTATTTCGCACTTAAATATCCCCACGGAGCTTGTCCGTAACTACCGTTAAACAAAGAAAGCCCGAGTCCTGCCAAACTTGTCCGGGATTTGTTTACATATACGTTGCCGATGCCCCAAATCGCCCCTTCGCAAAGCCCGAGTGCCACCGCAGTTTGATAAGTATATGAAGTTCCACCGCCACCACCTCCGCCTTTGCCTCCGCTTGCCGCAGAACTTGCCCCGCCCTTACCCCCACTACTTGACGATGTGCTTTGCGGAATTGCGACAAAATCACCGTACCAAATCAAATTAGGTGCAACTCTGGTTGTGCCGTAAACGATCGTTATCGCCTTGCCGTATGCCGAGCTTTGCAATTGCAACCCCGAAACAGCAGCTTGCTGACCGGCCTGAGATTTCGGAGAACCTACTAAAAATGACATAATATTAACTAAATGAAGGATTATTACCAAACACTAAAAAACTTAACTTCACGTTTTTTAGCTTCGTTATTTGCGGAATTTTCGCCGATGTAATTTAGCCAAGCCGCATTATTCATATTTTCAAGCGTGCATTCCCTGCCCACGTAAGCATGTATAATCATCGGATAATCAACCACTATAGCTCCGTGGCTAAAACAACGTCCGAATTTCCATAGGATTATATCGCCTTTTTCGGGCAATTCCACTTCATGTGCATATTGCAATAATCCGTTGAGATAACGCTCATTATCACGATGCAAATGCCAATCTTTGGGGTAATATGGAATTTCTATATTAGGAATAATCCCCGCCCGCATATAAACTTCGGCAAGCAAAGTGAGGCAATCAACGCCGGCCCCTTTAATCCTACCGCCGGTATGATAAGGCGTTGCGAGCCAACTCATCGCCTCGCTTACGACTTTATTTCTTGCAATTATAAAACTCTCAATTGTCATAATATCTTCATAGTTTGTTAATAATTATGTGTTATTTTACTATTAGTACTAATTTATTAGGGAATCCGTCATGGTAACTCATAAAAATGATAACAATTTAAAACCTTTCAACTTTCGTGAAGGTGCAATAGAAGGACAAACGGTCGAGCAAGCCGATGCCAAAAGAAGACGTAATAATCGCTTCAAACTAGGCGGAGGAATTTTATCCTCAATTGCTTTGGGTGTTGCATTAAGTACGGGTGAAGTTCCAAAAGAAGTTGATCAACCGAGTAATCAAAGTTCAAGAATAACCGCATTATTGGAATCAACTTCTATATCGACTCCTAATACATTTGATGTTTTTAGCGAAGGAAGAGCAGCCCTATATCACCAATCTTTTCTTGCCGATAATAACATACGGATACAACCAAAAGACACTGATCACCCGATGTCGGGTGCATTTTTAGCTCGTGACGGCTCACAAGTTATAATAACGTCTTTACCGAGAGAAAATATTGAAAAAGGGACAACTTTAACTCCCCAAGAATTTACGACATACAAACAAATCCTTAAAAACAGAAGTGATTTAAACTCATATAAAAACAGTGAACTCGGAGAAGATGATCCAAAAGTAACACAACAATTAAAAACAGTTTATATTAATTCTCTCAAACAATTAAATACTCTACCCGAGGAATCATTTGCAAAAATAACCGGCAGACTAATCTATCACGACGCCCATAAAGGAACTGTAGGGCTAAAACTTATCGGGGAAGTATTAAAAAATTGCCCTAAAGCAAACAACATACTTTTTAAAATCGACGGTAACGAAAATTCTCCCGGAGTTAAATTATCCGATTTTCTAACTCAAGGCTTAAGCGTAGGCGACAATAAATATAACATCGCACAATTCTCGAGATCAGATATCGCAGTTCTAAGTACATACACTCATACACAAACTCATAGATAAAACTAAACCGCCGTTTCATTTTCCGGCACATAGGGAAATCCGCGAAAACGTGATATATTATTAAATTTTCCGCTGCACGTAGCTTGCTGCTTGTCGCACCCTGCGGTTATCGAAAAACTATCGCCGATATTAACAATTCCGGGAAACGGAGAAACTAGACTCACACTACTCACTCCGGAATGAATATAGCTTTTAACCGTACGGGAAAGTCCGTCATTTGCTCCGCTCGTAAAGCTTAAAGTTCCCATATCAAAATAGCCGCTCGCCTGCCCCAAACTTGCATTTATTACGCTCGAAGTAGATCCGCTCAATGCACTGCCACTTACCGTAAAAGTTGCTTTATTAAGTCCACAACCGCTATCAAACAAGCTATTTAAACAAGATGCCTGATATATATTTCTCGGCAAATTCTGATTAAGCAATTCCAAATGACTATTTACCGTGAAAGTTGCCAGGCTTCTCGTTGCATCGATCTCGGCGACCCTACCTGCAAACATTATCACCGCACCGTCTGCAGTGTCACCGTATGTCGACATAAAAGCCCTATATAATGTCAACTCCGCACCGTCGAACATACCTTGCCGAACTGCCGACAAAAACCCCGTTCCAAATATGCTTGCACTTCCGGGAATTACGTCAAATACCAGACTATCGACCTCAACCCCTATCTTCCAACGACATTTCGCTCGTGAATCACTGCGATCAAAATAAGGGCCGCTACTACCGCCTGTACTCCATGTAATCCCGTTCCAGTTAATATCTGCATCACCCGAGCAATAATTCAAAACTCCGCCGCCGACCAAACTAAATTGATAAAGATCAACCGAGAAGAACTGCCGTGAAGCAAGCAAATTGATTAAAGTTGTTGATGCCGTTTTCATATAAATCCAATAAGCCTAATTTTTAACGCTGATGAAAGAAAATTTCTTCGCCTTGTAATGTCCTGAAATAAACAAGCTAAAAGCAACGCTATCGACCGTCATACGTACGGGGAAATAATAGCTAAAATCCGCACTGATGCTTACGCCGCTGCCGGGTGCAGTCACAAAAGTTATGACTCCCGGGTTAGCTGCCCCCCACCCTGCTACGCTATAATTTGCCGAGCTTTGCAAAACTCCGTTTAAATAAACATTACTTACGACATTGGGAGCAAGAATCGGCTCGATGAATCCACCGAAATTACGGATTATCTGAAAATTCCTATTGACCCCGTCACCGACTCCCAAACTCTGCCCTGTCACGCTTTTATCATCTTCATCTTGATATAAAAACGTGTCAAACATACCCCGGCGTTGATTAAAAAACCCGGCAAGCTGCTGCAATTCGGTAAATGCACTGCCGCTTCGCAAGATATTATAAGTTAAATCCCATTGCCAGCGAGGGTAAGATTGCAAGGCAATCCGTGTTTCTTTACCCGATATAGATTGTTGAATCCTAGTATCCCATTTCGGAGTTCGCACCACGTCGAACCCCAACCCGACAAACAAGGGAAGTATTGCTGTTGACATATGATTATTGTGAGTTGTTTATAAATATAGACGTTTTTATAAAATATTGCTACTAATGCAGATATATGGACATTGTAGAATTACGCAAATTTAAACCGCAAATTGAATTGCTTGCCAAAAACAACAAAGTAAGCAACGTGCGTGTTTTTGGCTCTGTTGCCCGTGGAGAGCAGAACCTTACAAGCGACGTAGACTTACTCGTAACTCTATCTCCGAAAGCCAGCCTGCTTGATCTCGGCGGATTACTTAAAGATCTAAAAGATTTGTTAAAATGCCGGGTTGACGTAGTTTCAGATGATTCTATCCACCCTTATATTCGTGAAAACATACTAAAAGAAGCACTCTCTTTATAATTTCCGATAAAGTACGATTCCTACATATAATCGACAATGATTTTCCCGAGTTCAAGCCGCATATTTTTGTTATATCTTACAACCTGAAACCTACAACCTGAAACCCAACAACTAACTTTTCCAAGCCGGCACATTACTATTAAAGTTCCTCACCTGCGAAGAAAGAGCGGCTGCAATAGCAGGAGCGTTGCTTTTAATAAATTTACTACCGCTTTGGGTATCGATTGCATTGATATTGATAGTATAATTATCACCGCCGCCGCTACCGCCGATTGTGCCGCCATCCCGCAAGCCTTGAGCAAAAGTTTTTGGAACTACCATTTCACCTTGGTGGAGTTGGGCAACCGTATCCGAGCTTAAATTCCACGCTCCGACATCGAGAGAAACCAACCCTGCCATACCTGCCACTATACCTGCGGAAATTCCTGCAGGAATTGCCGCCGCAGGCCCCATAACCGGAGACATAAACGCATAAACCCCGGCATATGTAGCAGCGGCATCGGATTTTATTTGCTTGATAATTTGTGCGGCATGCGAACTCCCGATAGAATCGGCAGTTAATTTATTATCCGCCAATATCGAAGAATTAGTCGTTTGGCTGATCAATAATTTTGAGGCTTGGTTTTTGGCAAAGTTCAAAACATCGTTAAGGGCGGTTTGGGCAAATTTAACTTCTAAATTACCCATTACCCTAACCATTGCCTGTTGCCAGGTTTCGGTTCCTCTTAGAATCGATCTTACCGCAGAATCCGAAGATTTTTCCAGCGTTCTAAAAAGCCCCTCGTAATTTTGCGATAGAACCCCGATTTTTTCGTTTACCTTCTCGGTGCTTTCTCCTAGATTGGAAAGACCGTCATGCATATCGTGCGGATTAAAATTATCATGTCGCATAAAAACCCGTTATAAATTTTATGAAAAAGTTTTTGTTAATTGCCGCATTATTTATCATTCAGGGTTGCACGCCGAACGAACCGACACCTGATATCACAATAGTCAAAGATCAATTCACACACCAAATTAAAATTTTCGGTAAAAGTGAAGAGGCAGATTTAGCAAGCGTGCATCTTGCTTATGAGCCGGCTTCTTGGCAACTTTACAGTATAATCGATCCGGCAAGCGGCAGTGTTAAACATCAAGTCGCATTAACCAAAGTATATTTTGCAATTGCCCACCATAATTTAAACAAAGCTTGCGGCGAAGATTCAAAAAAGCTTAAAGTTACAAAAATTGTCGATGCAGGTCGAGCCTGCCTTAAACGCTGCAAAATTCTTGAACAAGTTACGATAGATATTGACGAAAAAACACTCCGCCAACATGATTTAAGTGGCTATAGCATCAAAGTTATCGGCAAAACCACTTATGAGTTTGTATTCAAAATATCCGCAGCCGCCATTCAAGCCCAACTTGCCGCAAGTGACCTGTATTCAAGACCCACCGCCCAACCTATCAACTAAATCGTCATGCGTACCCTGCTCTTTGGGTTTAATCCCCAGAAAAGCTGCAACAATCACTGCAAGCGGAGGGTTAATTTGCCATTCTGCTTGTAAAAATTTCAGACGCTCAACGGTTAGGGTATTTTCGACATAATCCCACGTCCAGCCGGTAAGATTACAAATATTGGCAATGATTTTATCCCAATCCGGTGGCTCGGGGGAGCTATCTACTCCCCCAAAGGCTCCCCCGGCAGCTCGGATTTTGCTTTTTCAAACAATCCGGTCTGCTTGGCTACTACGCTAAATGCGGCGATCAATTCGGGCAAAGTTATCGGCAGCTCCAAAAACTCTTCTTTGCTTAAATCTTTATGGAAAACCTTAATCGCAACAAAGGCAATTTCGAGCAAATCATCATATTTCTTACCGCTTAACTCCGACAATGCTTCGAGTTTATTGCTTTCCCATTTGGCAAATATCGGTAACAGCCCGATAATCAAAGGATCAACTATCTTATTTTGTTTGGCAACCAAAACCGGCACTTGCCACTCTTTGCCGGCAAGAATAATTTTTTCCGCTCTTTCTATATCGACGTAATTATCCATTTGAAACTCTCTTGATAAAAGGTTATGATACATGCATGACAAAACCAATCGCCAAAAATCATGAACTATACGATTTTCTTGCAAAACATTGCGAGATTAAAACTTCGGGCGTGGGAACAAATCAAATTAACAATTATCTTTTCAATGCGACCGATTGTGTTTTGTTTATGGCGGAAGCCTATATCCAAGGTATGCGAAAAGCAGTCGGACAAAGCGAAGAATACATAGTCGAAGCAAAAAAACGCAAAGAAATAAGTAATCTAATCTTGGTTTATAATTGGTCAGCTCCGGCTCCGGGAATCGACGTAATCCAAATCCCAGAAACATTGATTGCCAGTTTGAATCAAGAACAAGCAGAGGTTTTTTTACGCAATCTCAAACGAATTCATAAAGACATTGAAGAAGGCAAAGAGTTAAAAACCCGACTCGAACAACTTTTCGCAGGTAATGTAAAAATATCGACCTGCTATTCACTCGACGGTGAACGCAGATTCCTAATTATCGGCAAAATTTCACCTTCCGACAAACGAACTTACGCCGAGCGTTATGCCGAACAAGTTGCAACCAATGTAATGTTTGATTTACCCAAAGCCTTAAATGCAAGGTTAAATCTTTTGCTACCAGAAGATTCACAGGGCAAATATTTTGTTGAGGGACGCAGCAGCTTCCACAAAAAACTCCGTTACGGGGAAGATGCCCATACCGAACTTATTTTAAGCAACGACGGAGCGAAATTATATAGCGAATTAACCGCAGAATCACCGCAAATGTTGCAAGAAATATCAAAAATCTTATCACAAGCGATTCTTGAACCATTCGGCATCTCGCTAAAATACTACCTCGGCAAGCACCCGTTGATAAAATTGCCCGGTACAGAATAAGTCTATTCCGTAGTAGTCAGCGTAAAAACATTTCCTGCCGCATCTGCCATAGCTTGAAAATCAAACTCGGGAATTGCGAATTTCTGACTCGTAAAATTGATCGCAAGCTTGCTGGATTTACAGGCATTGAGCTTAATCGTAATATTTTTGGCAACACCGAAATTCGCCGTAGTCGTTTTAAAATACACCGAAAATATCGGCGAAGTTCCCATAAGCTGATTGGCATAAACCGCTTTATTACTCCCCGAACTGCTCGTGTAAGTATAATAAACATATACCGCAACACCGGAGTCAGCCGCTGCAAAAGTATAAGTCCCGGTCGCAGCATTAAAACTATACTGCCCCACCCCGGGTGCAGATGAAACCGGCACCAATTGCACACCGCTGCTTTGATAAAAAACGCCAAAATCTTCTAGAGGGGTTTGTGACACATTTGCCACCAAATATGTAAACGGAGTAGTCGGAATAGTCACCGACTCACCGGCACTTACCATATCCAAAGCTCCGACTGAAGAGTTTTGTCCAAGCAACATGTTGCTAAATAAAGTCATCTGCAAACGAGCGAATTTGGCTTTGCCGAGAATTTTCAACTCACCGTCACCGAGTGCAACCGCAACTTTGTTTTGCCCGAGCAAAGACTCTAATTTTTGCTCAAAATCCAAAGTTACGTTTTGCAAAACCCCAAACATAAAAGGGGCTGCATTGGCAATATCCGTGCGTTTTGCAATAAGCGTACCCGTACCGAAAGCGTATGCGGTCATAAAAACTCCAAAATTATTATAAAAAGTTAGAAAAAATTAAATACCGTCACAAAACTGTAACAATTATCCGGTATGCGTTTAATTAAGTTAAAAAAATAGGAGATGAATTATGAGAAACTTGAGCCATTATCCTATTCCTGAACATTACGATATTTCAGCACTTTATAAAAAAGACTCGAGCGATATTGAAACATTATCGATTCTTACAAATTCACTGCCTTACGTAAAACCGGCAAGTTACAATCAGCGTGAAATTATCGAGAAAATTCTTTCATTATCCGAACAAACCGCAATTACGGCACCGATAGAAACAATTGAAATGCTTGGCAAAGCTGCCCTTTGGGTCGGCACCGATTATATATCGCAATTTGCCCGCAATATTTTAATAATCCAAAAATATGCGATCGAAGCCAATCCCGACAAAGCACTCGCTGCAATGGAGCATTCTTTTATGGCTTGTTATTGTACTGTTGTCCGCAAAATGCATGAGAACGCACAATTAAAAGGCAAATGTATCGAGTGGCAAAGGCAGATGTTTGGCTCAATTATCCAAACCATTGAAAACAATCCTTTTATAAATCCGACCATTACTGCAAATACTTTAAAACTCTCCGAACTTATTACCGATCTCAATGATGATCTTGCAGAAATAAACGGAAAAATTAAATATAAGCTTTTTCAAATATCCGAATATAATTTACTGCCGAACTAGGTTCTGTTGAAATTTTGTTAGAGCGTAAGCGAAAACGTCGAATTTTCGAGCATCGCACCGCAGCGTACACGTAGTACGTGAGTAGCGAAGCGGAGAAAATCGGCGTTTGCAGCAAGCTATAGCAAAATCTCAACAGAACCTAATCTATCTAGGGACAAGAATTTTAATAGGTATAATGGCAGTTGCATCACCGTCGAGATCACCCGAATTTTTGATTATTTTACCCTCAATCCGGCAATGCGAGACTAAACCGCCGAGAGTTTGGGAGTTAGTTAATTTATTCGGTGTAAGTGCAGCCTCAACCGCATCGATCAAATTATTAAGCACACTCGCAGGCACAAGCGATTGATCCTTCCCTGCATCTACACAAATATATAAATCAATCTCCAATGTTACGACTTCTGGCACCGCCTCGTTTGCTCTTATGTAACTCTCGCTTCGCTCCAGCAAAAACATTGCCGGCTTTTCCGATGAAGAAATACTACTCCAAGTTTGAAATTTACGACTTACGGTTGTAAAACTCACAGAAGAAGAGAGCAATTTCAATAATGCGTTGACGATATTCTCACGATTCATAGCAATCCCCAAAGTATATTGTAACAAAATCTTCACACGACTTTTAAACCCATTATTGTTATGATTTATCGTATAAATAAAATTCTCAAGGCAAAAAATGAGCGAAGATCCCGACAAACAGCCAAAAACCGAAGAAAAACCGCAGCCGCAAGCTAGCGGAGTCGAAGTGCAGCTTGAGCAAATCAATCAAAATCTTAGCCAAATCAACAAAACTATAGAAGAAGCTAATCCCAAGCAGGAGCCGCCAAAATCCGCATCACGTTGGATGATAACCTTGGCATCGGCCTTTTTGGGGCTTAGAATGTTCGGCAAAATCGGGGCTCAACTCGGCTTGGCATATAATGCTTATAAAACCGTACGTATATATCCCAGTTATTCGGCAAAGAAAACCGAATTACTAGGTGATTTCGTCGTCAATTCCACAATATTTGCAGGGGTAGGTGCTGCAATATTAGGTTCAATCGGCAGCATAATCACCGGCATAGTCGGCTATAATAACGCTCCGAGAATTAAGGATATAAATTCATTGACCAAAAACCCCTTAAGCTCAATGGCAATATTATTTGGCAAGGAAGAGGCAAAAACCGAAGCCGAAAAACCTGTAACTGCAGAATCGACAAGCCCGAATCCGCAGGCAGCAACAAACACCGAAACAAAATTTACCGAGACCGAGACCTTCAAACGGATTATTGCTAATCCGCAAGAAGACAAAGACCTTATACAAACCGAAGCTATCGCAGCAAAAAAGCAAGCAGACTTAGAGGCTCTAAAAGCCAAAAAACCCCAAGAAAAAACCGTAATGGACAATGCAGTAAAAACAGGATCCACAGAACATGCCCTTTAAACGGCAACCACACGCCGATAAGGCTGCAGCAAAGTCTTAACAAAATCTGACATATCTTGGCTACTAAAGACAATTTTTTCATGCCCGCTTAGCATTTTCATACTTTCGCCGATTCGGTTTTTATATCGATACCGCTCACTCACCAAATCAATACAAGCATGTTCAATATCGGCAGGAATATAGCTATAATTTAGCAATATAGAGGCATTGGCATCGGCTGCGGCAAAATTATAAATTCCGTTAGCGACGCTATATTGCCCGACACTCGGATTCGCCGCCACCTTAAGCAAACTTGCACCGCTTAAGGCATAAGTCACACCATTATCACAGGCAAAACTGCCATGCGGAGCAGAAACCGCCAAGCTATAATTAGCCGAACTCGGCACCTTTGCCGCCTCACCGCTGATAACAAATCCTGCGGTATAGACAATATTTACATTACTATAGCCGTTGCTAAACTTCCCGCTCGATAAAATCACCGCTTGCGGTCGCCCGGGCGGCAATCCACTCCACGCTTCAAGGCTAAAACTACTTGGAGAAACCACGTTATTATCCACGGTCACCAACGCCACCGAATTTACGGGAAAATGGCGTAAAATCTGAACATTACTACCGCTACCGTCATAAACATCGTTGAAAACGTATTTTGCCAGGCTCGGACGCTGCAAATAACTCAATATGAATCGACTAACCTCGTCAATCAAACGGGTTAGCTGCAAATCATCGTTATTGGTCGTAATCCCCAAGCGGTCACGCACACGCTCAAGAGTTGTCAGGCGATTTAATGTTGTCATAATGATATGTAAAAGTTCAAACAGATGTGAGATTAAATCTGTGGATAAATGCGAAGCGAACGCACAACCCGTTATAGTGCTGTAGTGAAGCGAGCAATTATCCATAGATTTAAGAAAGAAAAAGCCCCAAGA
>Ga0247836_1005283_pt1 | contig 15265 bp, 8 predicted proteins | sample LaCruzMarch2015__4_FD_187116 | JGI IMG/M metagenome (GOLD analysis project Ga0247836, IMG submission 187116) | Freshwater microbial communities from meromictic Lake La Cruz, Castile-La Mancha, Spain - LaCruzMarch2015_14m | ecosystem: Environmental > Aquatic > Freshwater > Lake | place: Spain...
GAATGATATTAATTAGCTATTCATATATCAATGTTCTTATTATATTATTTTTCAAACAATAATATTTCAAATGCAGGGAAGAGGCGAGAAATAAAAACCCCAAAAATAAAAGATCACTGTTCCTAAAGGCCGCACTCATTATTAAGTCGGAGGCACTTCTTTTGTAGTTGATGAGCGTTATGAAATAATCAAACAAGTTGGATCCGGAGCCTATGGCGTCGTCGCGTCTGCACTTGATAGACAACGAAACAAAAAAGTTGCCATAAAAAAAGTATCACCATCACTAATGGATAGGTTATCAATGCTTTCGAAGATCTTATTGATGCGAAACGCATACTCAGGGAAATCAAATTACTGCGTAGTGTTTAGACGATTTAGGCTTTTTCAAACATGACAATATAATCAGTCTAGTCGACCTCCAACGCCCTGAGGCTCGCACCGGTTATACTGACATCTACATCATCACTTAACTTATGTAAACAGATCTCCATCGTGTGATCTATTCGCGCCAAGAGCTAAGCGACGACCACATTCAATACTTTGTTTACCAGATTTTAAGAGGACTACTTTTTATGCACTCAGCAAATGTCCTACATCGCGATCTTAAACCCAGTAATCTCCTGCTCGTATTTAATGGGATAGTTAGAATAAAAGCTGCGATCTGCAGATATGCGATTTAGGGCTTGCCAGAGGATATGTTGAGGAAGAATAGGAGAAGACTGAGTACGTTGTGACACGCTGGTATAGAGCTCCATAGGTTATACTAAATGCGAGTGAATATACAAAGGCTTTAGATATTTGGTCAGTTGGCTGTATAATGGCTGAATTGTTCGGAAGGCAGCCTCTATTTCCTGGTGAGGATTTTCTTGATCAGGTTCAAAGAATTATTTCGGTTCTCGGAACACCATCAGCTGAGGATATGAAATACATAGGTACAAAAAATAGGATTAAGGAAACGATAATGCGATTAAATATATAAAATCCCTACCGAAAAGATCGAAACAAAGTTGGGAGAAGCTATTCCCTAATATAAAGCCGACAGCTGCTGATCTCATGTCAAAGATGTTAACTTTTAACCCCGATAAACGCTATACAGTGGAGTAATGCCTAGCTCATCCTTATTTCGACGGTCTACATGACGAATAGCAGTAGATAATAAGTAAAAAAATGTTCGACTGGGGATGGGATAGTTTCAAGCCAACTAAAGATTTACTTCAAAACATGGTTTATGAAGAAAGTCTATTTTTCCATCCAGAAACTGTTCCATAGCAACCAAAGAAGGCAAAAAGAGATATTAAGTAATTCGCCTATGGATCAAAGTATAAGTTTTATCAAGATAAGTGATACTCTCTGCTATCTATATCATGGCCAATCTTATTATTATATTAGGTCACAGTTTTGGCGTTCAAATTACTACTATTCACGCTCATATAAGTCATAGTCCTCAATCCATCTTGGATTTTAGAAAGTCGCGTTGCTTTCCTATCTGAATTCTACTCTTTTTTCTACCTTGCTTCTTCGATTTCTCCTCTTCGCAGCAGACATCCTCTTTCTTTAGCTGATAGCTTCAGCTTCCCGTAATTCATTCTCAAACTCCTTGTTGGCCTACCTAATAACTCTTCGCCTGAACCTTTTGATAAAGTTGATTCTCTTGGGTGACATGGAGGGCACCTTGGTGTTAGCATTCTTCTTCCTATTTTTTCTGTTCTTCTTGATCTGCTTCATTTTAATAATGTAAAAGCATGCCAATCTTAAAATATGTTAAGTCAAATTAGAAAGGATGTTTAGATAGTATGAAAGGTCTATTATTATTATAATAATAGTCGTTATGATGCAAAACAAGGAGCAAACGGGTCGAGGGAAGAAACGAAAGTAGGTTCCTCTTACCCAAACTACGGATGTGACCCATATCCTTCGAGCGATCAATACTAACACCCTTTGGAAGAACAGTTCTGCCAAGCTAAATAAAACTATCAATAACAAACCCCTAAACGCCACCACCAAACCAAAGAAGGGACTCATGACAGAAGAAGATATTGATCGTCTCTTCAATAGAAGCAAATCCAAGAACAAAACTGAGATCAATCCTATTGATGAATGGCATCGTCCTGCTAGAGATTTTGCAAACTCTGTTAAATTTCTCAAATTGGATGATTCAACAGATAAGCTACTCAATGGACTACCCATCAACGACCTCGATATGGATGAAGATCGAATTGATGCACTTTTCTCTGAAGATAGCTCTGTCGATCTTACTGCAGATTTCAAACGCGTTTATACAGTCGGTAAGGTTGTGGGATAGGGCGCTTATGCTTCTGTCCGTGTTGCGATGTTTAAACCTTTAAATCGTAAGGTTGCCATAAAAGTCTACTAAAAAGGAAAATTGCAATAACCACAACGTAAAAAATCTGTGCGTCGATAAATCAGAATTCTACAAATGTTAGATCATCCAAATGTGGTTAAGATATATGATGTGGTTGAAACTAACAATCACTTGAATATTGTTATGGAATATCTTGATGGTATTGCTTTGAATAATTATCTTCAATGTCAGCCCAGCCATCGAGCTAGTGAAAAAAATGCTAAGTCTATTGTAAGGGCTCTTGCTGCCGCACTTTAGTATCTTCATGCAAGGCAAATTTCTCATCGAGATATTAAGCTTGAAAATGTTATACTTGGAGAGGAACTTTCTCCAAAGTTAATAGATTTTGGATTTAGTACTTGTATTGAGAGAAGCAAGAAGGTTAAAATATTTTGTGGCACACCCAGCTATATGGCTCCTGAAATTGTTCAGAAAAAATAGTATAGAGGGTAGCCAGCTGATGTATGGGCATTAGGCGTTCTTACTTTTGTTACTATAACTGGTATCTTTCCTTTCCGTGGAGCAACAGATCAATAGCTTTATAGAAAAATAAACAATGCTGAGTATCCAAGGCATGAACTTTATTTCTCTAAATAAATTTCTGATCTTGTTGGAAAAATGCTTCGCATAAATCCTGATTAAAGAATAACTGCAGCTGAGGTATCTCTGTTCAAATTTAGATTCTTAGTCATTCTTGGATTAGGGGCGAAGAAAGCAAGAAGAAATTGACTTAAATATCAGAATGTAGAAAAAGAACAACTATTTCTTCACATCGTTCAAAGTAAAAGGAGCAAACAAATATGAATGCAACTGCTGCACATAATATTAGGAAATTAACTGAAACCTGCCAGGAAAATTTAAAGCAAGAGCTGAGAGCTGCAAGGCAATCACCTCTCAAGCTGAACAGTACTTACACACAGCGAAGAATGGCAAAGTAGATACCTGCCACAAAGCAAAAATAAAAGCCTAAAAAATAGGCAAAAGGAAGTGTAAAGGTCCTCGAGCTGCTGAAAATGGGCTTGAAACGTGGCGAGGACAAATCAAAGAGTAAATCTCGCCGTTTTTGATTTTTCCTTGCATTTTGCATGGTACCCTTAACATGAAATTGTAACGTCTCTCTTCCGAATTCTTTCTTTCTTATAAATATCATTATCTACTATTAGATTGCTTATCGATTCTTCGGATGGGGTTAGATTTCACAATCGATGATTATATTCAAATGTAGGCGTCAGTGCTGAAGGAGCTCTCTAAGTTGCCGGCGTTCAATGGACAACTTGGTGATTTCCTACGCTCTCTAAATCGAATCCCAATCGAAGAATTCACAATCCCAACACTAAAAAGTATTCTCACCTGCATGGTCTCTGCATCATGTCAAACTCGAAACCTTCTCCACTACCGCCATCTGTAAGATCGCAGTACTGCTGAGCGCTGTCTTCTCTTAGCAATCGATCTATGCAGAAAGATCATTCAGTACATCACATGGGAATTAGGATTCAACCACAATTATCTGAGCATTTGTCAGTATAATGCTTATCACACATCACCCATCATCCAAGCTGCTATGTGGCTTTAGCCTTCTTCTTGCAAATTGCAAAGACATATCATCCTCAATTACAGCAAGATAAGCTTTTGAAGATTTTACATAAAATTGTGTCTTGTTTCTAGGAAGCTGGATAAGTCAGCTTTATTGCAGCTATTGGGAAGGAGGAACATGGAGATTGGTCAGTAGCAAGAAATAATCTCGAACAATATCTTTCAGGAAGATTTAGGCCCACTAAAGGTAAATAAAGTGAGGGATAAGCTTGTATAAGTTTAACCAAAATACCACCATTAATTCTTCCAGTTTTAAAATCAATTAATTCGTCAAGATATTCTGCTGTTTCAAGAGATGAAAGACAACGAGGCATTGGGGGGTTGAGAGAGCTAGCTGCAGCCGCTGGAGAAGGATTTGTAGCTGTTGAGTTGGGTTGTCTTTTAGCCCATAAAAGAACTCAGCAGGTACAATAATTTTCAGATAACTCGTGTACATCATTCTAACTTAGAATATCGTAGCAAGTGTTTAGCAAAGGTCGAAACTGAGAGAGCACTTTCTTCGAGATTATGTCTTGTTTAAAATAATCAAAGGAGCGTCTTGGATAGGCAAATGGACGAAACAAATAGAAGACATTATCGCAAAGCCTTGACTCTTCATATAAATCTTATAGACATACTATTCGATCCCAATTCTCCAAATTACTCTTTTTCTCATCTCCCCTTTCTAAAGCATCTATTAGATCTATGCTAAGTAGGTTTAATTTAACCATTATACGATGGATAAGATTAACCTTCAAGTTAGTATTTTTCTCTTATAAAACTTGATCTAAAGCCTATTGGAGCTATACTTAACTCTTGGCTCTAACGGGTCAGTTTTATTACTTAAAAAAAGCATTTGAGAATGCTTTGGAACAGGAACAAAAAGAATAGTTCTTATAGCTATGAATAAAAAATGGTATAAAGAAAACTAAATGACACAGTTCTTCTTTAAAAGGTTGAAGCCATAAGAATAGAACATCTTAAGCAGATTCCTTAATCTTCAAGATCTCGTCTCGATGATAAGATGTAATCCGATCCAATAATTTCAGAAATAACTCATAGAATTATGGATCTTTTTAGATAGTGTGATTTAGGGAATCCTAGATTCTTTAAATATGAAGAGAATCTATTAGGTTTGCTAGCCAACTATCTTAAAAGCTCATTTTCGAGCACTACACAATACCTAACCATTTAATTAATCTTCCCTGCCTTGATTTTGATCAAACGTCAGCTATTATAGTTATCTCATCCCTTTTTAAATAATCAAGAAGGCCCAAAGAAATTTAATAAAAAAGAAAAAAGGGAAGAGCCACTTGTAATATTACAACCTGGATTACTTTGCAATTTACTTCTTGTGGTTGGTGGGCTTCTTTCAAATCAAAAACATGCAGAGAAATTGTTATCAGCAGTCTTTTTAAAATGCACTTCTTTTATGTAGATGCTTGATCGTTATGTTCACTATCTTTTTTAAAACAATCTTAACCGGTAAATCAGTAGGGTTCTTCAATTTTATCGTCAGTGCTTATAAACATATAATCAAAGAAAACTAAGAAATGCCTAAAGCAAATCAATAAGAACATTATTTCATCATCTTGCCTCATTTTTTTATCCCAAATATGGCTGTCTTGCTCTTCGACTCTAACAAAAACAGGAAATAATTGCAAGTGGAGAAGGAACCCCATAATAGCAAAGAAATTTGCACGAGTTAATGTAATTTGTCAAAGATGTTTTCTACTATTGTCAAGATGATATTTGCGAACCTTTACTGGAGTAAGAAATAGCAAGTTTTTATCTGAAATTCGCCTTTTTTAATTTTATTAAATTATATTCAACTTTAACTGTTACATAGTTACTAAGTCTTCAAACATAGAACTAACCTACAACAAAAGAGTCTCCTCATGTAAGTAGAGTCCCACCAATAAACACAACATTTATGATTGATCTGCTAAGAATTATCACAAGTATAGCCATAAATAGAACAAATGAAGTAGCTCGAAAAATCAAACAATATAGAATAATGTAATTTTTTGTAAGATAATTTGAACTTTAATTTGAGGTCTCGGAAAATGTTTAAAAATATATAAGAAAAGTGGCTAAAGCTAAATAAGTTCCATCAAAGAAATAGAAAGAGAAATAAAAGGAAAAATAAAGGTAGAAATAAAAAGAGATTGACTTTCCCAAGCAAAATATGAGGATACCTTCTTTGAATTTAAAATCATAAAAATTCAAGACAACTAAAACAGTCTAAGATGATTCTCAAGAAGCTCGACACGAAACAGCTGCGAAAAAGGGAAACAAACTCGTTCCAAGCCTTAAATTACCAACTCGAAGCGATCGTTCTGAATAAAAATAAAAAGGAGTACTCGATGATCTATTATCTCAAATAAAAGATTCGAATAAACCATCATAAAAAAAAGGATTAGAATTAAATCTTCAATTAGCTAAATTAAACTTTTAGAAAAAACAGTAAACCGGAGGAAAATCTTCTTAAAGAAATTTAATTTACAGTTCATAACGCAAAATTAGAAAAATATATTCAAATCGTACTCTTCACTGTGAAGCAATTCTTTTGGTTCTTTCTACTCTATTATGCAAAGGATTATTAGATCCATAATATTGTGATCAATTTCCTATTGCACATGGTAAGGTGAATGTTCTTTACATTCTTCATCATCATCTAAACGAAGAAAGCAACCGATCTGTTATCCCAGTTTTAGCAGAAGCTGTTGGCAGAATCAAACCTTTTCTATCTGGACAAAGATTACTTAAATTGCTTTGCACTGGTTTTACGGATCTTAGCCACTATACAAATTGGAAGAAAGTTAGTGCTGGAGCATACGGAGTAATATATAGCTGCAAAACTGGGCTTTAGGCTCCACATGAGGTGGCAATCAAATAAATGAGCTTTCCAAAAAGTATATATTAGCGAAGCGTTCTTCATGATATTTTTACTGAGATAACATGCTTGTAGAATTTTAGGCTTGATTAAAGGGTGACAACAATGTATAACTATGGAGTAGTTTCTCATGCATATGTTATAGTCATGAAAAAGTATGATTGCTCCCTCAAAGATTGGCTAAATGCAAATAAAAGTGAGTTATCTAGTAAATTACAAATTATTCTCAAAATATTTTGGCAAGTTATGCAAACACTTATCTTACTACATTAAAAGTCTGTGACTCATTATGACGTTAAAGCTGATAACGTGTTATTACAATTCAATCCAGGACAATAGTAACCTTGCAGAGTAGTCCTTGGAGATTTCGGTTAATGTAGAATTTTCGATCAAGGCCAATAATAACTTGATATGAAATCTAGAGGAACTGAGTGTATTAAATCACCATAAATGCTTACACTTGCAATTCATTTGAAAAAAGAGGCAGATAATTATGATAGAAGAAAGAAAATAGGAACAACAAGAGCATCAGATATATGGTCACTTGGGTGCTTATTCTACTAACTACTTACTGGATAATTCTTATATCATCGTGCAGACTGGGTAAGTTTTTATGTTCAAGTTACAAGCATTAGTTAGGATGTGCTAGATAGGACATCGATATCAAGATTATCGTCTTTTTCAAACTCTGCACCTCTTATTTAATTTTTGAGATGCTGCTTAGTAAGGGATCCAAAGCATAGGCCTGAGATACAGGGTTTAATGCAGAAATTTAGAGATTTATTTGGCTAACATAAAGATTTACCTCAAGAAGCACGATCACCTTTAGCAGTACAAAAAGATGTAGATCACCTTGTGAACAAATATATCGAAGAAATCGAGAAGCATAGTATAGAAATTGTCCCAAATGATAAATTGACCAAAAAAGCAAGTTAGCAATCTAGAAACGGGAGAATTCTAGGGGGGAATTTTATAAATAGCTTTAATCATGCAAGAAGTAATAAATTTATGAGAGTTATGGAGGATATTTTTTTCTGCTAAAGCCTACTACTTGATGAAGGTGGATATGCGAAAATCAAAGAATTAAAAATAACACACATCGTGACAACAATGAAGCATCCTCTATTGACCAGATTTAATACGCTGATTATTGGATTTGGTAATTGTGATTTAGCAGGATTGGCTTTTAGGTTATCTCCCAAAATTTCAGATTTTTTAAGATAGGTTCTTCTCCTAAAGGGTCGCCTTCTCTTTATTAATGATGAGTCTAATTATGCTACGAATTTACTCATATATACTTTAAGTTATTGGTTTCGTTGCTCTGTTTATTAAACTTGGTGTCTAATAAATACTCAGATCTTACTATTTCCTACTTTTACTTCAGACCTTCACTCTCTTTCAGCAGCATTAGCCACCCTTAATCACGTTTAACAACACGTCTAAGAGCTACCTAAACTTCAATGTATTTGTGGGAGTGTTACATTTATTTTAAAGGAACTCACTAGAAGTAAAAAGAAAACTGATCTTAATTGTCGTTGTAAACGGAAAAAAATAAATTAGTTTGCTAATAATTCATCAGCTTCATCATAATGTGTTAGTCTAGGTTGCCTTTCATACCTCGATTTCGTTAAAAAAAGGTATTGCATATCATGGTAATCTATAAAATGGGCTACTTTCAATCCCTCGAGCCTGCTTACCCTCGCACTTCCATCGAGCAAAGGAAAGGAAGCACTGAGGACACAAATTCTTCTGAATTCATCTGAACCATTTTCCAATATGATTGAATCTGGCTCTTGCATAAAAACATGTAAAGTATGGTCATGCCGCATTTGTGAGATGATAATGATGGCTACATCTGAAGGAAGATAATAGGTATTGCTGGTAATGAATAACATGCTACGTCGAATTCGTCAAGGAATTATGATTCCAAATGCACAATAAAGCTTCGCGAAGAAGACTCCGGCTCTGAGCTACTACACCCTCACGAAGCTGCATATGACAAAGGCGGCTGAGGAGTGATTGATCAATTTTACTTATCCTCTCATACTGCTCGGAAAAGGAAGAGAAGCTCAAGGTTTATGAACGGGGTTGTAGCTCAGTTGGTAGAGCGCTTGATTTGCATTCAAGAGGCCTGGGGTTCGATTCCCCACAACTCCATATTTTTTTATCAAATTGAACTAATCATCAGAATCAACTTCATCAAGATCATTATCATCTTTTCTTTTTGTTCTTCTTCTTTGGAGCCTATTGTTTTGATTCGACTTAGTTATTCTAAACCTTGCTAACTAGGACAGGTTCCTATATTTTTTTGGGCACCTATGATTATTCTTCTGGGGCTAAGGCGAAGCCAAAGACTTTTGGGACGAATTCTTGGCGTTTAAAGTAGGGCTTGAGATCGGTATATGTCTTGATGGAAATTGAAGTACCATCAGAAGAAGGAATGGGAAAGAAGTCCCAAAGAAAGCTCCATCAGCATCAGCGGATTTCTTTTTTGGAGAGTAAATGTCTTTGCAGCGTGGACAGTAAACCTTTACTCTTGCTATTTTAAGATCTTCACTTATGCCGATAGGCAAGACATTTTGCTTTTCGCACATAACTCTTGGACAATTTCCAAATCTTCCTGCTAAGTAGCGTTATCTCATGATTGCGAGTCCTTAGGGAGTAGTTATGTATCTAGCATGAATGAGACCGTATAACTCAGTTGCATGCTGATAGACTTCGAGGAATCTACTTTATACAAATAGTACTTAGGATCGTCGACCTCCTCTTCAGCAGGTGGAACCGTTCGAAGAATCATTTTGTAGGCTTCGCTGGATAAATGGATGTTTACGCATACTTGCCAACTCTTTTTTTAAGACCGTAAAGATTGAACTCGTTCTTGATGAAATCTTCGTTCACCTCGCAGAAGAACGAGTGGTCTTCAAGTCCACAGAACCACTGTATCCATCCAACGTTAATATCCTCGCTGAAATCAGACTCCTCGCTCATCACAAATGATTATTTGATTTAAAATTCAAATATCTACGGTTCAAGACTAAAAGTTCTCCTCAATTACGTAGGATTTAGCCTTTACTTCTAATGGTTCATTCTCCATCTTCTCTTCTTCGTATTCCTCTTCGTAGTATTCTTCCTCTCCACCTTGGGGCTATTTAGGTGGCTGCTATTTGTTGTTTGGATCTTATTACCAAGCATAATCTTATTCGTCTTGTTCGTTTTGGTGCTCAAGAGTCTTATTTCTGCTGCCAAGGTGTGATTTGGACTATTCATATTCCTCTTCTTCCTCATGTACAACATTTTAGTTGGCTACTTCAAATTTCTTTTTTTTGGAGTTCGGCTGGGTAGGTGGATTCATTTGTGGCATATAAAAGATCTAAAACATCGCATAAAAGTTCAAATGTTACATGTCGAGACTTTCTAAAATTATTTGAGTGATGATAAAGTCGGTGTATTATTGTTAAAGTTCAATTTATAAGAAAAATTCAAGAAAATTACGCTCTGGGATAGTGCCTTAACCGTTTCGTTTCGCTGTTAAAGCAGCCATAATTTGTTGATAGTATGTAGTAATAAGTTATGCGACTTGAATAAACATTTATTCTTCTTTTTCCTGTGACATAACTTAGTACTTTGGCATTAGCTTAGAGTAGGCATTCAAAACATCTCCTTTTTTAACTTTTTTATTCTAATCAAGAATTAAAGGTTATTTTATCTCACCAAAGATCAAAGTTACAATAAGAACCTAAAGATATCGATTGCTAACGATACAAAACGGTTAAACAAATAAGCTTTACATAAGCTAACGAGCAGTAATATCCTTATTTCTCTACTAAGCCGTTAGTTATCCTTAACAGTTTACCAAATATTTTTAAGATTATTAATATGTTAAACGGTGAGCTTTGAAGCGAAGCGTTAAAAATCGTTTCATCTAAGAAATTTATTATTATTTAACCTTTTGAATCGGCTACCTCATCATTTATTTAATTGGGTTGCCGACTTTTTGGAGCTAACTCTAAAGTTGTTTTAATTTTTATGTAAGGCTTTTGATTTATTCTTGAAGCTTAGGGCATTTTGTGCAGTTGGCCTCAACATTTTTTGATAAATTTTGTGTAGTTTTCGGAACAGACCCAGAACCCATCTCTTTCCTTTGGCTTATCACATTCAACTTTCCTTTTTTATCGATTGAAGGCCTTCTTATTTAAAACTTATTTTATTTTGGTGTTCCAAGAACTCCAGTAGAGGCAGGAATACTTGATGTAGTTTTAAGCTGTCCTTTTATCAGCTAAATCTCTACTTATTTTTAGTTAATTGTCCTTCGAGCATTATTAAGGGCTTTTTGCAAATTCTTTTCATTTTAAATAGCTCTTGCAGCCTTTGCAGCTGTTTATTAGATTTTTTTATATTTTTATTGAAGCTCAACGTGCTCTTTAGTGAGCTGAGCATTACGGTCTGATAGCTGATGAAGACGGTGTTAAAGAGCACTGACTCCATGATGATTCCTAGATAACAAAACGCTTACGCACGAATATTAGGCCTTTTAGCGATCTCTTCCTCTAATGCCATTCTTAATCTAATCGTTTATTCTGCTAAATGATCTCTTTAAGTTTCAATTTCCTTTAAGCTAGTAAATTTTACTGCAGATTTAATACTTACGTTTTCTTTTTTAAGATCCTATATTTCTTTTCTTAAACCCCTAATCATCGCTCTCATCGTTGAATCAGCAGGACGCAATTTTTCTCTTCCTGCGTATGCTGTACTCGGTTTCATTTGTGAGGTTTAGTTATCGAGAATCTTTTGTAAACGTTAATTTTCTTTCTAGAGAACTGATATTCGAGTTTTCAGCTTCATATTTTCTGTTGTCATGAGATTATTTCTTTCTAAATAGACCTTTTATTACGCTTCAAAAGGATATTATCATGCTGCCGGACCTCTTTCTCCACAAATGCATATGAGTTTTTCGACTAAAGACTTCCAAAAGGTTTGATAAGCAATTTGCGTCTGGGTTAAATATTGCTTACTTCTCCTTCTGCAGTTATGGGAGAGGTGGATTCGATGAAGATTTAAGTGAAGGTGCAGACTCTATATCTTCATCGTCCGTTGCAGATTTATAGTTACTCTTCTGATCTGTTTTTCGCTTGAACGCCAGACCAAGATGCTATGGGGCTCGCGGGCCACCTTATGCTGTTTTGCTACCTTCATGCGCGTTGCTCTCTGCCATTTCAAATTAGAATTTATAATATCAAGGCATTGTAACTTCTTCTATGGATCTGTGGAAAGGACTATAAAGAAAGTGAAACACCATTAAATGGATAATAATCTGACCGAAAATCGACAAAATTTAAAATAAAAGAAGCAAAAAAATTAGACAAAATCTTGGTAGATAAAATAAATCTAAGAAAATTTGAAAGTTATTATCAGTTAGTCATTGATGATTCTACAAGCAGAGTATATTAATAAGCTTTTAAATTTATTATGATTGAAAATCGAGTTTAGATAGTATATTGTTGATAATACTTTAAAATGACAAACGGATAAAAGAAGAGAAGGATATCAAGCATCATATTTATCTCATTTCTTATGCTCATTGATTAGTGAATCAATTTCCAGCTCAGGCGGAAAACTAGGAAGTTCAGAATCGATAGAATATTATTGCTTTTCTCTAGAGAAAGAGAAATATTGATTATTTCCAGAATCTATGGACATGTTCACTAAGTTAATTTGCTATCTATTTTATCTTTCCTACTTTTACTTTGCAGGCTTGACAGAAACCTTTGATTGTCCAAGCTTACTCGGAGATCTTTGTAATAGTTTCTAACAACTCTATCTATGTATCTTTATTTTATCTTCTCTCAATTTAGCAATTTATTTTTGTTTGTAACCAAGAAGCTTTTATAGCTACTCTCGCTCTGATTATAGATCTTTATTTCTATTCCTCAAAAATTCATTTTCATATTGCATTTTCATCCGAATCTATTTTTCATTTTCTAACTCAGTTATCCATTATTTCATTTATTACTGAGATCTTTCAAAGGAAACACTAGTTTTTGCATTATTCTTATCTCTTGATTTTAAAACAGCCAATTATTGAACGACTCTTTCATAGCTTTCATTAACTGAGCTAACTTTAATTGCTAGATCATTAATGTAATCTTCAAATTATTTTTACTTTGATTGCCATTATTGCTATTTATGTTTCCATTATTTTTATTGCTTTTGCCACCATTATTGCTTCGAATGCCATTATTGTTATCGAAAACTATATTATTTTTCTCTGGATTAATTGGAACGAAAACTATCCTTTGATCTATTATCATCTGTATTCCTTTCCTGCTCTCGATGCCTTTCGGTTTATCGATATCTCATCTCAACTGTATTGCTGAATAAGTACGTTATACAACATCTGATTATTTTTGCTTGTATGATTAGAATAATTAGGTATAAAGCTCCTGCAATTTTATGAACTAAGTGTGCTGATTTTCTAGTCCTTCCTACAGTTTCATGAGCTTGTCGATATATATTTATTATCTCTATCGTAGCTATTGATTATTCTTTCTGAGGATGTCGATCTATCTTTCTCGTGCTTTCTACATTCTCAGTGGAGGTTGTTGAGGCTGCATTTGTGGAAATTAATGGGTGTTTTTTTTTGTCTCAATCGGAAAATAGGAATGAGACCTATTGGGGAGATAAACATTTTGTAAAGCTTTTGCCATATTCGTTAAAGAGATATTATAAGAAAGGATCAAAAAGTAAATCACCACTTTTTTTTGTCTGTTTTATCCAAATCATCTTCATCTTGCTAGTCTTGGGAATCATAGACCTATTTTCGAGCACATGTGCACAATTTCTTACCACAGTGAGGGCAAATTTTCTCTATTGATGCCAAAAATTGAAATTATTTTGTGTCTGCTGGGTTCTCATGGAAGATCGGATCTGGTTGAGTAAACTTATAAGCATCAGTAAACTAATGCTCATCTTTTGAATATTTTTGAAGCTACCATAGAGGCTTACGGGCATCCTCGACTTTCTCAGGATTCTAGTTTAGCCTTTGTATGATGTCCTGAATGAAAGTGAAGGCTTTTTCATTTTGTCTTCCGAATTTATGGGGGCCTTGCTTGGGGAATAGTGGATTCGCCGAGAGAATATGATCCCTTCTTAGGAGAATTTTATCTTTGTTTGGGTTATTTGTCATTTTTTACTTATAGAGTGGAAGAGAATGAGGATTATAGACTGGTGCTGAATAACCTAAAATAGGGTCTTTTTCGACTCTGGGCTGCTTATTTACAGCCTTTAAAGCTCCCATTTTGCTTAACCGTTAATCAAAATAAATTTGAGCTTCTCCATTAGCCAAACCAACAACTATTTGATTGATTGATGGACTCCAACAAAGCCCATAAACTGAATTAGTACCAATTTCTAACGATTTCACCTTTTTGAGTGTTGTAGTATTGTAGAAATGTAAGTAACTTGATTTTTATTCTGATTCTGGACTAATCGCTGTACCAACAACTAATAAGCTATTATCTGGGCTGAAACATATTTTGCTTCCTGGAAATCTATTGTACAACTCTCTTTCATGCATTATTGGCTTGTTTATCTTTCTTGTATCCCAAACCTTCAAAGTTCCATCAGTATTTCTGGTCGCCAATCTGATGCCGTCGTCAAAAGAAACAATCGATGTATATTATTACCTTGTCACATGGGCATCTCTGACAAGCAACTCAGGCCTATGCAGATTATTTTTGGTGCTAAATATTTGAAGAGATCCATCCAAACAACCACTGAATAGCATTTTACCATCTTTTGAATAACATACAGCTGTTGCCCCTACATATCCTCCACGCGCATCTTTACACCTAATTAAAGTTTTGTGAGCCAATTATTGCTCGATTCCTTATAATTTTTGTTAGATATCCCACATTCGAATACTGGTATCAGCGGAAGCAGTAACGAACTAACTATTATTGAATGGATGGAACTGCCCATCATATACTGTATTGGTATGTCCCTTCGTCAAATTAAGATCCTTAACCCACATATAGCCTTTCACTGTCAGTAGGTTCCTCGCTCCATCGCGATCAATAAAAGTTATCTGTTTGTTGCCATTGATGACCATCAGATGGCTTCCCGATGTATTGAAGCTCAGCGTGCGTATAGTATTGCCAGTAAACGGCTAAATGATACGAAAACTGTTCATGTTTTTGTTCATGCCATGGAAATCCCAAAGACGCACGTGATAGTCTATTCCACCTGTCGCCATTCTATGTCCTTTGGGATCAACCGTAGCGCATGAAACTGCTTTTGTGTGTCCGTTCAGAGTTGCAAATGCATCGACTGGGACTCCCAGGTCGTACCAACTTGATTATGCTTACGCTTATTGCTCTATGCGATTTGCTTACTTCACTTTTTATTATTACATAGGCTGTCTCTCATCGTCTTCGGAG
>Ga0247836_1005284_pt1 | contig 15260 bp, 10 predicted proteins | sample LaCruzMarch2015__4_FD_187116 | JGI IMG/M metagenome (GOLD analysis project Ga0247836, IMG submission 187116) | Freshwater microbial communities from meromictic Lake La Cruz, Castile-La Mancha, Spain - LaCruzMarch2015_14m | ecosystem: Environmental > Aquatic > Freshwater > Lake | place: Spain...
TCAGAATTACCGAAAAGCTAGGAGCATTCCCTCACGGCAGATTAAGCCTGCCAATACCGACAGCCCAAAAAGCGCCAAAAAGACCGGGAGCCAAGTGCGCTAAGTGTGGCTACGAGGTTGTCATGCTAAAGAAATACCTGCACTTAGGCCCACCCATCTGTCCCAAAGACATGGAGGGGATGGTAGAGATCGGGGATTGGGATTGAATATCCACTATGATTAATTGAATAATGATTATTTTAATAAATACCTAACGTGAATAAAAAAGAACTTAATTGGGCCAAAGAACAGATTAATGTTATTCAGGCTCCATGCAATTTAAGAATGCTATTGGATGCAGGCCCTGGCACAGGTAAGACTGCTACCTTATGCGCGCGAATCGCATGGCTTATTGATAACTCAGACATTAATCCAAATACCATTTGGGTTATTAGTTTCACGCGTACTGCAGTCAATGAATTAAGGAATCGGATAAGCAGTTATCTAAAAGACCCAGCTCAAGTTTTTGCTATTCGCATAGCAACTATTGATGCATATGCTTGGTCCATACAGTCAGGCTTTCTTGGAAATGCAGCATTAAGTGGAACTTTTGATCAAAATATTAAGAGCGTAATTGATTTAATAAAAGAAAATCAGGGAGTTTTTGAGTACATAGCATCTGCATCTCATTTATTTGTCGATGAGGCCCAAGATGTTGTTGGACCCAGGGTTGAGTTGGTGCTTGAACTCATAAATGCTATGCCTGCAAACGCAGGGGTCACTATATTGGCTGACAGTGCGCAAGGTATTTATGAGTTTGCTAGAGATGATAATTCCGATTCTATGAGTGGAAACTTACCTGATAATGTTCTTAAATATATGCCGAATTTTGAGATCAAGGAATTAAAGGAAATACATAGAACTGAAGATCCAATATTAGTTACTTTATACAGCAACGGCCGCGACTGTTTAAGGTCAGAAGCGACCCCACTTAAAAAATTTAACCTAGTTAAAAAAATAATTACAGAATCGAATCACGGGGTTTCAAAGACATTTTCAGAGGATGTAGGAACTCTAGACCTAAGCGACAGTGATGCATTTTTTCTATTTAGAAGTAGGGGCGATGCCATCAAGGCTGCGTGTGAAATTAAAGATGCTCCTTTTCGCTTAAGGATTGCAGGACTTCCTAATGCAATTCATAGCTGGATTGGCATTATTTTTTGGGATTGGTTTGAGGCCGAGATTTCTGCTGATGATTTTAAGGATCGATGGTTCAAGAGAATTCCCGAAGATTCTCGTTTCAGCAATGATTCATGCTGGCAAATATTAATTAGAAATTTTGGAAAGTCATCAAATTATGTAGATGTCCGTGTAATGAATCAGAGGCTTTCGGGAATTTCGCCTCCAATAGAATGCTGTGATATGGAATATGGATTTTCTGGCCCTATATTGGGGACAATTCATGCAGCAAAGGGAAGGGAGGCAAATTCAGTTAGGCTTTACCTTCCAAGTCCACAAGACTCTTTGGCATCTAAATACACGAATAACTATGAAGAAGCGAAAGTCTTATTTGTGGGCGCATCACGTGCCAAGCAAAAACTATATGTTGGAAGTTCGCCTAAAGTATCCAGTAGAAACTTACAAGGAGGGCGCGCTTATACAGAAGATTTGCTTGTGCAGTCAAAGGTGAATATGGAAGTTGGTCATTTAAATGATGTTGAGGCAGATGGCTTAGTTGGACAAAAACTTTTCATAACATTACAAGAAGCTAAGCAGGCTCAAAAAAGGCTAGAATCTATTGCAAACCGTCGAACTTCTGCAAAAGTCTTCATTCACAATACAAATTATTTCGACTACCCGATTTATTCTGATTCTTTTGATGATGCGCCAATTTGTTTTCTAAGTCAGCGATTCAAATGGGATATGAAAAAAATGGCAAAACAGTTTCATTGTAGATACTACAAAGGGATGACTAAGGGGGTAACGATCCTAGGCGCCAGAACACTTGCCATATCAGAGCAGGATTTATTGAGACCAAGACTTTGGGAGCCTTGGAAAACTTCTGGCTTCATGCTTGCACCAATACTCATTGGTTATCCAAAAATTAACTTTTCATTTAATCCTGTTTAATTCTTTAATTAATCTTCACATTAATACCAGGTAGAGATAAATATGCCAAATAACATGATTTCGGCTCTTGATGTACGAAAGTCAATTGTTAGCAGGCTTGAACAAGATTTGGTAGGCCCGCTTTTAATTGATGAGGTTCTTGAGGCTGAAAAAATTAGACCTTCAGATGTCTATCTATCTGGAATTCTTTGGCCTATTGGCGATCTCCTAGGCCCCGAAGATGATGATGGTTCAAGTGGTGATGATGAGGAAGATGAAAGTCCAAGCACGGCAACGATAACAGGCATGCAAAAACCATGCACTATGGGTATTTCATTCGCTACTAGTAGCGCTATTGATTTATTTATTGTTGACGTTGAAATATATTTTGCTATTTATAAGCATTTCCTTTTTAAAAGTGAGGCTGAAAGAAAAATTAATCGCTGGGAGCGAAAACCTTTTATTTTTCATTTACAAGTGGACTTAAAAAATCATGCTGGCAAAACCTTTAAGTTAGAGCATGCTGATCTTGACGCGTCTGTTGAGGTTGCCGTAAGAACTGTTACAACTTCTAGCGGAACTTTATCAACCATTACTTTAATTAATAGAAGTACAAATAGTGAGGGCGATCGCAATTCAAACGAAGAGCTATCATTATTTCAAACGTCAATAGTGATACGACCACGAGAAAGCACATTAATAATTCCTAGGCCGCTTAGCCAAATTTCGATTGATTCTGATGAGAAATCAAATCGACTGCTTTACCGAAATGTCTATGAATTTGCAGCCGGCCATCAATGTTCGGTTTCTTGGAATGCTATTGGTAATAATGCATCTTCGATAAGCACTACTTGGCTTCCAAATGCTCAGGTTCCTGCTTATAAAGAGGATGGCGATGTTGTATTTAGAGAGTTAGTAGAGTCTGGATATCTCGACGCTGAAAAATTAGCAGAGTTATCAGATGATGAGCTAATCTTTGGTTTAAACAAATTGGCCGACTCATATACCACTTGGATTGATAGGCAAAATCTTGATCTAAATAATCTCGAAGGGGAGTTATTAGAGACTGCAAAGGCTCATATTACTAGATGTAATGAGGTCTGCAATAGGATTAGAGATGGTGTTAATGCATTCGGAAAAAACCCAATTTTGCTTGAGTCTTTTAAATTAGCTAATGCAGCCATGTCATTACAGCATAGTTGGAAAAAGAATTCTTTTGGTGCCCCATTACCGTTATTGCGATGGAGACCTTTCCAACTGGGCTTTATCCTACTTGCGGCTCAATCTACCTGTGATTTGAATGCTCCCAATCGCGATGTGCTCGATTTATTGTGGTTCCCAACTGGTGGCGGTAAGACTGAAGCATATTTAGCTTTAATTGCAATGCTTGCATGGTATAGGAGGCTCTCTAATACTGATCCTGATGATGGTGCTGGTAATGCCGCAGTGATGAGGTACACCTTAAGATTATTGACAGCTCAGCAGTTTGAGCGTGCTGCCTCAATGATTTTAGCCTGTGAATTAATCAGAAAGGGCCTTGCCGCTCCTCGTAAACATCGGCCACAACTCGGCCGGATACCTTTTTCAATTGGCTTGTGGGTTGGTAAAGATGCAACGCCAAATAATTTTGCTTCGGCTTTGCAATTAAGCGGTACTAGAGGTGGGTCAAGTGCTGAGCAAATTGATAACTGCCCATATTGCGGATCAAGGGTTAGCTGGACATATGACGAGCAAAATGAGGAAGTCAGAGCAATTTGTGAAACTGCCGACTGTGTCCTAGGCTCTGCATTTGGTAGATGGCCAATATATACGGTTGATCAAGATATTTATCTACATTCACCAACGCTTTTAATAGGTACAGTCGATAAGTTTGCGCAACTTCCATTCAGGAATGATTTGGCTACTTTATTTGGCTTTAGAGGGCCTAGATCGACAGACTTAATTATTCAAGATGAATTACATTTAATTTCTGGCCCGTTAGGTACATTAACTGGTTTGTATGAAACAGCATTTGATTGGTTGCTCGAGAAGGACGGGATTAAGCCAAAAATAATTGGCTCAACTGCCACTATTAGAAGGGCCGAAGAACAGGTAAGAGCTCTATTTGATAGGAGTAGTTGTCAATTTCCACCTCCAGGAATTACCTATGAAAATTCAGGATTTGCTGTTGTTGATTATGATAAGCCATGGCGTCAATACGTAGGTGTGACTACTGCAGGACGTTCAGCTAAATTTGCATTGCAGGCCGTTGCTAGCTCTCTATTGCAGTCAGGTGGGCCCTCTACAGTTTTTTCTGATAACGATCGAGATGGATATGCAACATTACTTTGCTACTTCAATTCATTGAGGGAGTTAGGCGGTGCAATAGTACAGATGCTCGATGACGTTCCAGACTCCATAAAGTTATACAGTCAAAGAAGGAATGAAAACCCTCGGATTATTAACTTGCCCCAGGAATTAACTTCACGCGTCTCACAGAAAGAGATTATTGAAATATTGTCAGAGTTAAAAAGACCGCCGAGCAGTAAAGATTGTATAGATGTTGTTTTGGCAACTAATATGGTCAGCGTTGGCGTGGATGTTCCTAGGCTTGGCTTGATGTTGGTTAATGGACAGCCTAAAACGCGCTCCGAATATATCCAATCTACTAGCCGAGTAGGTCGATCGAGCTTCCCTGGCTTGGTAGTAAGCCTTTTAAATTCTGCTAAGGCTCGCGATAGATCACATTATGAAACTTTCCCAACATGGCATTCAATAATTTATAAGGATGTTGAAGCCACTAGCGTTACTCCATTTGCATCTCGTGCTCGTGATAGGGCCTTAAAGGCAGTGCTTGTTTCTATGATAAGACATGGATCTGAAAAAATGCATAACTCCCCAGATTTATCAAATGCTAGTGATGATTTCTTAAATCAAATAGTAAGCGCCATTGAAAAACGAGTGAAGTCTGTTGACTCTAGAGAATTTGATAGCCTCTCCGAAGAATTAAATGAGCTGCTATCAGATTGGGATGCTCTCGCCCCAAGTCAATATTTAATGAATAGATACAAGCCAAAGGAAAGATCCCTTATTCAGTATGCCGATGATCATGCAAAAAGAATTGCCTCTGGTCGGGCGCCCGGACTATCGTGGCCTCTTATGAATACCATGAGAAGCGTTGAGCCATCGAGCAGGTTTAGGATTGCTGAAAGGCTTTCTTCATTTAGACCTGGCATTAACTTGAATGATCAATCACCTGCAAGTGATGGCAACGCAGTTGCTGAAGTGGCTAAAGATGTCCCAAGGTGGAGAAAAGGAAATGCCTGACAATCTTATCGGAGAAGTACGCCGCAGTGCGGTTGTAATGACATATGCTCCAGGCTCCATCATGGATATGAGGGCAGATGGTGGGCCCGTATCTGTTGTGTGTGCTGGCCTAGAGGAGTGGGATTCAAGTGCGCCGTTAATTGGCAATCTCAAATACCAAAAAATAATTGAACGGAGGTTATGTAAAAAATTAGATAAAAAATATTTTAGACTTCCCCCTGTTCTTGAGGATGGCGCGAAATATCCTCATTCTGACAAACTTGATAATTCGGCACTAGTTGGTAGACGTTTTCCTGAGTGGCTTCAATGTCCAGTTTGTGAAGTTATGAAACCAGCAAGTAAGTGGCAGGCTGACCCAGGTAGAGCTTATCGTTATTGCCCGCAATGTACGACTAAAGAACCGGGCAGAAAAAAGATTTTTGTGGTCCCAGTAAGGTTTGCCTCAGCATGCAATATGGGTCATCTCGATGAGTTTCCTTGGTACTTTTGGGTTAATCATAAGGTTGATTGCAAGAATAGCCAAGAATATAAATTAACTTCTACAGGACCCGGTTTAGCAGGTTTGCTTGCTAGATGTTTAAAGTGTGGAGCTTCGCGCTCTCTTGACGGGGCTTTTAGTAAAACAGCATTAAATGGTTTATCTTGCCAAGGCAAAAGACCTTGGCTTAGAAAAGATGATGTCCAATGTAGTTGTACAGGGAAGGACGGAAATTATCGAGTAGTACAGCGTGGTGCCTCAAACTTGTATTACCCCGTTCTCGAGTCTGCGCTAGATATACCTCCCTGGACTAGGAATCTCGAAAGAATTTTGGGTGACTACTGGGATGTTCTTAGTGATATTCCCGACCCAGACGATCGTCTTAAATATATCCAGATTTCCGATACCTTGAAGGCTGTCTTAAAAAGGGAAAATATCAGCGCGGAAAAATTAGCAAATACCTTTTCTGAGATGGTTGCTAAATTAGATCAGGCTGATCTCTCCGAGATTAGGCTTGATGAATACAGGGTATTTGCATCCGGCATGACTGAGAGAGATCCCGAGTTTGAGATTTATCCTGAAAAGATTCCCAATGACCTGTCCTCATTCATTTCAAGTGTCGTTAGGGTCTCCAGACTGCGTGAAGTAAGAGTAATTCGAGGCTTTACTAGGATTATTCCCCCATATGATTCTGAGGAATCAAATATCGCTCCAATATCTGTGGATTCCTTAGATTGGCTTCCTGCTGTTGAGGTTCGTGGTGAGGGCATATTTATTCAGTTAAACATTAAAAATCTAATATCGTGGGAAAAATCAGAATCTGTTAATGCTCGATCAAAAGTCGCGGAAGAAAGTTGGGGCAAGGAGTGGGCCTCAAGAAATGAGGGCAAAGAGAAGCCATTTAAGGCTTCTCCAAGACTATTACTTCTACATTCGTTTGCACATGCGTTGATTAGGCAGCTAACCTTGGAATGTGGATATTCATCCGCTTCCCTAAGAGAGAGAATGTATGTTTCTGAGGGGGCCGATGGAATGGCTGGTGTTCTCATCTATACATCCACACCAGATTCGGATGGTACCTTGGGTGGTCTTCAGCGACGTGCCATGCCCGACTTGCTAGATTCAACTATCAAATCCGCTATTAAGTCATTGCAATGGTGCTCATCAGATCCCCTATGTATAAATGGAGAAATGGCCCTTCTTGAATCGCACTCTGTAGCTTCCTGCCATTCATGTGTGATGGTTCCAGAGACATCTTGTGAATTTCATAATAGATTTCTTGATCGAGGATTGCTGGTTGGAAGTGATCAGGAGCCAGATCTTGGTTTCTTTAGAGCTTTAATTTAGAAAGTCTATCTATGGCATTAATGTGGCCAAGAGAGCTACCGGAGTTGATTAAATCGGATCCTAGAAGGTCTGCTGAAAGACGGGTCTATGAAAAACTTTCTAAGGTTTTAGATGACGATTGGTCTGTTTATTATTCGCGACCATGGTGGGGCATAAATTCAAAGGGCGGCGAAATTGATGGGGAGGCTGACTTTATAGTAGCCCATAGAGAGAAAGGTATTCTATTTCTTGAGGTGAAGGGGGGTGGAATTTCATTTACACCGGAGACTGGGAAATGGCAAACCAAAGATAGAAACGGCATTACACATAATATTAAGGACCCAGCAGTTCAGGCGAGTGCTTGCAAGCATCAATTTTTAAATAAATTGAAAAAAATTGATGCTTGGCCTAATGGATATATTAGATTCAGGCATGGTGTAGTGTTTCCAGACTCAAAATCATCTACTAGTAACTTAATTACGCTAGGTGGGCATGATGTAGAGCTATTTTGTTTTGCCGATAAGTTTGAGTCAGAGTTTCATGATTGGATGGAAGAAAGAGTTAGAGTACACAATATTGAATCTCGAGGTGGAGAAATTGGCCCAGGTGATATTGGAGTGCAGTGTTTAAATGCCCTAATTGCGGAGCCTGTTCATTTAATAGTTCCGTTACGTAGAGAGGTTGAAGGCGAAATTGCACAAATGGAGCGATTGCTCACGGGGATGCAGCTTGCAATTATCAATATTCTTTTATCAAAAGATAGGGTGCTTGTTGAGGGAGGGGCTGGTACGGGGAAGACAGTCTTAGCTATTGAATCTGCAGTTAGAGAATCGCAAAGCGGAAAGAAAATTTTGTTTTGTTGTAAAAGTGGCCCCCTTGCAAAATATATATCCTCTAGACTGGAGAAGTTTAATAATATAGAGGTAAAAACGCTCGATGAGCTGGAGTCTCTTTTGTTTGATTTTAATCTATTGGATTTAGTAAAAAAAAGTAAATGGGATGCTATTTACTTAGATGAGGGACAAGACGTTGATTCGGATTGGTTGGATCATTTTAATTCCGTTAAAAATATTCCTATAAAAATATTTGCCGACTCAAATCAAGCCATATATCGCAATCGAGATGATCTTGCAACTAGAATGAATGCCATCGCAATCCCTTTAGGTGTCAACTTAAGAAATACACAGAAGATTGCAACCGTTACTGAGCATTTATATACAGGGCCTCTCATTCAATGCTTTGGGCCAGAGGGTGTTTCCCCATCAATTTATGAGTGTGATATTGACGAGGCAAAGCAAAGGGTATTTGATTTGATCTACAAGTTGAATACTCAAGAATTAATACCATACAGCATGATTAGTATTTTGGTGCCAAATGCCGAAATACGGGAAGAAATACTCATTTTTTTAAGTAAAAGAAAAATTCCTGCTGCTGATGCGATGAGATGGACTGATAATTTAGTTATTGTAGAAACGGCTGGTAGATTTAAGGGTTTGGAATCTCCCGTTGTCATCCTGTTAACTGATCGTATGCTTTCTAAGAGTCAAGAGCTATCATATGTTGCAGTATCCAGAGCACGTGCGAGATTATTTGTTATCGGAGTTACAAAAGGAACCAAATTAGGTAATGCACTAAATGGATAACGAACCTAAGGATATATTTTTAATTGCCTAATCCCTGTATTGTTTATATTGAAAGTTTTAATGAGTAACTTGAAGTTAGCTGTTTATGAGCATTTAAATGCCATTGCAATAAAATTCTTCCCAGAAATGGTTCCTGATCATCCTGCAATTGTTGATCATTGGTTGCATGCTATCGTACGCAATGAAGCTCCTTTTGGAAAACGTAGGGGTGTAACGCTTAACAGGCTGCTCTCTTGGCTCAAAAAATCTGAGGTCATTGAAGGAGTCGGAGATCTATCAAAAATATTAAGCGAAACACCAATCCCTCACAATTCTTCACCTAAATTCACCTTTATTGATTTATTTGCAGGCATCGGTGGAATGCGGATAGGATTTCAAGAGGCGCATGGCCGCTGCATTTTTTCTTCAGAATTTGAAAAGAATGCCCAAGAAACCTATTTATTGAACCATGCTGAAAAACCTTTTGGGGATATAACAAAAATTGATCCGAGGGATATTCCGGCTCATGATGTTTTATTAGCGGGTTTTCCTTGTCAGCCATTTTCTCACGCAGGTTTGAAAAAGGGGATTAGAGATACAAGGGGGACGCTATTTCATAATATTGCAGAAATTTTAAAAACTAAGAAGCCAAAAGTAGCATTATTGGAGAATGTAAAAGGGCTTATTAGCCATGACCAGGGCTATACGCTGCAAACTATCCTTAGGACGTTAACGGCGATAGGGTACCAATGTAATATTTCCCAAGATGTAATAGAAGGAGACTCTCTCAAGACTCTTCAGGCAGAGGCTAGGAAAATGGTTTTAAAATCAACTGACTTTGGTATTCCCCAAAATAGGCAGCGTATTTACATAGTGCTTTGGAGAAAAGGCCTTTCAAAAAACTTTTCCTATCCGGAGCCTATGGGGAAAGATGTGACGGTTGGCGATATCTTGGAGAAAAGTCCAGCTTCAAAATACACGATTTCAGATCGACTTTGGAATGGTCATAAGCGCAGAAAAATTCAGAATAAGACTAATGGGAAAGGTTTTGGTTATGGATTGGTATCAAGTGATTCGCTCTATACAAATACCATTTCCGCAAGATACTACAAGGATGGGAGTGAAATATTAGTATCTCAAAAGAATAAAAATCCTAGAAAATTAACCCCTAAAGAAGCATCTTTTCTTCAGGGGTTTCCGCCAGAATTTATTGTTAACCAGTCCGATGTTCAAGCTTACAAACAATTTGGAAATAGTGTCACCGTTCCTGTTATTGCATCTCTTGCAAAACAAATCAGAATCCAGCTACTAAAGGTTTAATAATGTTAATTAATCTAAAGCCAATTGGCGATGATCTACAATCTTTATTTAAAGAAATAAAAGATTGGCAAGAGCTTAAATTTACTCCCGAGATAAAAGAAGAATTAAAAAAGATATCTTTTATTAAAAAAGTAAACGACTCCAGTATTTTTGCTGCTACTAGTCGAGACGGGTCGTTACACACAATTTTTGTTAGTCAATACGTCTTATATGCTCTTTTAGCTAAAGAATTCGCAACTAATTTTTACAAATACATAGAAGTATTAGATGGGCTTAAGCTTCAAGGGTTGGGTAATGCAGAAATTCATACATTAATAGTCAATAGAGATATGAATTCTCCCTACCTTATCCAGCTTAATGAGTTAGAAAAAAAGTTTTTTTATCAGGTTTTTAATGTTGAAGATCTATGGGGTGCTAAGCAAATTTTATCTTCGACTAATGATAGATTGTCAATGAGGTCGGGGTCTGATTTTTTTGGATCTGTATTATTAAAGTTAGTTAATATTCCAGATACATCTAATGGAATCTTTGGGGAGTTTATATATGAACTATGTGAGCATCGTGACGTATATGATTCTCTTGAGAAAGCATATTTAAAATATTTGCCAATCATCTATAGGTCCAAGAATAGAGGTGCATTTGCAGCATCAGTTCTAAGATTTTGTTACCAGTATGATAGGTTGCGCTCATTAAAGGATGTATTGAAGCTCAATGCATCCCCTGAAAATATCACTTTGGAAATGGGTGATTACAGATTAACCAGTATTTTTAAAAAATCTAGAACTTTATTAAATTCCGCAGACTTAAGTTCGGGTGATAAGCCTAGGTACTTCGATGATCCGATTTTTAAAATTGATGATTATTACTACTATCTCTCGACAGAGTGGACAGCTGGTAAAGATAGAAGATTGGATCTAGATAGCTTCAAAATTATCATTGAAGCGAAATATCCATTTTTATTTGTAGACTTTTCCGAGGCGGATATTTTTATCTTGAGGCCATCGAGTGCTACTGATTCGCTTACTTTGGCCTATAAAGCAGGGGGCTCGAATGTAATTTACTTTGGCCCCCCTGGGACTGGTAAGAGTTATAGGGCTAAAAAAAGCACAGAAGGTTCTAAAGTCACCACCACCTTATTTCACCCTGAATATTCTTATTCTGATTTTGTAGGCTCTTATAGACCCGTAATTGGCCATGATAAGACGGCTCCCGAAATTGAGGGCTACGATCTTAAGTCAATTCCAAGGCCTGTTAACTACTTTGAATTTGTTCCTGGCCCCTTGATTGAAGCATTATCAGATGCATATTCGAATCCAAATGATGTTGTCTGCTTGATGATAGATGAGCTAAATCGCGGTGAATGTGCCGCTATATTTGGTGATATTTTTCAGTTGCTAGATAGAGATGGCATGGGGGTAAGTGAGTACGGTGTTGATCTAAAGCCAGAAATAGTCAACTTTTTCTCTAAAAAAGGCATTCAATACGACATCAAAAATAATGGGAAGCTGTATTTTCCATCGAATTTTTCAATTATTGCCACGATAAACACTTCTGATCAGTCGCTATATCCAATTGATGCAGCATTTAAGCGAAGGTGGGACTGGGTTTCCTGTCCAATTAACTTCAATGAATTGAGGCTTAATTATCAATCCCGCTTAACTATTTTTGACGGATCAGTTATTTGGTCATGGGAAGATTTATTAACAGCCTTAAATCATTTAATTTCAAAAAACCATATGGAGGATAAGCAGCTAGGCCCTTGGTTCATAAAACCCAATGTTAATAGTGAAATTTCTTATGAAACTTTTTTAAATAAGTGCCTATTTTACTTATGGCATGATGTTTATAAAGATGATCAGTTCGGGGATGACTCACCATTTGAATTATCTGAAGATACTAATTCCTTCTCTAGTCTTCAGGAAAAGATGAGGGCTGGTGGTCTTGCTGCTGGATTTAAGGGTGAATTTCTATCTAAAGTTTCTAGATGATGGCCATCAAATAGTTAAGCCTGAAAGCAAGCCAATCTAATTATGGCCCTTGAAATTCCCTACCTTTCAATCGTTGTTTGCGGTGATAGAAAGGATTATCTTGACCACGAGTATGGCCCTCACATTTGGAGAACATTAGCTGATAATGGATTCGCAGAAGGGAGGAGTATTGGCGGCGTTGGATTCTGTCGGGATTTCGAAAATAATCGCTTGATTACTGTTCTCCCCAAAGCATTTTCATCTTCTTCAGCAAGGAAATCATTTGGTGCATCAGAGTATATAAAAAAGCAGATTTATCAATTAATTCGTGTTTTTAACAAGCTTAATAGGGCTGATTACTTTGTAACTGATGCTAATGCTGGGGCTAATTTCAACAATAAGAACGCTGATCCCGTCCTTGATTCCTTGGAAGCTGCCTTAAAAATACGAAATGAATTCAGAGCTAATGGCCTCTACTATAAAAAAAGAAAAATTAGACAGTTAACTAAAACCAATCATCAAATAAATTGGCCTTCAACGATTAACCGAAAGCTGCCGATTCTTGATGGGGGAGAGATTTTTTATCCCTCAATGATTCATAATTCTCGCGCCCATAATTTGCAGCACCCAATGTCTGACCTCCATCTCAACTGTTTAAGAGAAATTCTGAAGTTAGTGGGTGATAGATCACTTGTTTCTTTACCGGAGACCTTATTTAATAAATCACTATCCTCTATTAAAAACCCCAAAGCCTATATTCGGGATATTTCGCATGATATTTTTGATGAAAGGGGAAGAAAGCTTTCAAAATTAATTGAAGTTTATTTGGGTCACGGAAGATTGCAGCCTAGCTCAATTCAAAAGAGAGATGACTTATTGGGCTATACAGCTAACTTTGAAGTTGTGTGGGAGAGCATTCTGAGGAATTTATTCGATCGAGGCAAGTCAAGGAGTCTTCCAAAAGGTCAGTGGTTTGCTTATGAGACGCCATTCAGCGAGATTTCGGGGATATCTCCTGTAATAGATGGTGAAATATCTTCAGACACATATTCCGCTTATATTGATGCAAAAGATTATAGGGCTAAAGCAGGCCTTCTCTTCGGGAGTCCAAATGACCATTACAAACAAGTAATTTATAGACTTCTAACCGATCCAAATTTGCCTGATAATTTTTTTAACATACTGGCTTTTCCAGGCCTTGGGCAGAAAGAATTATTCAAAATTAATGGTTGTCATGAATGGGCCCAAATCCCTAATTCTACGGTTTATGAAGTTAGTGTTGATTATGAGTTAGCTGTATCAAGGTGGCTTGGCGATGTAAGTTTCAGCATTGATAGTGCCGTACATAAATTGTTAACTGATTTAAGAGATTTTGAAGTAAAGGTTAAGCTAAGCCAATAAATAGCTGTATAGATGCTGTCATTTATTAAAGCTATGGCTATTTAGTTCGATTATCTTATTGGTATACCACCGATGGTTTATAAGTCTTCTGATGAGGGCCCTTATCCCTACGGCTATATACCCCTTCTACCCAACACCAAAACCTTCCTTAGGGATTGAGTGAGCTGGACTTCGTTAGCCTGCCTATCTCGCCGCAACGTCGATTAAGGTATTCATAAACATTAAAGTTGTTGAGGTTTTCCGCTCCAATAATTGCCGGGGCATCACCGTGCCTCAAAAAAGCTGTAACTAACTGTTCTGACCCAACAAAGGCATTTAAAGGCGACCGCAGGAAATCATCAACTACTTTCTTGCGAGCATCAATCACATCATCAATTTCTTCAAACTCTCTAATCCTTAACCATGTACTTTCATTTAAGGGTTTGCGATCGCTATACACATCAACGCTAAATGGCTTGGATAAATTCACTGCATGCATAGTCATCTCCTGATTTTTCCGAAGGATCATTAGCTTAACCTCAGGAGATACCCATTTTTCAATTGGTGGATTGCTTTGCCCTTTCTCGAATAAAGTCCTGGACCTGCTCCATAGTCCAAAAAGATGACCTTCCTATCTTTATCGGTTTTGGAAACTCGCCTTTCTGAACCATCAGCCAAAACTTGGATTTAGAAATCGGCATCATTTTTAAAATTTGCGGAATCCGTATTAAGGTCACGTTCATATCTCTAGATGTGATGTCATTCATGATCATCTCCTTAGCGTGCACGCTTTAAGTTTTTTCGATAAACCTGCAAAGCCATTTTTGCAGAAATCATTTTTGCGTATCCATAAGATCGATACAAGCTGTAAAGCCGAATTGCTACCATTAAATTAATCTCCTTTTTTTCTTATATATGAATATTGGTTCTACTGGTGCCAAAAGCGCTACTGAAGATCAATGTAGCCCTTGAATTACTGGTGGTCAATCCAATGTCAATACCCACTTTGAAGACGCATATTTATTTTTGACTACAAAAAAATATTTATTCATATAAGTGCTACAAGTCAATCCAGTAAAGGGCTACAGGCTTGTCAGTAATTTCTGATAAGGCAAAGAGGGTGGTGGACATATATAGATCAATAAACACTTCAGATATTGAAATTGACTCTTACGAATTTCTCAAACCTGGATTACAGAGAATTGGTGAATAAATAAATTAAAGAAAAATTCAGAAAAAAACGCGTTTGACGGCAAGCATTTCGGTTGATAGATTGTGATGTGTTTCATTCTCATCAATACATAAAACGGAGACTGTCTTACATGAATTATTACGAGCATCACATCGGAGATTACTCACAAGCTACCTCGCATTTAAGCTTTATTGAAGACGCAACCTACAGTCGTTTCATTCGAAAGTACTATGCCACTGAAAAGCCCATGCCATCTGATGTCAAGACTGTGCAGCGTTTAGTGAACGCAAGGTCTAAGGAGGAAAAAAATGCAGTGGAATTGGTTCTCAAAGAATTTTTCATTCTGACTGATGATGGCTGGAGGCAAGGCCGCTGCGATCATGAAATCGCGCGTTTTAAGGATAAGCAGGCCAAAGCTAAACGAAGCGCTGATAGTCGCTGGCAAACATCTACGGTGTTAATTTGCATCCAAAACTGATCCACCATTTGCATCTAATTTTGACCCACCTTAAAGTTTATTCTAAATGCTTTTATCTGTGGATAACTTCTTTGTTTTTGCCTCCTTTGTTGGTTTAGTAGAG
>Ga0247836_1005289_pt1 | contig 15249 bp, 11 predicted proteins | sample LaCruzMarch2015__4_FD_187116 | JGI IMG/M metagenome (GOLD analysis project Ga0247836, IMG submission 187116) | Freshwater microbial communities from meromictic Lake La Cruz, Castile-La Mancha, Spain - LaCruzMarch2015_14m | ecosystem: Environmental > Aquatic > Freshwater > Lake | place: Spain...
AACAATCATCGGTTCGTCGCAATTGCGCTGGTCCGGCGGAATATTTGCCGTACCCCGAAGCGCCCACGACTTTCCCTTGTCGGTCGAGACCATCGTCCGGCAACCGCCGTCGGTGTGCCAGATGGCCGTCGGGAAAATCCATGCTCCGTCGCGAGCGACGATGGGTTTGTTCAGCATGACGCCCTTGCAGATGACGCGCGGAGCGCTCCACTGGGGAGATTCGCCGTCGGGGTTGTCGGTGGTCATGGCCATCGTCACCGTGGCAAGCTCGCCGGGACCGTTCAGCCACCAGAAGAGCCAGAGACGTCCGCTGGGATCGAGCCAGAGGCAGGGATCAGACGTCCTCATGGGTCCGTCACCGTCCGGATCGATCGCGAATTTGAGGTCGCTCCATGTCTTGCCATCATCCCCGCTGGTCGCACCGACCACATAGTTGTATTCATCCTCCCACACCTTGCCCGCATACCAGACCGCCCAGAGTCGGCCGCCGGGAGCCTTCTCGATCCCGGGAATGCCCTGATAATTGCGTGCCTGAGGGCCATATTCCCTACCGGGCTGAAAGTTAACAGGCGGATGGACGAACGAGTCCAGCCCGGCGCCCGGCGCGGCAGGAGGAACCGGCTTCAACAGCTCTGTTCCGGGCAGGACCATCACGCCCCATTTACCGAAATCCAGAACCTCATCCACCTCCACCACCTTTTGATATACTGTGCACAACTCGCCTCCAAACAGATGACACTCCGGCAGGTTCACCTTTTGAAAGCCGTTCTTCAAAAGCACCGCCGCACGACTGTCCGGATTCCGACCCTCGGTTGCTGTCACAACATAAACAACCCCCGCCTGACGGCACACGGCCCGGACGCGCTCAAGTTTGCCCCGGAGGAATGTGAAGCCGCGCAACTCCGCCGGCACTTCCTTGGAATAGTAGTCGCGGTTTGAGAAAAGCGGCACCCCCGCCTCAAAGACATCAGCCTCCACGTCTGCGCACTCAAGCACCGCCGCCGGACCGTTGAGCAAATCCGCCCCGTCAGCATTCAAGTCTCGAGTGGCAGCCGGCAAACAGGCCGCCGTGGCAAACAGGAGGATTGCGCTGAGGATTGTGTTTTTTTTCATAAATCTGGCACGGTTGGATTGATTCCCGAGGCTTGGTTGATGAGAGCGCGTTGCCGGCTGCCGGGAGAGGAGAATTTCCCTTCCAGAACATCCTCCTCATTGAACACCGCCATAAGGATCTGCTTGTCCCGTTCGCGCAGGTAATCGTAGATGACGTAAATTGACCCGTCGGGAGCCTGCACGCCATCCGGATAGGAAGGCCCGTTACGTTCATCCAGCAGCAGGCCACCCTTCCATGTCCGTCCGTCATCGTCGGACAAAAAGGCGGTCAGGTGCGAGCGGCTCTTCGCGTTGTTCGGAGGATCGTGCCGCACCAGTAACAAACGGCCGCTGGCCAGCTTCCGGATGAAAAACCGCGCGACCGGATGGGGAATCGAACCGGGCGCCACATCAGTCCAAGTCTTGCCACCATCGGTGGAAACGCTTTCTCCGATGCCGTAGCGGGTGCGCACCAGCATCCAGAGCGAACCATCCTTGCGTTCGACGATCATGTGCTCGTCCGCGTTGCGATCCTTGGCATCCGGAATCCCCGCCGCCCCGAGTTCGGCAAACGTGGCTCCGTGGTCACTGGAGACAACGGCCCGCGAACTGGCATCCGCAAACCATGTGGACATCGGCAATATCCAACGCCCATCCGCCGTCACGACCGGCTTGTTCATCATGACACCTTTACCGATCAGGCGCGGCTCCGACCACTTGGCGGTTGCACTGTCGGGGTCGTCGGTCGTGATGGCGAATGTCTGAGAAACCCTTCCTTTGTTTCCCGCAATTTCCTGCGCCCAAAAGAGCCAGAGTTTTCCGTCGGGATCGGTCCAGAGACAAGGGTCAAACGGACGCACCGGACCGGTCCCGTCGGGATCGAGCACGAGCACCGGCTGCCACGACTTCCCGTCATCTCCGCTGGTGTGGAGCAAAATGTAATTGTCCTTATCCTCGGTGACGCCGCCGCCATACCACGTCGCCCACAACCGACCGTTCTTGGCACGTTCGATCCCGGGGATCCCCTGATACATCCGCACGCTATCCGAGTATCCCGGGCCGGGAGAAAACTCCGGCGTCGCGGGCGTCTCCGCTGGCGTCGATACGGAAGGGCTCAGCGGCCGTTGTCCGGCCGTGACATTTTTCGGACCGAGCATCACCGCCCACCTCTCCAACCGGCATTCTTCGCCCGGCGCCATTCGCTTCTGATAAATCCGCACACGATCGAGATCCGATTTTCCAAAAAGCTGGAACACCGGCTCGTCAACGCGCTGGAATCCTTTCCCCTCCAAAACGAGGGAAAGACTTGCGGCCTGGGGATTCGCCGGATCCGGGGTCAACAACGTCACCACTCCTGCTTTCGTGCAGCGGAAACTCATACCCTGGAGCGAACCTCGCACCAAAGGCAGTCCGTTCAGACATGCGGGCGGCTCCAGCAAGGCAAAAGCTCGATCCATGAACAGCCGCACGCCAGCTTGGAAGGTATCGCTCTCGAAGTCCTCCAACACCTCGATCTCCGCGGGTTCTCCCGTGTCGAACTGCGACAGATTTTTCGGGGCTTTTTCCGGCAAGACCAGCACACCCCACTTGCCGGGAGCGACCACCTCACCGGCGGCGACCTGCTTTTGAAAGACCGAACACAGATTCGTCTCATCGCCAAAAAGCAGACACTCCGGAAAATTGGTATTATGAAAGCCAAGCCCGGACAACACCTCCGCGCGGCTGTCCGGGTTGCGGCCCGCGGTGGGAGTGACAACATAAACCATCCCCGGCATGCGGCACACCGCACGGACACCATCTATGCTGCCGCGGATAAATTGAAAGCCATTCAGGGCATCCGGCACCTCCCTCGCCATGTAGAGCCGGTCCGAAAACAGTTTTTCGCCGGGTTCAAAAACTTTCCGCTCGCAGCCGGCACACTCAAGAACAGCCGCCTGGTGATCTGCGGCCAGAGACATTCCCCCGCAGATATACAGAAAGAGGAGAGGGAGCCTCGGGATAAGAGCTGATATTTTCATAGGGGGCAGTGTTGGCTTGATCCTAAAACCGCAGAAGGTTTAGCCGCAGATTAACAAGATTCACACAGATGGAAGGACGTATGACAGAACGAGAGATTTCGAAATCTTCACCCGTGGGGGGAAGGGATGGATACCGCGCAACCTGCTTGCTGTTAGTTAATAATCTGTGAAAATCTGCGTTCATCTGCGGCTATTAGGTTGATTGGAGATGATCGTGGTGTCTTTGTAGCTGGAAAATTCCGGCCCGCCTGCGGCGACGTATCCGTTGCTTGCACCGGACTTGTCCGGGCTCACCCAAAACGCAAAGAGCTTTCCATTCGTGAGGTGAAAGCGGAACTTCACCGGCTTGCCGACGAGGGCGGAAAGATCTTCTTTCCAGCGGACCAGGTGCTTGGTCGAGTCACCGCGAACGGGCTCGCAATTTTCCTTCGAAAACGGGGCGATGACGTTCCCGGACCCGTCCAGGATTTCCACGCGCAGCTCGCCCTGCGGCGCATCGATATTCACGAAGAGCTGGCTGCCATGGAACGTGACGGGGCGGGTCGTCAGGACGCCGGGAGTTTCCCCTGCATCCATCGAGGCGAAGCCGTCCCGCCGGAGAAATGCGATGCCGGTGCTGCCGCGGGCATACATTCCATTCTCCAGCCAATGGCGGTCCGCGCGCGAGGCATCGCCCTGAAAGCCAGCGTAATAGAACCACAGACGGTCGCCCTGAACCACGCACAGCCCGCCGACGGATTGAACATACCCCCTGTCCCACACATCGCTGCGGGAAGCCGGAATGAACGGCCTCCTGTCAGGCCGGGCCCAGTGAAATCCGTCGCGGCTGTAGGCCAGGTTCAGCTCGGTGACTTTGGGCATTCCCGTATGCGCGCACACGGCATTGTCGGGACCGAGATGCATCTCATAGATGCCAAGAAGGATGCTTTCGTAGGCAACGGCATCGAGGTTGTAGAGTTGCGGCGGCACTCCGATGTCCGGGTCGGGCGGATCCAACCGGTCAGCCCCGGCCCAGAATACAGGAGTCGTCCCACTGACGCCCGCGCGATAATCATCCCACTTCGCGCCCGCCAGAAAATCATCCCACTCCCAGTAGTGACGGCTGCGCCCGCGCACGTTGGAACGCAGGCTGTAAACCCACTTCTTGCGAAACGGGTTGTAGAACATCGTGCTGCGGTCTCCGGTGATGCCGCTTTCGACCGGCTTGCTCCAGTGGATGCCATCGGGCGAAACCATGCTGAGCCCGGGCTGGTCGCCGCCCGGAGGACGCAGATACATCTTCCAGCGCGATGCTGGATCCTTGCTGTCGTAATCCGGAAAAACCGCCCACGAATCGGGAGTGATCGCAGGATCAAGGATGCGGTTCGTGCCCGGCTGGATGTCCAGATCCCCCCGAGTCCAATGGATTCCATCCTTGCTTGTGGCGTGGCAGATCGTGTGGATCCAGCCCGCCTCATACCACATGCGGAACACCTTCTGCGCCGGATCCCACCAGACGCCGCCGCTCTTCGGGCTGGCGATGGCATTTTTCGGGCTGTTGATCTCCAGTTCGGTCTCGGGAAAAAGAATCGGGTTCCCCTCGTATTTTTGTGCCTGATAAAATGCCCGCTTCAAGTCAGTTGATTCGATTAGAAAATCATCCACAAAGAGCTGCCGTCCCACATCGATGGGAATAACCTTCGGAGGATGTTCCAGATATGGCACCGGCATCGGATCATTCGAGCCGGGCTCAAGGGAACGAGGCGGCCACTCCTTGGGAAGCCGGATGCCGTTGTATAGCCGTTCACCATCATTCTCGGTCCATGGCTTCGGAGGAGGCACCCGCCAGCTTTCAGCGACCCGCGGACCCACAAGCACCGCCCACTTTCCAAGCCGGAACTCTTCCCCCGGCTCCAGCTTTTTTTGATAGGCGAGCACCTGGTTGAACTCCTCAGTTCCAAAAAGCTGGAAAGCCGGACCGGCCACCCGCACGAATCCCCTCGCCCCGAGCACCTTTGAAAGACTGTCCGCGCCCGTCTGGGCGGGATCGGGAGTGAGCAGAGTCACCACGCCGGCTTTCGTGCAGCGGAAACCGAGATTCATAATTCCGGCCCGGACAAATGACTGCCCCAGAAGTTCATCGGGAGCGCCCTTCAACACATAGCCGCGATCCATGAAAAGCTTGATCCCCGGCTGAAAAAGATCGCTCTCGTGTTCCCCCAGAACCTCGACCTCAGCCGGTTCTCCGGGGTCGAATGGCGGAAGATCGGATTCCACGGCTTGTGCAACGGAAGGCCAAACTGCACTTGCGAAGAAGAGAAATATGGCGAGGGAATGATACCAGACGCACAGCGTGATTGATGAAATATGACGGCGGTTTATTCTCGGCGCTTCGCGCCTGCGGGTGAGCCGTAGTGATCGGCGAAACCGCCCTACCAATAACCGGTAGGGATGGCTCGCCGAGTCGTCCGTCGATTCGATCTGTTTCGATGTGGAAATGTTATCAGTCATGGGGGGACGGTTCCGGGGAGGTAAATCATTCGATGCGAACCCCGGGGCAATGGGGTTTATCCTAAAGACCGCAGAAGGTTTGGCCGCAGATTTACAAGATTCACACAGTTATATGGACATACAACAGGAACGGACATTTCGAGCCATTCACCTTGCAGGTGGATGATTGATTAACATGCTGTCATTTAGTGACATTTAGTGGATTTTAGTGGTTCAACTACGGAATTTAGGTTTATGAAGATTGCTTGCGTTGGGCCACGATTGGCTGATCCGGATTCACAAGCAGCCAGGCCAGGGAACCAGCAAGACAGAGGCCGGCAGCGACGAGAAATGACGGGGTCCATCCAAAGCGGTCTGCGATCCAGGGGGTGAGCGATGCGGTGACCGCCCCGCCCACCTGGGCTCCCATGTTCATCAGGCCCGAAACCGTTCCGGCAGACTTGCCCGCGATGTCGGCGGTCACCGCCCAGAACGCGCTCTGCGCGAGATAGAGCGCCCCGGCGCCACCAGCAAGGACGATGCTCGCAACCTGCGCGCTCTCGACCTGCGTGGCCACGGCGAGAAAAACAGCCGCGAGTGACAGCCCGAAAATTGCCACTCCGCAGCGGCCGGCTCGCTTCCCGTGGCGCTGCGTGATCCGATCCGCCACCCATCCGCCCAACGGCGCGGCGCAGGCCATCGCCATGAACGGGAGCATCGAGTAGAGCGCGCTCGACTTCAGATCCAGCCCGCGCACCCGGCTCAGGTAGATGAAGAACCACGTAAAGAAAATATAGGCGACGTAGCCGTAAGCAAAATAGCTGAACGTGATGGCAAGCACGTTACGGCTTCTTAGAATCGCGCTCCACGGGAGGGCGACGTGGGCCTCCTTCGTCGCCGGCGGAAGCCCCGCCTCGATGTAATCGATCTCCTTTTTGCTTGCGAGCGAATGCTCGCGGGGCGTGTCGCGCGCGATGAAAAACCAGACCGCCCCCGCAGCAAGCCCGATCAATGCGCTGACATAAAACGACCACTGCCATCCCCAGTTGTAGAGGATGAAGATGATGAGCGGCGGTGTCACTCCCGCTCCAGCTCCCACACCTGCAAAGATGAGCCCGTTCGCCAACCCGCGCTCGGATGAGGGGATCCAGGTCGAGACCAGGCGGTTCGACGACGGGTAGACCACCGCCTCTCCCAGCCCGAGCAGAAACCGCATTGCGATCAGCAACACCACCGAGATTCCCAGCCCGGTGGGCACCAGAGCCGTGAGCGTCGTGAACGCCCCCCACCAGATCACCCCCACCGAAATCACCAGCCTCGCCCCGTAGCGGTCTGCAAGCCGTCCGCCGGGCACCTGGAACAGTGCGTAGCCGATCACAAACGCGCTGAAGACCCAGCCGAGTTGAACATCCGTGAGGCCGAAATCCTTCTGGATCGCCTGCCCGGCGATCGAGATATTCACGCGGTCCAGATACGCAACCGCGCTCATCAAAAACATCCAGAAGATCAGGAGCCAGCGGAGCCGGCCATCGAGGAATTTTGTCGGGAACATGGGAGGGAGCATAGAATTTATATGTAAAGTTACGCAGCCGAGCGGCTCGTTCCAGACATGAGCCCGGCCATCGCTTCCGTGAGGGCCGCCTGATCTTCATCGGCCGACCCGCGGCCTGCCATGTGGGCATCGTAGGCCTCGAGTGCGGCTTCCATGCTGGCAAACATGTGCTTCTCGAGTGATTGCAAAGCCGCCTTCGCATCGCGCTTCCGCAGCGAGCGCGCCACACGCTCGTGCTGGCACCAAACCCGCGCGACGTGGTGCAGGTCACGGTCGTGGCTGCGGAACCCAAAGATGGCGCTCCGCAAATTCAGATCGTTGTAAATCGCGATCGCATGCCGGTTTTCCGCGGCAGCCAGCAGGAGGAGGTGAAAGCTGATGTCGGAATTCAAATAGCGGCGCAGAGGTTCTCCCGACATGTAGGGTTTCCCGGAATCCCGAAAGTCGCGTATCGCGGCCAGCATCTGGTCGCAAAGGTCCTGCACCTGCTTCAGCTGCGACGGCTTCATCCGGCGGGCCGCCTTCTGCACGGCAAAGCTTTCGATGGCGATGCGAAGCTCATACACCTCGATGATCGTCGAGCGCTTGGCATGTTTCACAAAAGTTCCGCTCGACGCCACCGGCTCAAGAACCCCCTCCACCTCCAGACGGCGGATCGCCTCGCGAACCGGTGTCCGGCTCATGCCCAGATCGGCGGCAAGCTGAACTTCCGAAATCTTGCCCCCGGCGGCCAACTCCCCGCTGAGAAGTTTTTGTTTCAGATGCCTGTAGGCATAATCCCCCAACTTCGACTTTTCCTTCCCCGTAGAGACTGCCTTGCCGGCTCCAGGTTTTGCGCGGAGACTCTTCTTCATCAGGCCGTGTTTTACACGAATATCCGGGACCTGTATACAGGATTTTGAGCGTTTGCCCCCAGCTCGAACGCAACAAGAGCAAACAGGTCTCATAGCCTCAATGCTGTTCACTTTGCAGCGGAAATGTGGCATCGGCGTCCCGCCGATGGAGCAAACCACCATGGCCGGGACGGCCATGCCACGTCAATCAACAGCACTGCCATTTTCCTGCATACAGCAACATGTCCCCTGTATTTGTTCACTTGACGGGATTGCAGGCCTGACCTATGAGTAAAATCCCCAACGAATCTGGTTGGGGACGATATTTCTCCATAAAATGAAGAATCTGTTACAAAATTCCTTGGGAATCGCATGCCTTTGCCTGGCAGCAAATGCATTAAATGCCGAAACTTCCGCCGCGATTTCTCCCTCTCCCCAGTTGATAAAAAATCCAGCGGCAGCGGAACCATACTCCCCCTCCAGCCGGAAATTTTCCGGGATCCCGAGTTTGGCGGTGACCGGGCAGGGTCGCTTGTGGGCCGTTTGGTATGCGGGGATCACCCCGGCGGAAGACATGAACAATTATGTCGTGGTGGCCACGAGCGGTGACAAAGGGAAAACCTGGGAGGAAGTCCTGGCCATTGATCCGGATGGACCCGGGCCCATGAAGGCATTCGATCCTCAAGTATGGATCGATCCAGCGGGGAAACTGACAGTCTTTTGGTCGCAGCGGTCCATTAATGAAGAAGTTTCCGCGCTATTCAGCATGACGGCCAGCGATGCAGATTCAAACAACCCCTCATGGTCAGAGCCCCGGCTCCTCACCGAAGGCATCATGATGAACAAACCGGTCGTCTTGTCGGGCGGGGAGTGGATCCTGCCGGTTTCGACTTACAAAAAGAGCGACAGCATCAAGATGGTTGTCTCCACGGATCGCGGCCAGACCTGGACGGTCAGAAGCAGCGTCAATGTGCCGGAGGAAGTCCGAGTTCCGGACGAGCCGATGATCGTTGAGCGCAAAGATGGTTCCCTGTGGATGCTGGTTCGCACCAGATACGGCATCGGCCAGACGGTCTCCACGGACAAGGGAAAGTCTTGGTCCCCCCTGGAGCCCTCCAAGATTCAACACCCCCCCTCGAGGTTCTTTCTCAGTCGTCTGGCTTCGGGAAACCTCCTGCTGGTCAAGCACGGGCCGATCGATACGAAGGCAGGCCGGTCCCACCTCATGGCATTCGTCTCCAAGGATGACGGCCTTTCATGGTCAAAGGGGCTGCTGCTGGATGAGCGGGATTGGGTTTCGTATCCTGACGGTCAGCAGGCCGGGGACGGGACCATTTATATTACCTACGATTACCTGCGCAAAAAAAAGCAGCTGATTTTGATGACATCCTTCACCGAGGACGACATCCTGTCAGGCGACTACGACACAAAGATTTTTGAGGCATTCCAGCGTAGAGTTGTCGTCAGCGACGGGGGAGAAATTGAAGATACCGGCCCGAATCTGAAACCGCCGGCTGAGGCGAAGGAGCCTGCAAAACCGTCCGTAACAGGAACCGACACCTCTCAACTGCCGGGAGCAGCTAAAACTGCTCCGATCGCTTCCGGCGTCCCCTCCGGCACCAAAGAGCCTCTGCTGCCACTTGACGGGGGGATTGTTGACTCCATGGCTGAGGGAGTTCCCTTGTGGAATGACCGCAAGTATCTTGCCGCAGGATGGCCGCTTGCTCTGCAAGGTGCCTTCTGTGTGCGCTCTTCCATGGACTCTTGTCGGGTCCGGGTGGCCAAGAAAGGCTATGTGGTGGTGGTGACTCCTGTTCCGGGCCAAAGAGGCGGATTCAGTGAAGAGAACTCGCTGAAAAAAGCAGGGTTCCTCCGTGTGGAGAGCATTGAACCATTTGTTCCTTTCGCCGAGGGATCACCAGACGGAAATACCTGCGCCGTGTTTCAAAAGGAGATGGAAGAAGGAGAGGAACTGGAGTATGGGAAGTGGGGCGTGACACTGTGGAGTGACAAGCAATTGAAGTAATTCAGAATGCCCCCTCCTGCCACCGTGGCCGACTCCTCCGGAACCATGACAACATTCGCACCCGGTCCCGGTCCACTGGAGATTGAGTCAGCCATGAATGGCGCTAACTCAACCAAAAGTGGCATGGCCGTCCCGGCCATGTTTCTCAAGGAAGATCATCGGCGGGACGCCGAGGCCACGTCCAAAATCCAGTTAGTGCCATTCGAGTCAGCCATTTCAACCCCTATGCGGCTGTTTTCTGAGCACGGGCGCAAACTAAGAATGCGGACAATCCGGGTCCGAAGAACCGCGGCATTGTTGCTGTTTTTGCTTTTGATATTATCTGCCGATGCCTTCCCAGGAGATATTTCTCAGTCAATAAATGTCGAATCGAGACTGCCTGTTTACCGGAACACGGATACCGCATTGATGGTCTTCGAAAGAACGAACGCCGCTGAGGAGATCAACATCACCATGTCGTTCATGGAGCAGAAAAGCAAACACGTTCCTGCCGCACCCATGGAAGTCGTCTTGTCGGGAAACAGCACCCGAAGCATACAGCCCGTCGACATACGGAATTGGCCTGATGGAGAGTATAAGGTGTTCGTATCTGAAAAAGGAACGGACAAGGTCTCGTTTGTCAGAGGCATTCGAAAGGAAACCGCGCCCCCGCCCGCCGCACCCAAAGGGCCGTTTTCCGTGGGAGGAGAGAAACTGTTTTTTGTGGATGACTGGTATTTTGCCGAAACCAGCGGACTGAAGCGGGAAACCCATGCGGCGGAGATCATCCCGATCGAGCCTTGGAAAACGATTCCAGACATCAAATGTGTCAGAAACTCCATTCGGAAGTTCTGGGTGGATCAAGAGGGATTTTTTAATGTGAATATTCTGGCCCAAACATCCTCATTGAAGACGGTCCGTGAGTATTGGGTGCGCACAAAGGATTTCAAGACCTGGGAACTGATTGCAGAACCGCTGCCGATAAACAGCAACTGCTCGTTGAAGAATCTGTCCGCAAGCACCTCCGATTCCCCGCCGGGTGCAGGCTATGGAAAATACGATCCCGCTGTTGATGGCCCGGTCGATTTGTCCCAGGTCAGGGTGACTTGGTCTGGAACGGAGAAAAATACCATGTGGGGGGACATTCCAATCCCCTTTCGAAGCCGAACTGCTGTATGGGAAAAGCCGGGGGGGCCTTCGCTGGTTTTGGGTCCTCCGATCACCATTGATAAAAATGTGTTCCGTGACGATGAGATCGGCGACTGGGCGGACTCAAACGACAACTTCGGAGAAGTTCGCCTGAGTCCGGATGGCAGAACTTTGCGATGCTACCAGGCGCGGCTGATCCCAAGACATGATCCGTTTCTTGTGCATTATGATAACAATGCCTCGGAACGAATCCTGGTAACATGGAGCAGCACTGACGGGATCAACTGGACTCCAAGCTATTTTGATACTCCAACGCTGGAGGATCCATGGTCCACCCAGCACTACGGTGTGGACATGTGGTCCGAGGAAAATCACCGCCTGGAGTTCGCTTATCACAAAATCTATGATGCCCAGTCGCAGAAACTCTACACCGAGGTGGTTTTCAGCAGGGACGGCAGGTATTGGAATCGGATGGATGATGCAAAGCCCTTTCTCGAAACCGGGGCTCCGGGAACATTCAATTACGGGTTCTCCATAACAACCGGCAATAGAACAAGGATGACATGGGATGGCTGTTATTATGAGCCCATGCAATGCGTCAACGTCCTGCATTTCATGTTCCTCATGGCTAATAAAAAGGATGACCGCTCAGAACTGACGCCGGACTTTCTCAAGACGTGGAAGGATGCACGCTTGGTGGGAGAACGGGGGATTGAACATTCTCCCGTCATGATCTGGCACAAATCATGGGAGGAGATCTCTGATCTGACGAGGAACCAAATGTTTACCCCGGCGTTCATGCGCTACCGGATAGACGGATGGATCGGGGCACTCCCAAAAAAACGCCGGGCAGAAATTACCACCAAAGTCCTGCTGGCAAACCAGACCGTGGGCATCAATGCAAAGACCGAAGCAGATGGATACGTCATGGTGGAGGTTTTGGACCAATTTGGCAACGCGCTGCCGGAATACAGCAAAGCAAATGGCGCAGTCTTCAAAGGGGATCAGGTCAATGCCCCGCTTGCGTGGTCAGATAGAAGCGTCAAGACGCTTCCATCAGGACCATTCAAACTCAGGATAACCCTTGAAAAAGCGGAGATATTCACACTCGCATTTTGAATTGCGCCGCATGCGGGCAGCGGGGAGGAAGCAGCCCGGATGAGCCGGCTCCATTGCAGCCCCGGGTGTGATCAATACTGGATGAGGTCAAGGAAGAACGGGCGCCCTCGCCCGTTTGGAGGGAACACCAGTGCCCACATGGGCGGGGGCGCCCATGCTCCTTTGCCTGACATCGCGGCCGATCCACCCACCATTCCCACGACCGGACATTGCTCAATCGCTTCGACGATCTGATCGCGCAAGAATTATCAGAAATCTTTGAGTGACCCGACTCCCCAGGTTCCAGTTCCCCTGCGGGTCAAGCCAACTTCACGACAAGTTTGCGGCCCATCGCACGGGCGACTTTTTCCAAAGTCGAAAGCGTAAGATTTGTCGGTTGACGCTCGTAGCGGCAAACCGCGCTGCGCGTGGTCCCGATTTTCCTGGCAAGCGCTTCTTGGGTAAGCCCCGCACGTTCGCGGGCCTTGGCGAGAAGGTGGCGCAATTTTTATTCTGTAAAAGTTGAGAGTTAGTTTTGGGGCAGGTCAGTAGGATTCATGTTGAGGTAGATTTTTCCGGTGAGCCACTCTTCGCTGATTTCGCAGAGGAGAGCGGAGATGAGACGGAGCAGTGACGCTTCGTTTGGAAAGAGGGAGGCGACACGGGTTCTGCGTCGGAGTTCCTGATTGACGCGTTCGATGGCGTTGCTTGTGCGCATGCGGCGCTGGTGGGCAGCAGGGAGGGAGAAGACCGCGAGGCCTTCGGGGATGTTTGCTTCCATCCAGGTGGAAAGTTTCGGGGCCGACTTGGAGTAGGATTGCACGAGGGCTTTGAGGCGGGCCTGGGCGGAGAGGAGATCCGGGCAGTTGAAGATGGAACGGATATCGGCCGCCACGCTGGCGCGCATGTCGAGACGCGGGACGTAATCTGGTCGCCCGGGGCTCGATCACCTACGTCACGGGAGACGGACGCTTCACGTTCGGCCCGCGATCGCTCCTCTGGATGTTCCCCGCGCAGGAACACCAACTCGTCGATCGCTCCAACGATGCGCAAAACTACGTGGCTGTCTTCAAACCCGGCTTGATTGCAAGGTCCTGCCACGGTGATCCCTACAGGGGGCTCAAGAGAAAACGGGCGGAGCCCGGACAGGTTCTTCACTCGGTTCTGGATCCCGAGACATTCGTTTTTTTGCGCAAAATCATGGACCATGTCATGGAGGGGTCGCTCGATCCGGACATTCTCAACAGAGAGTCCGGTTTCGGCGTGGGTTCGGATTTCCGCTACCAGCACGGGGATCCCGACGGCCTCAATGCCGGTCTTCACCACCTGCTCCTTCTCTGCTGGCGCTTCCAGCAGGCCGGCACCTCCCGGAACCGGGCGGTTTCCCTCCACCCCTCCGTGTCGAAGGCGATCGAATTCCTGAGCGATGACACCTGGGTAGGGACGCTCGCCCAACTCGCACGGCAATGCGGCCTGAGCGAGGCGCATTTCAGCAGGATGTTTGCCCGCCAGGTCGGGGTGCCTCTCAACCGGTATCGGAACTCCCTGCGCATGGCCCGCTTTTGGGAACACTACAGCAAACCGGTGCGCCCCACGATTATGGAAGCGGTCTTTGCGGCAGGCTTCGGAAGCTATGCGCAATTTTTCAAAGTCTTCACAGATACCTACGGACAGGGCCCTCGCGCTTGCCTGAGGTCCTGAGGTAGGCTTTCAGGGGATATTCACTTTGACCCGCAAGAAGCGCTTCCCGCTCGCAGAGATATCAGCGTTGTCCGTGACAGTGACAAAACGCGCACCTGTGCCAGAATCAAAAATTATGCTCAGATTGATCACGGGTATGGTTGTCGCCCCACCAACACTGCGAGCAATTTCGGTGGTCCATGATGTGAGATCATTGGATGCCTCCACGGTGTAGGTGAGGTCGGGCCGGTTCGAGTCGCAAATGAAGGTTATCTGAATTTTATCACCGAGAACATCGAGAGCAGGAGAAATCGCAACCGAATCTAAGGCTTTGGGATTTCCGCCAAACGCGCTTTCCAAGAGATTACTGAGGCCATCCCCATCCGGATCGGCATTTGACCCGGAGATATCTGTGTCACCGATCTCTCCTGACGAAAATTTTGTTGATGCCCACTGGGTATAGCCCATGGGCAACCTGTGATGAGATGTGTTTGGCAATATGAGTGTTCCCCCCTCTTGAACGCTGGTTTCGTAATGCCAGGTAGAATCCTGATATCGAACGTAGAGGGTTTTGACTTGGCCGAAAATTGGATCTCCGCCAAGGTTGCTACTGCTTGCCGTCATATTGACTGTATTATTTTCAATCACGGGTGTCCGGTTAACTGAATGATGCGATTTCAGAAGGTTCATAAAATGAGCGTCTTGCGGGGCAAAACCGATGTGAGGGATTTGAACTCCGTCGGATACCTTGCCAGCCTTTCCGGCCATGAACACTGGCCGCTACGTCCTTTCGCAAATCCTCGACCTGGTGCATTGGCAAACGCTTTCCCGCTTGGTGGAGCGTTACGGTGCGGAGTCGCGCATCCGACATTTCGGCTGTCGCCAGCAGCTTATCTGCATGGCTTTTGCTCAACTGACATGGAGGGAAGGGTTGCGGGATATCGTCGATTGCATGAATGCGCGGCCTCAAACTCTTTACCACCTTGGCTTCCGGGAACCGATAGCCCGGTCCACTTTGGCCGATGCGAACGAACAGCGCGACTGGCGGCTGTGGGAGGACTTGGCCAAGACCCTCATGCGCAAAGCCCGGCCGCTCTACTCCGGGGAGGATCTCGGGCTCGACATCAGCAACACGGTTTACGCGCTCGATTCCACGACTGTCGACCTGTCCTTGACTCTCTTCCCGTGGGCGGATTTTCGAAAGACCAAGGCCGGGATCAAGATGCACACGCAGATCGACCTGAGAGGGCCGACCCCAGCACCTTGCGCGAATGCCAGTCCATCACCGCGCACAGGTAGGCGTGCCCCTGCGGCATCGGGATATAGGTGATGTCCGCACACCAGACTTCGTCG
>Ga0247836_1005292_pt1 | contig 15241 bp, 13 predicted proteins | sample LaCruzMarch2015__4_FD_187116 | JGI IMG/M metagenome (GOLD analysis project Ga0247836, IMG submission 187116) | Freshwater microbial communities from meromictic Lake La Cruz, Castile-La Mancha, Spain - LaCruzMarch2015_14m | ecosystem: Environmental > Aquatic > Freshwater > Lake | place: Spain...
CTCCCGCAACCCAACGATCCCCGCAGTACAATCGACCCGCCGCGCCGCAGCGCCGCTGCGCGACGAAGATTCCGTGACGCCGACGTTCTCTTCCTGTAGGGTCCCGCCCACATGGATTCACCGACTTTCAAGGAACTAGGCCTTTCGCCTGAAATTCTGAAGGCGATTGACGTTCTCGGTTTCGAGAAGGCCTCGCCCATTCAGGCCAGCGCCATTCCCGTTCTGCTTCAAGGTAAAGACCTCGTCGGCCAGTCCCAAACTGGCTCCGGGAAAACCGCCGCATTCGCCATCCCCGCCATCGAGCGGATCGACGCCTCCAACACCGCGGTACAAGTTCTCATCCTCTGCCCCACCCGCGAACTCGCCACTCAGGTGGCGGATGAGGTGCACAAGCTCATCACATTCAAGAAGGGGATTCACGCGGTTCCCATCTACGGCGGCGCCTCCTACGACCGCCAGTTGCACGAGCTCAAAAAGGGGGTTCAGATCGTCATCGGTACGCCAGGACGTTTGATCGATCACCTTGACCGCAAGACCCTCCGACTCGATCAGCTCCAGGTGCTGATTTTGGATGAGGCCGATCGCATGCTCGACATGGGATTCCGCGAGGACATCGAGCGCATTCTTAAAACGGCACCCGCCTCGCGGCAGACCGTGTTTTTCTCGGCGACCGTTTCCAAGCCCATCCGGGATCTGATCGACCGTTACTCGCGCAATCCGGAGTCGGTTCGCATTGACCAGAAGCAAGTTTCTGCACCGGCGGTGGAGCAATGGTTTTACGAAGTCCCGCCTCGGGCGAAGACGAATGCGCTCATTCGGTTGGTGGATTTTCACTCCTTCAAGCTCGGCATCATTTTCTGCAACACGCAGCGCATGGTGGACGAACTCGCCGACGCGCTGATCGCGCAGGGGATTTCTGCGGATCGTCTCCATGGGGGCATTGCGCAGGCGCAGCGCACCCGGGTGATGAACAAATTCAAGCACGCGGAATTCGAGTTTCTCGTGGCAACGGACGTGGCGGGTCGGGGAATCGACGTCGAGGATCTTGAGGTTGTTATCAATTATGATCTCCCGTACGACGCGGAGGACTACGTGCATCGCATTGGCCGGACGGCACGCGCGGGCAAGCGGGGTGTGGCGGTGACCTTTGTGACGGGTCGGGAGTTGTACAAGATTCAGCAGATCGAGCGTTTCACGCGGACAAAAATCCGTGCGGGTAAATTGCCGACCACCAACGAAGTGGAGGAGAAGCGGGCGGATGTGTTTTTGGAGAAGGTCCGTGCCGTGCTCGACAGTGGGGATTACAAGAAGCACATCGAGACGGTGGAGCCGTTATTGGAGCAGGGCTTTATGTCGATTGATGTCGCAGCGGCGGTTGTTCACATCTTGATGGCGGCGGCACCGACGACTCCTCCGTTGCCTGTCGAAGTGCCTCAGGCTCCACGCGAACAGCGCGGCCCGAGGCGCGAGCAGGACGGGGGACACAAGAAAAAGTGGAACCCCCGCGGCGGTTCCGGCGGCGGAAGGAACAGGAGCCGGGGTCAATAGACCCCAATCGTTCCGTCTACGCCGGGGTTCAAAACCCCGGGCAATTATATAGAGGTTCGGGGTCTGATGACCCCGGCTCCTGTTCCTGCTCCTATACTGGAACGGGGTCGCGGGGTTTGGGCTTGGCTGCGGCTGCGAATTCTTCCGGGAACTTTTGCAGGAAGCTCTGGGTCGGCCAGGACGCTGCCTCACCGAACGCGCAAACCGTGCGCCCGGGGATGTTGTCCGCCACGCTTTTGAGCGTCGCCGGATCCTCCGTCACGCCGCCGCCCGCGAGCATGCGGGTCGTCATTTTCGCCATCCAGAGGCTGCCCTCGCGACATGGCGTGCACTGACCACAACTTTCATGCGCGTAAAACTGATTCAGATTGTTGAGCGCCCAGACCATGCTGCGCGAGTCGTCCATCACGATCACCCCAGCGCTTCCCATCATGCTGCCCGCCGCCGTCATCGTCGCGACATCCATCACGAGATCCAGCATGCCGACTTCCTTCTCTACCATGTTCCCGTCCGGGCCCTTCGACTTGATCTTGTAGGTTTCGCCAGCGCGGAGAACCTTCGCGGAGCTTCCCCCGGGGATCACCGCCTTGAACGTGCGGCCGGGTTTGGGCCCGCCACAGATGTCATTGAGCAATTCCCCAAGGGTGACGGCACCTGCGGGCAACTCGTAAAAGCCTGGCCGCTGAACGTCACCGCTCACGCACATCGTGCGCGTACCGCCATCGCCAGGCGTCCCCATTTTTGCATACTCCTCCGCGCCGAGCCGCAGGATGTGCTTCACGTGACAGATTGTCTCGACGTTATTGACGATCGTTGGCGACATGTACAAACCGAGCACCGCCGGGAAATATGGGGGCTTATTCCGGGGATAGGGCCGCTTGCCCTCCAGCGATTCCAGCAGACTCGTTTCCTCCCCGCAAATGTAGGCGCCCGCACCCTGGTGGACATAGATCTCGAGATCGAAATCGGTGCCCATGATGTTCTTTCCAAGAAACCCGCGAGCCCGGGCCTCGGCGATCGCCTGCGTCATGATCTTGGCTGCCTTCGGAAATTCGCAGCGGATGTAGATGTAGACGAGGTGAACGTTGGTCGCGTACGAGGAAATGATCAGCCCTTCGATCAGCTGATGGGGATCCTGGTGCAGGATGTATCGATCCTTGAACGTACCGGGCTCTGATTCGTCCCCGTTGACGACGATGTAATGCGGTTTGCCATCGTCCCGTCGGATGAAGCTCCATTTCACACCCGTCGGGAAGCCTGCTCCGCCGCGGCCGCGGAGATTCGAGGCCTTGACCTCATTCGTAATCGCCTCCGGCGTCATGGTGAACGCCTTTTTCGCCTGCTCATAACCCCCGTGGGCGAGGTACGTTTCGATGTCCGGCGCATAGCCCGGTTTCAAGACGTTCTCAAAAATGATCCAACGTTCTTTGGGGTGCGGCGTGCGAATGAGGGAGACCATAAATCAGGCGTACTGGGAGAGGACTTCCGGAACAGATTCCTTCGTGACGTTCTCAATAAGATCGTCGTTCACCAAGCAAACAGGCGCCGTTCCGCAACTCGCGAGGCATTCCACGAATTCCACGCTCACCTTGCCGTCGGGGCTCGTCACAATATGCCCGTCCAACGCGTCGTCGGGATCGATCCCTGCCTTGCGAAGGAACTCCTCGCGAAGCTCATAGCTGCCCGCCAGCGCGCAGGAGAGCGTGCGGCAGACGCGAACGATGGTTTTCCCCGGAGCATGCTGCATGAACCAGGGGTAAAACGTCACAAGTTCGAGGATGTTGATCGGTTCGAGATCCAGACGGCGAGCGATCCACTCGATACCGCTGTCGTCAATGAAGCCGAAATGGTTCTGCCAAAGATGCAAGAGCGGCAGCGACGCACTCCGTTTCGAAACGGGGTAATGCGTGACCATTTCGTCCATTTCCGCAATCAGCTCCGCAGGCAGATGATCAGCGTGTCGGGAAGTAGGATTCACCATGCGTTGGGACTGTTTCTGGATATTACGTGAGCTTCAAGAAAAACGATGCCTTGCAGGCATTTCCGTCAAAAATTTCACATCCCGGTCAGCGGTCGCTTTCGCCCATGACGAAGTCGAGGCTTCCCAGCACACTGACGACGTCGCTCACCATGTGACCCGGCAGAATGAGCGGCAGGATGCTGATGTTCACGAACGACGGACCGCGGATCTTCAGCCGGTAGGGAACCCCGCCGCCCTTGCTGTGGATGTAGAAACCGAGCTCCCCCTTGGGATTCTCGGCTCCGAAATAAACCTCTCCCGCAGGCGCGTCGGGTCCCTGAGTCACCACGAGGAAGTGATGAATCAGATCCTCCATTTTCGTCATCACGTCCTCTTTCGTCGGCAGCGTGCTTTTTTCGTCGACGTAGTTGATCGGCCCCTCGGGCATGCGGTCGATCGCCTGCTGGATGATGCGAACGCTCTGACGCATTTCCTCCATACGGACGAGGTAGCGGTCGTAGCAGTCGCCGATCGACCCGACCGGGATGTCGAAATCGTAAGTCTGGTAGTCTAGGTAAGGATGCTTTTTGCGGACGTCGTAATCCACACCCGACCCGCGCAGGTTGGGGCCGGTGAGTCCGTAGGCAATGGCGTCCTCTTTGCGAATCACGCCGACGTCGCGGGTGCGATCCACGAAAATGCGGTTGCGCGTGAGGAGGCGGTCCGTTTCGTCGAGCGCGGGCGGGAACGTCTTTAAAAACTCCCGCAACATCGCCTCAAAGGACGGGGTGATGTCATGCGTCTGACCCCCGACGCGCGTGTAGGAGGTGGTGAAACGGGCGCCGGTGAGGTTTTCGCAGAGGTTGTAGATCTTTTCCCGCTCCGTGAACGTGTAGAGGAAGACGGTCGTTGCGCCGACGTCCATGGCGTAGGCGCCGAGTCCGAGCAGGTGGGCGGAGATGCGGGCGAGTTCGCAACAGATCACGCGGATGGCTTTCCCCCGCGGAGGAATGTCCCAGCCCATGAGTTTCTCGACAGCCAGGGCATAGGCCACGTTGTTTGCCAGCGGGGCGAGGTAATCGAGTCGGTCCGTGTAGGGAACGAACTGATTGTACTGCATGTTCTCAGCGATTTTCTCGTCGCCCCGGTGGAGGTAGCCTACCTCTGGAACCGCCTTGGTGATGAACTCGCCGTCGAGTTCGAGCTGAATCCGCAGCACGCCGTGCGTGGACGGATGGGACGGGCCCATGCTGAGGGAGAGTTTTTCCCCGAGAAGCTCTCCGCGGTTCCGAAGATCGTCCTCGGCACGCGCTGTCCTGGCGGCCGTATCCGGCGCTTCAATCGTCGTCGACATGTTAAAGGTCCTTCGTTTGTTGCTCTTCCCAAGTTGCTATTTTTTGAGCCCGTCCACAGTTTTGCGCAATGAGCGAGCCCGCCCGACATTCTGTGGACAGCGACGAAAAATCAAGCCTCCCGGTGGTGGTAATTATCGGGGGAGGTTTTGGGGGTCTGTCCGCAGCGCGCGCCCTCGCCGACGCACCGGTTCGCGTGATCCTGTTGGACCGCACCAATCACCACACATTTCAACCGCTCCTTTATCAGGTTGCAACTGCCGGACTCACCACGGCCGACATTGCGCAGCCCATCCGTTCCCTCGTTCGTGATCAACGCCATACGGAAGTCCTGCTCGAGGATGTGGTCGCCATCGACCCCGAAAAACGCCGCGTGCAGGGTTCCGACCGCGAGTTTGCCTATGATTACCTGATCCTCGCCACCGGAGCGCGTCACTCGTACTTCGGTCACGAAGATTGGGAAAAATTCGCACCCGGCTTGAAAACCACGGCCGATGCACTGGCGATCCGGGACAAGGTTCTCATGGCATTTGAGACCGCGGAGAAGGCGCAATCCGACGCCGAACGCCGGGCAGCGCAGACGTTTGTGGTGGTCGGAGGCGGTCCGACGGGTGTGGAAATGGCGGGGGCGATCTCCGAACTCGCGCGCTTCACCCTCGCAAAAGACTTCCGACACGTCGATCCGGCGAACACGCGAGTCATCCTCGTGGAAGGGGGCGACTGCATTCTCTCGTCGTTCGCTCCTCACTTGTCCGAATCCGCAAAACGCCAACTCAAGGCACTTGGCGTGGAGGTGCACCTGGGGAAGCCCGTCACCGATATCACCGCCGACCACGTCATGCTCCGCGACGAACGCATTGATACGCTCACCGTTGTCTGGGCTGCCGGGAACGCCGCGTCGCCGCTCGCTGCGATGATCGGTTGCCCGGTGGACCGGCAGGGTCGCGCGATCGTGGCCGAGGATCTCACCGTACCGGGTCGGCCCGAAATCCAGGCGATCGGCGATCTGGCATCGATGAAGTTCAGCGGGGACCGGCAGGTTCCCGGGGTTGCACCGGCGGCGATGCAGGGCGGCAGCCATGCGGGTCGCAACATCATCCGTCAATTGCGCGGAGAGGCGCCCCTTCCCTTCCATTACCTTGACAAGGGAAACCTTGCCACGATCGGCCGAAACTCTGCGGTGGCGGAGATCGGTCCAGTGCGTCTCTCGGGGTTCGTCGCATTCCTCATGTGGGCGTTCATCCATCTGTTTTTCCTCGTGGGCTTCAGAAATCGACTCATCGTCTTTCTGAATTGGATCATCCTCTATTTCACGTTTTCGCGCGGGGCGCGGGTGATCAATCGACCGACTTTACAAACCCATTGACAACCCACTTTCCTCGTGATCGTTTTCCGCCATGGCCGATGATTCAGTTAAGGTAACCTCATCAACGTCGTGGTTTTCGAGGATCGGCTCTGCGGTTGCCGGAGTGCTCGTGGGGATCGTCCTCTTTTTTGGATCCTTTCCCCTTCTGGTGTGGAACGAGGGCCGCGCCATTGCGCGAACGAAGACCCTGCAAATCGGGGCAAAGGAAGTTGTCTCCATCGAGTCCGCGCCCGTCGACCCTGCAAACAATGGGAAGCTCGTCCACGTGACAGGCGATGCCTCGGTAGAGGAGACTCTTACCGACCCCGATTTCGGAATCTCCGCAACGGCGATCAAACTCCAGCGCTTCGTGGAGATGTATCAATGGACGGAGGAAAAAGAGACGGAGACGGAAAAGAAATTGGGTGGTGGCGAGGAGACTGTGACCACTTACAGCTACAAGAAGGCTTGGAGTTCGAGCGCGGTGGACTCGTCCGAGTTTCAGCAGCCTGATGGCCATGAGAATCCCGGGGGATTCCCCGTCCAGCCGGGCATCCTGACGGCGGACCCCGTTTCCCTGGGTGCTTTTACGTTGTCCGAGGGACTGCTGGATCGGATGACCCAATTCGAGACGCTCGAGGTGAAATCCGGCGATCTTGCGAAGGTGGAGTCGGATCTTCGCGACAAAACGAAGGTGTCCGGCGGCATGTTCTATCTTGGGGCGGATGCATCCGCTCCGAAGGTCGGCGACACGCGGGTAAGCTTCCAAATCGTGCCGACCGGCACGGTCAGCGTGATCGCACGTCAATACCGCAACAGCTTTGAGCCCTACAAAGTTCCAGGGCTCGGAACATTGGAGATGTTGGAGACTGGAACCGTGAGTCCGGAAATGATGTTCGCGCATGAGCACGAAGGGAATGCGATGCTCACATGGATTCTGCGCCTTGTGGGATTCGTTGCGATGTTCTTCGGCATGCTCCTTGTGTTCAAACCGCTATCGGTGTTTGCGGACGTCGTTCCGTTCATTGGTAGTCTGGTGGGTGCTGGAATGGGCTTCCTTGCGCTGATTCTTTCGTTGCCCCTGAGTCTTCTCACAATTGCGCTCGCGTGGGTTGCGTTCCGGCCTCTTGTGGGGATTCCGCTGCTGATTCTTTCGGCGGTGGTACTGTTCTACGGCATCAAGACTCTCGGGAAGCGTCAGCAACCGAAGACGGCCTGATTCGCCGATTGCCAGCGTGGTTCCGGGGACCGGTTGGATAACCACAGATTAGCAGGATTGTCGCAGATTTTCTCTTGGCTCAAAACGAGGCGTGTTTATGCCAACGAGGAGGCGGCAAAGTTCGCGATGCACTGCCCTCGCGGCACCGAGCACGGTGTAGCTTAATCCTTTTTCATAAAATCTGCGAGAATCGGTGAAAATCTGCGGTTAAACATCGCGGAGTGGATCAACCAACACAGCATGTCTTCACTACGGCTGGTCTTCGGAACCCGACCCTTATGTTTATGCAGTTTCGCGGGCACTCGAATCCTCGAAATCCCCGATTTCTCACGCCAGTTGAGAAAGACGGGCTACCGCCGCACAGGCGTTCATCCCTTTACCCCGCCCAGTCGCACTCCCGAGACGAAGAACCGCTGGCCGAAGAGGAAGATGCCGATGACCGGCAGAATGGACCAAACGCTGGCAGCCATCAGCAACGGCCAGTTCGCGGAGTTCAGATCCACGAAATCCAGCAGACCTAATGGGATGGTCTTCAATCGATCACTACTCACCATCACCAGGGGATAAAGAAAGCTCTGCCAGTTGCCCAAGAAAGTGAAAATACCCAACGTGGCGAGTGCCGGGCCTGAAAGTGGGAGTACCACATGGAGAAAGCGCCCGAAGGCATTGCATCCATCAATGCACGCCGCTTCATCCAATTCCTCGGGAATCCCTTTGAAGAACTGGCGCAGCATAAAGGTCCCGTAGGCACCAAACATCGGAGGGACCAGCAGGACGAAATAGCTGTCAACCGCTCCTATCCGACTCATCATGATGAACAAGGGAATTAGGGTCACGCTCGCAGGAATCATTAACGTGGCCAGGTAGAGGAAAAACAGCGGCTCACTACCCCTAAACTTCAATCGGCTGAAGGCAAACGCGGCGAGCGAAGACGTCACTAGCTGCCCGGCGGTGACGACCAATGCGATGACGGTACTGTTTAGGTAATAGTGTGCGAAGCCCGATACGCGGAACACTTCGGCGAAATTCTCCCAGTGCCAGACGGGAGGGAAAAGGTTGCCTAGAATGTTTTTGTTATCCGGAAAGATACCCGCACCCGTTCCCTCGCGAAGCAGAGCCACAGGATCGTTAGTCTTAACCGCGGTTCCCAGCATCCATAGCAACGGGTAAAGCATCGTGACTCCAACAGCCACGAGCAGAATGAGGAGCAGCAGTTTTGCTAATGGCCGAATGGGTTTATTCACGGTGGTCAGTAAGTGATCCGCTTGGCCATCCACTTCCAATTCACCATGGTGAGGGTAAACACCATGAGAAACAGGATCCAACTCGCCGCCGCGGCGCGTCCCATGTAGAAATAGCGGAACCCGTTTTCGTAAATGAAATAGCTAAGCGTCGTGGTCGCTCCGGCGGGGCCGCCACGGGTCATCACATAGGCCGCATCAAACCCTCCCTGAAACCCGCCAATGAGTCCCATGGTGAGGATGAAGGCCGTGGTGGGCGCGACCATGGGCCACGTGATGGCGATAAACTGCTGCCATTTCCCCGCACCATCAATGCAGGCGGCCTCATGTAGGCTCGGGTCGACATTCTGCAGGGCCGCCAGATACAACACCATGTTCGCACCTCCCGCCGTGGCCCAGATATTCATGATGATGAGGGCATTCTTCGCCCATGCCGTGGATTCCAACCACGCAGGCCCACCCGCCGGATGAATGAGGGAAATGAGCGAATTGATAAGCCCGTATTCCGTATTGAAAATCCATTTCCACAGCAGATAGATACCCACCCCTCCGACGATCGATGGCAAGAAAAAGGCCAACCGGAAAATGTTGCGACCCGGAATGCTCTGGTTCAATAAAACTGCCAATCCCAGCGAGCACGCCATGGAGATTGGTAGTCCCATCAGCAGGTAAAATGTATTCGCCGTGTAGTACCAAAACCGGGGATTCACCGGCTCCAGAAGTTGCAGCAGGATGAGGATTTCCAGTGCCACAAGGATTACCACCGCAGAGACACGGCCGGCGCCGCGGAGTCGCAGGATCGCACCAACCGCTAGAACGGATCCCATAAACACCAGCCCAAGGGCAATGAGCGGCGGCATCCCTGGAGCCTCCCGGACGGAAAAGCCCAGCAATTGCTGGAAGTTATCCAGCCCCACCCAACGGGGCGAACGGAAGAGGTCCCACGTGCAAAACGCGAGGACTAAGGAGAATCCGATCGGCACAAGGGTAAAGGCCAGAAACCCAAGAAAGCTCGGGGCCAAAAAAAGCCAGGGCGTGTAGAATTTTTGCCGCATGAATGTCAGTGATCTAGTTCCGCGCGGGGGAGGTGGAGAGAATGCGGTCGATGCTTTGATTCAACCGGGGCATGACGTCACCGCCACCCTCCTGCAAAGCGAGTTCGAACCAATAATCAAGCTCCTGCGAGACCTCCAAGCTTTCCGGTACACGAGCGACTGGCTTCATGTGCGGCAGCATTTCCAATAGCGCGTTCAGATTGCATTGGGTCAGACCATTCATTTGCAGATACTCCGGTTGCAGATCGGTTCGAGCCGGAATCGTTGCGGACATCAGGCTCCGTTGCGCCTCCACGCCGACCAATTCCTTCAGCAATAGCCAAGCTTCCCGCGGATGTTTGGTCCGTGCCGAAATGGAGAATCCGGAACTCGATGCCCAGCCTGCCCTTTTCCCATCCTTGCCAAGCGGGTTCACCGCCAGCGCCCACGGAAACCGCGCGCGGTCCCGCAACTCTCCCATATCCCACGTGTAGGCCTCAACCATGGCCACCCGCCCCTGCAGGAATTCGCTTAATCGGTCCAGGGTTCCCTGCGCGCCGACTCTCAAAAACGTCCGCCCACCACGCAGGAGTTCAACATTCGTGCGTATCCAGTCCTCCCCGGAAGGTCCGTGCAGACCGGAGCGCGCGCCGACTTCATCGAGCAGACTTAACCCGAAGTAGTACGGTGCGATTTTGTCCACCCCTGCCCCATAGCGGCAGGCCCCGGGATTCGCCTTTCCGAATGCGCTAAGCAATCCGGCAATCTTGACGTACTCATCGAAGGTCCAATCGGACGTAGGATAGGGAATTCCGGCCACATCAAACGCGGTGCGATTGTAGGCGATGGCCTGGACATCAATGCCGTAAGGGATCCCCAGCAGCTTGCCCTGGTGTCGATACCAGTCGACGACAGCCCGATCGTATTTCTCCAGAACAAAATCCTGATCGGATTCGATGAAAGGGTCCAGGGGGAGCAGGGCTCCTCTCCAAGAGAAGAGGCCGAATCCGCTGCCCATCCACAGGATATCGAGATCCCCACCCGCAGCCAGGGTGGCGAGGGCCTTCACATAATAGTCCCGCCCCGGAGCGTCCATGAACTCAACCGTGATTCCGGGATTCTTCGCAGAAAACCGACGGGCGGCCTCCTGCTCGACCGCCCGATTGGGTCCCCCAGCCGTGATCACCCGTAGAACAATGGGAGCTTGTTCAGTCGACGGGGCCCTTTTTGAGCATCCGAGAAATGAGAGCAATGCGGTCAACAAGAGCCACGCGCAACCTGTCCACAGTCGGAATCCAATACCCGCGCGACGCACAGGTTGGAGCCTAAGTCCGAAACGCCGACGGCACCAGCGCTCAGTCCAGCGCCACGACTTCCACATCGTCAATGTAACTCACGTTCCCATTCGGATGGGTCGGAAGAAATGAAATCCGCCGCAAGGCACCGTCTCGTTCGAAAGGAATTGCCTCGCCGACCGGGAGTCCGTCCACTGAAACCGTGTAGGTGGAGGCGGAGAAGTCGATATCCAGTGCAATCTGCATCCAAGACCCGACCGGCAGCGGAGTCTGAGTGGTTTCCCACTTGCCATCCGCAGTCATCACTCCCAGCTTTTCCAACGATGTAGAGTGATTTCCAATCGACAACGCGATGGTGTTCACCCCGGCGTTCTTTTCCGCGTTGCCGATGTGGAAGCTAAAGCCGCTATCAGGCGAGTCGCGTAGAACGCGGAAACTAATGCGGGCTTTTCCTGTATCTACGGGATCCAGCCATGACCCGAGGAGCCAAAAATCGGGAGTCTGCACGGCGGCATCGTCTCGAATGATCCGGATGGACCTCCCCTTGGAACCATCTTTACCTTGGGCGAACTCCTGATCCGTAGCCTTTGGCGAGGACTCCCGTTTGCCGAAATCCTTCCAAGCCCCTCCCTCGTCCTTCTCCACGCCCACCGTACCCGCGGCGTCCGGCGCAAAATCATCAAAACTCTGCCGGATGATCACAGTCTCCGCCAAGCCGGAGCACATGGATATTGCAGCGATCCCTGCGGCGAGCGCCAGGGGTGGGAGAGAGGATAGGCGCATGGCCAGCGGTTAGGCGCAGAGCGAACGACGACTGCGGCGGTAGGCGAGGAACCCTGCCACGACGCCCAGTCCCACGAGCAACGAGGTGCTGGGTTCCGGGATGACTTGGACATAGATGTCACCAATGTTTGCCGAACTCGCGAGCCCCGCCGCATTGGATGCAGTACCCACATAGAAAACCGCATTGACCGCAGTCAAACCATCGGAAACCAAGCCCGTGGTGAGGTCGTAGGTGAGATTATTCCAAGTGTCACCAGCCAAGGTCGCGTTTGAGAGGTCGGTGTTGAAGAGCTTGTAAAATCCGTTTGATCCTCCGGAAAAATTGACCGTGTTGTTGGCGACCGCGAAGTTGAAGTCGCCGGCCGATGCTCCCGTTATGGACAAGACATCGCTCGTTCCCGGTGCCGCCAGCGAAATCCCACTCGTGCCAAGTTCAAACGTGAACGTGGAGGAGTCTGCCATCGTGACCTGACCCGTCGTGTTGCCAAGGTTGACCGTCAGCGTTCCGATACTCGCTCCCGGGGCGATCGATGCCCCACTCGCAACCGAAATTCCGTTGGAACCCGTCGGGCTGATCTGACCTGTTCCTCCAAGGGTACCCGCGTTAACCACAACAGCACCCGTTCCAGTGGCAGAATTGCTACCGGAAGTCGGAGCGTTGGCCAATAGCGTTCCGCCATAAACCGTGGTCGTTCCCTCGTAAGCAGTCGCCGCATTGAAGATCACGGTTCCAGCATTGGCCACAACAGCTGAACCGATCGTAATCGTGCCGACGCTCGCCCCGGTCTCGACGATGTTGTTGACGGTCAAAGAAGAGTTGGCCGCGCTCCTGAGGATGACGGAAGTCGTGTTTTCGAAGTTAAGGTTTCCACTTACCGTCGAACCTCCCGCAGCGATGTTCGATATCTCGCGACTGGTCGCGGGGCTCTGGAGAAACGTGGTTACATTCAAGTTCGCTCCGTTGAGGGCAAGAACAGGCGTCTGACTGCTCACCCCGCCGATTTGTACGTTGCCGCCGATTCCGAAGGGATTACTGACACTATTGACCTGCACCGTGCCAGCCCGGTGAAGAAACGCCGCCGCACTAGCGCCTCCGCTTGCATCGATGATCAAACCGCCCGTGCCAGTAATCTTTTGTACCGTTTGCCCCGTTTGCGCAAGGCCGGCAGAGCCTGAAAGCGTCAGGTTCGCCCCCGAAGTAATGTCATAGAAAACCCCACCGCTAGGGGTTATCGAACCAGTTATCGTATGATTTCCGGATTGTGCATTAATCTGCAGGAGCCCGGTGCTTGAGATGTTGTTAGCTACGGTCTGGCTTGTCCCCGAGACGATCTGGAAGATACCTCCATTGAACGAAAGCGCCGCCGTTCCAAGTGCTGTCCCCTGCGTCACACGGATGGTTGCACCACCTGCGCCGTTGGTTTGGGAGACTGTCCCGCTCAATGTGGAACCGGATCCGCCAAAAACCAGCGTGTTTGTACCCGTGTAGGTAAAGCCACTCGATCCATTCACAACAGAGTTGATCGTGGTCGTTCCGGCAGATGTGCTGATGACTGGGGATCCCGTGAGGTTGACCGTCCCTCCTGAAAGCGTGTATCCCCCCGTACCGAACGTTAATCCGGTCGCATTCTGCGTCCCCGATACGGTCACGGTTCCTGCTGTACCTCCAAACACGGCCGTTCCCGAGTCCCACACCACATTAGTAGAACCGTTGTACCAGTTGGTGTTGGCCGCATTCCATGTTGCGCTGCCTCCGACTCCGCCGGCGCCCCACTGCAGTTGGGCGAGCGCAAATGGAGAAGTTGCTGCGAGGGCCATCAGCGGGATGGCGAACCTGAGGAGACGAGTCGTGTTGTTCATGGTTGCTTGGACTGGGTGGTGCGAGCTTTCTACAGCCCGGTTTTTCTTTTACGATCTAACATGTCAGTAGTCGACAACAATCGACTTCAGGAAAGCATAACTTATGCCATCTGGAGAAACTGGATGGAAAAGTTGAACGAACGTGAGAAATCGCGCGGTAGACTGATTTCATTCGTTTGGGCCCCAAAATGCAGGTGTTTGCGCCCACTCCTTGATGGTCAATAGACGGGTGGATCCATCCGCCAGCGCGGCAACAAACGCGTTCCCATGACGCGGATCAATGCAGTTGAACTTTCTCGGCGACGCAAGATTCGACGAGGAATCGTTCACACCGTCACCATCGCGATCCGTGTTCAAGGGGTAATTGGGATCCCTGGGGCTATAGAAGAGTGTCGACTCCGGATTGTTCGGATCGTAGGCGTCGGCAATCAGGATCATGGATGGGGAGAGTTTAGCCAACGGCTGTGAGCCCTTCCAATTTGGGTGGGTCGGAGAAGAGGATGAGTACGAGAAAACCCTCCTGTCTCCCGAAGCATAGTTCAGTCCATAGCTGCAATAACTGGCATTCGGGAATTGGACGGTCTTTGTGGCGGCCGGACAGCGCAGAAAATCTTTCCCGACCGTTTTGTTGGCAGGGACGTCGAGATACGGTCGGATCGTATTCCACCACTGGCCGGAGTAAGAGGTTCCGTCGTATCCCAGCACGTCGGGCAGTTTGCCTTGGTTATCCGATGCAAACGCCATCATCGCGGAAACGATCTGGCGCTGATTCGCCATGCACGGCGCAATGGTGGCCCGAACTCTCATGCGCTGCAAAGAGGGGAACAGGAGTACCGCGAGGACGCCTAGGATCGCAATCACGACCGATAGCTCCAAAACAGTGAAACCATGGCGCATCGTAAAAGAGTTTCGCGGAGACATGCGACGTGATTGAAATGATACCGTTGACATGTCAGTCATGCAATCTCAATTAAGCACTTCGCGTGCCAACGCAAGGCGGGTGATGAACGCCGCGTGGGACGGTTGATGTCGAATCCTCCAGCGCATTAGAAACCTTCAACCGGTCCGAACCGCTGAACAACAAGGCCAAACGCCACGTGACATGTTAGGAGTTAACATTGAAGCCGTTCACGAATCAACCGCATTATTCCTGTGTTTACTCCCCGACGCGTTTCAACTCTTCCAACCGCTTCAGCGCCTGTTGTTCCCAGTCACTTTCCGAGGCAGAGAAGAAACCGATTGCCACCTGATATGTTCCATCGAAGCCTTTCGGCATAATGGTTTCGCCAAAGGAATGGAGGGCTGTCTTGCGGTAGGATCCCGGCGCATCAACAAGGTAGAACGCACTTTCCGCATTTGGCGGAGTTTTTGCCATCCAGGCCACACTGCCCTTCCCGCTGGTGGGGTTGAAGACGGCCACCCAACGTGAACTCTTCACCAAACTTGCAGCGTTTTCGCCTTTCGGGAGAAAAACTCCGGCTCCTCGACGTTCTGAGTGGGCAGGAACAGGCTTTTGAAGGGAAGTTTCCCAAGGCTCTGCTCGAAGGTCGGCGTTCCAGGGCCGACGGCCCGGTATTCCTTAGCCCAGCTCGTAAGGGCTGGGT
>Ga0247836_1005294_pt1 | contig 15240 bp, 10 predicted proteins | sample LaCruzMarch2015__4_FD_187116 | JGI IMG/M metagenome (GOLD analysis project Ga0247836, IMG submission 187116) | Freshwater microbial communities from meromictic Lake La Cruz, Castile-La Mancha, Spain - LaCruzMarch2015_14m | ecosystem: Environmental > Aquatic > Freshwater > Lake | place: Spain...
CCACAATCGGACGCGCAATGGACGACGTTTGACTCGCCATTCGATACAGCTTCTGAATCTGTTGGAAATGGTTCTTGGTGGGAGCAACTCTTGCGTTGAGCAGCAGCTTCACGGGTCGTTCAGGACGCGGTACCCCGTTTGGTATTTCATCCAGCAATCGAAGCGAAGGAAAGTCGATCCGCTGAAGAGTTTGCAAGTAAGGTCTGGAAATACCAAACACATCGTCACCTATTGGAACGACAAGATCGCACAATCGGAAGCTACCGCACGTAATGGCTGCAGCTAAACGAGCGAGTGTAATGGGAGCAAGCGATTCGCACTGGGGGTCTTCAAAAACGACGATAGACATGACGATGCTTCAGAATATGAGACAAAAGGGTCGTAGCAATCCAACTTGGCAATCGAGACAGTTAGCATGAGGATTGTGCAGGATCACAGCCAATTCTCAAGGCGTGAACTTCGGTCGGATTAAGAAAGTAGTGCCTTCAATGCGCGGAATTCCGATTGGGCAAAGCCTAAGGCCTGTACGCACTGGAGCCTGATCAAAAAGAATCGAATGAAGCGATGCACTTCCAAGGCGTTCGGTTGACCGCAGGGTTGAAAGGCCCTACATTGTTCCAAGTGCAGATAGTCGTTTTCAAAGTGAACCCTCGATGCGGTGTATCCTATGATTCTCGTTCGGGAGAAAAACGGTCTTCGAGCGACGGTCCCATGTAAAGTCAATTTGTTTTTGGAAGTGCTGGGAAAACGACCAGACGGCTATCATGAGCTCGATACCGTCATGATGGCTTTGTCGCTTACGGATGAGATTCACGTCTCACGTCGTGACGACTCGGAGATACGCCTTCAAATCGAATTTCCGGATGGTGCGGGGATACCGCTCGATGGTGAAGATCTAGCATGGTCAATCCCGTTCGGTCCTACCAACCTTGTCGTTCGCGCGCTCCAGCGACTTCGGCAAGTTCTTGGCAAACCCAACGAAGGAGTGGATGTTGTTTTAAAAAAACGAATCCCAGCCATGGCAGGGCTAGGGGGAGGAAGCGCCGATTGTGCAGCAGCCTTGGTATTGGGTGCATTGCATTGGCAAAAACCATTTGCATACGAACCTATTGCTTCGATCGCCAGTGAATTAGGCAGCGACATCAACTTTTTTATCGAAGCCCACCGAAATGGCTTTTGGTTGGCTCGGTGTTTTGGCCGCGGCGAAAGGATTCAGCCCTTGGATTGCCAAAGGCCTTTGCATTTCGTGATCGTGCATCCCCCACGCGGGTGTAGCACGAAGGACGTGTTTGACTCTTTGCTTGCCCTAGATGGGACGCAAGAAGCTCCCAGAAGAACTCCGGACAATTTGATTGACTCCCTTCAAATAGGAGACTTGGCAGCCATTGGGGGGGAACTGTTCAACAGGCTTGAAAAACCTGCCATGAGGACAACCGAATGGATCCTTAGCTCGAGAAAGCAGCTTGACCGATACAACCATCATGGTCAGTCCCTTTCCGGTAGTGGTTCGGCAAGATTTTGTTTGTGCGAGTCGACGGAACAAGCCGAGAAGATAGCTAGAGAGATACAACAGCAAGGTGAAATGAGAGCATTCATCGCATCTTCGTGGCAATCGCCGGGAATGGATGAGCAAGCCAAGAATATTTTTTGACGGGGTTCACGCGAACCAGCATGAAGCGAAAGGGATTGAAAGAGCTGCCATGGATATCACTGAGGTTCGAATCAAATTAATGGAGGATTCCGAAGATCGGCTACGAGCCTTCTGTTCCATCACTCTGGATCATTGTTTCGTGATTCGCGATTTGAAAATCATCGAGGGCTCGAACGGCCCGTTCGTCGCAATGCCGAGTCGCAAAATGACTGCCCGTTGCGGGAAATGTGGAAACAAGAATCACATGCGCAGCCACTATTGCAATCAGTGCGGCTCAAGACTTCGAGGTCCACAAGATGTTCGCGAACCGGAAGGCTCCGGCGCGGGCTCGAACAAGCTCTATGCAGATATCGCACACCCCATCAATCAAGCGTGCCGCGACCTCATTCAAAACTCAGTCGTCCGCGAATACTCTGCGGAGCTGGAACGTGCCAAGCAGCCTGGCTACAAGTCTAGATACGACGATGAGTATCTCGACGCGATTGCACAGCCCATCTCTTCCGTCACCCCGATTCTTCCATCCCGGGATTTGTCAAATGTTCTGATTGCCCCGCCCGATGCTGACTCCGCCGTACCAAGGCCCCACATGCTGGACGAAAGAAATCAACCGGTACCTAGCGAACGCAAGGAAGATAGGCCATCTTTCGGCGACGGCATTTTTTAAACGCGTTCCATGACACATTGGCCTTTCTCGCATGAAATGCAACGCGCGCCGATTGAAAACCGAGCCGCGGGGGATAGCGGCGACCGGCGTTTTTGTGGGGAAACCGGATAAACCTCCGTAGTCACTGTGCTTTTGGGATTTTGAAGTGCTGCTGACTTGCAAATGGTAGTTTTCCGCTAAAATAGAGTGACGAGCCATTGAATGGTTCTCTGCTCCTGCCAAACTCGCTCCCACCCCGTTCTGTCGATCCGACCAAGGATTGTTACCCGATGATTGCAGCCTCTCGCGTTTTTTCATGGTTCGCGGCTTGGGTTACGTTGGTGTACACCATCAACGCGCCTGTTTCTGCCAGCGGTACGATCCAATACAACCGGGACATTAGGCCAATCTTGTCCGAGAATTGTTTTGCATGTCACGGGCCGGACGCAAACCATCGGGCCGCCGATTTGCGGCTCGATCAACGTGAAGATGCAATTGCCAAAGGAGCGATTGTTGCAAACAAGCCGGATGAAAGCGAAATTGTTCGCCGGATTCTCTCAACCGATCCGGAAGTGATAATGCCAACCCCGGAATCGCATAAGTCCCTTACGGAACCTCAAAAAGAATTGATCAAGGCATGGATTGCAGAGGGGGCCGAGTATCAGATTCATTGGTCCTTTTTGCCCGTCAAGAAACCTGAACTTCCCCAGGTTCGAAATACCGGTTGGATTCGGAATGCCTTGGATCGATTCACGCTCGCCGAACTTGAACGGCAAGGGCTTGAACCCTCGCCCGAAGCTGAACTTCGAGCTTTGGTGCGTCGCGTTTGTTATGACCTAACGGGGTTGCCTCCGACGCCGGAAGAAATGGAACGAGTCCTAGCAGATCCGTCTCCTGAAAGATACGAGAACTACGTCGAGGAATTGCTCAAGCGTCCAGAGTGGGGTGAACATCGTGGCCGATACTGGTTGGACTATGCTCGGTATGCGGACACTCACGGGATCCATTTCGATAACTTTCGCGAGATGTGGTCGTACCGCGAATGGGTCGTCAACGCATTCAATCGCAACATGCCCTTCGATCAGTTTACGATCGAACAACTTGCGGGTGACCTACTACCCAATCCGGACTTGGACCAACGTATCGCCACCGGATTCAACCGATGCAACATCACGACCAACGAAGGCGGTGCAATCTCCGAAGAATACAACGTTCTGTACACTCGCGACCGAGTCGAAACGACCGGGCAAGTTTGGCTTGGCCTTACCGTTGGTTGCGCTGTCTGTCACGATCACAAATTCGATCCGATCAGCCAGCAAGAGTTCTATCAGTTGGCAGCTTTTTTCAACAACACGACTCAGGCGGCCATGGATGGAAACATCAAGGATACGCCACCGATTGTCTCAGTCCCTCTTCAACAAGATCGAGCTCGCTTTGCCGAATTGGACATGTTGATAGCGCAAGCGACGCAAGCGGTTGCGGCACGTCGTGAAGCCGCGAAGCCTGCATTCGCGGACATGTTAGCCAAGCGTGAAGAGTTGGATCGGTTGCTTTGGCAAAAGGTTCCAGCGGCCGAATCCCTGGATACACACATTCCACTCTCGTCGAACGATGTGAAAAATATATCCCTGATCCATCAGGGGCAATGGCGGCAAATGCCCAACGCAAAGGACGCAACTCTCGCTAGCGGCCATGTCTCCGATATGGCTTGGCAAGTCAACGACGTTTTTCCTGAGTTTCCAATCGCCGACTTTGAAAGAACGGATGCGTTCACTGTTGCGGTGTGGGTCAAGCCAGGTAACGACAGTCAATCAGGTGCCTTGATCGCTCGCATGAATGAAGGAGATGCGCACCGTGGGTGGGACATTTGGACCGAAGGGGGGGCGATCGGAATGCATTTGATTCATAAGTGGCCAGAGAACGCGGCGAAAGCCGTTTCGCAAGCCAAGCTGACATCGTCGCGATGGCAACACGTGGTTATCACCTACGACGGATCCTCCAAAGCCGAGGGAATCAAAATTTGGATCGATGGAAAAGAGTCCGCGGCTAAGATTACTTCGAACGCCTTAACCGAAACGATTAAAACATCGGTCCCATTCACCATCGGCCAACGCTCGACTGGCTCCCCATCGCAAGGGGCTCTGATTCAAGATGTGCGACTTTACAAAAAGGTCTTGGCTGAGGACGAATTGAAGGAACTGAGCTCCACGACTCGTCTGCAGTACCTTCTCGCCAAGGCGAATCGATCTGCGGACGAACAGGAAGCGCTCTTTACTTGGTTTCTTGGATCCAAGGACGAAGAACATAAAAATTTAGTGGCTGCCCTGAATGGACTAACCACAGAGAAAATACAAATCACTCAGCGTGGGACGGTGGCTCACATTATGAATGAGGCTACAACGCCAGCCAAAGCCTATGTACTGATGCGAGGGGAATACGATAAACGTTCCACCGAAGTCTTGCCGAGCACCCCCAAGGTATTGCCTCCTATGCCCGCCGACATGCCTCTGAACCGGCTCGGTTTTGCGAAATGGTTGTTGCTTCCTGAGAATCCTCTTACCACCCGAGTGACAGCCAATCGCTTTTGGCAAGAAGTTTTTGGGAATGGGCTGGTGGGCTCAACGGGTGACTTTGGGGCAACAGGTCAAATGCCAACCCATCCGGATCTTCTCGATCACTTGGCAATCAGTTTGCGAGAAGATGGCTGGAACGTCAAAAACTTTTTCCGGACACTGGTTACCAGTGCAACTTATCGACAATCCTCCAGCGTCTCATCCGAAAAATTGGCTATGGACCCCGCGAACAAATGGTTGGCTCGGGGGGCCCGTTTCCGAATGGATGCCGAGATGATTCGTGATACCGCTTTGGCAACAAGTTCCCTGCTGGTCAATAAAATCGGCGGACCCAGCGTGCGGCCTTACATGCCCGCCGGTGTTTGGGAAGCCGTTGCAATGCCTGGAAGCAACACTCGTGATTATGTGGCGGATCAAGGTGAAGGTCTCTATCGCCGCAGCATTTATACTTTTCTTAAACGATCTGCGCCACCACCGAACATGGATGTGTTCAACGCGACCGCGAGAGAAACTTGTACGGTCAAACGCGAAAGAACGAATACGCCACTTCAGGCTTTGGTCACGCTGAACGATGTTCAGTTTATCGAAGCGGCCCGTGCATTGGCTGATAAGATCTTGTCGGACGCATCTATACCAACCGACTCGAATTCACGAATCCAGGCGATCGCGAATCGTATTGTGGCCAGACCATTCCGAGCCGAGGAATTAGGGGTAGTGAATGCAAGCCTCAGCGAATTGCAACAGTTCTACACCCAGGCTCCTGACCAAGCTCAACAGTTGGTCACCCTTGGACATTCCAAGCCAAACGCGAACCTCAATGTTTCCGAACTTGCTGCGTGGACCATGTTGGTCAACCAACTTATGAATTTAGACGAAGTGCTCACCAAATAATTCTCGATCGAGTTCAAGTCCTATGCAACCGAACAACATTCATCCGCTTTTCGAACAATACGTGCGAAGCGAAACGCGTCGACAATTTTTTCGCCAAGGCGGGAACGCCCTGGGGGCCGCTGCACTTGCCGCGCTAGGAATGCCTCTTGCATCGTATGGCGCTGAGAACTCCGATGCGGTTGGCTCCAGCAATGCCCCCAATAACGGCTTAGGGACTCTTCCGCACTTTCCTACAAAAGCCAAGCGAGTCATCTACTTGCACATGGTCGGTGGCCCTTCGCAGATGGATTTGTTCGATTACAAGCCCCAAATGAATGAGTGGTACGACAAGGATTTGCCGGAATCGATTCGCAATGGCCAGCGTTTAACGACGATGACCAGCGGCCAAGCTAGATTCCCAATCGCCCCATCCAAATACAAGTTTGCTCAGTACGGAAAGAACGGGATGTGGATCTCTGAATTGCTACCAGAGACCGCTAAAGTCGTCGACGATCTGTGCTTTGTTCGCTCGATGCACACCGAGGCTATCAACCATGAGCCTGCTATCACTCTGATGCAAACCGGCAACATGGTGACGGGACGTCCTTGCATAGGCTCCTGGATGTCGTACGGTCTCGGCTCGATGAATAGCAATCTACCAACCTTCGTCGTTCTGGTGGCGCAACCCACGAACACAGAACAGATACAAGCGATTTCCGCACGACTTTGGTCTTCGGGATGCTTACCGGGTGAACACGCGGGGGTCAGCTTCCGTTCCGCGGGCGATCCGATTCTTTATATCAACAACCCAGCCGGTGTCCCGTCCGAAGTCCGTCGCAAAACGCTGGACGGTTTGAAGTCGCTTAACGAGATGAACTTCAAAGCAGTGGGCGACCCTGAAATTCATACTCGCATTCAGCAATATGAGCTCGCGTTTCGAATGCAGTCGAGCGTACCCGAATTAACAAGCATTGCCAGCGAACCAGAAAGCACCTTTGAGCTTTACGGGGATCAAGCGAAAAAGCCTGGTACCTTTGCAAACTCCGTCCTTCTAGCCCGGCGAATGATCGAACGCGACGTTCGCTTCGTACAAGTCTACCTGAATAACTGGGACCACCACGGAAACGTCGCCCAGCGGCTTCCTTCGCAATGTAAGGATATCGACCGAGCAACGTACGGATTGATCACCGATCTGAAAGCCCGCGGGCTCTTGGATTCTACCTTGATCGTTTGGGGCGGGGAATTTGGTCGCACCATCTACTCTCAAGGTGGACTGTCCAAAGACAACTATGGGCGTGACCATCACCCGCGATGCTTTACCATGTGGATGGCAGGCGGCGGAATCAAGGGGGGCGAGGTGTACGGCGAAACCGACGACTTCTCCTACAATATTGTCAAAGACCCTGTGCATATTCGTGACTTTCATGCGACAATCCTGCATCTGCTGGGGATTGACCACCAACGCTTCTCTTTCCGCAACCAAGGCTTGGATCTAAAGCTAACGGGTGTTGAGCCGGCTCGGGTTATTCACGAACTGCTTGCGTAGGCCAGCTTTTCACCGCCTTGCCTGGAAAGACTGCTTTATGAACGTTCCCTCAAGCGACAAAGCACCCAATGCCCCCTCCAACTCTTTCGTTGAAGCCCTGGCATTGATTGGCAAACGCTCTTCCAACGTCAAAAGCCTTAGCGGATTCAGAAAAGGGCACTCCATTCCCGATCGAGCGAACACTTCTTCGCAGATCTTTATTGCCAAGCTCGCGGAAGAGGAACTCAGCGCGGATCTCAACGACGTCTTTAAACGGATGAGATCGGAATTCCAGTTCAAGCGAACTCAAATGACCGTGACCGACTCGAAGGATGGAACAGGTTCCATCTCAACCCCATGGTTCAGCTACTCGATCAGCATCGAACACGATCCGTCAGATCCAGTTTCAGCGGTTTGGCGAAGGGCCGTTGAAAAGATAAGTCATTCCGATGCCGTCTTTTCCGAGGCCTTTTCCGAGGTCTTTCCAAGCGTATTTGATACTCTTGAATTGCGTACCTTCTCGAAAGTCGATATCGAATCGCTCGTGGATTCTCTCGAGGAACTTGAAGACGACCGATTGCAGCTTGAATACGACCACGGATTGACGGAGTGCCATGTGACGATTGAAGGCGTTCCCGGCGAGATTCATATCGACGCCAGAACTCTTCGGATGGTGCACTCGATGCCGCGACTCCCCAGCTATATGCTTCGATCCTTCTTGGCAATCCAAAGCGCTTTGTTAGGCTCTAGCGGCGTCAGCATGGTCCCGATCGATGCATTGTAAGGCGAGCGTTGGCCTGCCTGGCGCATGATGGCTAGCCCGCAGTCTGCTGGTCTGGATACTTGACTCGTCCGTGATAGATGGCAGTCAAGCTTTTGATGAGCGATCGCTTGATGGTATCGAGTTCCTGCAGAGTCAATCCGCATTCGTCGAACTGACCATCGAGAAGCTTCTTCATAGCGATTTGGTCGACAAGGTTTTGCAAACGCGATGCGGTGGGTTCTACTAAGGCACGAGATGCACTTTCGACCGCATCCGCAATCATGAGAACAGCGGCTTCACGCGTTTGAGGTTTCGGCCCTGGATATCGAAAAGTAGACTCGGAAATCTCTTCTCCGTGCGGATCTTGTTCGCTCTTCTTGGCGGCCAATCGATAAAAGTACTCGACAAGAGTTGTTCCGTGATGCTGCTCGATAAAATCGATTACCGGTTTGGGAAGACGATGTTGACGCGCCAAGTCAGATCCATCTTTGACATGCGCGATAATGACCAGCGTGCTCATCGCTGGCTGAAGCGTGTCGTGCCGATTGCTCCCCGGAGCTTGATTTTCTACAAAATAATTGGGTTTAAACATTTTTCCGATGTCGTGGAAACAAGCTCCGACTCGCACAAGCAGACCATGCGCGCCAATGCTGTCCGCAGCCGATTCCGCCAATGCAGCCACCGAAATACTGTGGTTGTAGGTGCCAGGAGCTCGTTGGGCTAATTGCCGCAATAGAGGATGGCTCATGTCGCTTAGCTCTAACAGGCTAAGATCGGTTTGAACCCCGAACAACTTTTCTGCGAAGGGTAATAAACCGGTCATCAGGGGACCGCAAAGCAATATGCAGATCGCTTGCCATGCTGCTTCCCGAGCGAGCTGTACTGGAAAAAGAGAGATTCGAGTTCCTTGCAAGCTCCCTACCGCGGGGCCATCGGTCACAACACCCCCAGCTTGTCCCGTCATGACCCCCAACCCGATAAACGTCATGAAGACGATCGCTGCAACCCCTGCACCAACGTAAATTAAACGCGTTCTGGTGCGAATGCGACCGCATAGTAAGGTCGAACCTGCCGCTGCGCTTGCCAAGACGATAAACTCCGACAAGTCAACGCGAGTGCTGAATGCAACCACCAGCGATAATGCTGCCATCAACATCAGGGATGTAGGGCGGCCGAAGGCGATGGTTGCAATTATGGCTGTCAGAGTGACCGGAATCACTTCCGCACGAAAAGGGTCGCTGGATGCCAAGACCGCAAAGATAATGCACAACACGCATAAGGTGAGCATCCGAAGCAACTGAAGCGAATTCGTTATCAGCCCACGATCAAGAGATTGATAGATGAAAAAGCCGCACAACATGTATAAGGCAACGATCAGACCTGCGAAGGCTGCGGTTCTTTGAACGCGTTCTTGGATGCTAAGCTGCCCTATATACGCGGCGTGTTCAGCCCGTAGCAAATCTAATTCCTTCTGATCCAATGTCTTTCCAATGGGAACCAGGGCACCGAAGGTAGGGTCGTAAGAGATCGTTGCATCTTTGACACTGGCAATCGCATCGATACGAGCCTGGTTGCTAAGATCTTCCCGGATGGTCAATGTCACCGGCAATTGGCTAGCCATGTAGCTGTGGATCATGCGAGCTAACAGGATTGCATTTGCGTTTCCAAACTGGTTCCTAAATTCTCGCTCCAAGGAACTTCGGAGAGTCACAGCGACCTCGGCAACTCGAATTCGCTGAACGTCCGCTTCGATTTTCTTGCTCTCGTCACCGATCTTGAAGACGCGAATGTAGCGTTGGTTTCCTTTCTCGATATCATGGCTCAATGACCGTAATAGCCCAAATTCTTCGATGGGGTCGAGCACTTCACGCATCGCGGCATCAAATTTGGAGATGTCTGCATCCGTTGCAAGCGTTGCGTGGATGGCTTCTAAGGCTCGCTCGTGACTAAGCGGCGTCTCATCGAAGTCCAGAACGGTTGCTCCCAATTGGTCTAAGCTGTGGGTATGCTTGGCCGTCAGTTCCGTTGCATTAGCGGCTTCTCGAACCGCGAACAAAGCGTCTTTCACAGCATCTCGCAGCTGTACGATCGGTTCTTTATTGTTTTCATAGATGCACAAAACCTCGCGCCCCGCTTGGATGCGAAGAGCATAAGTCTTTTCTTGGTCAACGACCTTAAATGCGACCCGAGGAAGAATTGCCCGCTGAGGAATAAAGCCTTTTCGATATGCGAACGGTGGTTCCCATCCGCGGACGAAAATCACCAAGATGATGGCGGCAAGAATCGCCATCCCCAAGCGGACCAATGCATCAACGGAAGTAAATCGTTCGATGACACGTCGCCAGGGATACCCTTCCACCCGTAAGTTGGCGGCGCGTTCGCTACGAGTTTTTGCGTTCGAAGTCGAGGACATAAAGGTTCTTAGGGGGTCCCGTGATCGCCAGTCGAACCATTTCGACCGGTGCTTGGCGACTTGTCGCTTGCAAGACTACTGCTTGCGCCATCGTAGGCCGCCACAATTTTCCTCACAAGCGGATGTCGCACGATGTCATTTTCGTTCAATCGAATAAAGGAGATTCCGGGGATACCATTAAGTCTCTGAACTGCATCGCGAAGCCCGCTGGTCACTCCGGGGGGCAAATCCACTTGAGTGATGTCGCCTGACACAACGATCTTGGACCCTTCACCCATCCGAGTCAAAAACATCTTCATTTGAGCCACTGTCGCGTTCTGCGCTTCGTCCAATATAACAAAAGCTTGATTGAGTGTGCGACCTCGCATGTACGCCAGCGGGATAACTTCAATCACATCCTGTTCCTGCAAGAATTTGACCTGATCAAAATCAACCATTTCGTTGATGGCGTCCAACAAAGGGCGAAGGTAGGGATTTAGCTTTTCTTGCAGATCCCCAGGCAGATAACCAAGGCTTTCCCCTGCCTCTACAGCAGGCCGAACTAAAACAATCTTTCGAATCGACTTTGTTTTTAGAGCTTCAACCGCAGTCGCTACCGCCAGATATGTTTTTCCGCAACCTGCTGGCCCGATGCAAAAGGTCATGTCATGCTGACGAATCGCATCGACATAGGCGGCTTGCCCTTCGGTTCTGGGCCGAATTCTGCGTCCCGCGTTTCCGATAGCCAGCTCGCTCTTTTCATGAGCCATCGCGGCTCGAGGGCCGGTTGCATGGGCTAATGCATCACTTACTTCCTCAGGACCAATTTTGCCCTGCCGGACCACTTTATCCTTGAGCCGTTCAAGAATTTCTGTCGCCAAACGTACCGAGTCCGCTGGGCCAGATATTCGAATTTGACCACTGCGATGCGTGATCGCGACGCCCAACTGGTTCCGGACCAAACGCAAATTGTTGTCTTGAGGCCCAAACAGTTGCAACGCAAGCTGTGGGTCCGAGAGAGTCAATGTCGATTCAGACATATGGCAATTAGCCTGTTCCTATTTTTTCGATCCGATGAGCGCAGGTATATTCAACAAGAGTATGCCACGGGAATTTAGGTGAGTTTGGCGATTACGCCAAGATAGCCGATAATTGCGGTCGGGAGCAAGGAATCTGTTACGTCCCAAACTCCTCCCAAACCCGGAAGCAGCCCACCACTATCCTTGGCCCCCACAGTCCGCTTCACCATCGATTCCAGCAAATCTCCTACAAGCCCTACCATTGTCAGAAGACAGCCCAAAAGGGCAGGTCCCCAGAGGTAGGTTCCTGGCTGACCACCAAGGCTCGGCACGATCCATCGCAGGAATAAATACGCAATGGCAACGCTCATCAAAAGCCCCCCAATGAGGCCTTCGACGGTTTTCCCGGGACTGATGGACGGCACAAGCTTGCGTCGGCCAAACGCCTTCCCCGAAAAGTAGGCACCGGTGTCTGCGAACTTGGTGATCGCCAACATCGCGATCAAGTTCAACATTCCTTGTACCGAATCGCCAGTCATACGGACTAACAACCAGATGCTCATGCAGCCCATCACGTAAACCAACACAAAACTAGACAGAAACCACGCTAACGAGGTTCGCTCCAGTTCCGACTTGATATCCTCCGTTCGAACGCGAGCAAGATGAACCAACGCTTGAAGGCCACCGCTACCGACCCCCGCGATCAACCCGAGCAACACCCAGCCAGGCCGTCCGATGGGACAATCCGCTGGATACGGTGCGCTCATGGCTAAACTGTACCAAAGCGGGAATAAGCAAATCGTGCAAGCGAGAATGCAATGAACAAGAAGCTGCCCCGAACTCACAGGCCATTTTCTAGCAAGCAACTGGCTCGCTTCCCAGATGGTTGCAAGCGTGAAAAGATAGTAGAGCGGGATCATCCAAATACCGGTTTGGCCTCGAATAGGCATCCAAAGATCCAAACCGATTAGTCCAAGTGCGACTCCGATCAAAACAAAGGCAGACAAGAGTCGTCGATAGAGCACAGGGATTCACCTAGACGTTGAACAGAAAGTGGCAGATGTCTCCATCCTGCATGATATAGGTCTTGCCTTCGGTTCGGAGCTTTCCAGCCTGACGAATCTCCTTCTCCGTTCCAAATTTCTCAAGGTCCTCGAGAGAAAAAACTTCGCATCGAATGAAACCACGTTCGAAGTCGCTGTGAATGACCCCTGCACCTTGCGGGGCTGTCGCACCCACTGGAACCGTCCAGGCCCTCACTTCCTTCTCGCCGGCGGTGAAATAGCTTTGTAGCCCGAGCGTTTGATAGGCTTTTCGAGCCACCGCTTGCAGCGCGGGCTCTTGCAAACCGACCGACGCCAGCATCTCGCTTCGATCCGGTTCATCCAATTCCGCGATTTCGGCTTCAAGTTTTGCACATACAGGCACAACTTGGGCCCCTACTTGTTCCGCGAATGCCCGAATTCGTGTCACCATTTCTCCCTGGCCTTGCAAATCGTTTTCGTCCACATTAGCAATGTAGAGAATCGGCTTGGCCGTCATCAAGCCATAGCTTGAAATTGCCTTGGCAATCGTTTCTTCCAGTTTCAGCTTTCGCAAAGGTAGCTCTTTGTTCAACTGTTCCATACACAACTGGATGCCAGTCACCCGAAGCTTAGCTTCCTTGTCGCCACCTTTGGCGGCCCGTTCCGCTTTGGGCAACGCGTTTTCCAAAGTCTGAATGTCTGCAAACATCAATTCCATTTCAATGGTCTCAATGTCCGCCAGGGGATCCACTTTGCCGCCGACATGAGTTACGTCCGGGTCGCTAAAGCACCGAACGACCTGAAGGATCGCATCCACTTCCCGAATGTGGCTGAGGAACTTATTTCCAAGCCCTTGACCCTCGCTGGCCCCCTTCACGATTCCTGCGATGTCGACGAGCTTCAACATGGCCGGGATCACCTTTTGAGGTCCAACCAGTTTTGCAATTCGGTCCAGCCGATCGTCAGGAACACTGATGATCCCTTCGTTTGGGTCGATGGTGCAGAACGGATAGTTAGCCGCTTGCGCAGCCCCCGAACCGGTTAATGCATTAAACAGAGTACTTTTGCCCACATTGGGTAGGCCAACAATTCCAGCTTCCATATTACGACTAGTTGTCCTAGCTTTCGTGACGCATGAGTGGGAACAAGACAACATCGCGAATGCTTCGCGAGTTGGTCAACAACATTATCAGTCGATCGATACCGATGCCTAAGCCACCAGCAGGAGGCATGCCGTATCGCAAAGCGCGAACGAAATCGGTATCCATTTTGGCCATCGAGTCTTCTTCTGCCATGCCGTCCAGCTGTGTTTTGAATAGCTCTTCCTGAAGGATAGGATCATTCAATTCCGTGTAAGAATTAGCCAATTCCATCCCATGGATAAACAACTCGAAACGTTCTGCAATGTCCGGGTTGCCTGTCTTGCGTTTGGTAAGCGGGCAAATGCTGGCGGGGTAATCGGTGACGAAAATAGGACCGATCAACGAATCCTCAACCTTTTCCTCGAACACTTCGCTCTTGATCACGTCGGGATGTTTACCGTTGGTGTCTAAGCCCAACTTGCGAGCCAATTGAGCAATGCCCTCGGCATCCGTAACCTTTAGGCCAGTGTGTTCTTCGAACAAATCGCTGTAGGTTCGCCGTTGGAAAGGCGGGGTAAAGTCGATGTCCAAATCGCCCCACTTGAGCTGATACCCTTGGCCGGTAGCTTCGATCGCTTCCACAATGATTTGCTGAGTCAAATCCATCATGGTCTCGTAATTGGCATAAGCCCAGTACAATTCGATCATGGTAAACTCTGGGTTGTGCTTGGGGCTAATCCCTTCGTTACGATAGACGCGTCCCATTTCATAGACGCGTTCTATGCCACCTACCAACAATCGCTTAAGGTGCAATTCTAGGGCGATTCGCAAAAACAATTTCATGTCCAACGCATTGTGATGCGTCGTGAATGGACGAGCGGCAGCCCCGCCCGCAATCGTATGCAAGGTAGGCCCTTCGACCTCCACGAATTGATGCTTGGCCAAAGTCGCGCGAATCGAATGAATGATCTTGGTTCGGTTCAAAAAAGTTTGAAGCGAACTAACGTTGTACGTCAAATCAACATACCGCATACGCTGCCGTAGTTCCGCGTCCTGCAATCCAGCATGCTTCTCCGGAGGTGGCTCCAAGGTCTTGGTCATAAAGTGAAGCTTGGTCGCAAAGACAGTCAGTTCCCCTGTGTTGGTCCGACCCAAACGTCCATCGATACCAACCAAGTCGCCAAAGTCCAAAAGCTTCGCCAAATCAAAGTCGGCGTCGGAAACTTGCCCCTTTGCCAATAAAATTTGAATGTCGCCGGTCCAGTCGCGGATATTCAAGAAGTACAGCTTGCCAGCCGTGCGAAGCAGCATGATTCTGCCCGCCACTCGAACCCCAGGCCCAATTTCCTCGCCCGCTCCCTGGCTTGCCTTCCATGCCTTGTAGTCGATTGGCTCCGAAGCCCCATCAAAGTCGGGCAAAGCAATCTCACTTCCGTCTTCTTTACGGAACTTCACTTGGGCTGCCATTTCCCGCACCGGCTTGACGAAGGTTCGGTCGTCGAAACGCGCACCCCAAGGGTCCAGTCCTAGCGCCTCGATTTTCTTGAGCTTTTCAAGCCTTGCTGCCTGGTGGACTCCTAAACCGGTGTTGTCTTGATCGAGAGAATCGGCCATGTTGGAAGAATTGTTGAGTTGGTGTAGTTCGAGTTTACAAAATGAGGCGGGCATGAACTTGATGCGTTCCTGCTCGTCATCGA
>Ga0247836_1005306_pt1 | contig 15215 bp, 10 predicted proteins | sample LaCruzMarch2015__4_FD_187116 | JGI IMG/M metagenome (GOLD analysis project Ga0247836, IMG submission 187116) | Freshwater microbial communities from meromictic Lake La Cruz, Castile-La Mancha, Spain - LaCruzMarch2015_14m | ecosystem: Environmental > Aquatic > Freshwater > Lake | place: Spain...
AGCCGATGGGCGGCAGCGCGCCCAAATACACGGGCCAAAACGTCATCAATCCGATCGCGGCGATCAACGCGATGGCGATGCTCCTCGAGCACTCCGGGCATCCGGCCGCCGGCGCCCGCATCGACAAGGCCGTCGCCCATATCACCGGCACGAAGATGAAGAGCCAGGCCGCCGGCAAAATGGGCCACGGCACCCGCGAAGTCGGCGACCTCGTCGTGGCTGCGCTGTAGTACGACGCGCCGGCGAGGGGCTGCCCATACTCCGTCGCCGGACGTTCGCCTCCGCCCTCCAGGCTCCGGCTCACTCGGATTTGCCTGCGCTGCGCCATCCATGGCTCCGCTGGTCAAATACGCCGGCTCCCGGAGTACGGGCAGCCCCTCGCCTCCTCAACTCGTAGGCGCCGAGAACGGTCGGCGGAGACGGTCGGTGCGATGCGGAAGAGCCGACGGGCAGATACGCGGCTTACACCGAGCGCACCATCAAGGTTGAGAAGGGACTAGCGATCGCCCTCGGCGATGAAGCAGCGTACCGCCGGCTCCGAATGCGGGTGGTTATCAGCTGCCCTGCCGTCCGGCGACGGGATATGGGGAGCCCGAAGCCAACGCATTCCATACGCGTCAGACAGCGACACGGCGGCCTTCGGCCTGGCTCGTGGCGGCGGCCTGCACGATCTGCATCGCCAGCAGCGTGTCGTCGAGGCCGCTCAGGGCGCGCACGAGGCTCGTGACCTTGCGGTGAAACTGCACGAGCATGTGTTCGCCCACGGGCCGCTCGCTGTCGAGCGACTCCTGGTGGCGGCCCGCCGCCTCGAACCACACGAGGCTCGCAGGGAGGTCGACGAACGCGATGCCCTGCTCGCACACCACCTGCAGGGCCGGGGGCGGGCGGAATCCCACGGCTTCCTCCCACTGCTTCGGCATGTAGTAGCCACAGCTGATCTGGGCGATGGCGCCGTCGCCCGGGCGGCCGGTCCGGGAGAAATCGAGGCTCATCATCTGATAGTCGTCGGTCGGTCCGCCCGGCACGTCGGCGTGCCGCACGGCGACCACGCTCGTCGGCTCGGTGCCTGCCACGTAGCGGCACCAATCGACGAGCTCCATGAGATCGCGGGCCTCGCTCGCGCGGTCGCGCGGCGGCGGGCTCGCGGGGGTCTGCGAGAGCGGCACCCGGCGGTGGCAAAACAGCATGCGCGGCTGCCCGAGCCGCGTGGCGATGAGCTCCTTGAGCCGCAGCGTGGCCGGGGCGTAGCGCCGCGGCAGCTCCGCCATGAATGCGATGCCCGATTCGTCGACGCGGCTGCGGAGCAGGCGGGCCTCTTCGGGATCGACGGGAAACGAGATCGCGGAGTACACGGCCTTGCCGAAGTCGCAGGCCGCGAGGATCGGCGCCGTGCCGAACCACTGGTCGGAGAGGTAGAGCAGGGCATCGATGTCGTCGCGGGCGGCGAGCGCTCGATAGCCGTCCACGGCCACGGTGCCGAGTTCACCGGCGGCCCGTTTCGCGAGGTGCGAAACCTGCTCGCAGACGCCGCGCACCTCATAGCGGTCGGCCAGCGCCCGAAGTGCCGGCAGGTAGCGGGTGTCCCACTGACTCCCCAGGCCGACGATGCCGACACGCAGTTTCATTTGGCTGCTCCTTGGCCATCGGTCGAGACGGTGGCCGCGCGTGCCGACGACGCGAGCTCGAACGCGGTCGCCTTGTCGGAAATGTCCTTGCGACACCAGGCACCCGGCCAGCGGATTTCGCGGACGCCCGAATAGGCGAGCAGCTTCGCGCGGGCGAGCGAGTCGCCCACGGCCGTGACGGCGAGCGTTCGCCCCCCGTCGGCAAGCACGCTGCCGTCGGCCCCGAGCTTGGTCGCGGCGTGAAACACCTCCACGCCGGGCAAGGCGGCGGCTGCCTCGAGGCCGCGAATCGCCCGACCTTTTTCCACGGGGCCGGGGTAGCCTGCGGAGGCCATCACCACCGTCACGCTCGCCCCCGCCCGCCACACCGGCGGCTCGACGGACTCCAGCCGCCGATCGGCCACGGCATCGAGCAGGTCGAGCAGACTCGACTCGAAGAGCACCATCAGCGCCTCGCATTCGGGGTCGCCGAACCGGGCGTTGAATTCGAGCACCTTGGGCCCCTGGGCCGTGAGCATGAGCCCGGCGTAGAGAATGCCTTGGAAGGGGACCTTCGCCCGCCGCATCGCATGCACCGTCGGCACGAGGATGCGGGCCTCGATGTCGGCGAGCAGCTCGGCATCGACGAACGGCGTGGGGCAGTAGGCGCCCATGCCTCCGGTGTTCGGCCCCTGGTCGCCGTCATACGCGGCCTTGTGGTCCTGCAGCGGCGGCAACGTGACGATCGTGCGGCCGTCGGTGATCGCCATCACGCTCACCTCTACGCCGTCGAGTCGCTCCTCGATCAAGATCCCTTTTGCGGCGGCCGCAAACTGCGGGTCGCTGCCGAGCGATTCGACCGCCGCGAGCGCCGCCTCCCGATCCCCGCACACAAACACCCCCTTGCCGGCGGCGAGGCCGTCGGCCTTCACCACGATCGGCATGTCTTCACGCGCTTCGAGAAACTCGCGGGCGGCGGCCACCGACCTGAATTCTCGGAACATCGCGGTCGGCACGTCGCCCCGGTGCAGAATCTGTTTGCAGAAGAGCTTGCTGCCTTCGAGCTGGGCTGCGCGGGCCGTGGGGCCGAAGATGCGCAGACCGGCCGCCGTGAATGCGTCGACGATCCCCGCCACGAGCGGCGCCTCGGGCCCCACGACAGTGAGATCGACGCCGCGGTCGCGGGCCACGCGCACCAGTGCGGGCACGTCGGTGGCGGCCACGGGAACGTTTTCCGCGATCTGTGCCGTGCCGGCATTGCCCGGGGCCACGAGCACCTCGGCACCGTCGCGGCGCAGCTTCCAGGCCAGGGCATGCTCCCGTCCGCCACCGCCCACGATCAGCACACGGCGGGATGAGGGCACGGTTCAGACTCCTTCCAGAGGGCTCTCGCCGCAGCCGTCCACACGACGGCCCAGACGGCACGGCGGCGGATTGTGGCTGGATCACCCGTGCGGGAGCAAGGATGCCGACAGATCAGCGGTGAAACCGAACTGGTCTGACGTTGACACCTACCGCGGGGCAGATACAGTTGAAAGAGAGTTCGTGAAAAAAATCACGAACTCTTCAAACCCCGGTCGAAAACAACTTTTCGAGTGGATTTCACGCTGTGGCCGATCGTTCGCGGACGTCGTGCGATTCGCTCGCCCGGTGGGAAAAACCGTCGAGGCGACTGTGATGGCTGAACGAAAGAAGATGTCGGTTTCGGAAATCCTGGCTGCCGCGAGGGCCCAAGCCGGTGGCGGCGAGGCAGCGGCTCCCGCTGTGGAGCCTGCGGGCGGGGGCGCGGCAGACGCCGTGCACTCGGCTGCAGACGCGCCCGTCGTTGAAAAGCCGGCTGCCAAGGCCGCGCCAAAGCCGACGGCTGGCGGAGCCAGGCCCAGCGTCGCCGATATCATGGCGATGGCTCGGGCCAACAAGGCCGCGGCCGATGCGCCCGCACAGTCCCCCACAAAGTCCGCCCCCAAGCCGGCAGCGAAGCCTGCCGAAAAGCCCGCCGCGGCCAAGGCTGCGAAGCCCGTGGCTGCCAAGGCGGCCGTCGCTCGCGACACGGCGAGCATTCTCGCCGCGGCCCGAGCTGGTGCGAAGCCCGGCCCCATCAGCAAGGCTGACGCCCCGCCACGGCCTGCGAAGCCCGCCGCGGTGAAGCCGGCAGCTGCGGCAGACCACATTGCGAAGCCCGCCGCCGCGAAGGCCGTGCCTCCACGTCCGGCGAAGCCGGCCGCGAAGAAGTCCGACTCCGAGGAAGACCGGCGCGGATTTCTCGAGATTGCTCTCGGCTCGTTCATGGCGTTGGGATTCACCGCGCTGTCGGTGACCGGCGGGCTGTTTTCGCTCGGGCTGGCCAGATATTTCTTTCCGAACGTGCTGGCCGAGCCGCCGAGCCGGTTCAAGGTGGGATTCAAAGAGGGCTTCCCCACGGGCAAGGTCGAGACGAAGTTCGTCGCTCAATACGGTGTGTGGGTGGTCAACAGCGACGTGGCCGGCCAGCAGCAGATTTACGCCCTCAAAACCGTGTGCACGCATCTGGGCTGCACGCCCAACTGGCTCGAGGCCGAGCAGAAGTTCAAATGCCCCTGCCACGGCAGCGGGTTTTACAAGGATGGCGTGAACTTTGAGGGTCCGGCCCCGCGGCCGCTCGAGCGCTATGCAATCCGAATTTCCGATGACGGTCAACTCGAGGTCGACAAGAGCAAAACGTTCCAGGAAGAACTCGGCCAGTGGGCCGAGTCCGAGTCGTACGTCACCGTCTAGCACGCACGCTTCAGGAAGCGACTGATCCATGGCCATCGGCGAAACCATCCGCAACTCCCAGATCTGGAAGAGCATCTTCCGTCATCCGATGCCGCTCGACCGGCGGAATCGGATCGTGGTCATGCTGACCAACTTCTTCCTGCATCTGCATCCGGTCTCGATCAAGAAGCAGGGCATCGCGCTGTCGTTCACCTGGTGCATGGGGGGCGTCACCTTCTTCCTGTTCCTGGTCGAGACGGTGACGGGCGTGCTCTTGATGTTCTATTACCGCCCCACACTCGAGTGGGCCTACAACGACATCCTCGCCTTGCGCGACGTCACGAGCCTCGGCATTCTTCGCGAACTCCATCGTTGGGGCGCCCACGCCATGGTGATCACCACCTGGCTGCACATGTATCGCGTGTTCCTCACGGGCAGCTACAAGCCACCGCGGGAGTTCAACTGGGTGATCGGCGTGATCCTCCTGCTCCTCACGCTGCTGCTCTCGTTCACGGGCTATCTGCTCCCGTGGGACCAACTGGCGATCTGGGCCATCACGGTGGGCTCCAACATGGCCCGGGCCACTCCCATTCTGGGCTACGAGGGGCCGGGCCAGCAGCTGCTCACGATCGGCGGCATCGACATGATCACCGATGGCTCCGACGCCCGCTTCGGCCTGCTGGGGGCCCGGTTCGTGGGTGAAGAAACGCTGAATCGATTTTACGTGCTCCACTGCATCGCGATCCCGCTCGCCACGGCGCTGCTGCTTGCAATCCACTTCTGGCGGGTGCGAAAGGACGGCGGCATCAGCGGTCCGCTGTAGGCCCACACCATGCATTCCAACGGCCTGTTCCTCAAAGACGTCGCAGGGTTTCTCGGGTCGTATTACACCGGCCTGGCCATCATGAACGCGGTCGCCGCGTTGATTCTGTGGCGGAAGAAGGGGCAGTTCGGCTGGGCCGTCACCTGGGCCGTCTTCGCCGGCGTGATGATGATCTTGGCGAGCCTGGCCCTCTCGGGCTCCCAGTCGCTCGTGCCGTCGCTTCCGGCTTCTGCTCGCATCCTCGTCAACAAGCTCTCCGGCCCTGTGGCCTACACGCTCGGCACCACGGCCTTGTTCACGATTCTGTTCGTGTTTCGCCGGGTTTTCGTGCAGCCGATGGCGGCCTGGACGGTCTTCAACGTGGCCCTTGTGCTGATGGGCCTGTCGATGGCCGACGAAAACTTCGCGTCGATCGTGATGAAGCCCGACAACGTGCCGATCGTGGGCCTCGTGTTCCTGCTCGCGTTCTTCACCTGGGTGGCGACCAAGCAGGCCGTGGTGAACGACGACCGGATCAGGCAGGGCCTGCCACCGATGGAAAAGCTCAACGACGAGAAGGTTCTCGTCTGGCCCGACCTCGTCTACACCGAACTGATCTGCATGGTGGCGGTGTCGGCGTTCCTGCTCGTCTGGGCCATTGCCCTTCCCGCACCGCTCGAGGAGCCGGCGTCGAGCGTCAAGACCCCCAATCCCTCGAAGGCTCCGTGGTACTTCCTCGGCCTTCAGGAAATGCTCGTGTATTTCGATCCGTGGTATGCGGGCGTCGTGCTTCCGAGCCTCGTCGTGTTCGGCCTGATGGCGATGCCCTATCTCGACTTCAACAAGAAGGGCAACGGCTACTACTCGATCGAGGAGCGGAAGTTCAGCTACCTCGTCTACCAGTTCGGGTTTTTCGAACTCTGGATCACGCTCATCATCCTCGGCACGTTTCTGCGTGGGCCGAATTGGAACTTCTACGGTCCGTTCGAATACTGGACGCCCTACAAGGTCGAGGTGCTCAACAACGTCGACCTGCCGCAAATGTTCTGGGTGAACCTGCTCGACCAGCCGCTGCCACGGGCCCCACAGGGCGCCGGCACGCTCACCCAGATCGGCTACATCTTCCTGCGGGAGGCGCCGGGGCTCGCGCTGCTCGGCGGCTATCTGCTGCTGCTTCCGCCGCTGCTCGCGGTCACGGTGTTTCGCGGCTACTTCGCCAAGATGGGCTTCATCCGCTACATGATCATGGCGAATCTGATGCTGCTCATGCTCTCGCTGCCATTGAAGATGATTTTGCGGTGGACGCTCAACTTGAAATACCTCGTCAGCATCCCTGAATTCTCACTTAATTTCTGACACATGCCTGCTACCGAACAGACCTGGTGGAACCTCAAAACGCTGCACGTCGTGTTTGGCGTGACAGCCGTGCTGTTGCTCGCGGCCACCGTCGCCATGCTGGCCGCTGACCACAATCGGCCGTGGAAGAAATACCAGCGCGAATTCCGCGCGCTCGAAACCTGGTCTGCCGCTGCCCGGGTCGACGAGCAAGACTCGCGAGGCTATGCGGAGCAGTCGGCCGAACTGGATACAGCCCTCGCGGAAGCCCGCCGGGCCGATCTCGACCCGGCGCTTGTGAAGACGTTTCTCGATCAGACGCGGACAATGCCCGCCGACGCCGAAGCGGCCGACCGGGCCCAGCTCGACGTCGACATGCTGCTCAAGCAGACCGACGCCGGAGAAAGGCTCGCGCTGCGCGGAGATCTGCTCGAGCGGTTTCGCGACATCGCCAAGCGGGCCAAGTTTCGCGAAGACCTGGCCGCCGGGCAGCTGAAGCTGCGGAAGGCCGAGCTCGACAAGTATCGGGCCGACTACGAGCTCTCCGTGGCAGACGACGCCACGCAGGAAAAGCTCGACAGCCTGCTTGCCCTCGCGGATGCCAAGCGCGCCGAGGTGGCGACCGCCACGCTGGAAAACCAGGCGGCCAACACGCACCGCAAGGCGCTCGAAGCCACGCTGCGGCAGCTCACGGCCGCGGAAGACACGGCTGCCAAGAACCTCGCCGACCATCGTCAGAAGCTCGCGCAGCTCGCCAAGACGCTCAAGGACCGCGCCCCCAACGTGGGCAAGGCGGTGCTGGAGTTGCCGGTTCTCGACGCTTTCAACGGCCCCTTGCGGGTCGACCAGATCTGGCTGCCGCAGCTCACCCTCAACAACAACTTTCGCGATGTGGCCAGGTTCGATCGCTGCACCACCTGCCACAAGGGCATGGACAAGTCGCTGCCCGGGCAGCCCACGGAGCCGGCCTACTGCGAACGTGAGGCGATCACCGTGTCGTTGCCGACGCCCAGCGCGCCGGCGGCCGCGGCCGCTGGCAATGCCAACGAGCAACTCGAACAGGCGTATGGATTCCACCTCGCGCCGCAGGGACTGTTTCGTGCCGAGGATCCGACCGTGAGCGTGGTGCTGCCCGAGTCGCCGGCCGCGCAGGCGGGGCTGATGCCTGGCGACGTGATCACGGCGGTCGGCGGCGGCAAGACGCTGGCCCGCACCGTGGCCGTGGCGGCACTGCTCGACTCACCGGCGTGGGGCAAGCCGCTCGAGCTCACGATCCAGCGCGGCGTGCCGCAGCCCTACTCCACCCATCCGCGGCTCGATCTGTTCGTGGGCTCGACGAGCCCACACCCGATGCAAACGTTCGGCTGCACGATCTGCCACCAGGGGCAGGGGAGTGCCACGAGCTTTAAGTGGTCGTCGCACACCCCGAACACTCCGAAGCAGGCCCACGAGTGGCACGACGAACACGGCTGGTTCAACAACCACCACTGGATCTTCCCGATGCTGCCGCAGCGGTTCGAGGAATCGAGCTGCCTGAAGTGCCACCATCAGGTCGTCGACCTCGAGCCGAGCGAGCGCTTCCCGGAGCCGCCGGCGCCGAAGCTGGTCGAAGGGTATCACCTGATCCGCCAGTACGGCTGCTACGGTTGCCACGAGATCAACGGCTGGGCCGGACCCGACAAGCGGATCGGGCCCGACATGCGACTGGCCCCCAACTACCACGAAGTCGCCGAATCGCTCGCCACCGACCCGGGCCTGACCTCCCTCGGCTCGACGGTCCAACGGTGGGTCGAAGACGTGCGGTCGAGCCCCGACGGCACGCAGGCCCGCGAACGGCTGCGGGATGCCATCGAGCGCGACGCCGCCGCCGGTGGCGAGGCCAAACTGTCGAGACGTTCGCATGAGTTGGCCTCGCTGCTCAAGGAGCCCGAGACGCCCGGCGGCTTCCCCAAGGTCGGGCCGTCGCTGCGGCACGTGGCCAGCAAGGTCGGCTTCGATTGGCTCTATGCGTGGCTGCGGAATCCCCAGGACTTCCGTCCGTCGACGAAGATGCCGCGGTTCTTCGGCCTGTGGGAGCATCTGTCGGGCAAGGGGCTGGAAGAGTCGCAGCGGTACGAGCCAATCGAGATTCGCTCGATGATCAACTATCTCGTGGGCGCGAGCGCCCCCTTCGACTACGTGGCGCCCTACGAGGGCATCACGGCCCAGCCCGACGTGGAACGCGGCAAGAAGGTGGTGCAGGTGCGCGGCTGTCTGGCGTGCCACCAGCACGGCGACTTCCCCGAGGCCGAGAGCACGCATGGCCCGAATCTCTCCCGGATCGGCGCGAAGGTCGCGTCGCATCCCACCGGCCAGGCTTGGCTTTACAGCTGGCTCCGTGAGCCGGCCCGCTACCATCCGCGCACGATCATGCCGAACGTGTTGCTCGAGCCCGTCACGCTCGCCGACGGCACGGTCAGCGACCCGGCTGCCGACGCCGTCGCCTATCTGCTCACTTCCACCGAAAACTGGCAGGCCACCGACATCCCGGCGGCCAACTCGCTCACGTCCGACGAGCGGAAGGCAACGGAAGAACTCGCCGTCATGTATCTGAAAGACCGCTTCACGGCAGTGCGTGCCGACGAAGTGCTCCGCAACGGGCTGGGCCCCGATCAGGCAAATATCCAGGGCGACGAGCGGATGCTGCTCGGCATGAATGCGTCGAACAAGGACGCCGTGCTGCTCAACTACATCGGCAAGAAGACGCTCGCCAAGCTCGCCTGCTATTCGTGCCACGACATCCCCGGCTTCGAAGACGGCAAGGCCGCCGGCGCCGCACTGGCCGACTGGGGCCGTAAGGAACCGTCGAAGATCGCCTTCGAGCAGGTCGCTCACTTCGTGATGAACCAACTCGAACACGGCCATGGAGGCCATCACGGAGGCGGCCACCATGGCGTCGGCGACCACGGGGCCACGTCGTCCACCGCAGCCGACACCGGCGAGGGGCCACTCGCCCCCGACCTTGCGTACGCCGCGCCGGCGCACGGGCACGTCACGCCCGAATCGGTCGATCCCGACACCGGCTTCTTCCTCGAGAAACTGCTCGCGCACGAGCGCGAGGGCTTCCTGTGGCAGAAGCTGCGCCAGCCCCGGAGCTACGACTACAAGAAGGCGGAAAACAAGAGCTACAACGAACGCTACCGCATGCCGCAGTTCCCGTTCGATGCGAAGCAGCGCGAGGCGGTGATGACGTTCGTGCTCGGCCTCGTGGCGGAGCCGCCGGCGCCGCAGTTCATCTACAAGCCGTCGCCCCGCGAAGAGGCCCGGCTTCAGGGGCTCGTCGTGGCGGAACAGTACAACTGTGGCGGCTGCCACACGTTGCGCATGGATCGCTGGGACCTCCGCTATCAGCCCGAGTCGCTCGGGGCAGGGCAGGAGGTCGCCGACTATCCGTTCCTGTCGCCCCACTTCACGCCTCAGGACGTCGCGAAATCGCTGATCACGGATCGGCAGGGCAGGCGGCACGCCACGCTCGTGGGCATGCCGGTGCTCGACCCGGAAACAGGCCGCCCCCAGCTCGTCGACGAGGACGGCGTGCCGATCGAAGAGGGCGACACAGAGGCGCAGCCGCATCGCCCCGTGATGCTGTGGCACGACGCGCTCGTCGACGGCGAACCCCGGCCGGTGGGCGGGCCCAACGTCATGGTGCCTGAAGACGCGATCCGTGCCGGCCAACACTTCCCGGCCGAGGGCGGCGACTTGGCCCGGCTCCTGTTCCCGGTCGTGATCGCCGACGAGAAACAGATCAACCCGAACGTCAAGCCCGACGACGCCTGGGGCTGGCTGCCGCCGCCGCTCGTGGGCGAGGGCAAGAAGGTGCAATCGGGCTGGCTGCACAAGTTCCTGCTCAACCCGCACACGATCCGTCCGCCGGCCGTGCTGCGGATGCCGAAGTTCAACTTCAAGTCGACGGAGGCTGCCGCGCTCGTCAACTACTTCGCAGCCGTCGACGGGGCCGACTACCCATACGTCTACGATCCACGGCTCGATGAAAGCGCCATCGCGGCCACCGAGAAGACGCGGCCCGGCCATCTCACCGGCGCCCTGAAGATCATCACCAACAACAACTACTGCGTGAAGTGCCATCTCGTGGGCGACTACGCCCCGCCCGGCAATCCGAAGGCCCTCGCCCCCCAGCTCGAGACAGTTCACGAGCGGCTCCGGCCAGACTACGTGCACAACTGGATCGCCAACCCGAAGCGGTTCCTGCCGTACACGGGCATGCCGGTGAACATTCCGTTCGACAAGCCGGTGAGCCAGGATCTCTACGCCGGCACGAGCGAGGATCAGGTCGACGCCCTGACCGACCTCCTCATGCAATTTGATACCTTCGCGAAGCGAAACCTGTCGCTCGACGCCTACCTCCGGCAGCAGCAGCCGCAGCCGGCTCCGGCGGCCCAAAACACGCCTCCCACGGCTCCGTTGCCGCCGCAGGCCCAGGATGGCTCCCGGCAGCGGCCGATCGCGCTAAACTGATGGTGTCAATGGATTTCGATTTCTGGTCCCGGCCCGCCCCAGGAGAGTTTCGATGAAAGCCTCGTTCACCGTGTCGTTCGCCGCCGTGGCGGCACTCGCCGTGTCCGCTGTCCATGCCGACGAGTGGGGCACCATCAAGGGCAAGTTCGTGTTCGGAGGCGCCGCCCCCACCGCAACCGAACTCAAAGCCGACAAAGACGTCGAAGTGTGCGGCAAGCACAAGCTGCTCGCGGAGGAGCTCGTGGTGGCCGCCGACAAGGGCATCGCCAACGTCGTCGTGTTCGTGCGCGACAAGGGCGTGAAGGTGCACCCCGATCTCGCGACCCCCGGCGACAAGGTCGTGCTCGACAACAAAGACTGCCGATTCGAACCCCACGTGGCGGTCGTGCGGACGGGCCAGACGCTCGTCATCAGGAATTCCGACACCGTGGGCCACAACAGCAACGTCGCCACGATCAAGAACTCACCGTCCAACAATCTGATTCCCGCCGGTGGCGAGGCCACGGTGACGTTTGCAAGCGAAGAGGCGATTCCCGCCCAGGTCACCTGCAACATCCATCCGTGGATGAAGTCGTGGCTCGTCGTCCGCCCGAACCCCTACGCCACCGTATCGAAGGCCGACGGATCGTTTGAAATCAAGAATGTTCCCGCCGGCGGCGAGATCGAACTGCAGATCTGGCACGAGAAGGCGGGCTATGTCGGCGAAGTCACTGTCGGTGGCAAAGCCGAGAAGATCGCCAAGGGTCGTAAGAAGGTGAAGGTCGCCGCCGGCGACAACGATCTCGGAGAGATGGTCCTCGATGCCAACCTGTTCAAGAAGTAAACCGACGGCGGTTGTCGTCGCCCTCGCCGCACTCGTGCAGCTGGCTGCGGGCTGCCGGCCCGAGCGTGTCGACTCACCCGGGGCCAGCCTCGAGGCCGCACGCACGCTCCGGACGGCGCTCGCAACGGCCTCGTCGGCCAGCCTCGCTCCGGCGGCAGCCGCGGCGACGGGCAGCGGCTGGGGCTCGCTCACGGGGCGGTTTGTGTTCGCGGGTGACCCGGGCACTGCCAAGCCGCTCGTCGCCGACAAGGACACCGAGGTGTGTTCCAAAGCCGGTATGAAACTGCTCGACCGGTCGCTGCTCGTCGACCCTTCGTCGAAGGGCCTTGCCAACGTCGTGGTGTTCGTCCGGAAAACCACCCGGGTCAAGGAAGCCACGCCGCCGACCGTGCCGCTCGTGTTCGACCAGAAGCAATGTGAGTTTCTCGCACCGGTGTTCGCGGCCCGCGTCGGCCAGCCGATCGAGGTGAAAAACAGCGATCCCATCGGTCACAACACGAACATCGCCGGCTCCGACTTCAACCAGCTGATTCCGGCGGGCGGCTCCACCACATACGCGCCGAAGGCCGAAACCGGCCTGCCCACGATGGTCACCTGCAACGTTCACCCGTGGATGAAGGCCTACATGGTGTTTCGGAAGGACGGCTACGTGGCCGTGTCGGCCGCCGACGGCTCGTTCACGATCGCCGACCTGCCCGCGGGCGAACCGCTCGAATTTCAGGTTTGGCACGAACGATCCACCGGCCCGAGCGGCGCCCTCGGCCTCGACAATGCGGCCCTCAAGTGGACTCCGAAGGGTCGCTTTCAGATCACGCTCCAACCGGATGAAGTCAAAGACATCGGCACGCTCGAGGTGCCGGCCTCCGCCATCGGCACCTGAGTTTTTCCCATGACACCCGAAACCATGCCTCGTCGTTCATCGATCGCGTTCGCCGGCCTGATCGTGTGCCTCGCTGCCCTCACCGGCTGCGGCAGGACGCCGCCTGCGTACTTCCGCCCCAACATGGTCGAGGCCACCAAGCAGCGGCTCACGCCCGACCAGGAGAAGCAGGTGGCGACGATCATGCTGGCGATGTTCGGCACCCCCGACGAGCCGGTCTGTCTCCCTGAGACCGGCCTCGACGAGGCGAAGCTGCGGCTCGCCGCCGGCCCCGTGCGCAGCGACATCGTGGGCCGCAAGAACGGGCTCTATCGTGAACACTGCGGGCACTGCCACGGCGTGACGGGCGACGCGCTCGGGCCGACCGCCGCGTTCCTCAATCCCTACCCGCGGGACTACCGTCCGGGCGTGTTCAAGTTCAAGAGCACCGAGCGGGCCGACAAGCCGACCCACGCCGATCTCGTGCGAGTGCTTCACAAAGGCATTCCGGGCACGTCGATGCCGTCGTTCGCGCTCCTGCCCGCCGCGCAGGTCGATGCGCTTGCTGAATACGTGAAGTACCTGAGCATCCGCGGAGAAACCGAGCTGACCCTGATGCGGGCCTACTTCGAACTCGACGACGAGGCCCAGGGCTCGCTGCCGGAGACGCGGGAATTTCTCATCGACGAAACGCTCGTGACCGTCGCCGACAAGTGGAAGGCGGCGGCCGACGCCGAGATCCAGGTGCCGCCGATGCCGGCCGACATCGACCTCGTGGCATCCATCGCCAAGGGCAAGGAACTCTTCTACGGCGACAAGGCCAACTGCGTGAAGTGCCACGGCGTCACCGGCCTCGGCGATGGCCAGGCCAACGACTACGACGACTGGAACAAGGCGATCGTGGAGATCGGCAAGGAATTGTCGAGCGGCTCGGCCGCGGCCCGCGAGACGTCGACGTCCGGCATGAGCCCCGACGAATTGTCCGAGCACCGTGCCCAGCTCGCGTGGCTCGACAAGTTTGGCCGGGTGCTCGATGGCGACGCCCTGGAGCCGCGGACCATCCCGCCGCGGAATCTGCGGCACGGCATCTACCGCGGGGGCCGCCGCCCGATCGACCTTTACTACCGCATCCATGCCGGCATCAACGGCGCCCCGATGCCCGCGGCCAAGGGCACCGTCCCGCCGGAAGAGATCTGGCACATCGTCAATTACGTGCGTTCGCTTCCCTACGAGCTCGATGGTGAGCTCGGCGCCGACAAGCCGATGCTGGCCCGCGACCGATTCTGATCCCGAGGAGCACTGTCTGTGAGCCGATTCTCCGGAATCCTGTGGAGCCTGCTGTTCCTCGCCGTGCCCGTGCTGGGAGTGGCGACGTTCGCCGTGGCCCCGTCGATCAACGTCTGGCTCCCGCCCGACGTGTCGGAGCACGGCAAGGCGATCGACGGCCTCTTCTATTTCATTCTCGCGCTCACCGGCGTGGTGTTCGTCGCGACCGAAGTGGCCCTGTTTTGGTTTCTTTGGAAGTACGACGCCGCGAAGGCCCAGGGCCCGGCCACCTACATTCACGGCAGCCACACGCTCGAAGTTGTCTGGACGATCATTCCGGCAGCCACGCTCTTGTTCCTGGCGATCTACCAGATGAACACCTGGGCCGACGTGAAGATGCGGCGGCCGGCGATGGCGCCCTCCGTGGAGGTCGTGGGGCGACAGTTCGAATGGCGGCTGCGATACCCCGGCCGCGACGGCACGCTGGGCACGCCTGACGATCTGTTCCTCGTCAACGACCTGCATGTGCCGGTGGACGAGGATTTTCTGGTGCAGCTCAAGAGCATGGACGTTCTCCACAGCTTCTTTCTGCCCAACCTGCGGATCAAGCAGGACGCCGTGCCCGGCATGAAGATTCCCGTGTGGTTCAAGGCCACCGAGACGGGCCAATTCGACATCGTCTGCGCCGAACTCTGCGGCTGGGGCCACTATAAGATGAAGGGCCGGGTGACGGTCGAATCGCGTGAAGACTTCGACCGCTGGCTCGAATCGCAATACGCGAAGCAGGAAGCCACCCAGCCCGAGATCGATCCGTCCACCACCGTCGCCCGCACCGAATAAGCCCCGAGCAGGATCAGGAGACCGCCATGAGCATCGCGAGCGCCCCCCCAACCGTCCGCCACGAGCCGACCGTGCAGGCCCCCGCGCCTCACCACGCGAGCTTTCTCTCGACGTACGTGTTTTCCAAGGATCACAAGGTGATCGGTCTGCAGTTCCTGTTTTCCACGCTCGTGTGGTTTCTGATCGGTGGCCTGCTCGCGCTGGCGGTCCGCTGGCAGATCGCCTGGCCGTGGTCCGACGTGCCGGTGCTCGGCAAGCTGTTCGCCCAGGAGGGCGGGCAGATGGCGCCCGAGTTCTACACGATGCTGTTCACGATGCACGCCACCGTGATGATCTTCCTCGTGATCATCCCGATCCTCGCGGGTGCATTCGGCAACTTCCTGATCCCGCTGATGATCGGGGCCGACGACATGGCGTTTCCCACACTCAACATGCTGT
>Ga0247836_1005311_pt1 | contig 15204 bp, 16 predicted proteins | sample LaCruzMarch2015__4_FD_187116 | JGI IMG/M metagenome (GOLD analysis project Ga0247836, IMG submission 187116) | Freshwater microbial communities from meromictic Lake La Cruz, Castile-La Mancha, Spain - LaCruzMarch2015_14m | ecosystem: Environmental > Aquatic > Freshwater > Lake | place: Spain...
TTAAAAACATAGAGTTACAGCGCCAAATGTCCCCAAACCCGGGTGAACTGTCCCCAAACCCGGGTGAACTGTCCCCAAACCCGGGCGTAATCCACAGATGGCCCCCCTTCCCTTCGCGGGACATTTAGCTTATTGTCCCTTTTCTTGTCAGTGGGACATTAACCCGGAAGTCGGGACAATTGGAATCCAACATGTTGAAATCACAAGTCGAGCCTCCATCCCCATCTGATCTTAAGGTGACCATACACAACTCCCTCGTGCGAGCCGCCCAGGGTTTAACCCTGAGCGAAAAACGGATTATGTCTCTGGCAATCTCCAAGCTCGACAGTCGGAAACCCTGGACCCCTGAGCGCCTACAAGCAAAACTCACTGCCGCGGAATTCGCCGAACAGTTTCACATTGACATCAATACCGCCTATAAACAGCTTATGTCAGCGGGGAAACGTCTGTATGAGCGGTCCGTGTTTTGGGCCAAGCCTTATAAACAAGGATTGACGATAAAGACGCATACGCGATGGGTCACGTCAGCGAGTTATCAGTTGAATGAGGGTTGGGTTGCTTTTGTATTTAATTGGGAACTCGCGCCATGGTTATTTCAATTGCATAAGGAATTCACAAGCTACCAACTGCGGCAAGCGTCCGCTCTACGTTCGCTTTATTCATGGCGACTGCTGGAACTAATCTCACAATACAAAGACACCGGTTGGTGTCAGATTGCAATTGATGAATTTTCCCACGCAATGGATGCGAGCGAACTTCAGCGCGCAAACTTTGCAAAAATAAGAACAAAAATGATAGAGCCGGCGGTAAAAGAATTGACTGAGAAAGACGGCTGGCTAATAGAATGGTCGCCCATCAAGGCCGGTCGCAAGGTCGCCGCGTTGCGTTTTGACTTTAAGCGTAATCCGCAGGGCTGCCTGCCGCTCGATGAGCCTGCGCAGAACCTGGCGTCGCCTCCTGCCGCCCTGGCCGCACCCAAGAAGCGCCCGCGTCCAGCCAGGTCAACGCCTGCCGATCCGGCGGCCCCGCCCGTGACGCTGGATCTGTTGGAGCCGGCGAAGGGCCGCAGGGCGCCCCCGCCCGAGTTCCGCGCACTGATCCGCCCCCGCCCCGCGGACTGATCCAGCGCCGGGTCGGGGTCAGGTCCAGGGCCTCGCCCTGGGCTGCCGAAGATAGTTAGACACTGACAAGTAGGAGGAAAAATGCGCGCTAACCTGAAAAGTTACGATAACGACGTGATAGCTTGGGCCAACGAACAGGCGCGGCTGCTCCGGGCCGGGCGTTTCGATGCCCTGGATATCGAACATATCGCCGATGAGATTGAAGACGTGGGCAAGAGCGAAAAACGCGAGTTCCGAAGCCGAATGGCTGTCCTGCTGGCCCATCTGCTCAAGTGGCAATATCAGCCAGACCGCCGCGGGAACAGTTGGCGGCGGACGATCAAGATTCAGCGCCGTGAGGTTGCCGGATGCCTGGACGAAACGCCCAGCCTTAAGGCGGACCTGGGGCGCCCGGCATGGCGGGAAAACACATGGGCCGACACGCTAACACTGGCAACCAAGGAAACCGGGCTATCGTTCGAGGCATTCCCGGAAGAGTGCCCGTGGACAATGGCTCAAGTGTTTGATACGGAATTTTGGCCTGACTGAGCCCGAGTCCGGTCGCCCTGGCGCCAACCTCCAGGACCTCGCCGCGCCCTGGCGGTGGACCGGCGCCAAGGCCAGGGGCGCAAACCCGGCCGACTGATCCGATCCAGCGCCGGGGAAACTACCCGACCGCCGCGCCCTTCGACTGCTCCAGGTCCTCAGCCGCCCGGCCGGCCCTGCGCGGTCTGCGGCTGCTGGTCGGGTCCTCGCCCAGGACCTCGGCCGCGCCCTGGCGCTGGATCGGGGCGCGTGTTTCCAACCTCCAGGGCCTCGCCCTGGGTGCCCAGGGGCGCGGGGTTGGGGGCCGGGTGCAACGTCAGTGCTGCCACTCGCCGGTTACCGGGTCGAACCCGCGGGACCGCGCCCGCTTGATGATCTCATCCATAACCGGCGGCGTCAGTTCCAACGCACCGCCGCCGCGCTCGCCCGCGAGTTCTAACAGCAACTCAGCAATCAGCACGTCCCCTTGCTCGATGCCCTCGCCCGTGACTGCTATCGTTCCGCCGTCTTTCATCGTCCGTTCTACTCTATTCATCTCACCCCCCATTACCGCTTGTCGGAAAATTGCTCGCCTCCGCGAAGAATACTGCGCAAAAAACGACGATTGCGCAGTAATTCAAATCTCGTTCCGCTTGGCGTTGTTGCTCATCCCCGGTTGATTGTACATCATAGCTTTGAGCACATGACGCAGGACATAAGAAAATGAATCAGCACGCGACTTACTTTGACTGTACGTTAAACCAAACTGCCGGCGCCGGCCTGTCGGTGGAGTACCAGGGGCGCCGACTGCCCGGCGTCCAGGTGCCGGCCGGCGCGGTCGGCGGCCTGGTCGGCGTCACGGCTTGGGACCCTCGCGCGGGCGCCTGGATCTTTGACGGGTACAAGGATCAGAGTTTGAGGCGGCGGCCCGAACTCGACAATGGGCCGCGGATCGGCTGGAGCAACGCTAGCCGGCCGGCTGGGTGGACCGCGCCCAGGGGCATTTTGCCCGGAGTGCTGGGTCGGTTCGAGGAAGACGAAACGGAAGCTTTCAGGGTACGCGTGCCGCCTGAGTTTATTTCCGTCGCGGCGCTGCATCGCGTGCCGGTCGCTCGGTTGCTGCGCGCGTTTGTTGCTGACTGCTGCGGGATCGAACAAGCGCAAGGCGTGCCCCGCGCTGATGGCTACCAACAGTCGAGCGGCGCCGCGCACCTGGCGGCGCTTGACTATCTCGCCGCAGCCTTCGGCGAGCCAACCAACCAAGCCGGGCGCGTTCTTATGCCGGCGGAAGATGACGAGTGCGAGGTTGTCACCATCCCGTGACGCTTGCCCAGCTCGCCGGCCCGGCCGCGCACTCTTTCACATGTGAAAGATCGGGGCCGCTCACCGCTCGCGGTCATCGCTCGACCGCTCCCTTTGCCGGGGCCTCGCCTTCGGCGCTGGCGCTGCTGCCGGGCGGTCCTGCTCCACCTCCAGGGCCTTCGGCGCGGCGGCCTCGGGGGTCTTCGCCGTCGCTGGAGCGGCGGCCGGGCGCTCAGAATGCTCCCGGACCTCGACCGGCGCCGGGGCCTGCCGCTCGGGGGACGGGTGTTCCAGGGCCTCGGCCTTGGTCGGAGCGGCGGCGGGGTGGTGGTCGAACCGATCCGCGACATACTCCTTAATAGCGTCTGCGGCTTCTCTGTCCCCGGCCCGCGCGTAGTGGTCGCCGATCCTCGACCAGGCCGCCGCGTGCCGCTCGATCGCTGCGCCCTCGGCCTCGGCGTCGAAGGTCTCCGAGCGAGCGGACCGGCGGCCGGTGCCGCGCTTCCTGGGTTCTTCGATGTCTCTGCGATAGCCCCCCTTCCCTCTCCCACGGCTGTAAGCGGACGTTGCCCCGGCCTCAATGCCGTGCCGCTCGAGACTGGCCGCGAAGTTCTCCCGCCACTCCTGAAGGTCTGCTTTACGCGGGTTCAACCACTTCCCATCATGACCTTGCAACCCAACAACAATATGGGCGTGATAATGGTCGCGGTCATCGTGAAACGTGAACATGTGTTCGTTATTTCTGAACTGATCGCCCAAAAAATCACGAACAGAAAGCTCGAAAGCTCCTGTGTCAGTACCCGGGGGCATCGACAACATGAGATTCATGGTCACGCGCTCGCGCCTTCTTCCACCCTTCTTTTCTGAGCCGTCGCCCCGCTGGCACTCCTGGGCCGCCGCCATGTCGGCTGCAACGTCCTCCAGGGCTTCGCGAGTGTCCAAGCCGGCCCGCTGGGCGAACTCTGAAAGATTCTCGCCCTGAGCGTCGAACACGTCGTTTTCACCCTTGCGCGAAATATAGTCGACGTGATCTTTAACAGCTTGCGAAGACTTGCCGTAGCTCGTAATCTTTACCATCACCTGCGGCTTGCCGCGCACGGCATTTAGTACCTTGCCGCGCACGGCGGCCGGCGTGCTCTGCTCACGACTGCCGCCCCCGGCCGACCCGCCGCCCGGCTTGGCGGACCCGGACCGCGGCGCACGGGCTTTGCCGGACTTGGCGAAGACAAAACGGAAGTCTTCTTCAAATGTAGGATTGGTATTCATTCCGGAAGGCGGCTATTGACTTCATTTAATAGACTTCGCGCGGCGCGTATTTCATCAAGTATTTTATGCAACATTTGAAGATCAACAACAACCGGGCGGCGCTCGTTCGCTGCGCGTGCGAGCTGGTTAAGGTTCCCGCCGATCGCGCGAAGTTGGGCGTTGTGCTCGGCGAGGTGGGCGCCGAACTCCGGCCCCAGTCCCTGGGCCGCCTCGATCCGCTGGGCGGCGGCCCGGCGCAACCAGGCGGACACCGACAACGCGCCCCGGTCGGCGTCGATCAGGGCTTTCAGCCGGTCTTCAATCCTCACGCGGTAGACGGGAGATTCAGCCATCTTCTAGGGCTCCAGGGCGGCAGGAAAGGAGGGGGTTCGGGGTCACCCCGGGCAAACGTGGGACACTTTGCCTATCCTGCCTTCTTCTACTCCCCCCGTCTAGTCTTCGGGTTGTGTCCGAATAACGCTAGCGTTACTTTCGTGTAGCGTTTCGGTGTCTTCCGGTAGCATAGAGGTAGCGTAAACATCGCTGTTGCGCTACGCTAAGGAAGCGCGTATAAACGCAACTTTATCGTTTTGATATCAGATAGATAACACAACCGCTTACACAAACACAAAAAATGACTGATCCTGAACCGCCACCAACAATAGACACGATTCGTCAACGCTTGAGCGAGTTGCCGAAGGCTTCCCATCCCCGGCAATCAACGCAAGGAAAGATTCGCGCTCTATTACCCGAAATAGAATCTGCAATAGATCAGGGAATACAAAGAACAACAATCATAGAGACATTGGCAGAGATGGGAATAGCTATGTCTCTACCCGTCTTTTCGACAGCACTTCACCGCGCGCGCGTTGCGGCAAAAAAGAAGGGCAGTAGGAAAGAAGCAGGCCAGGCAACGCCCGCAACCCAGACCCCGGCTTCCGGGCCGACCCCCGCACCACGGCAACCTCCGGCCCCGCCCCCTGGGGTGAACTTTAAGGACGCCGCGGAAGCTGTGGCAGATCGCTTTACCGCGTCAGGCGATAGCGATTTAATTAAACGCATGAAAGAGAGAGACAAACAGAAATGAAAGTGACAGTTATTAATGCCTCAGGCAATGTTGGCAAAACAACGATTTCGCGCTACTTATTAGCTCCGCGCATGAATAACGCGCAGATTATTACCGTTGATTCGACAAACTTGGACGGAACCGAGGAAGAAGTGCTGCGCGGCGAACACTTCGGCGAATTGCAACGCGCTGCGGCGTTGCTGGATGATGTTGTCGTCGATGTGGGTTCTTCCCATAGCGAGGAATACCTCAGTCTTATGCAACAATATGGCGATAGTCATTACGATTACGACTACTTCGTAATACCGACAGCGGGCGGCAATGCAGATCCCAAGAAAAATCGCGACACAATTAAAACGTTGGCGATGCTGTCGGCGGTTGGTGTGCCCCCTGAAAAACTGCGTGTCGTGTTGAATATCGTGCGCGCAGTGGACAACCCCGCGAAAGTGTTTTCTGGACTGTTTGACTATTACGACAGCGCCCGAACGTTTACGCTTAACCCCGCGGCAACTGTGCATGTGAATGACATTTACGCCAGGTTGAACGGCACAACAAAGACAATCGAGCAAATTATTGCTGATGAGAACGACTATAAAGAGATGATGCGGGCCGCGGCAGACATGGACGAGCGTTTACGCTGCCATGACGCACTCGCATTGAAGCGCTTGGCCGGGGTAGTCACGAAAGAGTTGGATACCGTCTTTGTCGAGCTATTCAAATAGCGATTAAACGGCAATGGCAATCGAAAACATAGAACCCGGGTCCGCACTTCAAATATTGATGGCGGAATTACACACAGATGTGCTTAACGTGCATCATTCAATTAAAGACCTCGCGCCGGCGGTGCAAGAGGCAGTGGGAGACGTGCCCGTCGCTATTCGTGACGCGACATCAGCAGCAGTTGCAAGCATGGAAAAGGCCGCCGAAGCGCAGGCGTATTGGATCGAGCAAGAAACGCTTAAAGATCGCGATGCGTTTTTAGCGCAACAGAAAGAAGTGTATGGTTCATTCGTTGCGGAAATGAAAGCGCTAATTGCCGTTCAGAATACGGCGCTAGAAAGCGTGTTGCTGCGCGTCGGCGCTCTGACTGTTGATGCAATAAAGAAGGAAGTAGGCGCGGCAGTCGCGGCGGTGCCGCGGGCGGACAATAAGACGCTCGTTAAAGTGCTGCTTGCCGTTGGCATTGGCCTGATAGTGGCGGTTGCCATTTCCGCGGGCGTGACGCTTGCTCTTTATCTGCAAGTCAATTAGGGGGTGATAACGCTATAGCGCTAAGCGCTCTAAATCGCGGGTTATAGCAAACCCGCCGGCCTAAAGAGGCCCTTATCATGCTTTCATGCAATGCTTGATTGAGGGGTTTCTATGGCTATTAAACGTCGGGTGCGCAATTGCGCACATTGTCTAGAGAGACCCCATACACACAACCGTCTAATGGTTTGGGGGTGCTCTTATGTCTGCTAAACGTCTTGCTATCCTCGCGTGCGCTATTGCCCTGCAATGCGCTCCCGTCGCTGCTTCCCTTATTAACGCTTCGTATTCTTGGTCTGGTGCTAAAGGCTGGACTGCGAGCGGCGCTATTCGCTATGACGACTCCATCATGTACCCTGCCGCATCGGGTGTGTCGTGGGGCGCGTTCAATACGGGCATTGAATACCTCGACCTGGCAATCTACGACAATACGGGGCTCTTAAAGGGCGCGTGGGTGGAAATCATGGCCGGGGTTGTGCAATACAACACGCTGCGGATCACTCTCGACACCCGCGCCCCAGTTGACCAACTCGCCGCAGGGTCGAAGCTGGACCTGGGCACAACAGCCGACTTAACCCGCCCGCACCTTTTCGCGGGAAACATCGGGGCCGGAAAAACCCTAATCATTGGCTGGAATCAAGTGATTGCAGACACCGGGCCGGGCGCGTTGACGTTCACCAGAGTTGCCGACCCGGCGCCGATCCCGGCCCCGCCGACAATCCTCCTGATGCTCTTGGGCCTCGGCCTGGCGGCGGCTGCGCCCCGGGGGCGATATGCGCGCGATTAAGGGCGTAACGCTGATCGAGTTGGTAGTAACGTTAGCCGTGTTCGCGCTTCTGATTGCGATAGCTGCGCCGTCTTTTAGCGCGATGATTGCAAGAACGCGGGTCACTGTTGCGGCTAATGAGCTTGTTCATGCAATAACCTCTGCGCGCTCGTTAGCTGTGCGCAATGGCCGGGGCTCAGTGACGCTCTGCCCGAATGACGGCCCCGACGAATGCGATACGTTAGGAGACTGGGCCAGCGGCTTTATGCTGTTCGAGGACAATAATAGCAACGGCACGCGGGAAGCGGGGGAGCGTATTGCGCAGCGTTGGGAAGCTATTAAAGCACCAATCACGCTCGCAGCTAATAAATGGTCTTTGACATACAAGTCAGATGGCACAATAAGCAATGACACCGGAGCGTTGTTTATTGTGTGTGACCCTACCGGCGCCGCCGCGCCCAGGTCTATGCGGGTGTGGGGATCGGGCGGCAACAATCTATATTCCCCGCAAACCTGCGATCTGCCGTGAAAATGACCGCTCGTCGGAAAGATCGCCTTCTCGCGTGCCAATACTGCGCAAACAGGGGGGATTGCGCACTAACCCGCTCGTGGCGCGCGGGTGCGGCGTTGCCCCGCCGCGCGTCAATGTAGATCATGCCCAAACCAACCAACGCACTCACCTTTGCACCTTTGGAGTTATCATGTCGAACACCCGCACCCTTTTCCCCCGTCAGGTCCTCGTCCTCGCCCGCGCCCTGGGCCTGGTCCTCGTCGGCGGCCTGGTCGGCGGCCCGGCCGGGGCGTCAGGCATCCCGGTTGTTGACGTGGCGGGCCTGGCGCAAGCAGTCGCGCAATACACGACGCTCGGCGAACAGCTTGCAACGCTGAAGCAGCAATACGACGCTGCGGTTGAGCAACTGAATACGCTGAAAGAGCAAGCTGACACGATGAAGGGGATGTATGACGACTTGAGCGGCATTAGCGGGCACGCAAACATGCTGCCCGGGGCCGTTGCGCAGTTTCATAGCTTTCTGCCCGCGAGTCTCGGCAATCTCGGCCAACTTTCGGGTCTCATGACGCAACTGCGGGCGCAAAAACAAAAGTTTAGTGCACAAGCTCTTTTCCCGGATGCAAATCAAGAGGAAGAACGCGAGCGGTACACAGAAGCGTCTGATTTTGCGTTTGAATACAAAGCCATTGCGAAGGCGGCGTATGACAGTTTTGCGGATCGTCGCGCGGCGCTCGAATCGCTCGGAACCGCGGGGACAACAGCAACAACGCCGGGCGCAAAGCTCGACCTGATTGCAAAGGGCAATAGCGAAATCGTATTGCTGTTGAATGACATCGCTCAAATGCTGGCGGCGCAGATGAGCGCAACGGCAGACAGGGCAATACTCGAACTTAATCAACTCAGCACCACGAGTAATGAAGCAACACGGGGCGGAAGATGAAAAAACGACTGATCTATTCTGCGATCATTGCATTAGTTACCGCGAGCGCGGCGTATGGCGCGCCGCCGTTAAAGCCGCTGATTGCGGGCGGCGTCGATATTCGCGCTGTCGACTGGTCCACGTTGTGCCCGTCGATTAAGCCCGTATCAGTGACGCGCGCGGGCGTCACTTGCAACACAGTGCATCCTACCTCCATTGTCTTGCAAACCTGGCAAGACTTGGCGAATACGGGCGGACCCGCACCGGCGCCCGATTGCGAGTTCCAGGCGCAACTGTTTTCGCGCCTCACGCGGCCGAACACGGGAATAGACCCGTGGGGAGGGTGTCAAGAAAGCTTTATGCGCACTCTTAATAATAGAGAGGGCACGCGCATTAAGTATGATGATATGTCGCTTGAGCAATTCAGGCAACAATACTTCCCTGCGTCCGCATACAAAAAGAAGGGGGAATAGCGATGTTTGTTGACGTATTCGATACTGTTACAACGACACTAACAACGTTTGAAGCGCAAGCTGTATCTAATCTTGCGACGTATCTAACAACGTTCGCACGTACAGCGGCGATCATAGTCGTTATGCTCTTGGGTTTGAGCTATCTGCAATGGGTGCCGATTAACATTGCAGCGCTCAAGCTCGTCAAGACACTCGCGATCATTGCCGTTGTGTTTCTGTTCGCGCTGTCAGTGGACAACTACAACGCGTATATCGGTAATCATCTGATGCAGCTACCCGACGACTTGCTGCAGGCGATAATGCCGGCAGGCAGCGGTGACACTATGACGATCGGGCGGTATCTCGATGAAACAGTAACAAATCTTGGGGACGGTATAGGAAAAATATGGAAAACAGGCACATTCAGAAATGCTTACGGACCTTCCCTTTTAGCCTGTGTGCTCTTTCTGCTTCTCTGCCTGCTCGGCGCGGCGGCGATGGTGACGATTCTGTTTGCGAAGATCGGAATATCGCTAGTAGTAGCGATAGGGCCTCTTTTCGTGCTGGCTCTTATCTCACCGCATACGCGCGAGTTTTTCACTAAGTGGCTATCATACGCGTTGCAGATGGCGATTCTTCAAGTGCTGATCGGGGGCGTGATACTTATAGCTCGCAGCGTGCTCGATGTATACATTCTGCAATTGACGGAACCGGCCGGGACGATTGCGAATAGCCCCGGCGCGGTAATAGCACCGGCAATCGTTATGCTTGTGATAGCCGCAATGTTCGCGCAACTGCCGAATATCGCAAGTAGTCTCGCGGGTGGGATCGGGTTGTCGTCCGGAGTGACGCCGGGCGGGATAGCAGGCGCGGCAATGAGAGGGTTAAGCAAACTTTTTCAAAAAGACAAAGACAAAAACAGCGGCGGCGCCCCGGCGTCGGCGGGCGCGGCGGCCGGTGGTGGTTCAGTCAGCGAGGGAAGCGGCGGACAGGCGCAAAACGCGATTATGCGTGCTCAACGCACGCAAGCGCAGGGTGATAAGTCACCGCCTAAAGACGCGCCGCAGGCGCCGGCGCAGCGGTCATCGGCAAGCGCCGCGGCGTTTGCTAAGATGCAGGCCGACATGAAGAAACAGCACAACGACAATAACAACGGGGACAAGAAATGAACGCGTATCAACCGCCGGAGTGGTTGCCACTCAATGCACCTGAAGGGAAAGGTTTAGGGGGTCTTCTCGGTTTAATCGTTAGCGCTGCATGGGTAATCAGCGTTTTATTAATAAGCGCCGGGTGGTGGTTGCTGTGCGGGCTCGCTGAATACGTGTTTGTCAGCCACGAGCACGCCCGCGCGTGGGCGCGCTGGTGGTGGGCGCATCGCAGCGAGCCGGCACCCCAGGGCGGGGGCTGGGCGCGCTGGTGGTGGGCGCATCGAGGGGAAGCGCCCCCGGGGCGGATCTCTAACGTCGTGCGCCTGCCCCTGCCGCGGCGGCAAGGGGTCGAAGAAGGGCAGTAGGAAAAGAAGGGCGCGGCCAGGTCGGCATCGGGGGGCGGTTCCGCAAGAAACCGCCCCCCTTTCACATGTGAAAGATCAGGCTGCGGCCGGGGGCGGTGTCCGGCGCCGGGGGGCCTTCTTCGATGCCTGTGCCGGCGCGGTGGCCTCGGCCTGGGTGCCGATCGGCGCCGCGGTGGGCTCCAGGAGCAGGGCCGGGGCCGGCACGGCCTGCAAGGTCGCGATGATCGCGCGCAGATCCGCAGCGTGGGCGGCCCGCTCGGTGAAGGTCGCAACCTCCAGGCGCAAAGCCTCGGCCGCCCGCTCGGCGGCGGCCTGGGCCGCCTGTGCAGCCTCCAGGGCCTCGGTGGTGCGTGCGGCTTGGGTGTCTGCCGCAACGGCCCGGCGCTCGGCGTCGGCGGCGTCCTGGCGCGCCCGGTCGCGCTCCCCTTCCAGCCGAACCGCCGCAAGCTCGGCCTCGGCAAGCTTCCCCCTCAGAACCTCCAGCGCTGCGCCCTGCTCCTGGGTCTGCCTCATCAACTCCCGGGCCGCGCCTTCGGCCTCGAGGACGGCCGCCCGCGCCTGGTCGCGGTCGGCCTCGAGCCGGGCGCGAGTCTCGCGCAGGTCCTCGACCTGGCCCCGCAGGGCTTCAAGCTGCCCGCGCAGTTGGCCCAACTCCGCGGCGGTCTCCCCGGCCTGCCGGCGCTGCTCGCGTAGCTCCGCCTCCAGGGCCTCGCCGCGGCGGCCCCGTTCTTCGGCCAACGCCCGCTGTTCGCGCGCCTCGGCCCGCGCCTGGTCGTGTCCCTGGCGCACTTGGGCGAGGTCCGCCGCGGCCTGGTCACGCTCGGCGCGGGCCTTATCCAGATCCCGGCTCACCTGGTCGGCGAGCTCGACCGCCTCTCGGCGCTCCCCCTCGTTGCGCTGCCGGTCCCCGTCCAGGGCCTCGCGCTCGGCGGCAAGCTGGGCCGCGTGCTGCCGGGTCGCCTCGGTCCACACCAAGGCCCCCGCCTGGGCGAGGGCCTCCTGAACCCGTGCCGGCACCTGTACCGCCTCGGCTCGGGTCTGGTTGACCTGGCGCCGCTCGCGCCAACCCTTGAGGGCCTCGCTGATGGTGGTGTAAGACCCGCCTCCCAGTTCCCGGCGCACCGCGGCCAGGGTGGGCGACTCGCCCCGCTCGGCCAGGGCCTCGGCGGTCTCTACTATCTTCTCAGGTGTAATTGCCATTCTTTAGCCTTCTCTGTTGTATGTTGTAATATGTAGTATACTACAAAATATTACATACAACACAAGCGACGACTACAACAGGAGCAACGAACATGCAGATGCAAAGCGGTGGGGATCTCGGGCTCTTGCGCCGGCTGTTGCGCGAGGGCCTCGCCGCGCTCCAGGGCGCGGAACCTGACCGCCTGGCGTGCTGTTGGGTCTGCCGGCGCCTCCTGCTCTGGTTGCAGTCCGCAGAGCTTCAAGGCGTCGACCTGGACGCCCTTGCGGGGCTCGTGGGGGACCTGGGCGAGCCGCCCGGCCGGATCTACGCCGACGCCTCGGCGCGGGCCGCCGCTGCGGCTACAGCGCGCCAGGACCTCACCGCCGCGCTGGTTGCGGCCGGAGGACGGCCGGACGATGAGCAAGACGCACCCGCCCGGGTCGTCATCGTCTGATCGCCACAATGAAGACCACAAGAGCCCCACCGGTGGGGGTCTTGGTCCGGCCCCTCTACAGCCCCGCCCAGCGGGCCAGGGCGGCGGTTTGGCTGCCTCGGCTGCTCGCCGACCTTGCCGCCGCGCCTCGTCCCGGTCCCGACGATGTAGACAGAAGCCCCGCCGATCCGACTCCAGCCGGGTCGGCGCCGGGTCCGAAACATCCCCCTTTGCCGTAATAGTGTCGACACTTAGGGTGTCGAGCGGTTTTCCCGCGCTATTTTCTTTTCCTACTGCCTCTTTCTTTTTCTTCTTTCGTATCAGCACCTTAAGCGCTTATTGCTTGCTCTGTGCTTGCCGAACATCCCCCTGCTAAACCTCTTTCTTCGACATATCAGCAACTTATGTGCTTGCTGGCGAAGTGAGGATCTACGGGACTCATCCCCGTCAATGCTCCCCCGTCTCGGGCTTGCTCCAGCGCTTGGGCCTCATCCCCGTAAACTCTCCCCGGGGCGGTTACAGCCAGCGAAAACATCGAGTTACCCACAGGGCGCGCTTTTGTAACTTGTTTGTACCTGTTTGTAGAGCGGAAAACGTATTTAAAAACATAGAGTTACAGCGCCAAATGTCCCCAAACCCGGGTGAACTGTCCCCAAACCCGGGTGAACTGTCCCCAAACCCGGGCGTAATCCACAGATGGCCCCCCTTCCCTTCGCGGGACATTTAGCTTATTGTCCCTTTTCTTGTCAGTGGGACATTAACCCGGAAGTCGGGACAATTGGAATCCAACATGTTGAAATCACAAGTCGAGCCTCCATCCCCATCTGATCTTAAGGTGACCATACACAACTCCCTCGTGCGAGCCGCCCAGGGTTTAACCCTGAGCGAAAAACGGATTATGTCTCTGGCAATCTCCAAGCTCGACAGTCGGAAACCCTGGACCCCTGAGCGCCTACAAGCAAAACTCACTGCCGCGGAATTCGCCGAACAGTTTCACATTGACATCAATACCGCCTATAAACAGCTTATGTCAGCGGGGAAACGTCTGTATGAGCGGTCCGTGTTTTGGGCCAAGCCTTATAAACAAGGATTGACGATAAAGACGCATACGCGATGGGTCACGTCAGCGAGTTATCAGTTGAATGAGGGTTGGGTTGCTTTTGTATTTAATTGGGAACTCGCGCCATGGTTATTTCAATTGCATAAGGAATTCACAAGCTACCAACTGCGGCAAGCGTCCGCTCTACGTTCGCTTTATTCATGGCGACTGCTGGAACTAATCTCACAATACAAAGACACCGGTTGGTGTCAGATTGCAATTGATGAATTTTCCCACGCAATGGATGCGAGCGAACTTCAGCGCGCAAACTTTGCAAAAATAAGAACAAAAATGATAGAGCCGGCGGTAAAAGAATTGACTGAGAAAGACGGCTGGCTAATAGAATGGTCGCCCATCAAGGCCGGTCGCAAGGTCGCCGCGTTGCGTTTTGACTTTAAGCGTAATCCGCAGGGCTGCCTGCCGCTCGATGAGCCTGCGCAGAACCTGGCGTCGCCTCCTGCCGCCCTGGCCGCACCCAAGAAGCGCCCGCGTCCAGCCAGGTCAACGCCTGCCGATCCGGCGGCCCCGCCCGTGACGCTGGATCTGTTGGAGCCGGCGAAGGGCCGCAGGGCGCCCCCGCCCGAGTTCCGCGCACTGATCCGCCCCCGCCCCGCGGACTGATCCAGCGCCGGGTCGGGGTCAGGTCCAGGGCCTCGCCCTGGGCTGCCGAAGATAGTTAGACACTGACAAGTAGGAGGAAAAATGCGCGCTAACCTGAAAAGTTACGATAACGACGTGATAGCTTGGGCCAACGAACAGGCGCGGCTGCTCCGGGCCGGGCGTTTCGATGCCCTGGATATCGAACATATCGCCGATGAGATTGAAGACGTGGGCAAGAGCGAAAAACGCGAGTTCCGAAGCCGAATGGCTGTCCTGCTGGCCCATCTGCTCAAGTGGCAATATCAGCCAGACCGCCGCGGGAACAGTTGGCGGCGGACGATCAAGATTCAGCGCCGTGAGGTTGCCGGATGCCTGGACGAAACGCCCAGCCTTAAGGCGGACCTGGGGCGCCCGGCATGGCGGGAAAACACATGGGCCGACACGCTAACACTGGCAACCAAGGAAACCGGGCTATCGTTCGAGGCATTCCCGGAAGAGTGCCCGTGGACAATGGCTCAAGTGTTTGATACGGAATTTTGGCCTGACTGAGCCCGAGTCCGGTCGCCCTGGCGCCAACCTCCAGGACCTCGCCGCGCCCTGGCGGTGGACCGGCGCCAAGGCCAGGGGCGCAAACCCGGCCGACTGATCCGATCCAGCGCCGGGGAAACTACCCGACCGCCGCGCCCTTCGACTGCTCCAGGTCCTCAGCCGCCCGGCCGGCCCTGCGCGGTCTGCGGCTGCTGGTCGGGTCCTCGCCCAGGACCTCGGCCGCGCCCTGGCGCTGGATCGGGGCGCGTGTTTCCAACCTCCAGGGCCTCGCCCTGGGTGCCCAGGGGCGCGGGGTTGGGGGCCGGGTGCAACGTCAGTGCTGCCACTCGCCGGTTACCGGGTCGAACCCGCGGGACCGCGCCCGCTTGATGATCTCATCCATAACCGGCGGCGTCAGTTCCAACGCACCGCCGCCGCGCTCGCCCGCGAGTTCTAACAGCAACTCAGCAATCAGCACGTCCCCTTGCTCGATGCCCTCGCCCGTGACTGCTATCGTTCCGCCGTCTTTCATCGGCCGTTCTACTCTATTCATCTCACCCCCCATTACCGCTTGTCGGAAAATTGCTCGCCTCGGCCTTGATCATAAATCCGCCCAAGACCAAGCGCTGAACTCAGCCATCGGTGTCGGGGAGGTTGGCAGGACCTCGGAACTTTCATACCCTTGGAAGTGCAAACTAACCCGGGGTAGCCGAAAAT
>Ga0247836_1005324_pt1 | contig 15173 bp, 12 predicted proteins | sample LaCruzMarch2015__4_FD_187116 | JGI IMG/M metagenome (GOLD analysis project Ga0247836, IMG submission 187116) | Freshwater microbial communities from meromictic Lake La Cruz, Castile-La Mancha, Spain - LaCruzMarch2015_14m | ecosystem: Environmental > Aquatic > Freshwater > Lake | place: Spain...
GGGGGTGAGCAATTACGAGATAATAGCCAAACCTATCTCCGATCACAGTCGATAGCGGCAAGAGAAAAATCGACAGAATCATCCCTATCGCTCCGATACTTGCAAGCCCGTAATCTTTTGGGCAAGTTACAAGCCACTTCTTTCTCACAAACAGAAAAAAATAGAGCCCTGTGAGCCCGAGAATGCCAACGCGGAAGACTGCACCTGCCGCGTCGATGCCACTGTCAATGTATCGGCCAGTCGCCAACTCAAAGGCTTCGCTCGAGGCAATGAAATAGGCACCGGGAAGCGCGAGGATTGCGGCCAGTATCAAACGGCTGCGCGTGTAGCGGCCCGTGGAAACAGGCAACAGCAACATAAAAATGAGAGCGCTGGTATGGAAACCGGCGGCCAGTAAGACCCAGATCGCATAGGTAAACGGACGTCGATCCATGAATGCCGTGAACGCGATACAAGCCAGCCCTATGGCTGCACCCTGACGAACGCCAGACATTGGCATGTTGATGATTAGGATCGGGAACAATAGCACCAGGAACCCCAGAGGGTCCGGTTGTCTGCGAGCCAGGATGTGTATCCCAACAAAGAAAACCGCACTCGAGATAACGTTAGAGACGGGGTACGGCAAACCGACCGCGTTGATTCCGGCAAGAATGGCCCACCATATTGGCTCCTGAATACTTGTAAGAGTTGACCAGTCAAAATTAGTGGCAGCCGCATATTGAAAGTAGTATCCAGACCAGTCACAGCCGACTTTATATCGGAAAGCTGAGAACAAAAACAAGCCTAAAATTACAACTACATAGATGTGCCTGCTTGATCGTCTCTGATTTGCGAGAACATATCGCAACAGAAACAAAATATTGGCGAGGCCAACATACAACATCAGGTGGTCGTGCCCATATTTGCCACATCTCGCAACATCTGCGCCACGCGCGGCCCCCAGACCTGCAGGGAATACTCACGCTCGACCTTCCGCCGCCCCGCCTCGCCCATCCGCGCACGCAAGTCGGGGTCCTGCAGCAGGATCTGCAGGGCGTCTCTCCATTGAGGGATGGATGACGCGAGGAAGCCGTTTACACCATGCTCGACGATCTCGGAGTTGACGCCCACAGGCGAGGCGATGACGGGAATGCCACAAGCCATGTACTGGATGAGCTTGTAGCCACATTTTCCACGCGCCCAAGGCGTGTCGGTCAAGGGCATGATGCCGATATCCATTGCATGGATTCGCGCGACTTCTGACTCTTCCGTCCATGGCAGATTGTCTAGCAGCGGATGCGCCGTTGCCGCGCGACCTGCACCGACGGCGGCAATCCGCGCTCCGGCCGCCTTGGTTGCATGTGCCAGAAGCGGCATCATCGGCGCCATGTATTCGGTCCAGGTGCTAGGTGTGCCGATCCAGCCGACCGTGGCGGCGTTTCCGGAGAAGGGTTCAGCCCGTTGGGTGTAGGCTGTCAGATCGACAACGGTGGGAACGATCTCGACGCGGGGGGCGCCCGCTGCTGCTGCGCGGTCTGCCAAGTAGCGATTCCCAGCTGTGACGAGCGAAGCCGACGCCATCAGCTTGTCGAGCTTTCGTCCCAGGATCCGCCGGACAGCAGCGGATCGATGCTGGTCATACCGATGAAATACCGCGTCATCGTAGTCGACGACAAGCGGAACACCGCGCGGGAGCAATGCTCGTTCAGTGGCCCAAGGCAACCAAGGCAACCCCTCTTTTTCCAGCCACAGCAGATCGGCTTGACCTGCCCGCAGCAGTTGCCCGGCCCGGCGCACATAGGCGACAAATGTCGGGCCAAGGGTTGAGCCGCCCGAGTATAATCCTTTGAGGTACCTTTCGTCGAAAAACGGCGCGAGAGATGCTTCTATTCCCTGCAACTGCAAAGGTGCTGCGTACTGCAAAAGACGCAGGCGACTCGAGGCCCCTGACCTTTCATAGCGGGTGAGCATTAAGGCCTTCACGCGACGCGGGCCCTCCACGCCATGAGCATCAGCACGATCCAGAGCCGATGGGTCCAGTCACGCCGGCCTGAGAGATGTTCTGCCCAGGCCTGCCGGACTGGTGCGGGGTCGATCAGCCCGTCGCGCCGCAGGGCCTCTTCGCACAAGAGATCCTCGGCCCAATCGCGCAACGGCCCGCGCAGCCAATCCCCCACTGGAACCCCGAACCCGGACTTTGGCCGGTCGAAGAGTTCGCTCGGGACGTGCCGATTGAGGATCTGCCGCAGGGCCCATTTGCCTTGCCCGTTACGAATCTTCATCTGTGCAGGAAGCCGAGCAGAGGCAGCGAGGACGTCAGGATCGAGGAAGGGCACGCGGGTCTCAAGACCGACTGCCATTGCGGCCCGGTCGACCTTGCACAGGATGTCGTCAGGCAGGTAAGTCCTCATATCTTGTGCCATCATCCGCCCCGAGGCGTCATCGGCGAGGGCGGTTGGCAAAGGGTCGTCCAGCAACGTCTGACCAGCGCCCCTCAGTCCACTCACCATCGACTGCCCCGGCCATTCCGACACAAGGCTTCGGTATAAGTCATCCATCGTGCGGACATCGCGCAGCCTTGCGGCGAGCCGATGTGCCTTGTCGCCCGGTCGGGTTACCCTGTCACCGGTCAGGGTGCCGATGCGGTCCCAGGCGGCCACCGGAACCGCAGCAATCGCCCGGGCCAGCCCATGTCGCAGCGGATGCGGCATCCAGTCCAACCGTTTCCAAATGCGCGGCCCCCAGAAATAGCGGTTGTACCCACCAAAGAGTTCGTCCCCTGCGTCGCCTGAAAGAGCCACTTTCACATCGGTGCCGGCTGCCCTGCAGACAAGGTGGGTGGGAATCTGGGACGAATCCGCAAAGGGCTCGTCATACATATCGGGCAGCATGGGAATGACCTCGCGTGCCTCTGTTTCCGTGACCGTCAGTTCGGTGTGATCGGTGCCAAGATGCCGCGCAACCGCGGCGGCGAACTGCGCTTCGTTGAAGGCCAAATTTTCGAAGCCTACGGTAAAAGTGCGGACTGGGCGCGACGACTGCGCCTGCATAAGTGCGACGATTAAAGAACTGTCGATTCCCCCCGACAGGAAGGCCCCGAGCGGGACATCGGCGAGCATTTGGCGGCTAACTGCACGGTTCAGCGCCTCATCTACGGTCGCGAGCGCGTCGGCCTCAGTCGCAAACCGGGATCGCGCTCCGCTATCGATCATCTCGTTCAGTGACCAGTAGCGCTGGATGGAAAGCGACCCGTGGCTTTCACCAGGGCGCAGGGGGTCATTTGGGGCCGCCGTCGGCAGCATGCCTTCGACGGTCAGGATAGATCCAGGTTCAAGCTTGTAGATCCCGGGATGGATGCTGCGCGGAGCCGGGACATAGGCAAAGCGAAGGTACTGGGCGAGTGCCTGCCGGCAGACATCACGCGGAAAGTGGGGATGCTGGCGCAGCGCTTTGAGTTCCGACCCGAACACCAGGGCTTGGCCCGCCAAACCCCAGTAGAGCGGCTTCTCCCCGATCCGGTCGCGCGCCAGGGACAGTCGCCGGTCGCGCCGGTCCCACATTGCGATAGCGAACATGCCCGCCGCCTTCTGCAATGTCATTTCCAGACCCCAGTGGGAGATTCCCGCCAGAAGCGTCTCGGTATCCGAATGCCCCCGCCAGCTGGGCGCCGCCCCCGCCGCGGCCAGATCCCGTCGTAGGTCTAGGTGGTTGTAGATCTCGCCATTGAAGGCGATCACATAACGCCCGCAGACGGAATGCATCGGCTGCGCCCCGGCGGGGCTGAGGTCGAGGATCGAAAGCCGCCTGTGCCCAAGGGCGATGCCGTCTTCGGTCCACATACCCTCTGCGTCCGGCCCCCGGTGAACGAGCGCCGCGGTCATCTTCTGAGCAACACCATGCAGGCCATCGGTCCACTGATCCCGAGTAGCGAAGATACCTGTCAGTCCGCACATAGGTGGGCCCTATCGGTCAACTGGTGATACAGCCGCGCGTAGGCCCCAGTGCCAGATTCGAGCGAGAATACCTCTTTTGCCGCGGTTCGGCAACGTAACTCGAGATCGGGGTCTTCCAGCAAGTCCAGCAGTTCCGACCAAGCAGTTGTCATGGCATTATGGTCAGGCCCTTGGGCCAGAACGCCCACGCGGTAGTCGCGGATGATGCGTGCCACATCGCCCACACCGTCATTGGCTACTACTGGTACGCCGCAGCCGAGGATCTCTGCCATCCGAGTGGGGGAACTGCCCAGTTTGCTCAGACCATCAGTGAAGAACATAACCGACGCCGTTTGGCCCTGTAGCACCCGATGCACGTCCTCTGGTGCTGAGGGTAAGATCCAAAGCCGCTCGCCCAGCCGCCTATCCGGGTCAAGTGCTGCCAGCACCCGAGCAGGGTCATCCATCGTGGTAAGCTCGAACACTGCATCCGGGTCGCGTGCTGCTGCAACGGAGAGAAACGAGGCTAGCCAATCTAGCCGGAACCAGCCGCTCAGCACTGTACCGAGGCAACCGATAACCCGGCGCGGGGGGGTCTGATCGGCCGGCACGAAACGGTCGAGGTCGGCACAGGTTGGGATCACGGCGACCCTCTGTCCGGCCATTTCGTCAGGGTAGACGCGGTTGAGGTGAACGACCGCCGCATGAGTCAGAGACACCACGGCGCCGGCCCGCCGCAGGCAGCCGCGCTCGGCCGCCACGATGGCGTGGTGAAGAACCGACCCGCGCGGCAGCCGGCCTGCCGTGATCAGTTCCTCGGGCCACAGCGCGCGCATGTCGAAGATGAAAGGCACACCGGTCAGCCGCGAAACTATCAGCGCTACCGCGGCCGGAATGTAGGACCGCGCATGGATCAGCCGCACGCCTTGGCCCCGGACCTCACGCAGAACCAACCAGATCATCCTTAGCATCGAGAGGACAGGCGCGATCACCTTGGGCCGATGTCGGAACCGCTGCGGCAGCCAGCGGATTCCAAACCGGTCGCATTCCACCCGCATCGCGATCATCCGCGCGGCATCGGCCCGATCTTCGTCCTTTTCATAAGTTATGAGCGTGATCCGGTATTCCCGCGACAGCCCTCGAAGATAGGCCAGAACCTGGCTTTGCCCCAACGGTTCGAGAAGGCCGTTGCGGGTTAGGTAAAGGGTGGGGGTCATGTCAAGCCCAAGACATCCAGATACTTGCGCGCCGCAATCTCAGGCGCGAAATCCGAAGCGCGACGGATCAGGGCCTCGCGGTCTACGGACGCGGCCAGCGCGTCTTCCATGGCTCGGGCCAGCGCAGCGGTATCCCCCACCGGTACCAGGCGGCCGAACCGCCCGCCCTGCAGGATTTCGGCTGGGCCCGATGGGCAGTCGGTTGACACAACTGGCAGACCGAAGGACAGCGCCTCAATCAAGACCGTTGGCAAGCCCTCATAGTCCGAGGAAAGTACGAACAGGTCGGCGGTGGCGTAAAGGGGCGATGGGTCGGCGTGAAATCCGGCGAAGATCACCCGGTCTGCAATCCCTAGGTCAGCGGCAAGCGCCCGCAAGGTGGCCTCGTTCGTCCCTTGGCCTAGCAGCATCAGCCGCTCGTCTGGGCGGCCCATGGCCGCGAAGGCGCGAAGAAGTAGGGGGTGGTTCTTTTGCTCCTTCAGACTGCCCACGGTCAGGATGCGCACCCCGCGGGGGCAGGCCCAGAAGGCATCGGCCATCGCAAGCGCTTCGGGTCTAGGGATCGGTCTTTGCGGGATGGGGTTATGCAACACAGTCACCTGGTCAGACGGTAGCCGCGCCAGTTTGGCCGTAGCTATCGCCGAACCTTCCGAGACTGCTGCTACCTGATCAGCAAAACGATAGGTGGCTGACATGCTTGTACAAAGCAGGGTCATATGCAGTCCACCCCATGCTGCATACTGCCGTGTCAGCGTGTTGTGTTCGACCAACAGAAGGCGACAGGACTGCCTCGATAAGGCCCTGCTAATCACGGCGGCAGAAGTCAGCGGCCACATATTGGCGATCAAGGCATATGGTTTTCGCTCTCGCACATAACGTGCCAATGGTCCCGGCAGATAGCGTGTCCGAGGTGTGGCCAAATCGACAACACTGAACTCGCGCTGCGCCTCAGGCAGGAAATCTCCTGTGGCCTGCATCAGGACAAATTCGACGGCGTGACCACGGCCGGCGAATTCCCGCGCAAGATCGACCATGACGCGCTCGGCTCCGCCGCCGCGCAGGTCGGGGAGGAGGATGGCGATCACGATGGCCGGCCTCCGCTGGCGAGTTGCCTGACCGAACGCACAACCGCGCGCAGCCAGTTGTCCCTCGCCATCCAAATGTAGAATCGGCAGTAGGCCGCCGCGAGGTGCCGCGACATGCCAGTGCGCGCGACTGCATGTGTTGTCAATTGTTCGACGTAATTGTCGGTAACGTATCGATTTGCATACGCAATTCCCGCATCCGAAACGCCCTGACGTTGGGCCTGTCCGGCATGCAGGTAAGCTTCGATCATGGCACCAAGACCTTGCCGGTGGACCCTTCCATCCTGCTCGCCTAGATTTCCAAATGGTGCCTCATGAATGAAGCCATGCGTGCCATCTGGATCATCGACAATAGCCAGAATGGTCGGGACGCCAAGTTGTGCAGCTTGTACCGCGGCAGTACCCATACCAATAAAGAGATCATAGTTCGAAACAATGTTGTCAAAAGCTTCCAGAGGTATCGGACCCTTGAAACTGACAAGATGGCTCGCTCCTGCGTCTTGGATCGTTCGGACGAGCTTTGGTTCTTTTGCTCCATAGCCGAAGATATCGCAAGTAACCTTGTATCCATTTCTTTCCAGACCTGTTAAAATACTAGGTAATGCGAAGTTGTAGGCCTTGAAATCAACGATTCGACCAACGGCCACCGTTCGCATTGGTCCAGGTATTTTCGGGGCCGTCCAGCGAGGCTCACGTCCGTCGATCGGCACAGGCACAATGGCGTTAGCCGACAAATCTCGGGAAAAGAAGGCGCTATGCGAATCTCGACACTGTTCGTTCATGAACACCAGACGGGAGGGGCCGACCAACAATCCAAGCAGCCTATTTAGATAGTGAAGATGCCTTTTCTCTTCCTTCATCATAAACTCCTGTGGGTGCAATACACTGACAACGATTCTAGTTGCAATTTCGGAGTAACGGCGCGAGATGTTTTGCTCGACCAAGCACGAAATCGCAGCCGCCGATGGCCCGAAGGCGATTATATTCAGCATTGCTGTGTTATGGTTCGTTATTTGCGGTAACGACCCTTCGATTGCCGTCTTTACGTCAATTATTTTATCTTTTCGTACTCCAACTGAGTTTTCGGCATCACACACAACCCAGACGCAGTCTGATTGTTGTCTTTCTAAGATACGGATGATTATACTTTGTATCCCGCCGGGTCGCCACATTCCGTCGTACACAAGGAGTGTTTGCTCGGGAATGGCTGGACTCAACAGATATCCCCCCGCCACCGCCGCATGGCATGCGGGTTAGACAAAGTGTTGCGTGTCAGGATGTCTGTCAACCGGGACTGAGTCGCCATTGGCAATAGGCGGAAGATCTTGCGCAGCCAAGCCTTAATGCCGTTGCGGGTTGCCGTTCGTCCGGACCCTGACCAAGCCATGACATAATCACTTTGCTGGACATCGAGGCCAGCCTCTGGCTCTGCCCCGATACGCTCGGCCAGTGTGCGGATCATCACGGGCCACTGGTTTCGCAATAGAATCCTCCGACCAAGCGACGCAGGGTCGACGACGCGGAAAGAGCGAGGGCGCGGGTCCATCTCGACCGACATGTGTCGGGACTGCGTCAGCAGCACGTGGTCCACCCGGAACCCGTTCGCAGGCGCATATAGTCGGTGCATCAGTTCAGGCGTGAACTGGTAAAAGCCGTGACCGCACAGGTTGTTCGCCGGGTTGGCCGTCAGGATATGGCCTCCCTGTCGGACAAGGAACATCAAATTCCGGACTGCGACCGGGAAATTGAACACATGTTCGAGCGTTCCGCCGTCGATTACAAGGTCGAACTGGCCGGCGAGATCAGGGCGGCTGTCCCACAGAGGGCGGTTCATGTCGTGCACTATCGAGGACCCCTGATAGTCCGACACGTCGATTGACGAAACCCGGGTCGCGCCAGTGATATCACGCAAAATGGCATCGGCGGTGTCTCCCCAACGGTATTCTTCGAGGGCCCTACTGTCCGGAATGATGACACGCAGACGAGTAAGCTGTTGGGGGTGCAGGTAGAGAGTCAGGCTACCGATAGTCGCTATACTCGCAATAGTCTGTCTGCGGCGTCTGAGATCGATCAGGAGGTCGATGTCTGTTGCTGTCAGTCCCATGTCATTCGTCCGAACTCACCCGCATCATCGCGTCATCCATCCCTTCATCCTTTCTCCAAAACGTGCGATACGACCCAAGCGGCCTATCGCCCCCGCCATCGACGAAAGGCGCAGCAGCGACCAAACCCCCGCTGCTGCCGCCAGCCCCATGCCAAAGACGGCGCCCAGCGGTTCGGACCAGCGCGCGACCATGTCGACCGCTACTGCCGCCACGATCACCGCCAGTGCCTGTACCTTGACCGCGCGGGTCCACCGAAAACCTATCCTCCGTCCGCCAAGCCACCAAACTAGCGGAAGATAACCGACATATAGCGCCAAGAACGCGACCCCCGTGGCAGTTACGCCGACCAGCGGAAGGCCGATTAGCACGACGAGGACAAATATACCCATGCCCAGCGACTCAGTCAGGACGAAGGTCTTGCCTGCCCCGCTGGCGAGGAGAACGAAGCTCAACGGCCAGCTCATCACCTTGAGGATATCGCCCAGAAGCTGCCAGCGTAGGATCTCGACCGCCGGGCCGAATTCAGCAGTATAGAGCAGGTGGATAACCCAAGGCGCAAGGCTAAGCACCGCCAGCAGCACCGGCGCGCATAGGAGCAGCGCCACCTCTGTCTGTTCGTTGACAAGGCGGGTGGCGGCTTTGTGGTCACCTATGGCCGCTGTCAGACGGGGGTAGTAGTCGGTTGCCATCGCACTAAGGACGAAGCCAAGATAGGTCATCCCTATCGCCCAGGCGGCTTGGAACTGGCCGAGTGCCTCAGAGCCAAGCTCGCGCTGGACAAGGGTCCGTGCCGCGAGGTGGCCCAGCGTCGTGACCAGCCCGCTGAGCATGAAGGCAAAGCCCAGCGTCACCATGGCCTGCCATTCGCGCGACATCTCGGGCAGGCCGATCGGCGGCCCTGCGGGCGGACCAAGGCGGGCGACGTAAAGATGGCCGAGCAGGAAAGTGACTACTGGCGCGATCAGGATCATCGCGATCAGGCCCTGAGCGCCCCAGAACCACAACGTCAGCACGCCGAGCGCGGCACCGAGGACCCCGGCGCCGACGCTGATCCGGGCCAGATCGCCGATCCGGCGCAGCCCGGTCAGCAAAGCGCCCTGCGATCCAGCGGCGACGGTCAAGGCAACGCCTAGCGACAGCCAGGCAACGTCTTTCGCGCGGCTTTCGTCCACAAAGAGTACGCGCGCGATCCAGCCACTGGCCAGCCAGAACAGCACAGCTCCGATAAGGGCGAGGGCCATAGTTCCCCAGAACAGCGCGCGGCGCGTGCGGCCTACTGCAAGGTCACCGCCTTCGGCTTGCGCTTCGGCAATCTGGCGGGTGCCGACGTTGCCGAGCCCCATGGCGGCGATCGAAGATGCGGCCTGCATCAGACTTAGGTACAGCCCGATAAGGCCAAGTCCCGCGGGCCCCAGCAGCACCGCCACGACCTTCATCTTCACAAGGCCAACGGCGATGTTGATGACCTGCGCCGCCCCGATGATCGAGGAGGAGCGCAGGATCGCGCGGTAGGACGATCCGCTCAAGCGCTAGCCCTTACCGCTTCGATCACCCGCGCCGCATCTGCCAGCGAAAGGTGCGGCCCGATCGGGAGGCTTAGCACTTCGCCCGCCAGATCGCGCGCCAGCGGCAGGGCAGCGGGCGCTAGGCCAAGATCCGCATAGGCAGCCTGCATGTGCGGCGGGATCGGATAGTGGATCAGCGTGCCGACTCCGGCCTCTGCCAGCCGCTTCTGCAGCCCCTCGCGGTCGGGCGAGCGGACGACGTAAAGGTGCCAAGCTGGATCAGCCCAATTGGGAACACTCGGCAGGATCAACCCAGTGTCCCGAAGCCCGTCCGCATAGGCGGCGGCGACGGCGCGGCGGCGGTCGGTCCAGGCATCGAGATGTGGTAGCTTGACCCGCAGGATAGCGGCCTGAATCGGGTCAAGGCGTGAATTCACTCCCTGCACCTCGTTCACGTATTTCACCCGGCTGCCATAGTTCCTCAGGACGCGGATGCGGTCGGCTAGTTCGGCGCGGTTCGTGGTGATCGCCCCGGCATCGCCCAGTGCACCCAGGTTTTTGCCGGGATAGAAGCTCCAGCAGACCACATCGCCATGCGCCGCGATGCGACGACCCTTGTAGCGCGCGGCATGGACCTGGGCGGCATCTTCAATCACCGCAAGACCATGATGGCGAGCGAGCACAAGGATCGGGTCCAGGTCGACCGGCTGGCCATAAAGGTGGACGGGCAACAGCGCCCGTGTCGCGGGGGTGATGGCGGCGGCGATGCGAGCGGGGTCGATGTTGTGGGTGGCAGGGTCGGGTTCCACCGGTACCGGCCGCGCGCCAACAGCCGTCACCGCGAGCCAAGTGGCGATGTACGTGTTAGAGGGGACGATCACCTCGTCTCCCGGGCCGATGTCCAACGCCCGGAGCGCAAGGTTCAGTGCGTCGAGCCCGTTGGCCAGACCGACGGCATGATCGGCCTCGCAGTAGGCCGCCCATTCGGCCTCAAACGCGTCCACCTCAGGCCCGAGGATGTACCGGCCCGAGTCGAGGACGCGGTGGATGGCAGCGTCGATCTCGGGTCTGAGTTCGCGATAGGCGGCGCCGAAGTCTAGGAAGGGAATGTTCATACATTGCGCCTTTCCAGTTCTGCGAGGAACTCGTCATAGGTCCGTAGATAATCCTCCGCCTCATAGGAGCGGGAGGCGAAAACCAGTAGGACGGCGTCCGGGCTGTAGCGATACTGTGTGCCCCAGATCATTTCCGGCATGAACACTCCCATATCTGGCCGGTCGAGGGTAACCTCACAGCGGTTCTTCCCATCATCAAGCAGCACACGACAGGAGCCATGCAAGCAGATTAGGAACTGCAGGCACTGCTTGTGCGCGTGTTCGCCGCGCAATTCCTTTGAAGGAACATCGAACACCACGAAGTAGCGCGCGGGGGAAAAGGGCAACTCGGTTGGCACCTCGCCCACGGTCAAGGCCCCTCGCGCATCGGTGATCCGTCGCATGAGAAACAGGGCGCTGTTGCCTACACCCAGATCGACCTTCGACGGGCGCGGCAGATTACCGAGCACATGAATGTCGATGTGCGTCGGATCGGGTTTCTGCCGGGAGCCGTCGCCATCAAGATATCCAACGACCTGGGCGGGATTTCCCTCGACGATGGCATTCGGCGGGACTGACCGAAGGACGACTGATCCTGCCCGAACCCACGCCCCCTGACCGATCGTAACATTTTCCCCGATCACGACAGCGGCATCCAGCCTAGCCTTCTTGCGAAGAACGATCCCATCACCGGCAAGTACGACCCTTGGGCCGAGTGTAACCCCTTCGGCAATCTCTGCGCTTTTTGGGATAATGCTGTCAAAGGGACGGTTCGTCATCCCGCACGCCCCTCTTCAAGGGTCGCCAGGTATCCGGCCCGATCAGCCTCGAACCTGCTGCGCGGATAGATGAAATGGATGTCGCGGTCGTCTCGTCGCAGTTCGGCCATCCCCAAGCGCCGATAAATGGCGAGCGCATGTTCATTGCCGATCCTAACATCGACAAGTGCTTGCGACAGGCCAAAGCCATCGAAACCGACTCCGAATGACAACACCGCACTCTCCAATGCCGCTTTCCGCGTCTTGTTATGATCCAGAATCCAGCTACCCCATGTGAAATCCTCAGGGCCGATGATGAGGCGCACTAGCCCGCAACGGGTCCCGCCCTTGCGCTCGACTACATAGTAAAGCTCGCGCAAGTCGGCTTCACGTGTCTTGTAGCGTTCGATCCAGCGGCGCTGATCCTCGGCCGTGCCCCGCACTTCCGACAGGTGGCGGTTGTATGCCGGATTGGTGCGCAAGGCGTGAACATACGCAGCATCCTCGGGCCGGATCAGGCGTAGGGTTAGGTTCGGTCCCTCGACCCGGGCGAGACTTTCGGGAACCATCACAGCCTCAGATCGCTGTCGTCGCGCGCGAACACGCTCTTGAGATCGCAGAACACGCCAACGTCGCGGCCGTAGCGACGTAAGGCCACTGGACCAGCCGCGCGGAAAGCGTCATGCGCCACAGCCAGCACCACGCCGTCGTAAGCTCCGGCCTCGGGAGTGCTGACCAAGTCTAGCCTGTATTCGTGGCGCGCCTCCGTCGCATCGGCCCAAGGGTCGTGCACATCGACCTTAACGCCGTAGTCGCGTAGTTGCTCCACCACGTCGACCACGCGGGTATTGCGCAGGTCGGGGCAGTTTTCCTTGAATGTCAGGCCCAGCACCAGCACCCTGGCGCCATCCACATGGATGCGGCGTTTCAGCATCGCCTTGACCATCTGGCCTGCCACATAGGCGCCCATGCCGTCATTGATCCGCCGGCCGGCAAGGATGACCTGCGGGTAATAGCCTAATGTCTCCGCCTTATGGGTAAGGTAGTAGGGGTCCACCCCAATGCAATGGCCACCCACCAGACCGGGGCGGAAAGGCAGGAAGTTCCACTTGGTCCCTGCCGCCTTGAGTACGGCCTCGGTATCAATTCCCATGCGGTTGAAGATGATGGCCAACTCGTTGACCAATGCGATGTTCAGGTCGCGCTGGGTGTTCTCGATCACTTTGGCAGCCTCGGCCACGCGAATCGACTCGGCCTTGTAGGTGCCGGCGGTGATGATGCTGGCGTAGAGCGCATCCACCTTCAGGGCGATCTCGGGGGTAGAGCCGGAAGTGACCTTGCGGATCGTGGTCAGCCGATGCGCCTTGTCGCCGGGGTTGATGCGTTCGGGGCTGTAGCCGCAGAAGAAATCGACATTGTAGGTCAGGCCCGAAAGGCGTTCCAGCACCGGCACGCAATCCTCTTCGGTTGCGCCCGGATAGACGGTGGATTCGTAGATGACGATGTCGCCCCTCTTCAGCGCCCGGCCCACGGTTTCGGAGGCCCTGATTAGCGGCGTCAGATCGGGCCGCTTATGGGCGTCGATCGGGGTGGGAACGGTGACGATGAAGATCGTGGCGGCGCTCAGGTCGGCCGGGTTTGCGGTCAGCGTCAGATGCCGCGCCTCGGCCAGTTCCTCTGGCGGAACCTCGCGCGTGTGGTCGCGGCCTGCATGCAGTTCGGCGATGCGGTCGAGCTTGATGTCGAACCCGATGACCGGGCGGTGCTTGCCGAACTCCACGGCAAGCGGCAGACCGACATAGCCAAGGCCGATGATGGCGAGACGACCATTTGGAGCTGTCATGGCCTCACTTCCCGTAATACTCCTTGAACCACTCGACGAACCGCGCAATCCCGTCGCGGAAATCTGTCTGCGGGCGATAGCCTGTCAGTCGCTGCAAGAGGCTCGCGTCTGCCCAGGTGGCCGGGACGTCGCCCATCTGCATAGGCATATAATTGCGGATCGCCTTGTTCTTGAGGCAATCCTCGATCGCATCGATAAAATCGAGCAGGCGCACCTTGTCGGAATTGCCGATGTTGACGATGCGGAAAGGTGCCACGGGCGACAGGCTATCGCCCTCTGGCACGACGCCATCGGTCGGGCGTTCCGGCACCGCATCCATCAGCAAGCGGACCGCGCGGACTAGATCATCTACGTAAGTGAAGTCGCGATACATGTCGCCGTGGTTGTAGATGTCTATCGGGCGGCCATCGAGGATCGCGTCCACGAACTTGTAAAGCGCAAGGTCGGGCCGCCCCCAGGTGCCGTAAACCGTGAAGAACCGGAACATTGTGGTGGGCAGGTTCCACAGATGCGCATAGGCATGGGCCATGCTTTCGTTGGCCTTTTTCGTGGCCGCATAGATAGTCAGCTGCGTGTCCACCCTTTCCGTCTCGGTGAACGGCATCTCTGTATTGGCCCCGTATACCGATGAGGTCGACGCCATCAGTAGGTGCTTAACCTCAAGTCGCCGCGCGGCCTCCATTACATTGAAGCTGCCTATGACATTTGCATCAAGGTAAGCGCGTGGATTTTCAAGGCTGTAGCGGACGCCGGCCTGAGCGGCGAGGTGGACGATCACATCAGGCTGAAATGCGTCGCTCATCGCATCAAGACGCGCTTGGTCCTCCAGCATTCCCTCTAAGGCGGAGAAATTCGGGTTTTGAAGGAGCATGGCATGACGGCGCTGCTTGAGCGTGACGTCATAGTAGTCCGTCATTCCGTCGTAGCCCTGCACCCGAAAGCCTTCAGCCAAGAGAAGTTTGGCAAGATGGAAACCGATAAACCCTGCGGTTCCAGTGATCAGCACCTTCTGTTGAGACATTTTAGCTTTCAGAATAATAAAGCGCCTGAAGAGTTTCTAGCACGCCGTCACCAAGTTCGCCCTTAAGCGTCTCAATCTCGGCTTTCAGTGCGTCGTATTCGTGGATCTTCCGTCCGAGGAACCGCTTGGTGATAGCGGCCTTCTTGGCTGTACCTTATGGCGGCAGGATAGAGGCGTAGCTCCGCTTGTCTTGGCGGCTCTGAGCTTGCTCAGACCCTTATCCAAGAGCGCGCTCAACAGGTAGTGGCCAAACTGCCATTGCTGATGCCCAGGGCTTCAGCCAACTCACGCTGGGACACCTCTCAATTCTCATGCAGGAGCCGCAGAACGCGGAACCGAACATCTTCTTGGACGTCGCTGCCCTGACCTGCCATTGCGATTCACCAAGCTTCTGCACGAGGATTGCCTCTGAGTCGCTTCAAGATGCCAGCTCAATACCAGATGCTTAATCATTGTCATTGCTTTAGTTTGAGCGGTAGCAGAATGCTGCAGCCGCGAAAAGCCCCTCCCGATACCTTTCGGACATGCATCGCGCGGGTAATTGCTCACCCCGCGCGCTCAACGCGCTCAAGCGGGGTTTTGCAACGGATTTCCTGCGAGGGTGAGACGGATGGCGTCGAGGGCACCGATGGAG
>Ga0247836_1005326_pt1 | contig 15168 bp, 16 predicted proteins | sample LaCruzMarch2015__4_FD_187116 | JGI IMG/M metagenome (GOLD analysis project Ga0247836, IMG submission 187116) | Freshwater microbial communities from meromictic Lake La Cruz, Castile-La Mancha, Spain - LaCruzMarch2015_14m | ecosystem: Environmental > Aquatic > Freshwater > Lake | place: Spain...
CTGGGATGCGAAGTGGCCCCCACTTGGTGCTCCTCCAAGCCTTCCGGTAACCAAATATCCCAAGGGTTGTCGGGTAGCTTCTGCCCTTGGGATTCAAGCCATCCAAAATAAGTTTCCATCTTCAGGCCCCAAGAGCCCACTGGTTTCCAACCCTCCATGTCCGCGCCCAAAACCGTAAATCGCGGGTCTTTGGAAGCGGTCGAACGCGGGTCCGGCGTGGTCGTGGTGTAACCGACCAAAGCAGGCTCGTAGCCCGCCTTACGTACTTCGAGGGCTATGTTGGTGTGGCGCGCATCAAGGGGGATGGTGTTTTGCACCGCACGGTGATTCATCATGTAGAGGCCAGTCAGCAAACTGGCGCGACCAGGGCCACAGGGCACCGCCTGGGTGTAGTGGCGAGCAAAGGTTACGCCTTCCTTAGCCAACGCTTCGATATTCGGCGTTTTGACAACCGGGTGACCCAGCATTGGCAAGGTGTCACCACGCCATTGGTCAACAACGATTAGCAAGACATTCTTCTGATTTGACATAGGTTTCTTTCTTGGTTTGAGAGGTACAGATTCAGTTCAACGTAGGGTCCAGTCGGTCACGCAGCCAATCGCCGAGCATGCTGACCGAAAAAGTGGTGATCACAATGAACAAGCTGGGCGCCAATAAAATCCAGGGGGCTGTTTGCAGGTATTCGCGGCCGTAGCCAACCATATTGCCCAAGCTGGTCATGGGCGGTTGAACGCCAAGCCCCAAAAATGACAACCCTGACTCCAGAAGAATCACTTCAGGGAAGGTCAATGTGACGCTCACGATCAACGTGCTGGCGATGTTCGGCAGGATGTGCAATATATAAACTCGCCACGGGGATGCACCCAGGTCATATACCGCTGCCGCATAACCTTGTTCATTGGCAGCAATAGTCAGACCGCGAGAAATTCGAGCCGATCTTTCCCACCCATAGAAGCCCATTAGAGCAATGAAAAGTGGCAATGTGTTCCCAAAAAATGCCAGAACAGCCAAAGCAATAATCATGAAGGGCATGGAGGCCTGAAAGTCCACAAGTGTCAGCACCAGCTGCTCAACCCAACCGCGAAAATGGGCAGCCGCGAAACCCATGAGGACACCGACGACGGCCGATAACAAGGTGCTGATGAAAGCTACTAACAAGCTGATACGGACAGAAAAGATCAGGCGCGACAAAACATCACGGCCTAATTCGTCAGTACCCAACCAGTGCGCCGTGCTGCCTCCGAAAAACACGGGAGGAGTCAGACGGGCCAGCAAATCGAGCTGACTGTAGCTGTAAGGAGCGATCAGATCAGCCGAAAGCGCAATCAATAAGACGAGGGCCACCCAAACCGCACAAATTTTGATGACGAGAGGCATCGAAAGAACAAAAATAGATGCCGACGACCGGGTTGCGACGATCGTACCTGTCGGTGCCTGAACGTTTGTAGACAAATCACTCACAAAGCTTTACCCCGCGCTTCTTGACCGCTGCGAACACGAGGGTCAATCCAACCGTAAAGTGCGTCCACCAGAAGATTGGCAGTCACCATGGTGGTGGCCACCAACAGCAGCAGACTTTGAACCACAGCGAGGTCTCTGTTGGCCACGGAAGTCACCAATAACCGGCCTACACCAGGCCATGAGAAAACACTTTCAACGACGACGGCACCAGCAATCAAGCTGCCCACCATGAAACCAATCAGCGTCAGCGTCGGTATGGCGGCGTTGGGCATCGCGTGGTCCAGCACCACCCTGCGCCAAACAAGACCTTTTGCGCTGGCAGTTCTGATGTAGGGCTGACCCATGACCTCTAACATGGCCGACCGTGTGAACCGCGCAAGTACGGCAGCTCCGCCCAAGCTAAGAGTGACGATGGGCAGGATTGCATGCTGCCATGTCGTGTCACCCCCACTAGGCAACCAGCCCAAATTGACCGCGAAAACTAAGACGAGTACCAGTCCTAGAACGAAGCTTGGCATCGTGTATCCTGCAATCGACAGGCTGATGAGCAGGCGATCGATCCAAGAATTTCGGTGCAAGGCGGCGAAAACACCGGCTGAAATCCCGATCACCAATTTCAGTATAAATGCGGGAACGGCCAGACTAAGCGTGGCAGGTATACGCGCTAACACCAACTCCATCGCAGGACTCTTGTCACGCATCGAATAACCAAAATTACCTTCCAGCAGATTTTTAAAATACCCCAAATACTGCTGCCATAACGGCGCATCTAGCCCCCAGCCTTTCCGAAATGCTTCTAAAGCTTCTGGTGGCGCATCAGCAGACATGATCAACATGGCCGGATCCCCCGTTGATCGCAAAATCACAAAGGCAAAGCTGAGCACCAAAAATAATGTCAGCAGGCCGCGTAAAAATCTGATGACCAAAAATCGCGTCATGAACAGCTCTCCACAACTGCATTCTGGTCTGACGGTTTCTGTGCGAGCATATGGCAGGCGACCTGACGCTCGCTAGACAGCGGTGTCAACATGGGTGACTGCTCGCGGCAGCGAGCTTCAGCATACGGACAGCGTTGTTGAAAAACGCAACCACTTTGCAAGGACAACGGGTTTGGGGGTTCCCCCTGCAGAACAATCTTTGTTTTTTGCTGGCGGTTCCAAAGAGATGGAATCGCCGACACCAAAGCCTGAGAATAGGGGTGCAAGGGTTCACTGAAAAGCTGCTCTGGCGGCGCTTGTTCCACAATTTGACCCAAGTACATCACGGCCACCTGATCACTAACCTGGCGAACCACTTTCAGGTCATGACTGATAAACAGATAGGCTACGCCCATGAGCTCTTGGACGTCTTGCAAAAGGTTGATCACTTGGGCTTGTATGGAGACGTCCAAGGCCGAAACCGGTTCATCGCAAACCAATAAGCTGGGTTTGAGAATCAACGCACGCGACAAAACAACACGTTGCCGCTGACCACCCGAGAGTTCATGTGGATACCTCCACCACAAGGATTTAGCCAAACCCAGTGAGGCCATCAACGCCTGTGCCTGCTCCATGTGTTCATGAGGGTCGCCGCGGTCATGAATCCGCAACGGCTCGAGCACTTGGGTGATCACCGGTAAGCGGCGGTCTAATGCACCCAAAGGATTTTGATAGACCATTTGCATGCGCTGGCGCAAAGCGCGCCAAGTGGCATCGCGCGTTGCCGCGACGGACTGGCCTTCAAATAGGACCTGACCTTGAGTGGCCGACATCAAGCCCAACACAAGCCGTGCCGTGGTGGTTTTACCGCAACCGGATTCACCGACCAAACCCAAAGTTTGACCTGCGCTGAGACAAAAAGAAATCCTATCCACGGCACGCAGAGTGGCCTTCCGACGGCTTAAGCCATCGGGAATCCGTACTGCATAGTGTTTGGCGAGATTCTGAACCTGGAGCAAAGGAGTCATGGTGAATTCACAAAGCAGGCCACTTTGTGACCCTCAGCCACTGGAAGAAGCGCCGGATGATTCAATGTGCAAATGATTTGTGCAAGCTCGCATCGAGGTCCAAAGCTGCAACCAGCCGGTAGTCTGCCGGCTTCAGGCACTTGACCAGGAATCGCGATCAGCCTCTTTTGGGGTGCACCCACATCGGGTACAGAGGCAAGCAAACCTTGGGTGTAAGGATGTCGCGCGCTACGAAATAATTCATCGGTTGTAGCCACCTCGACAGCGCGGCCAGCATACATCACCATCACCCTCGCGCACTCCTGTGCAATCACGCTGAGGTCATGTGATATCAAAACCATGGCCATGCCTTGATCACGGCGAACTTCGCCCAGTAATTCCAGAATTTGGGCCTGAACAGTGGCGTCTAGCGCTGTGGTTGGCTCGTCCGCAATCAGCAGTTCAGGATCCCCAGCCAGCGCCATGGCAATCATGACGCGCTGATTCATGCCACCAGACAACTCATGCGGATAGGCTTGTAACCTTTGCGCAGCATTGGGAATGTGAACCTGATCCAGTAGACGAACAGCCTGCAGCCGGGCGGACTCTCCGTGCAGCCCCTTGTGCAAAGAGATCGCCTCTGTCAACTGGCGGCCAATCCTTTGCACTGGGTTTAAAGCTGACGCAGGGTCTTGAAAAATCATGGCGATGCGACGACCGCGTATGGCGGCCAAGGCCTTGTCATTAAGGCCATCAAAGCGCTGACCCGCGAGGCTGAACTCACCTTGGACTTGCGCCTGTGATCCAAGCAATCCAAGAGCAGCTAACCATGTGACACTCTTGCCGCAACCAGACTCGCCGACCATGCCCAATGATTCGCCCGCATACACATCCAAGTTGATGCCGTGAAGCACTTGCACTGCCGATGCGCCACGACCAAAACTTACCTTCAGCCCACGTAAACTGACCAAGGTATTGGGGAGATTCAAGCCACGCTGTATCCCCATAGCGGTCATCATTTTCCGTTAGACGGCATGCGCAGGTTGTCTGACCTGAAGTCCATCGTGAACGTGGGCGACCACTTCCACTGAATATCCTTACGTTTGCCATAGAACACCACGTTGCGGTGTAGCACCGTGTAAGCGGGATCTTCGCGTTCAGCAATCTCCAACATGCGTTGGAAAGCGCGGCTGCGATTGTCCATGCTGGTGGACGTTTCCAGAAGAGATGACAATGTATTGAATTCGTCGTTTCGCCATTCGCCGGCTTGTTGTTGCTGTCCGTTGGGACCGTGCTGGCTCACGATAGAACTGACGGGATCATTAAAGGGCGCCGAGTTAGACCAGTCACGAATGCCACGCGCGCTATTGGCAGTCTCCAAAATCTGACCCCAGTTTTCCTTCATCTGCATGTCGACGTTCAAGCCAACAGCACGCCACATCTCGGTCAGCACCTGAGCCGTTTGCACTTGGTTGGTGTAGTAATTGTTCAGGACGCGGAATGGGATAGGCTCACCTTTGTAACCCGACTCTTTCACCAGCCGGATAGCCAAAACTGGATCGAATTTCGGAACGGTCCAGTTCTTTTGAAACATTGGGCCGTAGTACTCCCACTGCAAACCGGCCGGTACGCTGGTGCGATTTGCCCAAAGAGATTTCACGATTGCATCTCGATCAATCGCATGAGCCAATGCCAGACGAATTTTCGGGTTGGCCAGCTGAGGGTGGTTTTTGTCGAACACAATTATTCGGTGATTCAGCACAGGTCCGCCCACCACCTCAAATTTGGGGTTGGCTTCAATGGTCTTGATCTGGTCAGGAGGAATGTCTGTCACAAAGTCGTATTCACCACTGAGCAAGCCATTGACTCGGCCGGCTACCTCAGGCACGACTTGGTAGCGAATCTCTTTTACAGTCGGCTTGCCTGCGAAGTAAGCATCGTGCGCCGCCAAAACTAGCACGTTGTCGGGCTTGAATTCCTTAACTTTAAAAGGACCGGCTGCTACGGGATTGCGCGCCCAACTTGCCCAATCTTTGGCGGCCAAGAATGCACGTTTGGAAACAATTTCTGATGAGCGGGCAATGCGTCCTTCCAACGTCAAATCGGGTGCCATATTAATGAATCGCACTGTGTACTTGTCGATCGCTTTGACTTCTGAAAGTGATGGAAACAGACGGCGAGCCACTGCAGGGACTTCGGGCGGCAATGTTGCCGCAGGCAGTTTGACCGCAGTAGCTGGTGTTTGATTTGTCGACGTGGCAATGGTTGATGGGATTTGCCCCACAACCAATGGTTTGGTAGCACCGAACATGTATTCCGGGCTGTAAGTAAAGGCGACGTCTTCAGAGGTCACTTCATCACCGTTGTGAAATTTGACCCCTTTTCGCAACTTCAATTCAACCGTGTAGTCATCAACCCGTTTCCAAGATGTCGCCAAGCCAGGCTTGAGAGACAAATCACCCTGAAGATTCAACTCAATCAGACCTGCGTAGATCATTGGGAACATACGGGATCCAACGTTCGACTGTTCACGCAGGGGGGTTAGGGTTCCCGAGTTGGCAACTTGCTGAACCGCTACGCGTACGACTGGCCGATTGTCGGTTTGCGCATGCGCAACCGTGAGCAGAACCGAGGCTGAGGCTATCAGCGTGGATGTTAAGAAATGCTGTTTCATGAATACCGCTCCATCATGTAAAAACTTGACTATCGCGGCTCCGAATGAAACAAGCGTGAATTCGACATGAAGATTTGATGACCCCGGTTTTATCAACTAATTTGCCAGCTTAAAAACGTATCGACACAGTGCCATCAGCACACCAGAGGCAGTGCCAGGGAAGACCTTCAGATCTCTGTCATGAGGTTGTCAAACCTGTCTCTTAGATTCACGTCAGGTCCGGACCAGAACTGCCGGCCATCAACAAGGAATTTGCTGTGCGCCTGATCCAGATTTCCGACACTCACGTATCGGCCAACCACCGATATTTTTTGGTAAACCTCGAGGCAACCTCCAATTGGCTGCGTTCGCAAGAGGCGTCATTGCTCGTTCACACGGGTGACCTAGGCATGGACTCTGCAGGCCAGGAGATCGACCTATACGCCTCGCGTGACTGGCTCTCTGGGCTGGGTAAGCAGATTCACTGCGTCCCTGGTAACCACGACGTGGGAGATCGGATCGAGATCAACCCCCGTCAGCCAGTCAATAACGATCGTCTGCGGCTCTGGCGCGATGCCATCGGCCCAGATCGTTGGCTCATGGACCGGCAAGGCTGGCGCCTGATTGGTCTCAATGCAATGCTCTTTGGGACGGGTCACGAAGACGAAATAGGCCAGTACATATGGTTTGAAAAGGCCTTGGAGACCGATCTGCCGGTAGCGGTTTTTTTGCATAAACCGTTGTTCATCGATGCACCTGATGAAGCGCCTCGTGGCTATTGGTCTGTAGCCCCGCAGCCCAGGCAGCGCCTGATGGCATCAATGCGTCGTGCGCGGGTCAAACTGGTGGCTAGCGGGCACCTTCACATGCACCGACAGCAGGTGGTGGACGGTATCAGCTACGTGTGGTGTCCCGCCTCATCTTTCGTGTGCGGCGAGAGCCAGGAAGAACTGGGCGGCGAGCGCCGCCTTGGCGCGATAGTGCACGAGTTCGGGGTCGATTCGGTCGACAGCCAGTTCTTGCGGCCCGAGGGGCTCGACGACCTGAAAATTGAGCCGGTGCAACAAATTCTCTACCCGCGTTGAGCTGCTCCATGCAACAGGAAAACCATCAATTTGCTGCGGCATCCGTACCCTTCGCGCTAGATTTGCAAGCCATTGAAAAATCTTTTGGCACTAACCAAATCCTCAGTGGTATCGACCTTCAGGTTCGCGCGGGAGAATTCATTGCGTTAGTCGGACCTTCCGGTTGTGGTAAGTCGACGCTGTTACGGATTGCGGCAGGTCTGGAGCGGCCTGACAGTGGCCGAGTCCTGCTCAATGGGCGTGACCTGACTGCAGCTCGCGCCGCTGATCGCGATATGGCCATGGTGTTTCAGTCGTATGCGCTTTATCCTCACCTCAACGCGCGCCAGAACATGGCCTTGCCGCTGGTTATGCGCAGGCTCAACGCGCTCGAGCGGATGCCGTGGATAGGGCCTCTCATTGGATCGACCCGCACTAAGCTGGCCGCCATCCGGCAGGAAATTGAGCAGTCTGCTCACACGCTGAAGATCACCGCCCTGCTCGATCGCAAGCCTGCGCAGATGTCTGGCGGCCAGCGCCAGCGGGTGGCCCTAGGTCGCGCCCTAGTGCGCCACCCGAAAGCCTTCTTGATGGACGAACCGTTGTCCAACCTCGATGCCTCATTGCGCTTGCACATGCGCGCCGAGATCGCAGACCTGCATCAACGTGCTGGCGTGGTCACGGTTTATGTGACGCACGACCAAGAGGAGGCGCTTAGCATCGCTGACCGCGTTGCTGTGATGATGGGCGGAAGGATCTTGCAGCTGGATACGCCGCAGGCGATCTACCGCGATCCGCAGCATATTGATGTGGCCTGCTTTATCGGCAGCCCGCGCATCAACATCATCCCGGTTGAGGTTCGAAGCAACCGCCGGGCTTACTGGGGTGATGTTGAGCTCGCTCGCGGTTGTGAATTCGCGGCCGAAGGCGCTTTGCGATTGGCGATTCGTCCGGAGGCCTTGAGGGTTCATGCTGATCCTCAGCCGGGTGCTTTTGCGGTGCACCTTCATCGTGTGGAGTTTCTGGGCGTAGAAGCCTTGTGCCACCTGTTGCTTCCCGGGTCCGATGTAGCCTTGGTCACGCGCCAATCCCCAGAAATTGCAAGTCAGCTGAAAAAGCAGATGGACGCGGCACACGTTCTTTATGCCTCAGCTTTGGACGCCGACTGGCTGGCGTTCAACGCGAACGGAGAGCGGGTAGCACTGCGACTGCTCACCCAGGTTACGCCAATCGCACCGAGGTGATCGCACGATGAAGCATTCATTTGACCCGAACGAGGTGCGGTCAGCCTACTGGCTCAGCGCACCCGCCTTGTTGTTGATGCTGGTTCTTTTGCTGATGCCTACGCTGGCGGTGCTGGCGCTCTCCTTTACCGATGCTGAGCTCGGCGTGTCCAAGGTGAACTTTCTGGGGCTTTCGTCTTATGCCCGTTTACTTGAGGACCGCACCTTCCTGGGCGCAGTAAGAAACACTGCACTTTATGTGGTGCTGGTCGTGCCCGCCTCTGTGGTACTGGGCTTGGGACTGGCCATGCTGATCGAGGCAGATGACCTGTTGAAGCCGTTCTTCCGATCGATCTACTTTCTGCCGGTCGTTTCGCTGCTGGTCGCCATGGCCAGTGTGTGGCAGTACCTGATGCACCCGTCTATTGGGCCGATTAATATGTTGCTGAATAAGTTCGGTCTTTCCAGCGTCAACTGGCTGGGATCCAGCGATAACGTGATGGGCGCTCTGGCCATCATCGGCATCTGGCAGACCGTGGGATTCAACATGGTGTTGTTCCTAGCGGGCCTTACCGGCATCAACCGTGACCTGTACGCAGCCGCCGAGATGGACGGCGCCAGGTCGGCCTGGTCCCGCTTCTGTGTGGTCACGTGGCCGATGCTTGGGCCCACGACGCTTTTCGTCCTCACCATTTCGGTGATTAACGCGGTCAAAGTCTTTGAGACCGTGGCAACGCTGACTCAGGGCGGCCCCGGCAAGGCCTCCGACGTTCTGCTTTGGGTGATTTACGAAGAAGGCTTCGTGCATTTGCAAATCGGACCCGCATCCGCCATGGCGATGGTCTTCATCGCTGTGCTGCTCGTGCTCGTTTTGATACAAACCCGGGTCCTAGAAAAAAGGGTGCACTACACATGATGCCTGCCAGCTATTTTCTGCGCGGGCTGCGCATCGTGCTTCTTCTGGCCGGGGCCGTGTTCATCATGGCACCTTTTGTTTTCATGGTCTCCACCTCGCTCAAGCCGCAGGCTGAGGTGTTTTCGTCGACGCTGCAACTGGTGCCGCAGCAATGGTTTGCAATATCGAACTACACCAAGGCACTGACCCGCATTCCTATGGGCCAGGTTCTGCTCAATGGCATCTATGTCTGTTTGGCCATCGTTGTGTTCCAGATCCTTTTCGCACTGCCCTGCGCCTACGCCCTCGCCAAGCTTCGGTTCAGGGGCCGCGAGCTGGTTTTTGGCCTCGTGTTGCTTGGCCTGCTGATTCCCATCCATGCCATCTCCATTCCCTTGTATGCCGCCGCGCGCGGCACTGGCCTGCTCAATACCTTGTCCGTGCTGATAGTTCCTTTTGTTCTCTCGGTGTTCGCCATATTCCTGTTCCGCCAGTTCATCAAGTCCATCCCTGACGACTTGATCGCCGCAGCACGCTGTGACGGCCTGAGCGAATTTGCCATTGTTTGGCGGATCGTGCTGCCCAACGCGTGGCCGGCAGCGTCTGCATTCGCGGTGTTCTCGGTGGTAGCGCATTGGAACGATCTCTACTGGCCATTGATTGCCATTACCAAGACCGAGCTGGCGACGCCGCCTTTGGGCCTGCTCTTCTTTCGCGCTGCCGAGGCGGGTGACGACTATGGCGCCCTGATGGCAGCAGCTGTGGTGATTACCTTGCCTCTTGTCGCGTTCTTTTTATTCGCCCAGCGTCTGTTCATCGAGGGTATGACGATGAGCGGACTTAAAGGGTGAGTCTGTTTTTTTCCCAACCAACCTCAATCAGGAGTTTTAATGAAGCGTTTTATTTCGTATATTGGTGTGAGTCTCACCATGTGGTCTGGCGCCGCTTTGGCGCAAACCACCGAAGTTCTTGTTCACTACCCCATGCCGGGTTTCTTCAAAAACGTGATGGATCAGATCTCCACCGAGTACATGAAGACCCATCCGGAAGTGAAAATCAAATTCACCAGCCCATCTCCCACCTATGAGGATGGCCTGCAGCTGATGCTGCGCCAGGCCGGCACGGCGGAGATGCCTGACGTGAGCTTCATCGGCCTGAACCGCTTGCGCGTGCTTGCTGAGCGCAACATCGGTGTCGATCTGACCCCCTTCACCAAGGCGGATACCAAGCTGGCGCAAGACGGCTTTTCTGACCGTCTCCTAGGCCTGGCTCGCTTCAATGGCCGCCAGGTGGGTCTGGCCTTTGCCACCTCCAACCCGATCTTTTACTACAACGCCGACCTGGTTCGCAAGGCTGGCGGCAACCCTGACAATCCGCCCAAAAGCTGGGACGAAGTGTTCGCCCTGTCGAGCAAGATCGAAGCCCTGGGTGACGGCGTCAAGGGTATGCAGTTTCGCTGGCAAGGCGATGACTGGATGTTCTCGGCTCTGCTGTTTGGCCATGGAGGCACCATGCTCAGCGCCGATGAAAAACGCGTCGCCTTTGATGGTCCGGAGGGCCTTGCTGCGTTCAAACTCGTTGATCGTATGGTGAAAGATGGCAAGATGTCCCCGATGACCTCAGACGCCGCGCTGCAATCTTTTTATGCTGGCAAGCTCGGTATGTTCTTCTGGACTACCGGCGGTCTGCGCGGCACGATCAATGGCGTGGGTGACAAGTTCACCCTGCGCACCACCGCCATGCCGGTGATTAACGCCGAAAAAGGGCGCCTGCCCACCGGGGGTAATGCCGCTGTGATGTTTACCACCGACCCTAAGAAGCAAAAGGCAGTCTATGATTTCATCCGTTTCGCCAGTGGCGCCTACGGTGCCTCTGTGGTCGTGCCGGGTACGGGTTATGTGCCCAATAACGAACTGGCACCTAAAGATGCGAAATTTCTGGGTAACTTCTACAAAGAAAATCCATTGTTCCGCGCGGGCTTGAACCAGATGAACATGATGATCCCATGGTACTCATTCCCCGGTAACAACGGCGTCAAGGTCACGCAGACCATCGTCGACAACTTGGCCCAGGTGGTGGAGCAAAAAGTCACGCCGGATGCTGCACTGAAGTCTGCTGCCCAAGAGGTGCAGCGTTTACTGCCGCGCTGATTAGGGCGCTAGACCCCAGAAGTACCGTTTGGAAATCAATTGATCCAGCTGATTATTTTTGACTGCGATGGGGTCTTGGTCGATAGCGAGCCTTTGTCCGCAAAGGCCGCAGCGGTTGCTCTGGCCGAGTTTGGTGTGCACCTTGATGCGAAGCAGAGTCTGAAGGCCTTCATTGGCCTGACCTTTGCAGCAGCCGTTGCCAAGGTGCGCAGTGACTACGGCGTAGAGCTACCGCCAGCTTACGCCAGTCGCTACGCACAGCATTTGGAGCAGACTTTCCGCCAAGAGTTGAAGCCGATGGCTGGTGTTATGCAGTTGTTGGAGTCCTTGCGCGTGCCCTTTTGTGTGGGCTCCAACAGCTCACAGGCACGCTTGGCAATGACTTTCGAGATCACCGGGCTCATTCACTTTTTCACCGGCCGGATCTTCAGCGGTGAAGATGTGAAAGAAGGCAAGCCGGCTCCCGATCTCTTTCTGCATGCGGCCGCTCGCTGCGGCGTGGCCCCACAGAACTGTCTGGTGATCGAGGACAGTCCGGTGGGCGTCGTTGCTGCTGTCAAAGCCGGAATGCCCGTCATTGGTTTTGTCGGTGGCGGACATGCTAGTCCCGGGTTGCGTGAGCGTCTCCTGCAGGCTGGCGCATCCGCCATTCTTGATGACATGATGCTGGTTGAAAGCCATATTCTGGCCCAGCGGAGCTGGGTCTGACCCTGGTGCTCGCAGCCAAACTTAAGTGGACGGCACGGCAGTCAAGGAAGTTTTTCATTTTCTGGAAACTCTGTTGCGCGCTAGATAAAAACAGCGGATTCGACCAGTGCCATAGACAAGGTCAGCTGCGAGCAAGACCGAACCCGGGTTGAAAAGGCGATGGCCTGCGGCCTGCTGAATCTTGCGCAATAGGCAAGGTTGTTGGCGGCGTATTGGGTATAAATTTCAGGGCGCAGCGATCCAGTTATCCAGTTGCAAGTCCGGCACCTTGGCAAACTCACGCATGTTGTTGGTAACCAGCAGGGCCTGTTGGCTGAGCGCGTGCGCGGCAATCATGGTGTCGAGCAGGATCATGGTGCAATCTCGGCGCGAACCTGGTCGTCAGGTTGCTGTCGCGTCAGCACAAAACCAGGCTCAAAGGTGGCGAGCCCAGCCGCCAGCATTTGCCAAGGGTCATCCACTGGCAATAACAACACGCCATTGCCGAAATGCTTTACCCCTACCTCGGTGCCGACAAACCGGTATTCTTTGGGTAGTCGAACGGCTTGGCTTCCGCCGGACTGAAAAAGGCGTGCGGTATACATGTGGAACTCCTGAACTGATAAGCACCAACGATAGCTATCAAGTGCCAAAATGTCTGTCTTCTCCCAGCACAGACCACTGCCATCAGCTTTAAATGTGTAAAGAATTACATTACACTTATTGCCATGATCGAGTCTTTCAGGCACAAAGGGCACTTCGGCGCCTTGATGCCATCGATACCGCCAAGACGCCAGACGCATTGAATATCCCTGGTTTTGATTTTCATGGGTTGCAGGGCAAGCCAAAGCGTTTTAGCGTGCATGGCAAGGTGAGAACGCGATCAAGGTCGACTTAGAAAATTACCACTAGGAGCGAAAGATGCGTCAACGTAGCCCCACCCACCCAGGAGCCATCTTGCGAGAAGATGTGCTGCCCAGCTTGCCTGGCATGTCGGTGAGCGCGTTTGCCCGCAACCTGGGTGTTTCGCGCCAAACGTTGCACGCTGTGTTGGCCGAACGCAGCGGCGTCTCAGCAGAAATGGCGCTGCGCTTGGGCACGCTACTTGGGAATGGTGCCCAGCTCTGGTTGGATATGCAGACTCGGTTTGACCTTTGGCACGCCGAGGCCAAACTGCACGATGAACTCGGTCAGATGAAGCCGCTTGACCAGTTGGCCGCGGTCTGACCGCCATTCAACCGAACGCCCTTAAAGATGAAAAAGATACTGGTCATCGTCCCCTTCGCCATGTCAGCCGACAACCTGCTGCTGCGCCAGCAACAATTGGCCGGCCTGCAGTTTGGCCCTGGGCTGGTATTTGACTACCGCTGCGTCAAGGCCGGACCGGTCAACTACTCCAGCCACCATGATTTTGTGCTGGCTGATGCCTCCATCTTTGAGGCCGGTTGCCGCGCGCAGGACGAGGGCTACGCCGCGGTTTGCATCGATACCATGAGCGACTCGGGCGTGGCGGCTTTGCGCAGCGTGCTGGACATCCCGGTGTTCGGCCCCGGCAAGGTGTCCATGCTGACCGCGTTGATGCTGGGCGACCGGTTTTCCATCCTGACCATGGCCAGCCGCTGGAAGCCGCTGTACAAGAAGGCGCTGGATGAGCTGGGCCTGCACCACAAGTGCGCCTCGGTGCGGGCGATTGAGGTGCCGCCCGACAACCAAGGCCTGCTGTCGGGCAAGGAAGACGCGGTGTTTCCACTGCTCGAAGCCGCGGCCCGGCTGGCGATCGAGGTTGATGGCGCTGAGGTGCTGATCCTGGGCTCCACCACCATGCACCAGGCCCATGCCTACCTGGAGGCGCGCTTGCCGGTGCCGGTGATCAACCCCGGGCCCTTGAGCTACAAGATGGCCGAAGCCGCGCTGGGCCTGGGCCTGCGCCAAAGCCGCCAGGCCTACCCCAAACCCCTGCACCCACGGCTGGACATGCTCGAGGCCATGATGACGGCTGCGCAACAGCAGGTGGCGGGCCAGCCATGAGCCAATGCCTGAGCGCGGCGCAGGTGGCGGCCTATGAGCGCGACGGCTTTGTCAGCCCGGTGCCCGTCTTGTCCACTGCCGAAGCCCAGGCCGCGCGGGCCGAGCTTGAAGCCTGGGAAGCGGCCCGGGGCGCGCCGATTGACTTCCCCGAAAAATCCAAGTCTTACCTGCTGTTCGACTGGGCGGACCAGCTGGTGCACCACCCCCGTATTCTGGACGCTGTTGAGGACCTGATCGGGCCGGACATTCTGGTCTACCACAGCACCCTGTTCCTGAAAGAGGCGCACAGCGCCGCCTTTGTGCGCTGGCACCAGGACAGCACCTACTTTTACCTGGCGCCGCACCTGCATGTGACCGCCTGGGTGGCTTTGTCAGACGCATCCGAGGCCGCCGGCTGCATGCGGGCCCTGCCCGGCAGCCACCGCTGGGGCAGCATTGCGCACGACGACAAGCCCGAGCCGATGAACATGATCCGGCGCGGACAGGGCATCAGCGAGCGCTTTGACGCCGAGACCGGTTGCGCCCTGCCACTGCGTGCGGGCGAGATGTCGCTGCATCACACGGACCTGGTGCACGCCTCTGGCGCCAATGCCACCGGCGACCGCCGCATTGGCCTGGCCATCAGCTACATCCCGGCTCATGTGCGGCCAACGGCCGCGGTGCAGCCCCATGCGCTGTGCGTGCGGGGCCGCGACCTCGGCCACTTCGTGCCGGAGCATCGCCTGCAACAAGCCCTCTCACCATCCGACCGTCTGCAGCACCGGCAGGCTCTGGCCGCCTTTAGGGCGCTGCAGGACGCGGGCTTTGCACCCAGCACACCATGACACCAGCCACTGATGCCTCAAGCCCGAGCCAACTGGCCGAGCACTACTTTGCTGCGGTGGACCGGATGGACCTGGCCGCCACCCTGGCCTGTTTCACGCCAGATGCCCGCTTCACCATTGCCACCTACAACACCCTGTACCGGGGCCGCGACACCGAGATCCGCGCCATGTTTGAGCGGCTCAATGTCCGCTACGCGCAGGTCTGGCATGGCGACTTCGACCACGTGGTGCAGGGGCCGAACCGCATCGCCAGCCGGTT
>Ga0247836_1005333_pt1 | contig 15158 bp, 4 predicted proteins | sample LaCruzMarch2015__4_FD_187116 | JGI IMG/M metagenome (GOLD analysis project Ga0247836, IMG submission 187116) | Freshwater microbial communities from meromictic Lake La Cruz, Castile-La Mancha, Spain - LaCruzMarch2015_14m | ecosystem: Environmental > Aquatic > Freshwater > Lake | place: Spain...
GATGCATTTTACATCTAGGAAAGGTATATGGTGAAGTTATTCCTATTTTCCATCATAAGTAGAAGCCCTAGCATTCGGTAAAATTTCTTAAATAAAGCTAGGTAGTATTGTCAGCTCTTCCTAATCCTTTTTCTAAGTCCCTCGCTTAAGAAGGTAGAATAGTTAAGGTAAAAAGATATCTCTATTTTATTTTGTTTGTTATTTCTTTTCCATTCTACTTGGTGTTATTTTGTCAATGATAGCATTTAATGTAGTATCAAGTTTCTTCATCGCATTATTTCCTTTATTTTTGAAATCCTCTACAACTATAAAAGCAGAACCTATCATAATACTATAGGTCAGTAAAATGCTAAAATGCTATGAACCGATATCACAACCGCTTATTTCGGCAATAAATATCTTAAGGTCATCTTTCTCAAAAGGAGTATTCCAAATGTTGATTCCTACATTATCTTTTCTGCAAAACTAAATAGGTATTTATTTACATGATTTCCTCGGATTTGAGATAAATTGAGTATTTTATCCAATAGAAAACTTTTACCTGCCTTTTTATTACCTATAACGAAAGCAAGAGCAATTTAGTTGCTGGGATATTGTCTAAGAATTTACTATCCTTCTTCACTGATAAATGTTCTATTAGAGTTTGGATCGAGTTGAACGAGTTCAACCACTTTTCCTTAACGTTTTTTGATGTATTGGGTAAGTTTTATGCTTTCATAGATTCCGAGGTTTGTCTTTGTTATTTGAAATATACTTGTTCGGGGTTATTATGCCTGGCTAAGGAGACTTTTGAGTTTTGAGCGAATCTAACTGGTTGAAGAAAAACTGTTGATTCATTGAATTATCCTTTATCTGTGAGTTTGTACCTGAGTCGTCCATTTAGTTATAGGACATTTAAATTTTGTATTATAGCAATTAATATATTGAAGGACCCTGAACAATTAAAGTGATATGGTTAATAAAAATGACAGAAGAGGATAATAATATTTTAGTAAATCAGCCTTCATCGATCATTTTTTCTTCCTTTATTGATAATTCGAAATCACCTCCGCCTTCTTCCAAAGACATTTTATCTTCTTTACTCTTATCGAAAGAAAAACCTACATATCATTTAATGTACCTATATAAGCCTTTCCATCTTATGATTTCAATGAGGCTTCGCTAAATGACTCAACTTCACACTGAGTAAATTAAGGATCAAAATTTGAAACATCAGAAAATGATTTTACTAAAGGAACAAATGGAGCCTTTAGTTTTTTTTCTGATAAAGCAGTCCAATTTATTCCTTAAAACCATGGATGGGATTTTATATCTGTTGCACCATTTTTTGAACCAAGTCTATTTTCTGGCTTTTTTTGGAAAAGAGATTAGAGAAGATTTCTAAGTTTGTGACTCACATAAGGAGGTATGTTTGGATTACTGAACTTAATCTTATCAAATAGCTAAGGTCGGCTCTTTGAATAAAATGGTGGCAATCCAACAACCATTTAGTAAATAAGTGAACCAAGGCACCACCAATCAACTGGCTTTCCGTGACCAAGTTTATAAAGAATCTCAGGAGCAAGATACTCTGGAGTTCCGCAAACAGAATAGGCATTATTATCAGTGATGTCCATTTTTGATAATCCAAAGTCAGTGAGCCTAAGATATCCTTGTTAATCGATAAGAATGTTTTCAGGTTTTAAACTACATAAAAAATATTATACTCTCTGTATATAATATCTTTATTATGGAGATATTAGATGGCCAGAATGATTTGGGCTGAATAAAATTTAGCTCTAAATGATATAAAGATTACTGTTCTTCTGATAATCTTTGTTTTTTTGAGAGAAGGCCGAAAAGTTCACCTCCAGGACAGTACTCCAAAGCAAAGAAAAGTTTTTTTTAATTTTGGAATGAATGGAAGAGTTTTACAATGAAAGGATGATCCATTCCTACAAGGATATTTCTTTAAGTCATTACATGATTTTCCTGTTTTCTCTTCTAGATGTATTTCTTCTTCAATATTTTCATGGCATAAACCCTATCAATTTCCTCTCCCTTCTTTTTAACCAAGACCACCTTGGCATATGAGCCCTTACCAATTACGGAAAGCATATTGAAATTATCAAGCGTCAGCTGCTGTTGCTGAGAGTTATCTAACATTATTAATATTATCAAATGAGACCATACAGCATTTCTGTTATGTCACGTTAAAATATAGAGAATTTTAAGATATGAAAGGACAGTTAATGATAATAGATATAAGAAATCAGAAAAAAAATCCCTTTGAACATCTTATGCAGTTGTCTTAGCCTATATTTTTTTATTTTTATGTGAGCTTAGTACCTTTTCCAGGAGAGTTTGATGCATTTCTTTGCTCGTCTTTTTTGCTTTTTTTTATTAATTTTGGAGATCCTTCAATACTTTTTTACAGACTTTGATCTTTCAGCTGTCGATTATATGATTCCATTGTACTAAGCTACTTTGTTTACTTGTGGAGTAAACTTAAAGGATAGAGTTGGTTGCTATCCCTATCGGTTTGATTGTCTTTATGATCTTTCACGATTGCTAAAAGACTTACTTATTAATATATATTTTTAATCCATTACTTTGCCTCATCAGAAGTTTCAGCTTTGAGCTGAAATTTTAAATCTGGAAATTACAAATAAAATATGTATGGTTTTTATGGATGGATATAGCATTTTTTTATTGTTTGTAAGTTATAATTGCTTATTTGTTCTTCCTAAAACCCCTCTTTTTCATATTAAATTAGTTATCCGCACTTTATTTTGTAAAATAACCGAGTTTCATAAGTTTGAACATCTTTTATACATTTTTTCTTTGATAAATAACCAGCTTTGCTTTTAGCACAATATTACTTGCTATTATGTATGGTGTACTGATTCTAATAGAATTAGTTTAGAGAAAGAGTAAGGGTACTCTTTCTTGATCTTGTGTTGTTCCAATTCTACAAGAAAGATTCTCTACTACTAGAGATTATTGATATTTAATCAGGAGTATCTGCAGAATTTTTCACAATTTAGCTACATTCGTTAAACAAGTCCTAGCGTAAATGACTTGTTAGCTCTCGAAGGCTTAAAAGATTCTTTAAAGCTCCCTCAGTGAAAGAATTTCCGAATTATTTTTTCAAAGTCTGGCAATATTTTTTTATTTGCCCCAAATCACATTGTAAAAATTCCTTTATCAAAGAAAGATCTTTCAAATGGGTATAAATTTTATCACTATTAATTTCTCCTGTAAAAATTTGTCCTATTACCTTAATATCTTAAGTTATTTTCTTATTGAAAAAATCAGAAGAGAACTATTTACCCGTTTATTATTCTTTCTTTTTTCGATTAAATTTGATAATACTGGTGTAATAAAAATAGCATATTTCTTCAAAACTTGCCTCATAAATATTACGCTTTACGTAGCGATTAATCTTTACAAAATCTTTAAGCTTGCTTAAGATTTACGAACATATAACTTCGATGTTTAAGGCATCATAAGACTTATTGAGTAAATTTCTATCCAAATCACTGAAAGTCAAGACAAATAATTTCTTTACAAGCATAATCTATATGTTATTAATTTATCCCTCCAGCTATTTTATTTGTTATCTCTTAATCTTATTTTGAAGATGCTTGTAATCCTTTGTTAATCTTTCACACATTTATTCGAAAAGACTAGTTTTTATAAATTCTATTTCATTGCATGTTCCAAGAATCAATTTGGTATTTCTCCATTTTTCGAGATATTTAAATGTAAGCTAAGCAATGTGTTTGAATGAAGTCGTGTAAAGATTGAGATATAGCTGAAGAGTTTTTTCTGCAATGGGCATTTAAGAAAATTCATAAAGTGTGAGCCGAATATCAACATGGAATTGCCTGAAAGCAGTATTAGATAAAAAGATTGTATCTGATTTAGAAACATTATGGTCTTCACTATGAATTTGAATGTTTATTTAATCCAAAAGTTCTTGTTCCGTGAGTAAAAAACAGGAATCAACTTTGGATAAAATTTATTCTTCATATTTTTCGATTAATATCTTGAGTATGGCTAAAGAAGCATGATAAAGTCTATCTTCTTTACTTCCATCTTTACAACATTTCCATATCTCATATAAAACTGTGACTATCTTCTTTATTTAAAATGAGGCCAGTGTTTTTTTATTGATTCCTCCCCAAGTCTTTTGAACATATTGATATGCTCTATCTTCATATTCCTTCATAAAAGACTCTTTGAAATCACACTTGAAGTCTTTAACCTCACAAGCATTTGAAATTTATGATATGTTTATTCTTAAATTCTCTAGATTTTTTCGGAATTAATTTCTTACATTTACATCCTTCCCTTCTTGAAATGATTTCTAAAATTATTTATCGACAATTTGCTTGACTTTAAGTTGATGAGTATCATACTTATATACTATTTGATCAATATTTCTTTTAATTTTAATTCCTTGAGGATTATGATACTATCGACCAATCAAAGCACAAGACTTCAATTTCTTAATAATACTTTGCATATCTATCACTTCCATCCTTTTTTGCTAAACTTTAATTTGAATTGCCCTGCTCTGCAATTGGATCTTGAGAAAACCAGGTTCTGCCTCAACATTAATAAACTCAGAACATTTACATATTTATACCACTTCAGGGTTCTCGATTTTTCCGAATTAAAAATAGTAGAGTGAGTTGAAATCGTAAGGGTGAATGAGTTATTAGTTGAGTAAATCCTCATCTTCATGAGAATAGAGTAATGTCTTACAAGATACTATAAAGTAACACCCCTTAGATTACTTCAGAATTAAGGCTTTACTGCGGATGGACTATTTTTCCCATAGCTCGGCTAATCTAGGAAGACATATGAAATTGAAAAAGCTTTCAGGTGAGAATTCGCTCTCAAGTGAACTGCGCTTTGTTGAGTAGTTTGAAGATTGCTTGGATAGTGAAGGTGGGGAGGAGGTTCTGGCAGAGAATTTTTTGTTTTTGGAGTATCTCTTGGGGTTGGCTTCCTTGCGAGATTGAGGGATAACTTTCTCACTGCTCGTTTGGCTCCATTCTTTGTAGTTGACTAGTAGATTTAGGCTTGCTACCCAGAGATCTCGAGTTGCCTAGTCATCGGCTCTAAGCTCATAGATACGCTTCTTCGTTACCAATTAAAACTATCGAGTTCCTATCAGTTTGATATTCTTTATCTATTCGATTGGCAGACTTCTCTTTACCTCCTAGAGAGTCTCATCAGCGTAGTAGGAGAGGGAGTTTTCATAGATAATAAAATATCTTTTTTGCCAAATAGCTAAGAGCCCTGAGGAGCGTTTCTCGAGATAGCCACGAGTCTTTCGTGCCTGTCCGATCACCTTCTCGCTATATTAAAGCATCATGACCTTATTAAAAATATAAGAATTATGACCACACTACATTATTTCCTAAACAATCAAACTCATCTTCCACTAGTTCATCTGCAGATGAAATTTGGAATACAATATAAAGGTATGTTGTGTATAATTTTGAAACTGGATATATTTTTATTGTATCGACTTTTGTAACATTGGTAAATTAATCTAGTAGAATTGTAAAAACTAGGTAAAAGGGTTATTTTTTTGGAGATTCCAAAGGGCAAGATTTATTTTTGCTGCTCGGTAGGTCCAACAAAATATTATCTAGAGACTTATAAGCAAATAAATAATTTTATGTATAAATTCATACTTATCTGTTGTTTCTTTTGTTACTAATTTCTGCATATTTGTAATAATAATTATTTGATTTAATTTCTATGAATTATTCGAATAAAAATTAAACTTTATTGTAATGATATCAATATTTATTTATTGACTCTTTCTACATATGCAGGCATATTTAAGAATAGTCTTCAGCATCTAGTTTGAAAAAATGCTCTTGAATGTTAATATAATTAATTGTGATGACTACATTTTATAATAGGCTTATACGATAAAATATTTACTATGGCTATATGATGTATATATGAATGCCGATCATAAGCTTCGCTTTAATAAATTATCACGGGTTTTGCCTAAGTCACAAAATAGCCTAAAATGGGACAATAGACTTATAGAGTTAGAGTATTTTGGAAAAAAGAATTCATACGAAAGTTAATTTATCCTCTGCTCTTAAAGCTTGAAAAGAGTATGGTTATCTATGAATAAAATAATTATAAGCGAATTATGGATTACAACCAAATGATCCATAGGCGATAACCATATTTCTAGGATAACACACCTCACCAATAGCTGAGAGGAGAATCAACAGAGCGAGGGAGTGATCGTAAACGAAGGCTGAGCTAGCCTAAAACAAGAATCAACCTCATCAAAATTAATAAAAATCGCCTCCCAGCTGACTTTTTTCAAAACAAAGAGCTTTCTAACAAACGTATTCCATCACTTCGAGTGGGAAAACAGCAATAAAGGCTTTAGAGCCTATACGGATACAAAAAGGCTGAATCAGAAAGATTGCATTATTCTCCTGAAAAGACATCTTTTTTTGGTTCATTTGAGGATCAAGAACCAGTAAGTGCAGGTCTTCCCCCTCAGGCACACAAAGTCTCTAGTCGCAAATTTTAAACTCGATAAGAACCTAAAAGAGATACGTTTGCAATCGATTACCCTCGAAAACTAACTACCGCAGTTAAGGCAGGAAAGAACTAGTTTCTATAGCTCTTTCCATCTACCCATGATAAGCAGCTCGCTGATATTATAATATCTTCCTCAAAGACGAAAAATTTGAAGCTCTCGCCAAGAAAATAGTACATTCACAAAGCAAGATAGCTACAACCATTGATAGATCCATAAAAATAGACCATCAATAGCAAGTAAAAATAAGAAATCTGGAATAAACAGAATTAGACAATAAGACTAAGCAATAGTTGTCCATAATAGAGTAAACAAGGGGAATCACTAAATATTACCTTCTATAATGCGAAATCAAGCTGTTTTCCGCCTATAAACAGGCACTGACTCATTTTAATAATCTTGTACAGAATAAATACAATTATCATGCACCTAGCAAACTGTCTGTCATCTTCCAAACGTGTAGAATATTATTTTACTAGGAGGAAGCGAGAACGTCCTTCTAACGACTCCAACTTATTTAACAAATTTTAGAGCGATGGCCTCCATGTATAAACTTAATAAGAAAGACAATACCATTATTTAACTTCCAGATTTTTAAGGGGTCGGATTATTAAGTTTTTCTAGGTCCCAAACTACTGATCTTCTATCAGATGAGGCACTTGCAAAACGGACTGCGCTATGGGGGCTCCACGCCACAGAGTTGACTGCATCATTGTGCCCGATAAAAGTGTGAAGCTAAGATAATAAATGTAATACCTTTTTACTGATATTTCGAATGTCCCAAAGTTGAATATCTCCATCTTATCCTCCAGAAATAAGTAAAAACTCATTTTTTTTATTGAAATCAAGAGAGTAGACTTCTCCTGTATGAGCCTTTCTTGTAATGAATGGCCGATTGTCTCCAGTTCTCATATCCCAACTTTATAGTTTATAGAATACAGATTTATTTTTTACTATTGATGGGCGGAGGCAAATAAATTTGGATTAAAATTTGACCATTTTACATCTTATATTCCGTCAGTGCATTCCAAACTGAGTTAAGCCTTCTCAGGATGGTCAATATTATATAGTAAAATTTTTCTATCATAAGAGCCAGATAGTAAATGATGAGAGACTAGAGGACTCCATGCTAACCCAAATCCCTCTTACGAATGACCATTAAGCTTAATTGAATTTGCCTAAATCTAATCATCCTTATTTCTCAAATCGTATATTATATATTCGCTATTAGCGCCCCCAGTTCGTACTGCAATAAAATTTTAATCAAAGCGATTAACTCGAGTCCTCAAGACCTCACTTGCTTGGGGGATACTAGTTTTGATAGTAATCGCCTGAGCACCTAGAGTACCAACATAGCCGTTTGCCCCAACATTACAATCTGATCTTTACTAGCGGTAGCTTGTAAAATCAGTCAGAGAGTCATCAGTTGGTAGCCCAATATTGAGGAGATAAACTGAGTTTTGTCCGATTGAATTAGTGCCCATTAAGAGTGTAGCAATTTTCCAATCATTTTCGGTATATGTATCGGTCATCCAATCGAGTGTTTGTGAGCAGGATGGTAGTTCGTAGGTTTGAAGTAGCGAATACAGAAAAGGAGAATGCTTCTTCCATATTTTGTATGTCTCATTGATTGTGCTATATGTTTCCTCGCTATCCATATTTAAATTAGATAGATTGGCAAAATATCATCATAATGGGAGATGTTCGTAATAAATAATTTTATAAGTTGCATTTCACTATGGCTGTTTAATAGACGTTAAAATCGATTTGATTGGCAAATATAATCAAGATGGGAATAGTTTGCGGGATTTTTCAAGCTGTTAATCGATTTTTTAAAGGGAAAATTTACCTATATGAGGCATATAAGTGCTTTATGTTATTTCCACTCGGGGGGCTTGGTATATTAGAGTAGGAATCGTAATTGAAGATTTAGATTGTGGATCCTCTTGAGCAGGTTGGAAAGTTTGTAAAATTGGTGTTGGATTGCTCTGAACATAAGTAAAAGGAGGATTATAAGCAGATACATATGGCTTGGAGCTATAGGTACTTGAATCAGGAGCTATTATGCTACTAGAAGGAAGGAATTTAGTAGGTAATGGTTGAGGATTAAAAGCAGAAAAATTATTTATTTAGGAGTCATAAGGTTACAGCCAATGATAAAGATCAGAGGCTGGTACTCGAGTTTGAGAATTAGGATCACACATATTCCTGATCATCAAGACCAAAGTCTGGCTATAGCCTTGACCTTCAAGTTCTACTAGTCTTTTTTATAAACCTTGATAGTCGAATTGCTTCCAATTTTTATATAGACTTGTTGAATCTCCTAGCGTAGCTGCGTCTAAAACAGTTAGGCCGATCGAAAAGGTTTACGAAGTAACAAAATTATTTTTTGTTTCAATATTTCCGAATCCAAGTTCGATAAATTCTTATGGGGCTATTTTAAGAAAGATATACATAGATAAGTTACTTCTTTTTCGAAGCTTTTTTCATAATTACTCTTTTCTAGCGGCCAAGAGTGCAAACAAGCTACTTTTACTGAACCCTATTCGCTGATAAAGACATTTGAAGGGCGGATATCACCTACTTTACTTCCTTTATTGTGAAACTCAGCTGCAGCCGATAACAATGTGTATGCAAGATACCAAAGCTAGTTTTCTTAGAAATATTTTGCACTAATGCATTCTCGATTATGAATCTCATCACTAAGAAGGAAAGGGTAATTCTCATAGACAATCTTTCATTATAGTATTCTTACCTCAACAACTCCAGCAGACCCACAAAATCCATTTTTGCTAAACTTTTGTTTATGTGGAAGCATCAAAGGTTCTCTCATTTCAATTTTTTCAAACTCCACCAGCCAGCTATTGTACTCTTTCTCAGAGGGTACAGAAACTTTTATTTGAATGCCCACTTCTCCTTCTTCGCATTTTACTAGTTCCTTATTAGTAAATCGTTCATGATTAATTGGTACCTATTCCATTTAGGTCTCGTGTTTCTCCTTCGACTAAGGAATCCCCATTAAATAAACAAATTGATCAAAGATCTCAACTAAACAACTTTAAGATCCTCATTAATTTCAAAATAGAAATCATTCAAAATAAGCATATTTTTCCTTTAAAATAGAAATAAAATTTATGAGTTTTCAGGGTAAACCAGTTCATTAATATTTCAATCAGCTCAGATACATGAAGCATAAAAATAAGCTAGCAACAATCGAAAGCGAAAAGCCGAATCCTCAAGCACATAATCTCATCGATTCCGTACATCGTTTAAGAGATCTCTCAATAAGTTTTCATCACACTGAACAAGAGCAAAAGATCAACTAGTCAAATGAAAAATTGCTAAAGAAATTGTTAACTATCTCAAAAAGAAGAGGCTCATAGTATTCACAAACTTTAAACCCCCCTCGTATTGTAAGCTTTAATAATCCTGCCCGCAAAAAGTAGTGTTTCTCTAAGTTAGACGATAGAAAATGATCACGGAAATGAATCAGCAAATGGCAGAACGAATGTTAACAAAAGGTTCTCAATTCGATTATAGAACCATGAGGAAAAGTATTGATTAATATGAGAAAATAAAGAGAACACTTAGTAATAATAAAAGAGCACTCTCTACATCGTATGTAAGAAGCCCACTTCCACTGATACCATTAGGAAAAAGCAAAGTAAATGCTTAAAGCAGAAAAAAAACAGTTGCTGTTAAATATTAGGAAACTTCAGAAGACAATCCTGAATTCATTGATTGTGTGAATTAGTTTTGAGTGATTTTTGTACTTTCTTTGTTTTTTAGCCTTACAATATATATTTACACAAAAATAATGGAGAGAGTATGAGCTTAAACATATTTAAAGTAAACAACTCAAATAAATATGAAAAATCAGTTTTATAAAGTAATTATCCAGATATGGCCTTCCCGACTAGCCGCAATAAGCTCATTTTCATTCACCTTGATCAAACAGGTCCAATTATATTTATTATTTCCTTCGTCTTAATATTTTGTAAACTAGTTATTTCTGTAATATATTTGTCCGTCTCTTGATAGTAAGTAAAATGAATTCGAAGAATACGCGAGGGAAATTCCATATTTGGTGGGTACTAAAGCATCGAAAGTTGTTTGTGAATATTTCTGCAGATTTATAAACTTTATCCTCCCATTGCAGCTAACTCCTTAGATATTGAGACCATATTGATCTTATATGACTTTAATGCTCATAAGCTCTTTCTCAAGACGGTAAAACATCTTATCGATGATTCTCTTCTCTAAAGAATAGCATTTAACGTATCCTGAATAATCTGCGCTATACAGGATTCCATTTTAAACGACTATACAAGTGATAGGCTATGTATTGATGTTGTATATTTTTAAAGGATCCTCACCCCATTTAACTGCAACAGCTCCATTACAATATCCGATGGCAAAGTATGACTCATCTTACACGTATAGCTAAGATATAAATTTTTCTTGAGGATTTTATATTATGTATGTTATTATTTCCTAATCTATTTTTGCCACATTAGTATAATAAGAAGATTATTGGCCAGTTAAAGTGAGTACTCTAATAAACTCTTTCTTTTTGTTCTTTAGAATATTTTTGATTAGTTATTCTCCATTTATCATAAATACGCATCCGTCAGCTCCAGCACTCCAAATTTGATTTTTGTTATCCATAATGATCTTGGCTACATAGCCTTTGTGCCCGATACTTAATTTTACTTTCTAACCTGTTGATTTATCTATTGAAATGATTTATCCTCGATCAGTTCCACAAAGTATATAGTTATCACCTAGTTGACATATAGTTCGAATCTATTTACAGTAAGTATTCATATACATGCGTTTTTTCACTATCTTAGATCTTTATGTATGATTATTCAAGATAGTCAAATCTTTATCTCCAGATTTTTTTTTGGTAAAATCTCCTTTATGGTTTTTTTCAGGTGAGAATTACTGAATTTTTTATTATATCCTAGATGGGGCAGGAGTCAAGCTTGATTATTATGCTTCCTTATATTTTAAAAAAGATTTATGAGAAAGAAGATTAATAAAAGTAGGTCGATGTTTTTCTTAATGGATGATCATTTATTAGATAATATCGATGATATCTTTGGGGCATTTTTATATCTCATATCTTGCCATGAGTACCTATTGAAATGTTAAACCTAAACTATAAACATCATCCTTATAAGCTGAAGTTACTGGTTGTAGACGATGATTCCCATAATTCAAAAATATTTTTAGTGCAGGTGAACAATAGGCGGGAGTACCAGCAAATCCCCTCGGTCGATTGAAAGCCTAACAGCTGAGGCCAAAGTCTCCTAATTTAAAGTAGAGGCCTTCTCCGAATATAATAATATTTCCCGGTTTAATATCTCGGTGAACTATTTGCTGTGATTCTAGATAGGCTCCAAGTTAGATAAATTTAACAATAAACCTTCTAATATCTGCAAAGCTATAATGATAAGTATGATCTCTCAGTAGATTATCAAGAGATGATATTCCTCTTTCCATAAGAACCCCAACCTCATACCTCTTATTAAGATAGCCAGGGAAAGTCTCCTCGTAAAATTTGAATATCTGAATAGAGAGATGAGTTACTTTGACAATGTGAGGGTGCTTCAGAGAATTCATAATTTAAATTTATCCCATTGCCTCATCTCGCTTGTGTGGGTTTGAAGTTTTTGTTATCTTGAGCGCGAATTATTCATGACTACCTCGCCTTCTATAAAGGTATACGCAACCATTATTGCCCTGTCCAAGTGATCGTAATGCTTCATATTATTAGTGTATAGTGTCGATTGAGATTTTTTATACTCTTTACATTCAGCTAGCGAAGTGTTTTGGTTATTCTAACAAATTATAATAATACTAAAGTTGCCCTATTTTTCATGGAAATGATTGAATTGGCTTATTTTTTTTAATTGCCTTCTTAATATAGCCAAAATTAACCGTTGATAGCTATCTTTATTAATTATCATCACTTAAACAAACTTATTGTTCAAAAAAGATCAAAATTCGCTTCAAACAGTAAGATAAATTGCTAAATTACTCTCTAAAATATATTTATCATTTATTAATTGACGAATCTATGTCCCATCACTTCATATCTTCTAACAAATAGTCTAATATATGATTTTCCTTCTTTTTTCGAGGACTAGTTTCCTTCTTCTTCAGCTAGGAAATTGAAGAATACTGAAAAACAATATTTTTTTATTTTTTGAGAGCGGGCTACATTGAGTTTCTTAGCATCTATGATTTATTTCTTATAAATCGATTTTAAAGCGGACTAAGCGTACCCTCTCGAATTTTCATGAAACTCTGCATCTTCTCTTTTATTGATCCGTAAAGATTTTGTTGTTGCAAAGGCGATAAATTTTTGGAACAAATGGGTTATCTTTTGAAATTAGAGTTAGAGTTGCGATTAGGGAGATAAGCATTTGGTAATTTTCTTTTATCCAGCTCTTCATGATGATTAAATTGTGAATGAAGCTGAAAACGCGGTAAGCTCAATGAATAAGTCTATTTATAAGCTGTTTTTTGTGAAAATGTTGGTCCAGTACGTGGTACTTCAAGAAGTGAAGACCTTTTTATTTTGTTCTAAGTGCCTCTTTGGGGAGAACTTATTTATAAATAACTAGAAGTAGTTAGTTTGGATATTAGTGGTATATCAAGAAAATCTTCTTTCATTTGCCCTTGATACTTCTGAATTTTTTCTCCATCCCTCCAAGGAGAAATATCCTCAGTATATTGCATACTAAATATTACTTTGCTATTGGCATTTATCAACATATTTACTGTTTAATAAACATCATATCAAGCAATAAAAGCATCTAAAGGCTATTAGTTTGATATCTTTAATAATCATTTTTACGGTGAAATTCGATTAAAAGAGTCAAATATAAACATCTGGTAAAAAGATAGAATATTGCTAGGTATATAAAGAAGGTAGATGTAGGCTTGATGATGAGCTGAATTTAAATTATTTTATTGTGATTAGCTTATAAGAAATATCTAATGTCAAAGAAACAAACCAACCAACCCGCTGCCAAGGCTCCTGAACCCCCCAAAAAGCAAGGTTTCGATCCCAAGGCATACGCAAAGAACGGTGTGAGCTAGGAAGAGGTTACTGCTGCCAAGACCGCTTTCGATCTCTTCGACTCTGATCAAGGAGGATCCGTCGATATCAAGGGTACCCTTTTAACTATATAGAGCTTAAAGCTGCTATGACTTCTCTTGGATTTGAAGCTAAAAGTGCATCAATTTTCCAGATGCTTGCCGACATGGACGCTGATGGAAGTGGAGCCATTGACTTTGGAGAGTGGCTTTCCCTAATGACCAAAAGAGTCAGTGACAAGGATTCCCGTGCCAATATCAACAAAATCTTCGCTCTTTTCGATGACGAGCGTACTGGATATATCTCAATTAAAAATCTTCGCAGAATCAGCCAAGAGATTGGAGAAAACGTTGTTGATGAGGAACTTCAAGAGCTCATCAACAGAGCTGATACTGACCATGATGGCCTTGTTTCTGAGGAAGAATTCTACACCATTCTTACCAGAAAGATTAAGGATTGATCTCATCAAGCCATTTATCCTCATCATTATTATCTTCAACAATAAAGTATCTCCCAATTCAAAGAAAAAAAGAATCATGAATCTTTATGGACAGTAATATCTGTGCAAAAAGTTGGCCTATATTGCTTATTATAGCTTTTATGTTTTTGTAGCAAGGTGTGGAGACCTCCTTCGACAGTGTGAGATGTCTTGCTCTTAGGTTGAAGCTTTTGCTTTATCTTCTATTTACGACTCGATCGAATCAATTGAGTTTTAGGCTGTTATTTTATTAAGACTAGCTATTTTTTGAGAGATTTTATTTTATTTATTTAAGGAAAGATAGCCTTTTTTTGAATTTAAACTCTTGAGGTAATAATATCAGATCTGTTTTGAGCATAAACTAGTATCTTCTATGCTTTTAGGATAACTTTTCTTTGATTATGATCGGTTGAGTACCTCATCAATCTTTACTTTATTTGTTTAGCCCTGCTATAGTCCCTTTCAAGATTTTTGGAGCTGATATCTGAATGCAATTCTCTCAATTTACATTTGATTCTATTATTTTCTTTAAGTCGAAAATGAGAATTTACACTCGATTTATTGGAACGACTCGCAGAACAAGGCAGTAAAGATTTTTATCTAAATTTAATACTTCCTTTGATTTCACATAGTTTCGATGCTAATCGACGATTTTAGTGGTTTATTTTGAACTGATTTATTTACCATTTTTTTCCTTGACTATATTGTCTTTGCCGAACGAGGCCGCAAGAATCATTTTTTTGAATGCTTGGTCCGCTCAATGCTCTTCCTCGATTCTTTATTTAGCTTAAATTTTTTAGATGGGCTTCATAACTACTTCTTTGCTGAAAGAGAAGCCCAACACGAGGAATTTTCCTATCGCTCAAATTCATAATAAAAGCAGTTGCTGGATAAAATAGGGGAGACACTGTTTACTGTCCATTATTAATCTCTAGACAAAGTTTCTACTCAGAATTCAAGGATATTTGCAAAGTCTATATAATCAATAATTAGAG
>Ga0247836_1005337_pt1 | contig 15152 bp, 13 predicted proteins | sample LaCruzMarch2015__4_FD_187116 | JGI IMG/M metagenome (GOLD analysis project Ga0247836, IMG submission 187116) | Freshwater microbial communities from meromictic Lake La Cruz, Castile-La Mancha, Spain - LaCruzMarch2015_14m | ecosystem: Environmental > Aquatic > Freshwater > Lake | place: Spain...
CGACCTTCCGAGTTTCAGTCGGACGCTCGTACCAACTGAGCTACCTGGCCTGGTGCAACGAACTGGGCGAGCAGTTCGTTGCAAAGGCCCGGAGCGAACTCCGGGCCCCGCGACCCCGACCGGGCTCGAACCGGCGACCTTCGCCGTGACAGGGCGACGCGCTAACCAACTGCGCTACGGGGCCAACATTTAGTGCGTATCCCCAACGGGGTTCGAACCCGTGTTACCGCCGTGAAAGGGCGGTGTCCTAGGCCACTAGACGATGGGGACCTACGAGCATCTCCGTCGACCGTTACGCCGTTGGCGACCGGCCAAGCATACGGGCAGGCCCCGGTGAGGTCCTAATGGGGAGCATTGGCCGGCGCCAGCCCATCTGGTGGGACGCACCCGACCCATAATGGGGTGGTGATTGAGGTGTCGGCGGTCGAATTCGAAGACTTGGTGGCCCAGGCCTTGGATCTGATCCCACAGGAGTTGGCGGCGGCCCTTACTAATGTGGTTGTAGTGGTGGCCGATGAGCCGCCCGCCGATGAGCCAGATCTGCTTGGGCTTTATACCGGCATCCCGCTGACCGAGCGCGACAGTTCGTATGCTGGGGCGCTGCCCGACCAGATCACCATTTTTCGCCTCCCGACGCTGGAGATGTGTGACAGTTTCGATGAGGTCATTGACGAAGTCCGGATCACCGTCGTCCATGAGATTGCGCACCACTTCGGTATTGATGACGAGCGATTGCACGAACTCGGTTACGAATAGCGTCGGATTCACTCAAAAGGAGCAATGGTATGCAGTTGCAAGATGCAGTGGTTCTCGTCACCGGTGGCGCCTCGGGTTTGGGTGAGGCAGTTGTCCGTCGTGCGATTGCGGGCGGCGCAAAGGGCGTCACCATTGTCGACATGTCCGAAGACAAAGCCAATGCTTTGGCCGCCGAGTTGGGCGAACGAGTTCTATCCATCAAGACCGACATCAGCAACGAAGGCGAAGTCGGCGCAGCGATTGATGCCACTGTCACGCAATTTGGCCGCCTTGATATCTGCGTCAGTTGCGCCGGCATCGCGATCGCCGAGCGCACGTTGGATCGTGCGGGGCAGCCGGCATCATTGCCGAACTACGCGAAGGTGATAGGCGTCAACCTCATTGGAACATTTGACGTGGTGCGTCAGAGCGCTGCGGCGATGTCCAAGAATGAACCAAATGCAGATGGTGAGCGCGGAGTTGTCATTATGACTGCATCTGTCGCGGCGTTCGACGGTCAAGTGGGTCAGGCGGCCTATAGCGCCAGCAAGGGCGGGCTCGTCGGTATGACCTTGCCGCTCTCCCGCGATCTAGCGCCGGCCGGTATTCGGGTGATGACCATTGCCCCAGGATTGATCGACACCCCTATTTATTCATTCGCGCCACCGGAGATGAAAGAGCAGCTTTCGAAAACCCCGGTGTTTCCCAAGCGCTTGGGTAGACCTGATGAGTTTGCGAAGCTTGTTGTCGCGATCATCGACAATGCGTACCTAAATGGTGAGGTTATCCGGCTTGATGCAGCGGTGCGCTTACCACCTAAGTAGTGCCTAGGCCCCGGCGGCCGCCCGGATTAGCCGATCAATAACCGCAACTCCAACCCCGGTCGCATCCGGTGGCACCGCGAGTACCGCCTCAAGTTTCAGGGCATCGGCTTCACGAAGTGCGGCATACAGCGCACGGGCGTACTCCTCGGTGTTTCGGGGTGCCGCTAGGCGCACGACCCCACTAGGGGTAGCGATCTCGGCAAGGGCGAGTAGTCCGATGACCCCCTGGGCGGCCCCCTCGATTTCGAAGGCGATGTCCGCTTCGGTGATTAGTTGCACGGTGGCATTGGGTGAGTAGTGCGAATTAAGGGTCCCCGATGCTCGAACGGTTGAATCGTGCGTGACCTTAAGGCCGGTAGCCGATTCCACGTCTTCGATAGTTATGGCACCGGGGCGGAGCATCTTCGGGTTAGGGCCAGTGCAATCGATGATGGTCGACTCGACACCAACCTCGCAGTCGCCACCGTCAAGAACAACATCGTCCCCCTGAAGCAACTCACCAATTTCATCGATGACATGCGCAGCACTGGTTGGGCTAACCCGACCAAATCGGTTAGCGCTCGGCGCGGCTATCCCAATAGCAGGATCTTTGGTGAGTTCGGCAAGTTCATGTAGTAGCGCACGCATTTCAAGATGTGATGGCACTCTGATAGCTATTGAGTCTTGGCCCCCGGTTACGAAGTCCTTGGCGCGTTCCGATCGAGGCACCACCAAAGTCATTGGGCCGGGCCAAAAGGCTGCGGCCAAGGCGTGCGCGTAGGTGGGGATGCGAACCCCCCAGGAACCAAAGGCAACAGCGTCTGCAACATGAACTATCAGCGGATGATCGGCTGGCCGGCCTTTCACCGCATAAATACGGGCTACCGCTCGGGCGTCGGACGCCAACGCCCCGAGGCCATAAACGGTCTCGGTGGGCACCACGGCGAGGTGACCGGCGGCGATTGCAACTGCCGCCTTAGTTGGGTCGGTGGTTACTAACACCTGCTAATTGAACCGAACCTCAGAAATCAGTGGTGGTCAGCCCTTGAGACTGGGCGCCGTCAGCGTGACCTTCTTATTCTTCGAGATCACCTTGCCGGCCTTCATCAGCACCACCTGGTACTGACCGGAGCGGCTGGCGACATTGTTAAAGACGAGTCCGCGCGCTTTGTCGATGACGCCGGTAGCAACCTTCTTGCCCTTGAAGTAAAGGACGGCCTTGACCCCGGGGGCCATTACCGGGGCCGGGAAGGTGACACTCATTTTGCCCAGTGCGGTGCCCGTGATGGTTGGCTTGCTGGCCGTGGCGGCGGTAGTGGTGGTTGCCGGCTGGTAGATGGTCACCTGGCCTGGGGCTGGAACCACGTTCGGCGCGCTCACGCTGTTGGCCGTATAGGTATAGCCACCTGGTGCGAAGGCGCGCCCGTTATCAACCGGCACGGCAACATCGGCCGAGCCAAGTGCCGAGCCGGCGGGCACCACTAATTCAATATGCGCGTCATTGATGATTTTGTAGGCGGCGTTCTTATTGCCGATCAGCACCGCGGTTGCCGTGGTGAAGCCGGTGCCGATGAGCGAGATGGTGTTGCCGCCGGCCAGTGGACCCGAAGCCGGGCTCACCCCGAGGATCTCAAAGGCCGAGCCGCCGCCACCGCCACCGCTTGAGCCGCCACCGCTGGAGCCGCCACCGCTGGAGCCGCCACCACTTGATCCACCGCCGCTTGAGCCGCCGCCGCTTGAGCCGCCACCACTTGGCGTGCCCGGGTCGACCTCGACGAAGGAACGCACGTACGCAAGTTTGTTTGGGCTGCCATTCGGGCCGGTGATTCGATCAACCGAAGCGCTTGCGGTGAGGGCGCTGGCCACCTGCGATGGTGGCGCGCTGGTGTTAAGGCCCAGGTAGACGGCAGCCACGCCGGCCACATGCGGCGCCGCCATCGAGGTGCCGCTCATGGTTGCCGCTGCGGTGTCGCTGGTAATCCCGGCCGACAAAATGGTGACACCGGGTCCGAAGATGTCAACGCAGGAGCCGAAGTTCGAGAAGTAAGCGATGTTGTCACTTTGATCTGAAGCTGCAACGGTAATAGCGCTGGCCTCCCGCGCTGGGCTGTAGTAGCAGGCATTGTCGGTTGAGTTACCCGCGGCCACGACCACGGTGATGCCATCGGCGACCGCTGCTGCTACCGCGTCATCCATCGTCTTACTTGCGCCACCACCAAGGCTCATGTTCAAGACCGCGGGCGTGCCGGCCACGTGATCACCGATCGCCCAGTTGATTCCGTCCACTACACCCGAGGTCGAGCCACTGCCGGAGCAGTCCAGAACCCGCACGGGCACGACGGTCGCGCTCTTGGCGACCCCGTACGTGGTGCCGGCGACGGTGCCGGCGACGTGGGTGCCGTGACCGTGGCAGTCCTGGGGGGTGCCACCGATTGCCGAGTAGCCGGTCACGGTTCTGCCGGTGAACTCCGAGTGGCTGGTGCGCACCCCGGTGTCGACGATGTAGGCCTTGACCCCGGAGCCGGTACCAGCGGGGGTGAATTGCGTATCAAGGGGCAGGGTGCGGCTATCGAGTCGATCAAGGCCCCACGTCGCGCAACCTTGGGTGCCGGCGGGCACCGGGGAGCCGCAACTCGCGGTGGGTGTTGCCGAAGGTGAAGCCGATGGGGTGGGCGTTGCAGTTGGCGCCACACCTGGCCGAATCGCATATAGGTAACGGCCGCTAACCACCGGTGTCACACCAGTGCTGCTACCGATGAGCGCACCGGCGGCACCGTCGATCAAGGTGCTGGGCAGGGTGGACCGAGAGGCCTTTACGTAGGTGCCGGTTTGGTTTACCGGGTTCGCGTAGCCGATGACGAATTTACCGTTGCTGCTCGACGTGGGTGCCAGCACTGTGTCGTAGTTGAAAACCAGATCAATATCGCCACCGGTGCGGTTGAGGATAAGTAGCTGGAAGGAGAATTTCACGCCAGAGTTGCTGTATTCACCGACGTTGACCCAGTTAATGCAATAGCCCGAAGCACTACCAAATGTGGTGTTGCCCGCCGCACTAAGTGGGCCGTAGGTAACGGCGGAAGTTGCCGCATTGCGGGTATCGATGTCGGTAAATAGTGGCAGGACGAGCGGGCGGGTGGTTGTTGTCAGATCGATGGTGCCCCAGTCACTGAAGCCGCCGCGGCCATCATCGAAGGCGATACCGCCATTGTTGTTGACGTAGATGGAGTTATAGGAGGTGCCAAACCAGTTAGCACTGAATCCAAGGGATACCGGCGGTGAACTACCGTCGTCTATGCGCCCCATTGAAGTGGTTGTGCAGCCGCTATCGGAAAACACGGCACCGGCGTTGATGCTGACAACCTGATCGGCTTCAACGCGGGCCACCCCGGCGATTTTTTCCAGTGCGGCGGCTTCCTCGGGGCTTAGGTCAGCGGCAAAACCGTTGATCGCCTTATCGAAGGTATCGGTGACGGTGCCACCGAGTGCGGTGATGCTGGACGCAACCGCTGCCTCTGAGCCGTCGGCGACCGAAATCAAGTAGGTGCGCTCACCCGCTGCGGGTGCGGAGGCCGAAGTGGAAGCTGAAACCGAAGCCGAAGCCGAAGCTGAAGCCGAGGCAGTTGGCGATGGGCTGGCGGTTTCACTGGAAGTAGGCACCGGCTCCAAGGTGCCAAGGCCAGGTGATGGCGAGGGCACCGGCGCACTTGGATCCCCGGCAATATCTGCAGCGGCGGTGGTGGCCCACATCGAGGCTGCTACCACGCTGGCCGCACACGTAAGCGCAATGGCAAGGCGCGTTGAGCCACGTGTCACGGGGGTCTCCTGTCTGGCGCAAATGAACCGGCTCCAATGAACCGGCGCCGTCAATTGCTATTTCGACGCGCCCTGCGCACTTGAGGTTCCGTAAGCGTTAGAGATTTGTAAGGAGCAGGTCAGGACTGGCCAAAACTGCCATTTTGTAGTTGGCAGTGTCGCACATGGTGTTGTCAACTGTTGGGGTAACGACCCACCCACCCGGCAGGAGCCATGATGACAACCCATCTTCCCGAGCAACTGGGCCCGCCACCGGCCGGCCAACAGACCGATTGGTCACGGTCGACCAACCCCGATACTCCATATTCCCCCTACGAATATTCCCCCCACGAATCCATGAATCCACCTCGCGGCTCCGCCAATCGAGGCCGGGTCGCGGTGCTGATTGCCGGGGTCTGTGCGATGACCCTGGGCGCCGGCACCATCGGCGGCGCGATCGGGTACGTGGCGGCCCGGGATCAACTGGCGACCGAGGCCACCGAGTTGACCCAGGTGGTGGCGGCTTCGAGTTTGGGTTCGGCCACCGGATCGATCGCCGCGGTTGCGGCTGCGGTGCAACCATCGGTGGTGCAACTTGATGTCACGGGTGCGGCCGGCAGCGGCACCGGTTCTGGCTTCGTGTTACGCGATGACGGTTACATCGTGACGAATAATCACGTCGCTGGCCCGGCAGCGGACTCGGGCTCCATCAAGATCTCCTTCGCCGACGGCAGCACCGCTGATGGCACCTTGGTCGGCGCGAACCCCGGTTACGACATCGCGGTTGTCAAAGTAGACCGAGTGAATCTAAATGCCATCGCCATCGGCTCATCCGAGGATCTGGTTGTTGGTGATTCGGTAATCGCTGTTGGCTCACCACTTGGCCTACAGGGCACCGTGACGACCGGCATCGTCAGCGCACTAAATCGTCCGGTCACCGCCGGTGGTGAAGGTGAGACAGCATTTATCAACGCAATTCAAACCGATGCGGCAATCAACCCGGGCAACTCAGGTGGCCCGCTGGTCGACAGCACGGGCGCGGTCATCGGCGTCAACTCAGCGATCGCCTCGATGGGCGCCGGAGCTGGGCAACCTGGTTCGATCGGGCTTGGGTTTGCGATACCGATTGACACCGTCAAGCGCATCGTCGATGAAATCATCGCAAGTGGTACTTCGAGCACTCCGGTGATCGGCGTCAAACTTGAGATGGACTTCACCGGATCCGGAGCAAGGGTCGCGGAGATCACCGGCGGGGGCCCGGCAGAGTCTGCGGGTATGGCGGCCGGTGACGTTATTACCAAGGTCAATGACCAGATAATCGCCGATGCGACCTCGTTGATCGTCACGATAAGGGCGAACGCACCGGGTGATCGGGTGAATCTGACAGTGGTTAGAGGTGCACAGACATTGAACCTCCCGGTGACATTGGATGCGCTGACCTCATGATCGCTGTTTAACCGCAACGCTTCCCCTCGTCAGCGTGCCTACACCTAGCTCCTCCGCGCGGTGTAGGCACGTTGATTCCTTTTGCGGCTGCTTTCGAAGCGAAGTCAAAGATGCGAGATCGCCGAAGTTTGGCAAAATGAAGTAGTGCCACTAAATCCGATGGAGGCTGTTGACGTTGCACGCCGCCACGTCGCTGACGGCTTTCGGCGTATCGTCTCCGGTGATCCAAGTGGGGCTCCGGATTGGGTCCAGCAGATTGCGCACGGCTCGGATATTGGCTATTTCGGCCCGGGCTCGGCGGCGTGGGCGGTGCACGGGTCGTTACCAACCTTGGTTGGTGGGGTTCGAGCCTTATTGATGCAGACACTGCACCCGGGCGCACTGGCCGGTGTCATGCAGCACTCGCGTTATGAAACAGATGCGTTAGGTCGATTGGCCGGCACCACCAGGTGGTTGACGGTAGTTACTTTCGGTGACACGGCATCGGCGGACCGCGAGTGCGCGCGAGTGCGCGGGGTGCATCGCAAAGTTGTCGGTACCTACCCAGGTGCGAGTGGGTTGATCCCGTATGCAGCCGATGAGCCGGATTTGTTGCGCTGGGTGCATATCGCCTTCACTGATTCGTTCCTTGCCACGCACCTGGTTTGGGGCGGTCCGATCCCGGGTGGGCCCGATGCATATGTGCGGGAGTGGGCCAAAGCCGGTGAGCTTGTTGGGGTGGTGGACCCACCGCGCTCGGTTGCCGAGTTGCGCGATCAACTCGCCGGGTACGACCCGGTATTAGCCGGTGGCCCGGCCGCGGCGAGCACCGTTAACTTCATCCGTAATGCCCCGCTCGGCCTAGGCGCGAAGGTGCCGTACGCGGGGCTCTTTGCCGGTGCGGTCTCGACGATGCCCGCGGGGCACCGGGCCCTCCTTGGGTTGCCGGCCGTGCCGGGAGCCGTGACCAAGCCACTTGTCGGGGCCCTACTTGGCACCTTGGCCCTGGCCCTCGGCCCGGCTTCGCCCTCGCAGCGGGCGGCCAATGACCGGGTCAACACGCTGGACTAGACCCCGGTGTAGCCCGCCGGGCCGGGTTCGGGTGATGATGGCTTGATGCATAGGGCGATGTTGCTGGTGGGGCGGGTGTGGCGAAGTGCCGGGGTACGATCCGCCGGCACCGCAACCCTTGTCGCCGTGACCGGCGCGGCCCTGTTGCTCGCGGCGCCGGGTGCTGGAGCTGTTGATCCGAGTCCTTCGGCAACCGCTTCGGCAACTGCTTCGGCGTCATCCTCGGCAACTGCTTCGCCGTCACCCTCGGCAACTGCTTCGCCGTCACCGTCGGCAACTGCTTCGCCGTCACCGTCCGCGAGTGTTACCCCGACCGCAACGCCAACGCCAACGCCAACGCCAACCGCAACGCCGGCATCAAGTGCAGACACACCTAGTGCCCCGGCTGCGCCCGTCGTGGCCCTGCCCAAGGAGTTGGGCAGCTGGTGCTTGGCGATGTTCCCGCCGCTACGGCCAGGGGTCGAACGTAACCGTGCGCAGGATTTGATGAACGGCAAGGTCAATCTCAATAACGGTGGCACCTACACCCTGACCGAACACCCGAACTGGCGCCCGCAGGCAACGTCGGACACTTCAGGTGATCGTCATGTCAATTCCTTGAACTGGGCGCTGCCGCTGCTCTACCGAGGCGTGCACAAGCAGATCCCCTCGATGGTTGATCGCTTCCGGCAGATCTTGACCTATTGGATCGAGGACCATAAAGGGGCGCGGTCGTACTGGGTGAATGCGTCGATCTACGGCGGCTTGCGGACCCAGACTTTGGTTTGCGCAGCACAGACTTTGAATGATCCGGTTATTGCCGAGGCCGCGGCAAGTGATGCGATGCGAATGGTGAGTAGGTATCAAGTAGCACCGGTAGTTGCCATCGGCGCCAACAACACCGACTTAATCCGTCAGACCGGTGCCTTCGCAGAGGCTTGCTGGCGAGGCGACATCGAACGACGCGATCGCGCCTGGGCCAATCTGGTCGGTGTCGCGAACGGCATCATCCACAAGGATGGCAGTGACGTCGAAGGCTCACCTGGATACGCGACCTACATCGAGAACCTGCTGCGCGATGTTGAGCGCACCGCAACGACCTGCCAATTGATTTCGGAGAACATCGCCGCATTGCGCGGGTCACTCTATGACTTCGTATCCCAATCGATGCGCCCGGATTTCAAGTTGGCCTCGATTGGCGACACCTTGAATGAATCCCTGTCGAAGAGCTTCGGTGCGGGTGACCCGCGGGTGGAGTGGGTGCGATCCGGTGGCACCTCTGGTACCCCGCCGACCCAGATCTATAGCAACTACGACGGTGGCTACACCTTTGGCCGATCAGGCTGGCAGCCACAACCCGGTGGCTTCGACACCTTTTATTCACTGCGATCCTCATCAACTAGACCGGCCACCCCGCACGCCCATGATGATGGCGGTTCACTGACCATCTACTCACGTGGTGTTGATTGGATCGGTGATCCGGGGCCATACCGATACGAGAACTCCAGCCCGCTGCGGGCATTCGTGAAATCGCGAAACGCCCATTCAAGTTTCACGGTTTCCAATATCGCCCGGAACAAATACGCGGGGGTCCGACGCACAACTAGTGGCTCAACATGGCAAACAGGCGGCAATGACAACACTTGCGTCCGGGATTCGACGTGGGGCACGGTGCAGGTAACCCGATGTGTTTCGTATATCCGTTCGGTTGATGCGATCGTGGTTGTCGACTATGTAAATGCCGGTAATCGGGGCAAAGGCAAGGCCAGGCGGGTGGTTACCGAGCGTTGGCAATTACCACCGGGCCTAACAGCAGAAAATGCCAATGACGTATTCACCATCGCCTCCGGCAATAAGCGGATGGACGTCTACAAGGCGGGCGAGGGTGGCTGGAAGGTGACAACCGCCGGACCGACTTCCTCCCAGGGCTGGTTCACCGGCAGCTGGGGAGTCAAAGTGCCGGGCGCGGTATTGCTGCGCGCCTTGGAGTTACCCAAAACCGGGGGCACGGCGCAAATGGTGACAGTGTTCGTGCCGCGAACTGAGGCAGAGTCCGTGCCGGTGGTCATCGATGCCAGCGGTGTCACCATCACCCGCAATGGGCGAACCGTAACCACGCCGCTGCCGGCTCCCTGACGCAGCCGGAAGCTCAACTTCGTTGGTTGATTAGCTCTTGAACGGCTGCGCGCATCGGCAATGACGGGGCGGCGCCTTTTACCGTGACCGCAAGTGCCCCGGCGGCCGAAGCCCAGCTCAAGGCGTCAGAAAATTGCAACCCGTGGGCCAACGCGGCTGCCAGTCCGCCGCAGAAGGCATCACCTGCTGCAACAGTGTCGATCGCATCGACTTCGAAGGAAGCAACTTCTTCGATGCCGGCGGGCGATGACCAGATGGCACCGCTCGCCCCGCGGGTGATGACAACATTGGTCACCCCTTGACTGCTGAAGTACTGAGCTGCTGCCCGAGCCTCGGCGTCGGTCTGGGTTGGTAGACCGCTCATGGCCGCCGCCTCATGCTCATTGGGTACCAAGATGTCAACGTCAACTAGATGCTCGCGATAATCCAGAACAGGTGCTGGGTTCAACATGGTGAGGGCACCGATTGCGCGACCAGCGGCTAATGCAGCACGTGAGACCGCAAGTGGGACTTCGCCATTTGTCATCACGACCCCGACCCCGTGCATCGCGCGAATACTTGTGCTGACCGCATCAGCAGACACCAAGGCGTTGGCACCGGGCACCACGATGATGCGGTTCAGCCCGCGCGCATCCACCTCAATCAACGCGGTGCCTGATGGCCCGGGCACGGTGGCGACGTCGGTGTCGTCAACATGGTCGGCGCGCACCAAGGCGCGCAGCCACGCCCCCGAGTCGTCGTCACCGACTGCGCCGAGAAGTCGGACGGGTGCCGCCAGGCGCGCCGCAGCGATCGCCTGATTTAGCCCCTTGCCCCCGGCGTGGCGCTCGAACGTGTCACCGAGCACACTTTCGCCTTCATTAGGCATCCGGTCGAGGCACACCACCAAATCCACATTGAGGCTGCCGACCACGACCACCGTCAATGGCACCTGCGCGGATTGGCTCATATGCGAGATACTGCCACGTGTGGAGCAGGTGAGGTGGTGACCTTCCTCGGAATCGACCTAGGCACCGGTTCAGTGAAGGCCGCCATCGTCGACGCGGATGGCAAAGTTCTTGCTGAATCAGCACGCGGCTACCGGGTTGATGCGCCCCGACCTGGGTGGGCTGAAAGTGATCCGGCCACCTGGCTTGCGGCGGTGCGCCAGGCCGCCGGTGCCGTGCTCGCGGGGGCGCGACCTGAGGTGGTCGGGTTCTCCGGGCAGATGCACGGGATCGTTGTCACCGATGAGAACCTGCGGCCGCTGCGGCCGGCGATCCTATGGGCCGATGCCAGATCCATGCAGCAGGTGCACTCGATGGCGCAGCGATTCAGCGCAACCGAACTCGCGGCCCTTGGCTCACCCGCGGTGCCGGGATTCGCGGCTACTAGCGTTGCGTGGCTCTACGCCAATGAGCCCGAGGTAATGGCTCGTGCGCACTACGTGCTGCAACCCAAGGATTGGCTGCGGGCGGCCCTTGGCGGAGACGTCGCAACCGACCCAAGTGATGCAACAGGCACATTGCTCTGTGATGTTGTCACGGGATCGTGGTCACCGGCAGCCGTTGAGTGGGCCGGGCTTGCACCGCATCTGCTCCCGCAGATCATCAGCTCGAATGCCCCGGCCGGGGTCGTCGATATCGGCGGGGGGCTGCCGGCCGTGGTTGGTGCCGCCGACACCGCCTGTGCCCTGGCCGGCCTTGGCCTGCAACCGGGTGACGGTTTCATCGCCGTTGGCACCGGATCGCAGGTGGTAAGTGTGCTGACCGACCCGGTGGTGGATGAAACCTTGGTGACCCACACTTTTGCCACGGCAGGTGGGGTAGGTGCCGGCTGGCTGCGCATCGGTGCCGTACAAAATGCCGGCCTGTCTCTCACCGCGGCCCTTGGTTGGTTTGGCGCCGACGTCGCCGAGGCGGTCGCTGCACTCCGGGAAGGAGTCAAGGCAAGTGACCCGATTTATGTGCCTTATCTCGCCGGTGAGCGCACCCCGTTCATGGACGCCGACCTGCGTGGATCTTGGCATGGCATCGGTTTGTCAACCGATCGCCCCGCGATGCTGCGCAGCGTCATCGAGGGTGTTGCGCAGGCGGTGGCCCTAGCCACCACCGCGGTCGGCGCAAGCGGCACCCCGCTGCCCGAGGTGGTACCCCTGGTCGGTGGGGGCACGCACGATCTGGCTTTCCAGCAACTGCTAGCGGACGCTACCGGGTGCGCGCTGGGTGTGGTCGAGGTGCCCAATGCTGCGGTCGTTGGGGCGGCATTGCTCGCGGCGGGCAAAGTCCGCGCCGATGTTCGTGCGCGGCCCTCCAGCGTGGTGGAACCGAATGAGACCGCGATGGGATTGTTGGCACAGCGCCGCGAGACAATGATCGGGTTGGTTCAATTGCAGCAGGTAGCCAAGTAGTTGGCTATCGCGAGCGAGTGGAGTCGAAGTGTTGATCGCGATCGGATCAGACCATGCTGGGTTTCATTTGAAGTCGACCTTGAAGCAGTGGTTAATCGAGAATGACTATGACGTAATCGACTTAGGCACTGACTCCGAAGCCAGTGTTGATTACCCGCACTACGGCGCGGCTGTTGGTCATGCGGTTGCTGACGGTGACGCTGAGTTCGGCGTCGCGGTGTGCGGCAGCGGCCAGGGCATCGCGATGGCGGTGAATAAAGTTGCCGGCGCCCGCGGTGCCGTCATCAGGGCTGATGATGATGCCGAGATGACGCGCCGCCACAATGACGCGAACGTTGCGTGCTTCGGCGAGCGCTTCACCAACCCCGACACCGCCCTTGAAGCCCTCGAAGTCTTCTTGAACACGGATTTTGAAGGTGGTCGACATGAGCGCCGGGTGGAGCAACTGGCAGAACTAGATGCTGGTGAGCAGGTTTAACCGAGCCGTCAGGTGAGAGGGTCACCGGTGCGCGCCGCCGCCAACAGCTTGCGCACCGCGTTGATCACTATCCGAGGTTGATCCCGCTGCACGATATGCCCGGCGTTTTCAGCGATCAAGTGCAGTGAGTTCGTGGATAACCGCGCCGCTTTTACCTGCTCGGCATTCCACCTGCGATCGGCCCAACTCGTGCCATTGCCGGGCTCTCCGGCGGTGAGAACGACTAACGGGGTTGCGCCCAGGTGCGGGCCGGCGCCGGTGGCGGCTGCACTTGCGGACATATCTATTGACGTACCACCTTCATGCCACGGGCTCCTATATGAGGGTAAAAAGTTTTTGTGGATGCCGGGGTAAACGGCGTCGAGCAACAACACGCCGGCAACGTCATCAAGATGTTTGTTTGCGAAGGCGCGCAAGATCATGCCGGCGTAGGAGTGCCCGACAAGGATGAACGGCCCGGGTTCACCGGCAGCGGTGAGCAGTGCCCGCAGCTCTTCCGCGTGCTCGCCGGCATCGGTGGTTTTTGGTCCGATGCGCGCCGGGCTGTTGCCGAGTCCGGGCCGGTCGTAACTACAGGTGCGGGTCATGTCGCGCAGCTTGGGCAGCACCTTTGACCACATCCGGCTGTCGGCGCCTAGGCCCGATGAGATGACAACCGTCGGTGCACCCGTGCCTTCGCATGAAATCCACTGCCGTTGCCCGCCGGCGGCCAGCACCTCGATCACCGGATCCGTGGCAGGCGCCGCCTGCGCCGGCGGTGCCAAGGTGGCCAGGGCCAACATCGCGATAACCGCACCGCGGATCAACTGCCACGTCAAGTTCACGTAAAGAAGGTACGTCATGGTGTTTAACCGGGCCAATAAGCGGGTATGGTCTTAGCAAATTCCGGGAAATCCTCGGCAGGAATGGGAGTCAATCATGTCTGGCAATCGACGTTTCGTGGCCATTGGCGCCACCGCCCTCTTAGGCGCGGCAGCACTCGCCGGCTGCTCATCGTCAAGTGAGCCGGCCGCATCGACCGCATCAGGCGCCGCCCAGCTGCCAGCCCCCGTCATGATCGCCCCCGATCAGACCGAGGCCAGTGTCAAAGTAGGCAATTTCATCGTCTTCAATGTTGAAAGTCTTGCGGGCACCACGATTTCCACCGATAAGCCCGAGCTACTTGAGCTGAGCCAGGCCAAGGAGGAAGATGGCGCCTCGTTCAATCCGGGTGGCAAGGCCCTTGGGGTCGGCGTGGCAATCGTCACGGTGACCAATCCAGACAGCAGCACGCGCGATGTCACAGTCACCATCACGCAGTAGCCAATCTAGTTAGTGAAATGCCAGGTCAAGACTGGGTCTTCCCGAATGTGATCGGCCGGGATCTGCTCGGCACCGAATTCAAGTTGCCTATGCACGGATCAGCACGATGAGGGCATGCATCTTGAAACCGCCGGTGCGGCCAATGCTGCTGGGGTAAGGCAGATCTGCGACCTAGTGGCGGCAGATCCTCGTTGGTCTAGCCAAGTGGTTCAACGGTGAACTAGGCTTCCTTCACTGCACTCCTGGAGGCAAAATGAGCCGGTTGGCACGCTCGGTTTTGGTTGCGGTCGCAAGTTCAGCACTGGTGCTAGGTGGGGTGGCAGGTGCGCGGGCAGCAGGTTCCCTCTCGGCTACTCCGACGACGATTGCCGGAGCGACGATCGATGTCACGGCGCCTACGGCAAGCTCACCCCCCGGTGTCTCACCCGAGGTTTACTACGACTCTGCTACGGGCACGTACTACCTCTACACAACCAACAATCCGACCGGTGTCTATACCAGCACCGATGGCACCAATTGGACGTCAGTCGCCGGTGCGACCATGCCTCAGGGGTTCGACTGGTCGATTGTGAAAATGGGTCCAAGTGATTACCGGCTCTACTACTCGTCGATGAATCCGAACGTGCCGGCAATTGTCTCTTGCACTCAGCAGCGCAAGGATTTCCACTATGCAACGTCGTCAGATTTGTTGCATTGGACCGCGCAGCCGCAGATCCTGCTCGATGACATCGGCTGCGGGGTGCCGCATGTGCTGCGCAAAACCGATGGCAGTTACCTGCTCTACTGGAACACCATCACCGACAAGCACGGCATTCATATCGCTACCTCACCAGATGGGCTCACCTGGACGAAGCTAAGCGGGATCATCGCTGATGATCCGGATCTAGTTGACCCGGCGCCTTTGCAGATGCCGGACGGCACCTTCTTGATGATCGGGTCGACCACCGGTGGCGGTGGCTCAAACCAGCAATTGCGCATCTTGAGTTCGGCTGATGGTTTGACCTGGAGCTTGCGTAACACCGCGCTCTATGCGCCCGCTGGG
>Ga0247836_1005351_pt1 | contig 15108 bp, 15 predicted proteins | sample LaCruzMarch2015__4_FD_187116 | JGI IMG/M metagenome (GOLD analysis project Ga0247836, IMG submission 187116) | Freshwater microbial communities from meromictic Lake La Cruz, Castile-La Mancha, Spain - LaCruzMarch2015_14m | ecosystem: Environmental > Aquatic > Freshwater > Lake | place: Spain...
ACAGGTCCCCCATCCTCCGATCTGACGACGGCGGCCCGTACCGCCAAGCACATGACCGCCGTCGTCTTCGACCAGGACCAGCCCCCCAAGACAGGAGAGCCATCATGGCTGCGACGACTCTGATCCCCAAATCCGACAGCGCAAGGTTTGAATTGCTGCCCGTCACCAGTTCAAGCCACCACTGCATCCTCGCCCTTGATCTGGGCACCACCACCGGATGGGCCCTGCGCGGCCATGACGGTCTGATCACCAGCGGCACTGTCAGTTTCCGCCCCAGCCGGTTCGACGGTGGCGGCATGCGCTATCTGCGCTTCACCAACTGGCTGGGCGAGCTGGACCGTCTGTCCGGTCCCATCGCGGCCATCTGGTTCGAAGAGGTTCGCCGTCATGCGGGCACTGACGCGAGCCACATCTATGGCGGGCTGATGGCCACGCTGACCGCATGGGCCGAACTGCGGGGCGTGCCCTACGAGGGCGTCCCGGTCGGCACCATCAAGCGCCACGCCACCGGCAAGGGCAATGCCGACAAGGACGCAATGATCGCCGCTGCCCGTGCCCTTGGCTTCAGCCCTGCGGACGACAACGAGGCCGACGCCATCGCGCTTCTGCTCTGGGCCATCGCAACGAACGGGGGTGTCGCATGAGGTGGCATCCTCCTGGCTACGGCGGCCAGCGTCGCGACCCCGATCAGGTCAAGCGCGAAGGCTGGCACGAACAGGGCGTGCTGGCGGTGTCGGCCGACGATCAGCGGCTGACCTGGCCGGAACGTGAATTGGTCCGTCAGCTTGGCGAGAAGCTTTACGGGCGACGCCCGATGGGAAAGGAGGTCCGGCATGGCTGACCGCGTCTGGACGGCCGAGCGCGTGGCTGATCATTTCGAGGAGGCGTTCCGCACGCTGAGCAAGCTGCCGCCCGTGAGGGCGCAGGGGTTCTTCAACGCCTGGCCGCAGATCGTCCGCACCAGTCGCGAGATCGCCGCGATGGAACCCGAGCCCATGCGGGTCTGGCCATCGGCCGCCGCCATCACCCGGCTGGAGCAGACCTCGGACTGGGTGCTGTGGATCGAGGAGGCCGAGCGCAAGCTCGTGTGGTCCCGCGCCGCCCGCGTCCCATGGAAGCAGATCAGCGGTGAGCTGGGCTGCGACCGCACCACCGCGTGGCGGCGCTGGCAGCTGGCGCTGACCAAGATCGCGGCGCGACTGAATGCATGAGCGACTCCAATGTGTTGCAACACTTTTCCCATCGACATCTGCAACATGTTCGTGCTATTCCGAAGGCAAGATGGGGAGAGTGCGCCGAAGGGTTCGCTCTTCCCTTTTCTTTTGGGCGGATGCGGCTGGATTTCGGGGTGGCTTCCGGGGTCCAGAAAGGGTCCGGCGGGGGTCCATCCCGCTAACCCACTGATTTCTGGTTCCTTCCTGGCCATATTCGTATGCTGGCGGGCGAAGCGCGGCACATCGCTAGCGACAGGGCCGGATTTTTGGGAAGCCAACAGGAAGCCACCGCCGCCTGAATCCGCCTGAAACACCGCAAAATCAAACCCTTGAAGCTGGACACCCCCGGTGGCCGCTGGACCCCGCGTGGAGTCCAGTCTGGAACCCGGAGTCCGGAAGCCAGGGGTATCCACCCTGATCCGAGGAATGACCCGACGATGACGCTGAGCTTTGCCCCGGATCGGATCGAGACGTGGCCGCTGGCCAAGCTCCAGCCCCATGCCCGGAACGCGAAGGCGCATGATACGATGCTTCCGGCACAATTCAACCATCGGCAATCCCGCCTGCTGCTCATTGATCATCCCGATAAACTGCGCTTCAGTGAAACGGCTTTGGGGTGGCGGAGACTGTTCTACATTCGTCTGACAGCACCCACATGATGGCAGTCTCAACCAGCTTTCGTCTCAATAAGCCAGCGATCTTGGAAACCTGCCCACGGGTTTTCTCGTGATCGCGGGCAGCATCGGGCCATGTCATGATTTTGTCTGTTTCCGGTCGGCCGGAGCCCAACTGAGCCTGACGCCGGGTCAGTTTTGATCAGCCACAAGCGCTACCAGCGACCGCGCGATCCGGGCCATGAAGGCCTCGTCATAGCCGCTCTCGTTCTCGAGAACACCCAGATACAAGGCAACCCGGCCGCTGTCGGGGTCAATCATCAGATACTGGCCGCCGTATCCTGCGTGACCGACGCGAAAGCCATCCGTCATCAGGTGGCCAGAATAGCGCTGCCACGGTCGGTTTCTGGACAACGCCGGCCCTTTTGCGTTGCGGCAGGACTCCAGAAAGCGCCTGGAACCGCAGGACGCGCCTTCGACACCGGCAAAACGTCGTGCGAAGAGCAGACCGAAGCGAGCGAGGTCCAGCGCCGATAGACAGCCGCCACCAGAGAAGGCGGGAAGTCCTTCCGGGCTTAGGCTGACGTGCAGTGCGCCCGCATAGCCCACCGCGTCACAAATACTGGCCAAAGCAGCCGGGAGGTCAATCAGCTTGGCCGCGATCAGGGTCAGGACATCCGTATTGGCTGACTTGTAGTCCACATAACCTGACCGGTTCGCAAGGTTGCCCCCGGTGATACTGCAGGCAAAATCATGCAGGCTCATCTCTGGCTGCCCATCGGGTGGAAGGCGCCAGCCCAATGCCTCTTCTTCGCGATAGCAATCGGCGGCGGGGTTTGAATAGTCCTCGGAAAAATCGTTGCTGACATCCATATCCAACAGGGCGCGGATCCTGGCATCGCGATACCCAGAGCCGAGGTCCGGCAAATAGTCACCCGCATTCGCTTCCGAGTCGAGAATCCCGTGGTCGATCATGTGCCCGGCAATCAGATGCATGTGCATCTTGGTGATCGACTGGATCGAGTGCGGTCGTTCGAGGGCAAAATCCGACGCGGCCCTAGCATGAAGAATCTGCCCCGCCTGCGCAACAACAAGGGCCGAGAAGCCGGTGCATTGCGCCAGCCCCATCTCGTCGGCGAGGCGAGCAACAGCAGGGTCTTCGGCATGTCTCAGGGTCAGCGTCCTCCGAGAGCGGATCGACAAGCTGCGCCGAAAGATAAGATGTGCATTGTGAAAGCCCTGTCGGCGGTTCTCGGGCCGGTTCCAGCCTTGCCGCAGGTCCGCATCGACCGACAGGTCGGGGTTCGGGTGGCTTTCAGGTTCGGACATGGATCAGCGCATCGACTATGGCAGCACCGGTCGGTCCGACAAAGGCTGGGTTGATCTCGATTTCGGCCAAGGACGTGTCGGACAGGAACATCTTCTGCAGGCGCATGATCATCGCCAGCAGGGCATCCATGTCGGCTTTTGGCGCGCCGCGATAGCCGTAAAGGACAGGGGCAATCCGTAAGGCATTGAGTGCTGCGCGAATGTCATCGGTCTTGGCTGGCATCAAAAGGTTGCCGCTGTCCTTCAGTGTCTCGGCCATGACGCCCCCCGCTGCGAGGGTCAAGGCTGGGCCGAATTCGGTATCGCGCCGAAGGCTGATCAGGAGTTCGGCTATCGGGCGGGGCACCATTTCCTCGATCAGGAAGACATCGGTGACCGCCTGCGGATCATGTGCGGTGACCGAGGCCGTCATCTTGATCACCGCAGATTGCAGGGTTGCGACATCGGCAATGTCGAGCGCCACCGCGCCGGCCTCGGACTTGTGGGCAAGGCGCGGGCCGATCATCTTGAGAGCCAAGGGAAAGCGCAGGCCGGTCGTATCTGCTTCCAGCTCCGCCGAACGCGTCACGCGCGCTTTCGGGACGGGCAGTCCGTGGTCAAGAAGCAGGGCCTTGCTTTCGGCCTCGGTCAGACCGCGAAGCACCGCTTGCGGCGGTGGCATCTGCAAGTGCTCGGGCATCGCAGTGGCAAGTGCACGCTGCCGTTGCCCCCACCAGGTTGCGTTCCTTATGGCACCCAGACCCTCGGCAATACCCAGAAGTGGCGCCGCCCCCTGCGTGATCAGCCAATCGCGGGTGCCTGCATCCATGTTTTCATGCAGGGTGGCCAGGACCGCTGCCGGCAGACCACGCGCCCTTGCGGCGGCAATGAAGGCACACGCATCGGCGCGGTAAAAGCCCAGGCTTTCGTCCAGACCCGGCGCCGGATAGTCTTGCACCAGAACTGCCGCCGCCGCGGCGGTCTGGTCCATGGCTTCGGCAAAGACCGGGCCGGTTCGTGCCGGGTCTCCCCAGATCGGGGTGGTGTAATCCAACGGGTTGGAAACCGTCGCGATCGGTGGCAGCAGGGCCGCAAGCTTTGCATGGGTCGATGGTGGGACGGGCGGGAACGCCAGCCCGATCTTTTCGGCCCGGTCGGCCAGCATGGTTGCGCCCCCGCCCGAGCAGGTGAAGCCTGCAACCCGATTGGCCTTGGGCACCCCGGCCAGCACAAGGAACTTCAGCGTCTCGATCAGATCGGGTGGCGTCTCGACCCGGATGACGCCGCAGCGCGCAAAAAGCGCGTCGTAAAGCGCATCCGAGCCGGAAAGCGAGCCGGTGTGGCTGATCGTCAAAGCCGCACCAATGCTGGAAGAGCCGGTTTTCAGCGCCACCACCGGGATGCCCTTTGCCAGGGCGCGCAAGGCGGTATCATGAAACCGCGCCACACTGCGAAGGCCTTCGATATGCAGCCCGATTGCGCGCACGTCCGGCTCGTCGATCAGAAAGTCGAGAAAATCCTCAAGGCTGAGCGCCGCCTGATTGCCGCAGGAAATCATATGGGTCAGGGGCAAGCCACGTTGCGTCATCAGGATGTCGGACGACAGCATCCCCGATTGCGTCACGATCGCCGCCCCGTAACCCTGCGGACAGCCGCCGCCATGTGCAAAGGGCCAAAGGGCCGTGCACGAACGGAAGTTGATCGCGCCATAGCAATTCGGGCCGATAAGCGCCATGTCGCCAGCGGCCGCGACCAGGGCTGCCTCCATCGCCGCCCCGTCGCCGCCCGCCTCACGAAACCCTGCCGTATAACAGACGATCCCGCCCGCGCCGCGCGCGGCCAGAGTTCGAGTGACCTCGATGGCGGCGACTGCCGGGACGGCCAGAAACACCGCGTCCGGCGCTTCGGGCAGATCGCCAATACTGGCAAAGCAGGCATGGCCTCGCATCTCGGCCCGCAAGGGGTTCACGGGCCAGATCGCGCCTTTGAAGCCGCGCCGCTCTGCCTCGCCAATCGCGGTCAGACAATCCCGCCCGCCCACAAAGGCAATGTGGCGGGGCGACAAGAGGCGCTGAAGATTGTCACGCTGGGCTGGGGTCATGCGCCAAGCGGCCTGAGGATCGCGCGGCTGATGATGTGACGCTGGATTTCCGAGGTGCCGTCCCAGATGCGCTCCAACCGCGCCTCGCGCCACAGGCGCTGAACTGGCATTTCCTCGACCAACCCCATGCCACCAAAAATCTGGACGCAGTCGTCCGCGGCGCGGTTCACCATTTCGGAGCAATAGAGTTTCACCATCGACACATCCGCATCGGTCAATATCCCCGCCTCGGCGCGTTCCACCGCGTCGGCCACCAGCAAATCGCCTGCACGCAGCCCCAGCGCCATGTCGGCCAGTTTGAATCCGGTGCCCTGAAACTGCCCGATGGGCTGGCCAAATTGCTTGCGGTTGGCCGCCCAGTCGCTGGCCATTTCCAGAATACGCTCGGCCTTGCCGCAGCACGAGGTGCCAACCCAGACCCGCCCCATGGTCAGCCATTGACCGGCGAGGTCAAAGCCTTTGCCCTCTTCGCCCAGGACTTGCCCGGGCCCAAGGCGCACATCCGAAAAGAAGAGCTGCCACGTCTTGTAGCCGCGATAGCTGACCGATTTGTTCCCTTCGCGGATGTCAAAGCCGGGGGTGCCGACATCGACAAGAAAGGCGGTCACGCGCTTTCGCGGCCCGCGTTTCGTCTCGTCAAACCCGGTTGCGGCAAAGACGATCGCAAAGTCGGGCATGCAGGGGCCCGAGATGAAATGCTTGGACCCGTTCAGGATCCAATCCGCCCCGTCGCGCCGGGCGTTCGATTTCATCCCCATCGCGTCCGACCCGGCATCGGGTTCGGTCAGGGCAAAAAGCTCGCGCTTTTCGCCAGTGATGCAGGGGGCAAGATAAGTCGCGCGCTGATCGCCCTCGCAGGCCAGCAGAAGCTCGGTTGGCCGGGCAACCCAGGAATGCAGCGCGTGGCTGGTCTTGCCGTATTCGCGCTCGACAAGGCTGAGGGCTTTCAAGGGCAACCCGCCCCCGCCCACAGATTCCGGCTGGTTGGCGGCGAAAAGACCCAGGACTTTGGACTTCTTCTCGATCTCGCGGCCCAGTTCCTCGGGGACGAAGCCTTGGCGGTCCACAAGGTCCTCATGCGGCTGCATTTCATCCTTAACAAAGCCGCGGACGGTCTCCAGTACCATGCGGGTTTCAGCGTCGAGGTTGTGGTGATTGGTCATGTCGGGCTCGGTTTGTCATGGCGGGCGCGCCGCTGGGCGATGCCCCAGATCAGGAAGGCAGCGAAGGTGACCCCCAGAAGGATCACCGCGGCGGCGGCAACGGCCGGGTCGGTGTTCTCGCGGATGCCGTTCCACATGCGGCGCGGCAGGGTGTAGACGGTGAATTTCGACAGGAACAGCGTGACGACGATTTCATCCCACGAGGCGATGAAGGCGAAAACCGCGCCCGAGATCACGCCGGGTTTGATGGACGGGATGATCACACGCCACAAGGTCTGCGCCGACGTGGCCCCCAGATTGCGCGAGGCCTGCTCCAGCCGCCGGTCAAAACCGGCGAGCGATGCCGAGACCGTAATCAGCACCAAAGGGGCGGCCAGCACGGCATGGGCGAGGATCAGGCCGGCATAGCTGTCGATCAGCCCCAAGGGCACGTAGAGCCGGTAGAAGGCCATGGCGGCGATGATTGGCGGGATGACCAGCGGCAACAGCAGGATGCCGCGCACCACTTCGCCCCAGCGCGAGGCCAGCCGCCAGAGGCCAACGGCGGCGAGGGTGCCGATGAGGGTAGCGAGGGCCGCCGAGGTGACGCCGATGAAGGTGCTCTGGAAGAAGGAGGAAATCCAGTCGGGCGAGGTGAAGACCTCTCGGTAGTACTGCAGCGACACCCCGTCCCAAGGCAGCGACAGATAGTTCTGCGAGGTGAAAGAGACCGGGATGGCCACCAGTGCCGGGGCCACCAGAAAGACCAGAAGGCACCAGGCGATGATGCGGTTCAGACGTGCGATGGATGTGGCGTTGGGGGTCATGCGCGCCCCCCGCCCAAAGCCTCGGACAGTTTCATTAAGCGCGACAGCACGTAAAGCAGGCCCAGCACCGATCCCAGCATCAGGATCGCCAGCATCGCCGCTGTGCCCCATCTTAGGGTTATCAGGATCTGCACCGAGATGTACTCGGCGATCATCAGCACCTTGCCGCCGCCCATGATGGCGGGCGTGACGTAGAATCCCAGGGACAGGATGAAAACCAGAAGCGAGCCTGCGATGATGCCGGGCTTGGTCAAGGGCAGATAGACCCGCCAAAACGTCTGCGCGGGGCTGGCACCCAGATTGCGTGAGGCTTGCAGGACGCGGCCGTCAATCCCCTGCATAGCCGCCAGAATCGGCAGCACGGCATAGGGGATCATGTAATGGACCATGCCGATCAGCACGCCCAGCTCGTTGCGGACAAAGGGGATAGGCTGGGTGATGACGCCCAACTCGATCAGCCCGTTGTTCAAGAGCCCGTTGCGGCCCAGAAGCATCATCCAGGAAAAGGTGCGGACAAGGACGGAAATCCAGAAGGAAATCAGGATGAACAGCATCATCCTCTGCCGCGTGGTTTCCGCTGCATTCGCCATGGCATAGGCAATGGAATAGCCCAGAACGACCGAAAGGACCGTAGTGACGAGGCAGATGCGCAGCGTCGTCCAGATCAGTTTGCGCAAACTGTCCTTCTCGATCAGGGCGGCGTAATTCGCCAGGCCCGGTTCGGGATCGGTGAAGCTGAGCCAGAAGATATTGGCCAAAGGCCCGGCAAACATGACCGCAACCAGCGCCAGAAGGGGCGCCACCAGAAACCAGCCGGGATTGAGGCGTGCGGTGCGGGTCATGGGATGTTCAGCCATTGGGAAAGTGCCTGCGGCGACGGAGAGCGCCGCCGCAGGGATGAAACGACCTAGCTGATCGCCTCGAGGAAGGCGTTCACAGCAGCATCGGTGTTCTGGCCCCACCAGGTCGGGTCGTTCAGCGCGATGACCGCCATGTTCGCCTCGGAGGTGATGGCGTAGGGCGCATCTTCGGCCGAGATCTTGGCGATGGCTTCGGCATTGGTCGGCGTCATGCCAAGGCAGGAGAAGAGGCCAAGCTGCGCATCGACCGACTGCGACACGGCAATGAACTTCATCGCCGCCTCGCGCCCGCCGGGGTTGCCCTTGGGCACGATATAGGCACCCGGCATGGCGATGGCGCCGTTCATCACCATCTTGTAGCGGCCGTTGGTTTCCTTCTCGATGTTGCGGCCACGGTTCTGCCAGACCATGCCCATCGACACCTCACCATTGACGATCATGTCATGCGCTTCAGACCCTGAACCCCAGTAGATTGTGCTGTCCTTGATCGCCTTCACCTTGGCCAGCGCCCGGTCAAGGTCGATTGGATAAAGCGCATCTTTGGCCACGCCGTCGGCCATCAAGGCTGCCTCAAGCGAGCCATTGGCCCATTTGTAGAGCGACCGCTGGCCGGGGAACTTGGCGGTATCGAAGAAATCGGCCCAGCTCGCGGGCGGGGCGTCTTTGTAGGCCTCGGTGTCATACATGAAGGCATAGCCGTAAAGGATGATCGAGACACCGTGGTCCAGCGCGTAGCCGGGCAAGGTTTTATCTTTTGAGACGACCGCATAGTCGATTGGCTCCAGATGGCCCGTCGCCCCCAGCGCCACGGCGTCGAAAAGATCGGCGTCGCATACGTCAGCGGTGACATTGCCGCTGTCGACCATCTCCTTGATCTTGCCCTGCAAGGGGCCAGAGGTGTCAAACTTCAGCGGGATGCCGGTTTCGGCTGTGAAGGGCATGCCAATGGCCGAGCCGTGACATTCCTCGGACTGGCCGCCCCAGTTCCACATCACGATCTCGCCCGCGGCGGCTTCGGCCTTGCCGGCAAGGACCGAAGGCAGGGCAACGCCCGCCATCCCGCACAGGGCAAGGAAAGAACGCCGGTCCAGCCGACCGGCGCGGAAGGCATGGGCGGCCTCGGTGACCGTCTCACGCATGAACTGCTTGTCTTGCATTGGTCTTCCTCCGTGTTGAGGGAGTCGCCTCCCGTTTTCCATGAGGCAGGTTCGGCCCGCCTTCGTGATCTCAAGCTTCCAGCGGCACCGCCGCTTCGTCTTTCCAGTCCAGCCCGACCTGAGTGCCATCGGGCAAAGCCGCCCCACCGCGCCAGGCATCGACATCCACCTCCAGAAGGCCATGCTCGGCCGTCTCGATCTGGTATTTCAGCAAGGGCCCGAAATAGCTAAGCGACTGCACCCGGCCCTGAACCCGCCCCGCACCTTTGGCCAGAAGGTCGATACGTTCCGGGCGGACAGACCACATTCGCCCGTCCCGGCGCAGGAAATTGCTTTTGCCAAGGAAGGAGGCGGCAAATTCGGTCTTGGGCTGGGTGTATAGCTCCTCTGGCGTGCCGACCTGCTCGATGCGTCCAGATCGCATGATAACCACGCGGTCCGACATCGACAGCGCCTCATCCTGATCGTGGGTGACGTAAATGAAGGTCGTGCCGACGCGGCGATGCAGGTCTTTCAGCTGCGCCTGAACCTCGATCCGCAGCTTGCGGTCCAAGGCACCCAACGGTTCGTCTAGAAGAAGTACCGGCGGCGAAAAGGCCAAGGCCCGCGCCAGCGCCACGCGCTGCTGCTGGCCACCCGAAAGCTCGGAGGGCAGGCGGTTTTCCAACCCCTGCAACTGCACAAGGTCCAGCATCTCGGCCACCTTGGCCGCGATTTCGGGCTTGGGGCGGCCCCGGACCGAAAGGGCGTAGCCGATGTTGTCGGCCGCCGTCATATGGGGAAACAGCGCATAGCCCTGAAACACCATGCCGAAATTGCGCTTTTCCGCCGGGGTGGTGGTGATCGATGTGCCATCGAGCAGAATGTCGCCTGATGTCGCCTCCTGAAACCCCGCGATCATCATCAAAAGCGTGGTCTTGCCGGAACCTGACGGGCCGAGCAGCGTCAGAAACTCGCCACGCCGGATCTCAAGGTCGATGCCGCTTACGGCTTCAAACGCTCCATAGCGCTTGACCAAGCGGCTCAGTGTCAGCCCGCCAGAGGTTGGCCCTGCAGCCATCAGGCGCCGGCCCCCCGCAATTTCAGCTTGCTGCGGGCCTGTTGCGGCGTCAGCACCTTGGCACCCATGCTTTCGATGATGGTCCGTGCCCGTTCGACAAGTTGCGCATTGGTCGCCAGAACACCGCGATCAAGGAACAGGTTATCCTCCAGCCCCACCCGCACATTGCCACCCAAGGCAACGGCGGCGGCGGCCATCGGCATCTGCATCCGGCTGATGCCGAAACTGGCCCAACTGGCATCCGGCGGCAGTTGCGCCTTCATCGCGGCCATGATCTCGACCGACTGGTCAGCCCCCCACGGGATGCCCAGACAGAGCTGGAACATCGGCGGATCGGCCAGAAGCCCCTCCGCATACATCGCCTTGGCAAAGCGGATGTGGCCCAGTTCAAAGACCTCCAGCTCGGGCTTGACGCCCCATTCCTTGGTCAGGGCCGCCATGCGCCGCAGGATCGGCGGGGTCGAGATGTAGATCGTATCGTCATTGCCGAAATTCAGCGTCCCGCAATCCAGCGAGCAAATCTCGGGCAGGCAATCCTTGATATGGGCGAGGCGTTCGTCCGGGCCGATCATGTCGGTGCCGGGGCCGGGCATCGCCCAGTTGTCCTTGGCAGGCGTCCAGTCGCCACCCATGCCGGCCGTCAGGTTGATGACCACATCAACACCCGACTGGCGCACGCGGTCCACCGTTTCACGAAACAGGGCCGGATCGCGCGATCCCTTGCCGGTCTTGGGGTCGCGGACATGCAGATGCACCGCTGAGGCCCCCGCCTTTGCCGCCTCGATGGCCGAGTTGGCAATCTCTTCCGGGGTCACCGGAACGTGGCAGCTTTTGCCTACCGTATCGCCCGCGCCCGTCACGGCACAGGTCAGAACAACCTCGAAATTCATGGTCTCCCCCTGCGGTCATGCGACCTTGTTTTCCATTATCTTGATCCTGCAATTCGTCTTTCCTGCCAGTAATTCGACTGATATCGTCCCCGCATGTCGAAAAATCGCACCAGTTCGGATCTGCCCGCAGACTTGCCTGCGCCGCGCCCGGCCGTCCATGGTGCGGCACCCGCGCGGATGTCTTTCCTCATCGTGCCGCGCTTCAACATGACCACGCTCATCACCCTGATCGAGCCGTTGAGGATCGCCAACTACCTTGCGCCTGCGCCGCTTTATTCGTGGGAAATCCTGTCGATGGAGGGGCCGGAAGTTACCGCCTCGAACGGGTTGTCCATCGCTGCGGGGCCGATTGTCGAACGCAACCGGCGCGGTGAGACGATCTTCGTTCTGGCCAGTTGGGGGGCCGAACATTATGCCAACCGCGAGCTTTTCTCCTGGATCCGGAGGCAAGCCCGCGACGGGGCGCGGATCTGCTCGGTTGAGCTTGGCTGCTATCTGGTGGCCAAGGCCGGGCTTCTGGCGGGGCGTCGGGTGGCAACCCACTGGTCCTGGGCGCCGGGCTTTCAGGAGCAGTTTCCCGACATCCGCATTGTCGAGCATCTCTTCACGCTGGACGATCCGGTCCTGACCTGCGCGGGCGGGGTGGCAGGGGTTGACCTGATGCTGCGCCTGATCGGCGATGCCCATGGCGAGGGGATGGCGGGCGAGGTGGCGGATCAGATGCTGCACCACCCGATCCGCCCCGGTACCGCCCCGCAGCGCCGCACGCTGGGGCAAGGGATGGAGCAATTGGCCCCGGTGGTGCGCCAAGCCATCGCGCTGATCGAGCGCAACATCTCCGAACCACTGACCGTGCCGGAGATCGCCGCCGCGCTCGGGGCCTCGCAGCGCCAGCTGGAGCGGAAATTCAACCGCAGTGTCGGCTGTACCGTGGTGCAGTTCGGCACGCTGGTGCGGCTGCAGCACGCCCGGGTCCTCTTGATCTCGACCAGCCTTTCGGTGCGTGATATTGCCACGGCGGCGGGCTTCAACACCCTGTCACATTTCGCCTATGCCTTCCGCAAATGCTTTGGCCGCAGGCCGTCGAACTACCGTCAGGCTTGGCCCAAGGAAGACAGCACGCCGTCATGGCCCGGCACTTTGGCGGCCTTCCTTGACACCTTGCAGCAGCAACGAAAGAAGCCGAAAGCCTGATCAGACCGCCCGCGCCTCGCGGATCGCCTTCAGCACCGCCACGATCTCGCGGTCGCGGGTGGCGGCCATTTCGGTGAAATGGCGATCCCCGGCGATGGCGTTGCAACCATCCACCATGCGGTCGCGCAGCTCCTGCGTCAGTTCCGGGGCTTCAAGCCGGGTCCAGGGCCATTTCAGCGCAGGGCCAAATTGATCAAGGTTGGTGGCCATGCCGCCCTCGCCACAAGCCACATGGAACGCCATGCACTGCCCCTGGACCGCCATTCGCGGCGCGGGGCCGTTCATCAGGGCCACATCAATGTCTTCGGGCGTCGCCTCGCCATTGGCGACCATGTGCAGAGCCTCGCGCCACAGGGCCTCTTGCAGGCGGGTGGCGACGAAGCCGGGGATTTCCTTTTTCATGATGAGCGGCGCTTTTCCCGCCACCTTGTAGAATTCCGCAGCCCATTCCACCGCCGCGCGCGCGGTCTGTCTGCCTCCGACAATCTCGACCAGCGGCAGAAGATAGGGCGGGTTGAACGGATGGGCGATCACGGTGCGTTCGGGTGTCGGGCATTTGGCCTGAATGTCGCTCATCATCAGACCCGAGGTCGAAGATCCGATGACGCAATCCCTTGGGGCGAGCCGCCCCAGCGCCTCATAAAGCGCCTGCTTGATCTCCAGCCGTTCCGGGGCGCTTTCCTGAATGAATTGGGCATCCTTGACGGCATCTGCCAGGTTGTCCGTGATCCGCAGCCGGTCCCGCGACGCGCCGGGGGCAAGGCCAAGGGCGGTCAGGCTGATCCAGGCGGTGTCGATCACCGCCATCAGCGCGTCCTTCTCGGACATCAAATGGATATAGGCCGTCACATCATAGCCGCGCGCCAGGAAATGCGCCGTCCAGCCGCCGCCGATGGGGCCTGCGCCAAGGCTGGTCACGCGGGTCACAGACTTTGGATCAGGATACATCTCAGCGCCCCTTGAACTTCGGTTCACGTTTTTCGACAAAGGCCGCCACACCTTCCTTGGCGTCCTCGGACACCATCATCGCGCGGTAGGTCGGCAAATCGCCTTCCCGCATCGCCTTGAAGGCTTTTTCCAATGGCAAGCACTGAATTGCACGCTCTACTTCCTTGACGGTCTGCATCGCCAAGGGGGCGGAACCCGCAATCTGATCCGCCCATTCCCGCGCCGCTGCCATTTCCTGACCCTTGGGGACGACCTTGTTCACCAGCCCATAATGCGCGGCCTCTCGCGCGGTCATCCGACGGCCCAGAAGGAACATCTCGGTCGCAATGTTGCGCGGGATCAGACGGGGCAGGCGTTGCAGGGCACCGGCATCCGGCACGATGCCAAGCGGCATTTCGGGCAGGCCGAAGGTCACATGGTCGCCCGCGATGATGAGGTCACAAGACATGGCAATCTCGAATCCGCCGCCGATTGCCATTCCGTTCAGCGCACAGATCACCGGCTTGTTCAGGTTCCAGTTCTCGGTCAATCCGGCAAAGCCGCCGTCGCCGTAATCCTCCTCCCACCAGTTGTTCAGCGCCATCTCGCCCTGATTGAGCGCCTTGAGATCCCAGCCTGCCGAAAAGATCTTCTCGCCCGAACCGGTCAGAATCGCGCACCACAGGTCCGGGTCGTCGCGCAAAAGCGCGAATGCCGCCCCCATGTCCTGGCTCATCGCCCGGTCGATGGCGTTGACCTTTGGCTTGTTCAGCGTGACTTCCAGAACCCGACCGCGTCGGACGACTTCGACATGTGACATTTGAACCTCAGGCAAAAGCGGGGATGACTTCGCGACAGAACAGCTCCATCGAGCGTTTCTGTTCGGCATGGCCAAGGCCGAGGCTGGCGTAATAGATGAACTCGTCGACGCCCAGCGCCTCGTAGAGTTTCAGCTTTGCGATCACCTCGTCCGGCGTGCCGAACATCAGGTTGCGCGACAGCATTTCGGGGTCATACTCGGCGCGGTTGCCAAGCTGGTCCAGCGGGATCGACTTGGGAAAGCCGTTCTCGACATCGCCCATGTTCTTGAAAAGGTTCTCGAACTGCGACAGCACGCGCTGCGCGGCGCGCACCGGCACCATCCAGTCTTCCTTGCGGTCATAAAGGGCGGTCTGGCGCATCATCGCCATGGTCGGGCGCCGTTTGCCCGGGTTAGCCGCCACCGCCTCGTTCAGGCGCGACATGTAAAGTTCGGCCTCGGACATCTCGCGCGTCAGCGGCCAGGACATGATGTTGCAGCCATGCTTGACCGCGTAATCATAGGTGATCGGCGCGCGGGCGGCGACCCAGACCGGAACCTCGGCCTGCAGGGGTTTGGGGCATGAGGTTGCGGTCGGGAAAGACCAGAACTCGCCCTTGTGTTCATAGTCCCCGGCCCAAAGCGCGCGCACCGCAGGCAACATTTCCTGCATGTAGCGCCAGGCGTCCGACTGTTTCAGGCCCGGATGCATCCGGTCGAACTCGCGCTGATAGGCGCCCGAGCCGATGCCGAACTCCAGCCTTCCGCCCGAGATGAGGTCGATGAACGCGGCCTCGCCCGCCACCTTGATCGGGTGCCAGTAGGCCGCCGCCACGCAGGCTGTGCCCAGCCGGATGCGGTCGGTATGGTGGGCCCACCAGGCCAGGATCGAGAAGGGATTGGGCGCGATGGTCATTTCCAGCGCGTGATGCTCGGCCGCCCAGGCAATGCTGAACCCGCCCCGATCGGCCATCTGCACCATCTCCAGCGTGTGGCGCGCGACGTCCTTCATGTC
>Ga0247836_1005352_pt1 | contig 15102 bp, 9 predicted proteins | sample LaCruzMarch2015__4_FD_187116 | JGI IMG/M metagenome (GOLD analysis project Ga0247836, IMG submission 187116) | Freshwater microbial communities from meromictic Lake La Cruz, Castile-La Mancha, Spain - LaCruzMarch2015_14m | ecosystem: Environmental > Aquatic > Freshwater > Lake | place: Spain...
ATGTCTGCCTTTCGGGTGCCGCAATACCATCCGGAATTTCGGGTGCGTTACCAAGAAAAGATCTTTCCGCATTTAGTGAAGAAAGGAAATCTCTTTATTACCGATTCTGAATTTTCCAAACGCGAATTACTCGATTTTTTCCCAGCCTGTGAAAACCGGGTGGTGAGTGTTGCCTTGGGCGCCGACCCGGTTTTTCAAACGCGAGATAAAGAAGCGCTGGCATCCGTTCTTGCCGCCTATGGTTTGCAGGCAGGCGCCTACACTTTATCGGTCGGAACAATTGAGCCACGCAAAAACGTGGAGCGCCTGATCGATGCTTACGCGAGTTTGCCTATTGAGCTGCGCCTGCGTTGCCCGCTTGTTTTAGTGGGCGGTCAAGGCTGGAACAGTGCCAACATCCACCACAAGATTGGGCACTACAGCGCGCAGGGCTGGCTTAAATACTTACACTTTGTGCCGGACTCGGATTTGCCCCTGATTTATTCCGGCGCCAAAGTCTTTGCGTGCATCTCCCATTACGAGGGCTTTGGTTTGCCGGTGCTGGAAGCGATGGCCTCCGGCGTACCCGTCATTTGTTCCAATGCCGCTTCCTTGCCGGAAGTCGGGGGCGAGGCCGTGCTCTATGTTGATCCTGAGCAGACAGAAGGCGTGCGTGAAGCCTTGGCCCAGCTGATTGTGGATGATGTTAAGTGCGCCCACCTGGCAACGCTGGGACTGGCGCGAGCGCAGCTATTTAGCTGGGAGCGCGCAGCAGAGCAGACCATTGAGGCCTATAAGCAAATTGCAGGCCGATGAGCCTATTGCGCGCGCATCCTGATCGGCAGCACCTTAGCTAGCTTTAGGATCGTATTTTTTAAGAGCAAGGCCAATGGGATATATTGAGGCTTGCAACATAAAGGCAGTAGGCGCATTGCCCAATACTAAATACCCAATCCCCAATCTTCAACCCCCAATACCAACCGCAACCATACGATGTAATGACACCAGCACTATGAGCGCTTCAATATTGCCCCAGCCCCTGCGCGTTGCCATCGTTCACGATTGGTTAACGGTGTATGCCGGCGCCGAGCGTGTGCTCGAGCAAATGCTGCTGTGCTACCCCCAGGCGGATATATACAGTACGGTGGATTTTCTGCCCCCAAAAGAGCGGGCGTTTTTGGGCGGCAAACCCGTTCACACCTCCTTTATTCAAAATTGGCCATGGGCAAAAACCAAGTACCGCGCCTACTTGCCCTTCATGCCCTTGGCAGTCGAGCAGTTTGATTTGTCGTCCTACGATCTAGTAATTTCCAGCAGCCACGCAGTTGCCAAAGGGGTGATTACTGGCCCGGATCAGTGCCACGTGTGCATGTGTTACTCGCCGATGCGCTATGCCTGGGACTTGCAACACCAATACTTGCAAGAGTCTGGCTTAACGCGCGGACCCAAAGCATGGCTGGCCAAATACCTGCTGCACAAAATGCGCATCTGGGATTTGCGCACGGCAAACGGTGTTGATCACTTTATTGCGATCTCCCAATTTATTGCCAAACGAATCCACAAAGTGTATCGCCGCAATTCGGTGGTGATTTACCCGCCGGTTGACCTGGACGCCTTTACGATCGGCGAAGAAAAGGGCGATTTTTATTTAACCGCTTCTCGCCTTGTGCCCTACAAAAAAGTGGATTTGATTGTGAAGTCCTTTGCCCAGATGCCGGGTAAACGCTTGATTGTGATTGGGGGTGGCCCTGATTTTGACAAAATCAAACAGATCGCTACGCCGAATGTGACTTTATTGGGGCATCAACCCTTTGAGGTTTTACTCTCGCATTTGCGAAAGGCCAAAGCCTTTATTTTTGCCGCCGAAGAGGATTTTGGCATTGCCCCACTGGAAGCGCAGGCCTGCGGGACCCCCGTGATTGCCTTTGCTAAAGGGGGCGCTCTGGAGACCATTCGCGGCAAAGAGGACGATGCAGCCCGCACCGGCCTTTTTTTCCCGGAGCAAACGGCCGAGGCGATTGTGCAGGCACTAGGGCGCTTTGAGTCTTTGGGCGCGCCAATTGTGCCTGCGAACTGCCGGGAAAATGCCCTGCGCTTTTCAAAAGCGCGCTTTAGAGCCGAATTAACCGAGTTCATTGATGCTGCGCTGGCAGGGCATCGTAAGCTCCAAGGTTAGGATAGCGCCGTATTTTTCGTGATGCCCTGCGTAAAATAAGGGCAATTTGTGCTGAAAATGGGCTTTAAACCATGAATTAGCATATTTTTGTGACTTGCATCACAAAAATATGCTATATTCCTTCCCTAAATTCAACTAACTTTTAAGTGGCTTGGGAGTACGACTTTGCGCAACCGAATTCGGCAGTTAATGCCAACAAATGAAATTACTGAGGCATTACTCAAGTTCAAGCAGGTTTTTTACACCATTGCCATTTTTACCGCTTGCATCAATATTCTGATGTTGGTGCCTTCCATCTACATGTTGGAAGTCTATGACCGAGTTTTAGTCAGTCGCAATGAAACCACCCTGCATGTTTTAAGTTTTATGACCGTGGGCCTCTTTGCCCTGATGGCCGTATTGGAGTACATCCGCAGCATGGTGGTGATTCGGATTGGTGCCAAGATGGACACCTTTTTAAATAACCGGGTCTACACTGCCGCCTTTGAGCAAAACTTAAGCGGCTCGGGCGTCAATGCGGGCCAAGCCTTAAACGACCTGACGACCATTCGCCAATTTGTCACGGGCAATGGCATGTTCGCCTTTTTTGATGCCCCTTGGTTTCCAATCTACTTAATTGTCATTTTTGTCTTTAATTTTTGGATGGGTTTATTCGCGTTTGTTAGCGTGGCCATCTTAGTGGCTTTGGCTTGGTTGAACGAAGTGGTTTCGCGCAAACCCTTGGCTGAGGCCAATGGCGTCGCAATCCGTTCTAGCAATATGGCTACCAATAATTTGCGCAATGCCGAAGTGATTGAGGCGATGGGCATGCTACCCAATATGCGCGCACGCTGGTATGACGAGCATGTCAAGTTTTTAAAGCTGCAAGCCGAGGCCAGTCAAAAGGCGTCCCGGGTAGGTTCCATCACCAAATTTGTTCAAATTGCGGTGCAATCCCTGATTTTAGGTTTGGGCGCACTACTTGTGATTATGGGTCAGGTCACCGCCGGTATGATGATTGCCGGCTCGATCTTATTGGGCCGCGCCTTAGCCCCGGTTCAGCAAGTGATTGGCGTGTGGCGCCAGTGGAACAGTGTACTCAGCGCGTATCAGCGCTTACAAAAACTATTGGCAGACAATCCCCCACGCGAAGCCGGCATGGAGTTGCCACCACCAGCTGGCAATCTCTCGGTCGAGCAAGTCACCGCAGCGCCGCCCCATGCGCCGGTCGCTGTTCTTAAAAGCGTGAGTTTTCAAATTCAAGCGGGCGACTGCTTAGGAATCATCGGGCCAAGCGGCTCGGGTAAATCCACGCTTGCAAGACTCTTAGTGGGTGTCTGGCGCGCCGCCGTCGGTAAAGTGCGCCTCGATGGCGCCGATGTCTATCTATGGAATAAAGATGAGCTTGGCCCACACATGGGCTATCTGCCCCAAGACATTGAGCTTTTTGCAGGAACAATCAGTGAAAACATTGCCCGCTTTGGCAAGGTCGATGCCGAAAAAGTAGTAGCGGCTTCTAAATTAGCCGGCGTGCACGATTTGATTTTGCGCTTGCCAGAAGGCTATGACTCGATGATTGGCGATGGCGGCCTTGGCTTATCGGGTGGCGAAAAGCAGCGCTTGGGTTTAGCGCGCGCTTTATACGATGAGCCTGCGTTGATCGTATTGGACGAACCCAATTCTAACTTGGATGACATTGGGGAAATAGCGCTGACTCAAGCAATCATTCGCTTGCGTCAGATGCGTAAAACCGTGGTCTTAATCAGTCATCGCCCTAGTATTATTCGCGAGACCAATAAGTTGCTGGTGCTGCGCGAAGGCATGGTGTCCGCGTTTGGCCCAACCGACCAGGTTCTCAAAGACTTGGCGCAATTTAAAGCCCAGCAAGAGTCTCAGGCAGCCGCAAGGGCTAAGGCAGAAGCCGATGCTAGAGCGCAAGCATCCTCTAGTGTGGCGTCGGTAACCGATGCGCGCGATGTAGATGCCGGCAGCGACAAGAATGCATGAAGCCAGTAGAAGCCACCGTTAATTAAGAGAATACGATGTTAAAACTTCCTTACGAAAATTCGAAATCTTGGCTTACCAAGCGCATGGCTGCTTTGCAAGAAGCTAGGGCCAATGACGAGGGCTATGTAGAGCACGATGAGATCCACTATTCCCGTCTGGGCTGGATCATACTGATTGTTGGATTTGGCGGCTTTATGCTATGGGCAATGTTTGCCCCATTGGATAAGGGCGTACCAGCAACCGGCACGGTGATTGCCGATGGCCAGCGCAAAACAATTCAAGCGCCGTTTAATGGTGTGGTTGAGCAAATTTTTGTGAAGGATGGCGAGCAAGTCAAGGCCGGCCAGGTCCTACTTAAATACAATAATTTAAGTGCAATTGCTCAGGCCAATGGCGCGCGCCAAGCGGTGATGGGGCTGAAAGCCCAAGTGAAGGGCATCGAAGATTCGATCCAAAATAAACAGCAGCAATTGCTCGCCATGAAAGAGCAGTTAGCCAATGTCGAGCTGCTTGCAAAAGAAGGGTATGTTGCGCGCAACCGGGTGCTGGAAGTGCAGCGCACCTATTTTCAGTTAAACGGTTCTTTAGCGGAAGATCAAGGTAACTTGGTGCGTTACCGTTCGCAATTGGCCGAGCAAGAATCCCGGCTAGCGGCATATGACTTTGATTTAGCCAATACCGAAGTCAAATCCCCTGTCGATGGCTCGATATTTAACCAAGAGGTCTTCACCAAAGGCGCGGTAACCCAGATGGGCTCACGGCTCTTTGAGATTGAGCCAACCAATGCCGCTTTAATTGTCGAAGCCCAGGTACCCGTGCATTTAATCGATAAGGTCTATGTCAATTTACCGGTCGAATTATTGTTTTCCGCTTTTAATCAGCGCAGTACGCCAAACATTCCAGGCAAAGTCATAGTCGTGCCCAATAACCGATCGCAAGATCCGCGCACGGGCGAGCCCTATTACAAAATTCAAGTGGCAGTAACGGAAGAGGGCAAGACCAAGTTGCGTGACAATAAAGTGCGCCCGGGTATGCCGGCAGAGGTATTTATTGTAACGGGCGAGCGCACCATGATGTCCTACTTGCTCAAGCCGATTACTGATCGCCTGCGCACCGCGCTGCATGAGGAGTAGCAGTGAAAAAAAAGATTATTGCCAGCGCGCTCACTCTTTCACTCTTAGCCCCAAATGCCCATGCGCTCGATTTAATGGGCGCCTATGAGGGAGCTTTAGCGAGCGATCCGACCTTTCGTGCGGCGGTGATGGAAGCCGAAGCGGGGCGCGCCAATATTGAAATCGGCCGCTCGGGCCTTTTGCCGCAATTAAATGCGACCTACTACACGGCGATCAATCAAAGCAAGATCGCCGCTCCGCAATTTGGTAGCGCGGGCGGTCCAACGGTGATTACCAATCAATCCTATCCGAGTAACAATTCCTACTTTCAGGTAACGCAAGCCCTCTTTAATATGCAGGCGGTAGCGCAGTTTCGCCAAGGCACTGCCCAAGCGAATTTGGCACAAGCCCGTTTGGCCTACAACACGCAAGACCTGCTCATTCGGGTATTACAGGCCTATACTGATTTATTGTTTGGGCGCGATCAGTACGATTTTTATCTAGCGCAGCGCGACGCCTTTAAAGAGCAGATGCAAGTCAATATCCGCCGACTAGAAAAGGGCGAAGGTACTAAAACCGATGTACTGGAAACGCGGGCGTCCTACGAGATGGCGGAAGCGCAAGTGATTGAGGCCACTAGTGTGATTGAAAATAACAAGCGCAAGTTAGAGGCGATTGTTGGCGAGCCCCTCACATCCGCTAAAGATGTGCGCCCCTTATTGAAGCGTTTTCAAGTCAAGCCCTTAAACCCGATGGCCTTTGAATTGTGGCGTGAAACGGCCTTAGCAAGTAACCCTGAAATTTTAGCCTCGCAGCACAATGAAGAAGTAGCGCGCCAAGATATGCAAAAAAATGTGGCTGCTAATTTCCCGGTAGTCAATGCGGTCGGAACCTGGGGTCAGCAAAATTCGTATTACATTTCTACTATTAATCAAAACGCCGTGACATCGACTGCTGGTATTCAGGCGACCTGGCCCATTTTTAATGGCGGACAAACCACGGGATTGATTTCGCAATCGCGCGCTAATTTTGAAAAGGCGCAGGCACAAAGCGCTGAAGCGCGTCTACGCGTCATTACTGAGCTGCGTAAACAATACGATGCGGTGCTCACCAGCGAGCAAAAGGTAGCGGCCTTAAATCGCGCTGTCGAGTCCTCAACGGAACTCACCAAGGCAATGCGTCTGAGCATTAAAGGCGGAGAGCGAATCAATATGGACGCCCTCTTGGCTGACAAAGGCTTAGCTAATGCGCAGCGCGATTTAGCGCAAGCAAAATACAACTACTTGCTCTCCTATCTGCGCTTAAAGCAACAAGCTGGAAATTTACGCAGCGAAGATTTGCAAGAGGTAGCATTGTATTTTGAGCGCAGTCCAGTGAGCACTGCTAAAAAATAACGGATTCAGTCGGCTTGTTTTTTAAGCGCTCAAATCAGCGCGCCTACAAACCGAATCAGAATTAGTGTGAGCCCCGCTTAGTGCGCGGGAGAATTGCACAGACGCAATGTTCTTAACGATGAAGATGAATTACTGCTAATCGATTTTTTGATGGGGCAGGGCATCGAGTCCATCCACCGCCAATTTTTTAAGCGCTTCACTTTGTTGAATGTGCAATTGATGACCCGTTTTAGTCAGCACCCCATTTTTAATCAGCAATTGCAATGCGCGTGAGACCGTTTCACGGCTGGTGTTGACCATCGATGCAATGTCTTGCTGGCGCGGCACATGGTGAATTTGGCGCTGGACAGAAGCGTTATTAACCAATAAATTCAGCTGTACAAAAATGCGATGAAATGCATTCGGAAGACTTAGCATCGAGCGCTCTTTAAGAGAGTGGCGTACCGCTTGTGCAAGAAGTTGCATGACGCGATTGGCAATCAGGGGCTGAGTCGCTAGCAGGCCCTTTGCAAATGCCATCGGCACTAAAAGCAATTGCGAATCTTCCAGGGTGCGCAAGGAGTTGGTGACGGGCTGTCCGTCGGCCAAGGTCAGGCAGCCGATGATGTCGCCCGGCACGAGGATGGTAATGCCGATAATGCGGCCATCGTCGGCAATCTCAGTAGACTGAATGCGTCCAGAGACAACAAAGGTCAAAAAACTGACCAAAGAGCCCCTGGCTAAAATCTCTTGCCCCTGTTTTGCGGCCCCCAATTGGGTATTTTGGGCAATCGTTTGCAAATCAGGCTCGGGCAGCCCTTGAAAAAACGGAAATTGCTTAATTAGGTCAAGTGCAACGGGCATCTTGCCTCCTTTGTAAGTAAAACCAATGGGCTAAGCCTATATAGAACGGGAACTGCGCCAAATAATTGACTTAAAATAGCCCTCAGGACCCCAGTTTTAGCCAAAAAAACCACTATTACATGGCGCTGAACCGACGCTAACCGTAAAACGGGGGCAAAGTGTGACCTAGCCGAGTTAAATGCAGGCCGGCAATTTAGTAAAAAACTAGTAAATGTGCCGCTCGCGCGACGCATTTGGGTTAAAATCAAGGCTGTAAATTGCATATAAACTGGGCTTTAAAGGCCAATTCCTTGGAAATGTTGTTTTTTTTTCACAGGCGAATCGCAAGTTAGTGTTCTTTGTATTAAATGTGATTCATATCACATATGACTACAGTCTAAGTTAGTTATCATTCATCGTCAATATTGGTTTTTAAGCCAATTTGCATCTATTAATTACTAGGAGAAATACATGGCCGTAGCAATCACAGCAGCAATGCAGAATCAAATTGCACAAAATTACATCGCGATCTTGGGTCGCAATCCTGACCCATTAGGTTTCGCATTCTGGGTTCAGACATACGCTGATGCTAATGGCACACCTGCTGCCTTGACATCGATTACTAACGGCTTTGGTAACTCTGCAGAATTCAAAGCTACTTATGCTGGCGACACAACACAGGTTGCTGTTGGTAAGCTTTATCAAAACGTTCTCTTGCGTGCTGCTGATGCAGGCGGCTTGGCATACTGGACAAATTATGCAAACGGCCTGATTTCATCTGGTCAAACAATTTCTAACGCGTACGCTCAAACTGGCGCGCAAATGATTTACAACGCTTCAAGCCAAGGCTTAAGCGATGCTGCTGGTATCAATGCACGTACAGCAACTGCTGTTGCTTCTGGTTCAGCTGCTCCAGTCACAACTTATACACTCACTACTGCTGCGCAAGAGATCACTGGAAGCAATTTAGTTGTTAATGCTTTAGTTGACCAAGCAACTGCTGCTAACAGCACATTGACTGCTTTAGATTCCTTAATTGGAAGCGGTACCAACAACACGCTAAACGTCACTACAGTTGGCACGCCAACAACTTTGAACGGCGCACAAATTTCTGGCTTCCAGACTCTGAACATCCGCGCAACAGCCAATACTGGCACCATCGCTTTGGCAACAGCCAATGTAACTGGCTTAACTAACCTAAATACAACGAGTACTGGTAACGTAACCGTTACCGGCCTGAATTCAGGTGCGGCTGTTGGTTTGACAGGTAACGGCTTGACAGTTCTTGGTGCTGTAAGCGCAACCTATGCTGCCGCTGCAACAGTATCTACATTGAATATAACTGGTGGCGTAGGCCCATCTGGCACAACAGCTCCAACAGTGGCAATTGGTGGAACAGGTACAACTTCTGCAGTTGTTAACTCTACTGGCGCAGCCAATACTATTGGTACACTTAACTTTGATGCTAATACTGGCGGCACGATTACAACCGCAGTTACAGTAAACGCTACAACTAACCTAACAACTGGGGCTATTACCGGTGCAGCGGTTACTTCTTATACCTTGAACGGCGCAGGTACAATTAACTTGAGCACAACCGCTTTAGCAGCAACAGTAACAACTGTAAATGCTGCTGGAAACTCTGGCGGTGTTACAGTAGCTTTAGGTTCTTCACTGACCCAAACTGTTACTGGCGGATCTGGTAATGACGTTATCACTACAGGCGCCGTTTTAACTACGGGCTCTGTAAACGCAGGATCTGGCACGGCAGACGTATTGGATGTGGGCACTAACGTTGCACACGTAAATACAACAGCATTAGCAGCAAAGTACACAAACTTTGAAATCTTGCGCATCAATGGCAACATGGATATGAGTTTGTTCCCAGCATTTACGGGCGTACAAATTAGTGGAAACGCTGGAAGTGTGATTACTAATATGACTGCTGCGCAAGCTGCTAACGTTTCATTGCGTGCAGCAGCTGGTGGCGTAACATTCACACTGGCGACAGCAACAGGTACATCCGACGTACTTACTATCAATGCTGGTCTTGGTACTACTACAGCAGCGGCAGCAACTATCGGTACATTAGTTGCTACTGGATTTGAAACAATTAACTTGAATGCAAATCCTGGCCCTACTGCTGCTACAGGCAATGATCGCACTTCAACGCTCACAGCAATCACAAACACATCTTTGACAGCATTGAATTTGACAGGTACAGCTTGGACATTAGGTGATATTGCTTCATCAAAAGCAACTACTTGGACAGCTTCTAGCCTGACTGGTAATGGCGCATCTACCCCCTTAGGTTTGACATTAAGCGCAACTGGTGCAGCATTCGCTGGCTCTGTTGTAACTGGATCTTCGCTACGCGACACGGTTACTATGAACAGTTCGACTGGTGTTACTTTCAACCTAGGCGGTGGCAATGATATTTTCTCAACAACTACTGCACTATTATTGCCAAGCGGCGCAGCAACTGACAACACAGTAAATGCTGGAGACGGTACAAGCGACCAGCTTATATTTACTGGTGCCGCAACTGCAACTGACACAACATTCACAAAAGTGTCTGGTTTTGAAACATTGCAATTGGCTGGTGGCGCTGTGAATCACAGCTTAACTGGTTTAGGCGCAGGGTTCCTTGGCGCGTTTGCAAACGGTGTTACTGTAACTGACGCTGCTACTCAAGATGTAACCCAAACCTATACTTGGGCATCAGGTTTGTACTCACAAAATGTTACATTGACACACACAACTGATACTACGCTAGCAACCACAGGCGGAAACCAATCGATTACAACCGGCGCTGGTAATGACACTATTACCTTAACAGCTACTGCAGTAGTTGGAGCGGTGGGAGCGGCTGGTAATATTGCAATTAGCACAGGCGCTGGTGTGGATACAATTGCTTTAAACATTGGTACCAACCAAATCCTGGCTGTTACAGGAACACGTGCTGTAACAATTACTGGTGGAACGGGTGCAGATATTATTTCAGTAAATGCGACTCACGTTAATCAAACGGCGGCTAACTTAGGTAACGTCGGTTTTGTTATTAATGCCGGTGACAGTACAACAACTGCGTATGACCAAATTACCGGTTTCCTTAAAGCTAATGGAACCAATATATCTGACGCACTTGATTTTGGCACCTCAAACTTGTTAGCGTACGTTGCTACTGCAGCTTCTGGATACTCGGCTTCTGAGCTTACTGTTACTGTTTCGGCTGTTGGTTTAGTTACTTTTGCTGGTACAGCAGCATCTTCATTAACAGTTGCCCAACAGATCTCTGCAGTTCAATCTGTTGTAACAACTGCAACTGGAAATACTGCTTTCTGGATTAATAGCGGCAGCACATATGTATTTAACAACGATGCAGCTGGTGATTCAGTCGTTCAGTTGGTAGGTCAAACTGGTGCAACTGCATTGATTACAGCAAACGCAACTACAGATTTGGCTATCTTTATTGCTTAATCTCCTTTAAAGAGAAACCCACATATCATCCATGTGGGTTGAAGTACCTAGTAATTAATAAAAAAACAAACCCCGCTCTCAAGGCGGGGTTTGTTTTTTTCACAATCTGAGAGAGTCCAAATTTTTGGATTATGGGCGCCAAATTTTTAATTACCATGAGTTAGCGGCCATGAGCCACAGCGAAAGACTTAACTTTGCAAGTTTGTAATTTTTGACAAATGGCGAATCATTCAATGGTGATGAAGTAAAAACGCAGCTAAGATTGACAGCTGAAGTAGGGAGTAGTCTTATGTGCTTGAACTGCTTTTAGTAGGGATAGGCCTATCATTTAGACAATGTCTCTACAAGAGAAATACACTTGCTAACCAGTCCCCTTCAAGCTAACTCTTCTATATTGAAAGAAAAAGATTTACACAAAGCTAACGATCATTATCGTGGTAATAGGATAAACTAAGCCGAATTGATTTATCGCACCATTCTTGCGACAGAGCCAAATCATCTAGTGGTTTTGTTGTTGCGAGGTAAAGACTTTAATGCTGGAATGGAATATCTAAAGTCTGCACTAAAGCTAAATCAAAAATGGCAGTACCGCGTAAGGTATATAGATGGGCTTATTATGTCCGGACAGTTGATTCAGCTCGTAATCTGCTCATTCAAGGACGTCAAAAGGGGCTAAACGGTCAAATGGTTGATAAATTAGATACTCGCCTAGCATTATTGGAAGTTAATGAGGCTAGGAGGATAGAAAATATAATACCGCTTTCAAGTACACAGCTCGGCGATAACCAATTAAAAGCTATTGAAAACAAATCGGTTTTAGAGTTACATGCTGCAGGTATGCTTCACTATAAGCAGAGAGATTTTCTCAAGGCTGAAGAGTTATTTCATAAGGGATTAAAGCTAAAGCCAGACTGGGCCGAGCTCTACAAAGACATAGGAAATAATTATTTAAGTCAAAAAAAGTATGATGAGGCGATTGCATCCTACCAAAAGGCTATTGCTATTGATTCAACCTATATTGCCCCAGTGAAGAATCTGGGGGCTGTTGAATATTTACTAGGCAACATTAAAAAGGCTATCTATTATTTTCAACAAGGCTACAACATGGATCCTAAATGTAATGGAACATTGTATAACCTTGGAATATCCTATTATTTGAATGGTGAGCAGGCGGCTGCAACAGCATGTTTGAATAAAATAATCGAACAAGACCTAGATAGGTGGGTAGTGGACTCCGCCGCTTATCTGGCAGTCCTGCATTATCTAAATAATGATAGCCAAAGCTCAGAGAAATTGATTAAAAATTTTTCTAGAAAGACTTCAAATGAAAATACTAAGTTAGATTCATACTTTAATTTTCTTGATCTCTTAATTTCAAGCCAAGTAAGCAAAAATCAATCAAATAAAGATAATTTTTTATATGTCATTGGAGAAAGTCATGCGTTGGTTCCTCATGGGCTATCTATCAGTTATGGCGGTGCCGAAAAATACTGCACTTCAAAATGGATAGTGGGTTGTAAACAATGGCATCTTGCAAATGATCAATCAAACAAATATAAATATAAGTTTGAGTTTGAATTGGCTAATCTCCCCTCTAAATCAAACATTCTAGTCACAATTGGAGAAATTGATTGCAGGATTAATGAGGGAGTTATTCCATTTATTAAACAACATCCAAAGATTAACCTTGAATATACTATTCGCTCAACAGTAACTAATTTCTTGGCTTATGTAGAATTGCAGTCTAAAAAATACAGTCACCAAATTATAATTAGCGGGATACCAGCCCCAAATATTAATTTTTCTAAAGTTAATGCCCAGGATACTATCTTGCTGATAAAAACAGTTGATCAATTCAACATAACTCTGACAGATAAGTGTAAAGAATTTGGATTTGATTTTTTAGATGTTTATTCCCTGACCAATCGTGGCGATGGCATTTCAAATAATAAGTGGCACATTGACGATTTTCATTTGAAGCCTTCTGCTATTCAAGTATTGTTTGATAATCATCACATCAAGTTCAGTAAATCCAGTAACTTATAAAGTATTAAGCCAAGCAACGCTAAACAAAGGCGGTGTTTTTCATTGGGATGCCGTCATCTGTACAATTACTTGCATGAAAACTCTCTTGCATGTTGGCTGTGGCGCCAGCAGGATCGAACAGACAACCCCTGGATTTAATAATGGATCCTGGTCAGAACTTCGTATTGATATCAATGGCTTAAATAGTCCAGACATTATTGGCAGCATGACCGATATGTTGGCAGTCAATTCAGAGTCGATGGATGCCATCTTTTCCAGTCATAATATTGAGCATTTATACCCCCACGAAGTACTCGGAGCATTAGCTGAGTTTTATCGGGTTTTAAATAAGCAGGGGTTTAGCATCATCACCTGTCCGGATATCCAATCAGTATGTGCTTTAGTGGCGCAAGATAAGTTACTAGAACCGGCGTATATTTCACCGGCCGGCCCCATTGTGCCTATTGATATCCTCTTTGGGCATCGACCAAGCATGGCCCAAGGTAATCTGTTTATGGCCCATCGCACCGGTTTTACTAAAAAAACTTTAACAGCTACACTGCAAGAGGCTGGATTTATGACAGTTGCAACCATGAGAAGGCCCCATTATTTTGACCTTTGGACGCTAGGGACTAAATCAGCCGTTTCAGAGGCTCGAATACAAGAGTTGGCAAACGCGCACTTTCCTAAAGGATAGGCGGCAAATAAGCTAATTTGGTCAAAAGTAGGGGCGTAAGGTAGGGCAGATATAAAACGCACTGATTTATAATCAATTTTTTTAACCAATAAACGAGATATAGCTATGACCACCGTAACAGTAGATAATAAAGAGTATGAGTTCGAATCCCTCTCCGAGGAGACTAGGGCCCAGTTTGTGAGCCTGCAATTTGCTGACCAAGAAATTGCCCAGTTGCAAGCCCGTTTAGCGGCGATGCAAACAGCCCGGAATGCCTATGCTCAAGCTTTAGGCAGTTTATTGGCTGAAAAAGACACGATTGTTCAGTAAGTAAAAATACTTTACGACTCAGAGTGCTGGATCTGCTTGAGTAACTCAATCAGAGTTGCTTCCAACGATTGTGTAAATTGAGTAGCTTGCATTAGGGGGGAATCTAGCATTTTCTCCCTGAGTGATTGCCGGTATTGAATAAGTAAGGCTGGGCTTGTAGCTAGTTCTACTGCCTTTTGAAGATACCCTTCTTCATCTTGTGTAGCTAGCTCGGGATGGCCGATGCTGGATAAAAAGGCATAGGTTTGACGCGATACTACCCTGTCTTGTGGCCAAGCAATGACTGGCACCCCCATATACAAAGCCTCACAACTAGTAACCCCTCCAGAAAACGGAAACGGGTCAAGTGCAATATCAATGTCTTTGTATTGCGTAAGCATATCAATATGAAAAGAGGGCCCTCGGAGCTCAATGCGTGATGCATCAACCCCAAATGATTTAAATTGATCAAGAACAGACTGCGCAAATTCCGGGTCATTAAATGTGCGCCATTTCAGGATCAGCCTAGAGTTGGGTACGGTAAGTAAAATCTGAGACCAAAGCTTATAGATAAGGGGGTTGTACTTTAAGGTATTGTTAAAGCTGCCAAAGGTGATGTATCCCTTTTGGATTGATGGCGGGTCAGTGATGAATGGTGCAGGGTCAATTGCAGGAAAGTAGCACCACCTTCCAATGGGAAGTGGACGAATTGGCTCAATAAACTGCGTATCTATCTGATTATAAATATGCCAGCGATCCAATAGAATTGCATCAATGGTTTCTAAGCCGGTAGTAGCGTAATAACCTAGCCAGCTCACTTGAACAGGCGCAGGCCGATACGCAAAGACTGCTAGTCTTGATCCGCCGGTATGGCCCGATAGGTCAATCAAGATATCGATTTCGTCAGAGCGAATACGGTCAGCTAATTGGCGGTCTGATAAGTGTGCTACGTCGACTAAATGACTGTGCTTTGCAATCGCTTCAGTAATCGCATCACGAATATGGCCACTGCTATAGCAAAAAACGGTAAATTGATCTGTACTGTGCTGAGCAATAATATTTTTAATTAATATACCGACGGTGTGCTGGCAAAAATCAGCCGATGCATAGCCAACTCTTATCTTTCGCTCACCATGGCTTTTC
>Ga0247836_1005367_pt1 | contig 15077 bp, 12 predicted proteins | sample LaCruzMarch2015__4_FD_187116 | JGI IMG/M metagenome (GOLD analysis project Ga0247836, IMG submission 187116) | Freshwater microbial communities from meromictic Lake La Cruz, Castile-La Mancha, Spain - LaCruzMarch2015_14m | ecosystem: Environmental > Aquatic > Freshwater > Lake | place: Spain...
AGTCCAAGTGACCGGGTTGGATTTCATGTACCAGGCGATATGAGGGTTTAGGAACAGGGGTGACCAAGGGAACCAGCGTGTGCGGCTGGAGCCGAGGCCTTGGCCGAGGCGGAAGCCGCACACGCGGCGGCGAACCTGGCCGGGGTCTGGTAACCCAGCGAGCTGTGTGGCCGCTGGGTGTTGTATTCGTCTCTCCAAGAGGCTGTGAGCGCCCGGGCATCCCGGACGCTATCGAAGATCTCCATCGCCAGGAACTCATCTCTCAGGCGGCCGTGGAAGCTCTCGGCGTAGCCGTTCTCCCAAGGGCTGCCCGGCTCGATGTACATCGCATCGACACCCACCTGCCCAAGCCAACGACGGAGGGCGTGGGCAATGAACTCAGGGCCGTTGTCACTGCGAATGTGCTTTGGCACCCCGCGCATCGCGAAGAGCTCAGAGAGCGTATCGATCACGTCCTCACTGGTGATGCCACGATCCACCTTCAAAGCGAGGCACTCTCGGGTGTACTCATCGACGACAGACAGCCACTTCAACTGACTACCGCTCGTCGTCCGGTCGTAGACGAAGTCCCAGCACCAGACGTCGTTCGGACCTTCGGCCCTACGGCGGTGGCATCCATTCGCGCTCGTCCCGATTCGTCGCCTTTTCCGCTTCTTTACAGGCACTTTCAGTCCCTCTCGTTGCCACAGTCGAAACACTCGAGACAAGCCCGCTCGCCATCCTTCTTCTCGAAGTAGCCATCCGATTCGACGGTATCCATACCGAGGCCGGGCCCTCGCCAACTGGAGCATCCGCTTCACCAGCGGCGCCTCGTCGGTACGGGGCTTAGCCTCAAATCGCTGACTGCTTCGCGGCTGATCAACTACCGTGCATGCCCTTCGCTCGGAGATACCGAACTTCATGCGAAGCTCGGCGACCGCCGCTCGCTTCCGGGAAGGGCTTACCAGTTTCCCTCCGAGAGGTGCTTCAGCATCTGGTTGTCCAACGACAGGTCAGCCACCAGCTGCTTCAGCCGCCGGTTCTCATCCTCGAGATGCTTCAGCCTCTTGGCTTCCTCGCACTTCATCCCGCCGTACTGCGCCCGCCACCGCTCAAGCGTCGAATCGCTCACCTCCAAGGCCTGCAGCACTGCTGCCAGATCCTTGCCGGCGTTGAGCATTGCGTCCGCGTCACGCAGCTTCGCCACGATCTCGTCGGGGCGGTGCTTCTTCCGTCTTTTCGTCATCGAAAGTCTCCTTGCCCGTAGGGCAGTAGACCTTCATACCGACTGGATCAGGATTTCCAAGGCAGGCCATGGGCACCAGCGATCAGCCACACGCGTGAAGTGGTACGAGTCGCCCGAGGGGAAGACTTACGGCGAGTACGCGATAGAGCCGATCGACTGCGACCTGCCTTTACCGGAGGCCGTGATTGATGCGGCTTTACCTTACCCCGAGGACGAGAAGCCAGTCTTCATCGGGCACTACTGGATGCGAGGATCACGGCCCGAGTTGCTCGCGTCGAACGTGGCGTGCGTCGACTGGAGTGTGGCGAAAGGCGGGTTTCTCTGCGCCTATCGTTGGAATGGAGAGAGGCGGCTCGATCCGGCGAGGTTCGTCTGGGTGGCTCCCAGTTAGCCGCTCAAATCCCGAGATGCTTCCGCGATCGTCCTCTCAGGCTCGACGCGTCTGGCTGGCCGCCCGACAGCACTCGCATGATGTTCCTGGCGAGGCTGGCCGAGCCGACGATCCGGCCCTCGGTGTAGTCGTCGAGGCCGTAGCCCTGCCCGGACTCCCGCTGGCGTTGAGCGAGGATCGCTTCCTGGCAGGCGGCGGCGATTTGGAACAGCTTCTCTTGGTCGGTTATGGGGCGGTACATGAGGGCGGCGGCTCGCGGGGTGTGTATTTGGATACTAGGAGCGTCGAGGGATTCGGCCACGTCTGGATCGCCCCCCCAGCCTTGTGGGATAAACCAATACCCCCGGAAGCCAAGCCATGCCAATCCTGCCAATCCTCAATCTCAAAGGTGGCGTCGCCAAGACGGTTACGACCGTCGCCATCGCCGAATGTTTCGCCTCTCACGGTCATCGCGTTCTTGTTATCGACGCTGACCATCAATGCATGGCCGGTGAGCTTGTCCTTGGCGAGAAGCGGCAACTTCAGTGTGAGTCGCAGAAGAAGAACTTCTACGACCTCCTCGTGCGAATGCTCGACGACGATTTCGATCCCGTAAGCTTTGGGAAGTTTGTCACCCCCAACGCGTCCAACATTGGCGGCGGACTCGAAACGCTCTCAGTGCTTCCCTGCTCAATCAGAATCGACGACATCCAGACCAACGTCGCGAAGGCCAAGCAGGGCTTCAAAACGAATGACGAGTTCCAGCGACTCTGGGGTCGCCGCCGGGACCAGATGAAGTCCTGGCTCAACAAGAACTACGACTTCGTCCTGATCGATTGCCCGCCGAGCCTCGCGCCACAGGTGCGGTTCGTGATGACGATCGCCGACGCGTTCATCGTGCCGACCGTCCCGGATCAACTTTCCGTGCGAGGCTCGCTGTACCTGCTCTCGCGTCTGTCGACGCTCGGATACCGTGTTACGGGCCTGGGTACGCTCTGGTCGCTCTATCGAGAGCAGAACAATATGCACAAGGCGATCGTCGCGGCATCCAGGAAGGGTGACTCGCGGCTTGCGGGTCTGCCAAAGCCTTTCGAGACGATTATTCCGAACGCGACGAAGATCGCTGAGACGACGGATGCCACGGCATCGACGCCTAAGTCGTTCTCGGAGAAGTACACCTATCAGTTCGCAGGCCTGTTCAACGATCTCTGCGAGGAGATTTGCAAGCGGGCTGAGTGGTCGCCGCCGGAGAAGGTGGAGAAGAAAGCGGTCAAGGCTTCACGGGCTTGATGGTCGACTCCTTCTCGCCTCGCTACCGCTTCTCTGACTGGCCGAACACCGACATCCCGGCCGTCGCCGCTGGCGTCTACGCCGTGTGGGAAAGCGAGACGCTCGTCTACTGCGGAATGTCCGGCCGGGAGTTGGAGAAGGCCTCAGATAGGAGCCGCTACGGTCTCTTTAATAGGCTGAAGAGCCACGCCTCTGGGCGGCTCAGTGGCGACCAGTTCTGCGTCTACGTTGCCAATCGGCTCGTGATCCCGACGCTACGAGCCGAGCAGCTTGCTGAGTTCGCCACGGGGGCGATCAACCTGGACCGGCTGACGAAGGAGTACATCCACGCCGAGTTTGAGTACCAGTACGCCCTGGTCGCGTCGAGCAGCGAGGCGTTTGCCCTGGAGAAGCGGTGCCGTGAGGGGGAGGTGTTTGGGGCCAAGCCGCTGCTCAATCCGGCGTGAACTGGCTTGGCCGGCTTGGGGCTGGGAAGGGCCACTGGAGGCCGCGCGAGGGCCCCAGGCGTCATCCGCCGAGCATCTCCAGTGTCTTCGCCAGGACCTCAGCCCGCTGCTCGTCCGTGCCGGGCAGTTTGGCAATCAGGCCGACGATCACGGCGATCTCTTCGGGTCTGCGGGCGGATTCAGTGCAACGCCCAGTGCAACAGCTTTGCGGGGTTGCCGTAAGTTGTTTGGTGTGGTCACTTAAGGGAGAGGGCAATCCGCTTCCCAAGCTGGATGTCGAGGGTTCGAGTCCCTTCGCCCGCTTTTCTTCTTTCGCCGCAAACACGCACGGCGTCTCGTCGACTTTCTTGTCGTACCGCCGGCGTCGCTCGACTCGTCACTGTGATCACGCACCGGCGGCCGGAGTTGAAGGGGTGGGCATCGGACTGGCCGCTGCCGCACTCCGGCAAAGGCTTTGGCGGGCGGAAGGTTTCCGCAGCCGACGGCGACGGGTACACTTTGGGCTTTCATCCTCGGAGATCATCCCATGGCCAAGTCAGCAAAGCCCGCCGAGATCGTTCCGCCGCACGTGATCGAGAAGGCTCGCACGATCCTGACCGGCGCCGAGAAGAAGTTTTTCAACTCGAGCTTCGGTGCGACGCTCGCCAAACATTCGCACGCCCAAGTGGAAGCTGCGGTGAAACAGGCGCGGATCCTCCGGAACAAGTGGCGCGATCTCTACGCCAGCCAGTCGCGCACGGCGAAGCGGTCGGGCCGAGCCACCGCCGCGGCCAATGTCCGCACCCGTGAGAAGCACGATCTCCTGGCCGATGTCGTGGCCCGATTCGAAAAGCGGCTCGAAGAGCTCAAGGCGGCCGTCTCGTCCTCGGCTCGGCCCGTGGCGGCCAAGGCTGCGGCAGCCACGCCCAAGAAGCCCACGAAGTCTGCTCGGAAAATCCTCGCGCAGGCCGAGCGCAGAATCTCGAAGAAGGCCTCCCGGCGGGTGACGGCAGGGCTCGCCGCGGCGCCCGCGGCACAGCTCGTGACGTTCGATCGCTCCAAGCAGCGGAAGGCCACAACGGCCGCGAAGGCGAGCCGAATCAAGCGCAGCGGGCAGGGCACGCAGCGGCTTGGCCACACGGCGGCGAGCGGTCGCCGCGCGCAGCGACGCCGCGACATCCACTCGCGCGGCTAGCCCGAAGCACCCGTCCCAGACCCTGCGTCACTTGTTCTCCGTGCTCCGGAACTGCCACGGAGCCACGGGGTCGGGCTGCGCCCAGAGGCCGATCTGCTGGGCCCGGGCCTGAGACTGCAGCTGCGCGAGCGACTGGTCCTTCGAGTAGGCGGCGTAGTGCCAGGCATTGCCCGTGGACACCATTTCGCGGTTCACGTCGCTGCCGTTGACGAGGACATGGCCGATCCAGCGGCCGTAGCGGTCCTTGCCGTCGTCGACGACCTCCACGGTCTTGCCGAACACCATGCTCGCCAGGGCTTCGCGCGAGACCTTGCCGAAGTCTTGTCCGAGTTCCGGCGCGTCGATCTCCGCGAGGCGAACCTTCTGCTGCTGGTTGTTCTCGTCGAGGCACGTGAGCGTGTCGCCGTCCTGCACGCCAACCACCCGCCACATGTGTGAGTTCGCCGCGCGGCCTGCCGACGCCGGCTGCTGCGGCATCGACACCATCGCTGCGGGAGCGGACGACTGCGAGGCGGCGGCCGCGGCTGGAGCCGACGCCGGCATCGCGGCTGGGGCCGAGGGCACCCACTGCGACGGAGGCGGCATCTGCTGGGTCTGCTGGGGCACGGATGACGGCGGTGGGGCCATGGCGGGCGCAGCGGCCGGCGGCAGTGGCGTGGCCGGAGGCGCGAGCGGCTGGCCCGAGAGCTGTGCTGCGTTCGGCGGATACTGGTACGGCGGCGGCTGGTAGCGGGCCACCGTCGCGGGCGGGAGTGTGTAGGACGGCGGCGGCGCCCCTTGGGCTTGATAGTTCCAGCCGCCGACTGCCGCCGGCTGCGGAACGGCCTGCCGCCGATTCACCGGCGAAAGCATCGGCACCGGGGGACCGATCGGATACGTGAACGTGTAGGTCGGGGCGTAATAGAGCGTGACGGGCCGGCCGTCAGGACCGATCGACTGGTAGGGAACCGGCTGCGGCTGCCAGCCCTGCGGGATCGCACCCCCTTGGATCACGTAACCCGGCCATGGCGTCGCCTGCGCGAGGGGCACTGCCGTGGACTGCGGTGGTCCGGCCTTGCCGTCCGTCGAACCTGCGGCGACCTTCGCGCCGCCCGTCGCCCACGGGCTGACCGTGGAGGCGTCGGCCGCGAGGCCCGTGCGTTCGCCACACGCGACGACCGCGCAGCAGAGCACGATCACGCACCTCTGGCGCAGCGATTCCAGGCCTTGGAGTCGTCCTTGCCGCACCCTCGTCGCCCTCCTGGCGAAAACGCACCGGCGATCCCACCGGCTTATATCGTGCTCCGACTCTTCGATCGATCGGAAATCGGGTGATTTTCCAGCAACCCGCGGTTTCCGAGTCGATATGCCTTGCCGCATCTGGGCGATCTGGGTGAACTGTGAAGGCATGCAGCCGTCTCACACGCTCCACCGCCTCAGCAGGGCACTCTGGGTAACCGGGCTCGCCCTGATGCTGAGCAGGGTCGGCACGGCGGCCGACGCACCGGCCGATCTGGCCAGGCGGGCAGGCCTGCACGTGTTCGAAGGCCGGCATTTGACGCTCGTGACCGACCGTCCACTGCGCGCGGACGACGGCCTGCAGGAGTTGCCGCAGGTGTTCGACCAGGCCTTTGCGACATGGTGTCGACATTACGGGCTCGATCCCGAGCAGCACGCTTCGTGGCGTGCATTCGGCTGCTTGATGGTCGACCGGGAGCGCTTCCGTGCCGCAGGATTGTTGCCTGTCGACGGCATGGTGCCAGACTTCGAGAACGGATTTTGCGCAGCCGACCGCTTCTGGCTCATGGACCAGTCGAATCCCGACTACCGGCGGCATCTGCTGCTCCACGAAGGCGTACACGCCTTCACGCTCACGCTCCGTGCCGCCGACGCGCCGCCGTGGTACACCGAAGGCATCGCCGAATATCTCGCCACGCACCGGCTCGAGCCCGACGGCAATTCAGCGAGCCGCTTCGTGAGTGCGCCCATGCCTCGGCGGCGCGCCGACGTCGAGCAACTCGGCCGGATCGAACAGCTCCGGCGGCTTCACGACGCCGGCCAGGCCCCGAGTCTCACCGACGTGTTCGAGACCGCGCCCGATGCCCATCGGGCGCTCGGCGCCTACGCGGCGAGTTGGGCGGCCGTCGCCTTCCTCGCCCACCATCCGTCCTACCGCGAGGCCTTCATCGCCGCGGAACGCCAGCCGCTCGATCGTGACTTCACAGCCCGGCTGCGTGCGACTGCCGGCTGGAACGACCCGGCCGCCAGCCGCGACTTCGCCGCCTTCCTCGCCGACATCGACTATGGCTACGACTTCGCACGCATGAAGATCGACTGGTCGCGTGGCGAGCCGCTCGCCGCGCAGACCACCGTGCCGGTGGCCGCAGATCGAGGCTGGCAAAACAGCGGCTGGTCACTGGCAAAGGGTGAGAACTGCTCATTCGCCGCGACAGGCCGTGTCACGGTAGGACAGGCTCCAGCCGGTCGCCTCGAATCCTCGCCTGACGGCATCACGCTGCACTGGTATCGCGGCCGGCCCGTCGGTCGCCTGCTGGTGGCCCAGTGGGTCGAGCCCGACGACGACGGCCGACCGTCGTTCTGCATCCTGGCCGATGGATCGAGCGGTGAATTCGCGGCCAAGAGCACCGGCCCGCTGTACCTCAAGCTCAACGAAAGCCCTGGCGAACTCGCCGACAACGCGGGCGAATTCAGCGTCTTGCTGAAGTAGGACAGGCTTCAGCCTGTCCTACACGGAGGCATGCACGGCACATTCGCCGGCGGCGAGGCTCGGAAGGTTTGTGGATCCCATGAGCCAGAGATCCACGGCGCGGGCCGCCTCGCGGCCCTCGTGGATCGCCCACACCACGAGCGACTGGCCACGGCGCAGGTCGCCCGCGGCAAACACGCCTTCCGTGCTCGTCATGTAGTCGGCACCGGTCTTCACGTTGCCCCGCGGGTCGAGCTCGAGGCCGAGGTCGGCGATCGGCCCCTGCTTCTCCGGGCCCACGAAGCCCATCGCAAGCAGCGCGAGCTGGCAGGGCCATTCCTGCTCTGTGCCCGGCAGCTCCTTGAACTTCTGCTGGCCCGTGGCCGGATCCTGATTCCACTCGATCCGCACGGTCTTCAGGCCGCGGAGCTGCCCCTTGTCGTCGCCCACGAACTCCTTCGTGAGGATGCCGAATTCGCGGCGGCACCCCTCCTCGTGCGACGAACTCGTCCGCAGCATCTGCGTCCAGAGGGGCCACGGGCTGCTGGCCGGCCGCTCCGCCCGCCGCGGATACTTGCCGAGATCCGGCGGCTGCGGGAGCAACTCGAACTGCGTCAGGCTCTTCGCGCCCTGGCGGTTGCTCGTGCCGTCGCAGTCGCTCCCTGTGTCACCGCCACCGATCACGATCACGTCCTTGCCCTCGGCGACGATCTGCCCCTGCACGTCGTCGCCGGCGTTGCGCTTGTTTTGCTGTGGCAGGAACTCCATCGCGTAGTGCACGCCCGCAAGCTCACGCCCCGGGATCGACAGGTCGCGGCCGAGCGTCGCGCCGCCGGTGAGCACGATCGCGTCATACTCTTCACGAAGCGACTGCGTGCTGATGTCGGCCCCGACATTCACGCCGCAGCAGAACTCGACTCCCTCGGCCTCGAGCTGCTCCACGCGCCGCCAGACCCGCCACTTCTCGAGCTTGAAATCGGGGATGCCGTACATGAGCAGCCCGCCCGGCCGGTCGGCCCGCTCGAACACCGTGACGAGATGGCCGGCCCGATTGAGCTGCTGGGCCGCCGCGAGGCCCGCGGGCCCGCTGCCGACGACGGCCACCCGCTTGCCCGTCCGCACCGCGGGAGCCTCGGGCACCACCCAGCCCTCGTCGAAGGCCCGGTCGGCAATCGTCATCTCGATCTGCTTGATCGCGACGGGATCCTCGTTGATTCCCAGCACGCACGCCGACTCGCACGGCGCGGGGCAGACGCGGCCGGTGAACTCGGGGAAGTTGTTGGTGGCATGCAGCCGCTGGCTGGCCTCGTGCCACTGCTCGCGATACACGAGGTCGTTGAAGTCGGGAATGATGTTCCCGAGCGGGCAGCCGGTGTGGCAGAAGGGCACGCCGCAATCCATGCAGCGGGCGCCCTGCGTCTTCACCTCTTCCGGGGCGAGGATCGTGAGAAACTCGTTGTAGTGCTTGAGGCGGTCGGTCACCGGGGCGTAGCCCGACACCTGACGCTTGTACTTCATGAATCCACGCGGCTCACCCATTGACCTTGACCTCCACCTTTTTGGCGTCGTTCTGATCCTGCTCGGCGAGCTTGCGGAGTTCCGCGAGCGCTCGCTTGTAGTCGGTCGGCATCACCTTCACGAACTTCTTCTGCTCGCTCGGCCACGCGGCGAGGATTTCCTTGCCGCGGACACTGCCGGTGTATTCGATGTGCTTCTCGATCCGGCTCTTCACGTAGTCGAGATCGCCCTGGTCGAGCTCCTCGAGGGCCACCATCTCCGTATTGACCTTCGGGCGGAACGTGCCCGTGGCGTCCCACACGTAGGCGATGCCGCCGCTCATGCCGGCCGCGAAGTTGCGGCCCGTCTCGCCGAGCACGATGGCCCGCCCGCCGGTCATGTATTCGCAGCCATGGTCGCCCGTGCCCTCGACGACCGCCTCGGCGCCGCTGTTCCGCACGCAGAACCGCTCGCCGCAGATGCCGCGGATGAAGATCTCGCCGCTCGTGGCCCCGTAGGCCACGACATTGCCGGCGATCACGTTGTCTTCCGCCTTGAAAAGCGCGTCGGCCACCGGCCGCACGATCACGCGGCCGCCGGAGAGGCCCTTGCCGCAGTAGTCGTTGACATCGCCGATCACGGTCACCTCCACGCCCGGCACGCCGAAGGCCATCAGGCTCTGGCCGGCCGTGCCGGTGAACGTGATCTTGATCGTGCCGTCGGGCAGGCCGCCGGCGCCGTGCCGCCGCGTGACCTCGCTGGAGAGGACCGTGCCGACGGTGCGGTTGATGTTGCGCACGGCCAAGTCGAGCTTCACCGGCTTCTTCTCCTCGAGGGCCGGCTTGCAGAGGCCGAGCAGCGTGGTCATGTCGAGCGACCGCTCGATGCCGTGATCCTGCGACTCCTCGTGGTGCGTCTTCACGTGCTTTGGCACCTCGGGCTTGTGGAGGATCGTCGAGAAGTCGAGCCCCTTCGCCTTCCAGTGAGCGATCGCGGCCCGGGTGTCGAGCCGATCCACGCGGCCCACCATCTCGTCAATCGTGCGGAAGCCGAGCTTCGCCATCAGCTCGCGGAGCTCCTCGGCGAGCATGAAGAAGAAGTTGACGACGTGTTCCGGCTGGCCTGTGAACCTCTTGCGGAGCTCCGGATCCTGCGTGGCGACGCCCACGGGGCAGGTGTTCAGGTGGCACTTCCGCATCATGATGCAGCCGATCACCACGAGCGACGCGGTGGCGATGCCGTATTCCTCGGCGCCCAGAAGCGTGGCGATGGCCACGTCTTTGGCGGTGCGAATCATGCCGTCGGTCTGCACGACGATCCGGCCGCGGAGGTCGTTCATCACAAGCACTTGGTGGGCCTCGGCGAGGCCGAGCTCCCAGGGCAGCCCGCAGTGCATGATCGAGGTCTGAGGGCTCGCGCCCGTGCCGCCGTCGTGGCCCGAGATGAGCACCACGTCGGCCTTGCCCTTCGACACGCCCGCGGCGACCGTGCCCACGCCCACCTCGGCCACGAGCTTCACGCTCACTCGCGCGTGGTGGTTGGCGTTCTTGAGGTCGTGGATCAGCTGGGCCAGATCCTCGATCGAGTAGATGTCGTGATGGGGCGGCGGCGAGATCAGCCCCACGCCCGGCGTGCTGTGCCGAATCCGCGCGATCTCACGGTCGACCTTGTGGCCGGGGAGCTGCCCCCCTTCGCCGGGCTTCGCGCCCTGGGCCATCTTGATCTGCAGCTCCTTGGCATGGACGAGATAGGTGCTCGTCACGCCGAAGCGGCCGCTGGCCACCTGCTTGATCTTCGAGTTTTTGCTGTCGCCGTTGGCCTCGAGCTGGTAGCGAACGGGGTCTTCGCCTCCTTCGCCCGTGTTGCTCCAGCCGCCGAGCCGGTTCATGGCCACGGCGAGCGTTTCATGAGCCTCCTTGGAGATCGAGCCATACGACATGGCGCCGGTTGCGAACCGCTTCACGATCTCCTTCGCCGGCTCCACCTCGTCGAGCGGGATCTGAGTGTCGGCAAACTTGAAGTCGAGCAGGCCGCGGAGCGTGAGCAGCTTCGTCTGCTGCTCGTCGATCAACCGCTGATAACGGCGAAACTCCTCACGGCTGTTGATCTGCGTGGACCGCTGCAGGCTGGCGACCACCTCGGGAGCCATCACGTGGGCCTCTCCCTTGCGCCGCCAGGCATACCGGCCGCCCACGTCGAGTTCGAGCGTCTGCGGCACGTTCGTGCGGGGCCAGGCGTGCTCATGCCGCGCCAGCATCTCGTCGGCGAGACCCTCGAGGCCAATGCCGCCGATGCGGCTGGGGGTCCTCGTGAAAAACTCGTCGATCAAGCCCTGCTCGAGCCCCACGGCCTCGAAGATCTGGGCGCCGCGGTAGCTTTGCTGCGTGGAGATGCCCATCTTGCTCATCACCTTGAGCAGGCCCTTCGTCGCCGCCTTGACGAAGTTCTTGTGGAGCTTCTCACGCGGATAGTCGCCGGCGATGATCTTCTCCGCCTGCATCTGGTCGATCGTGGCGAAAGCGACGTAGGGGTTCACGGCGCCGGCGCCGTAGCCGGTGAGCAGGGCGAAGTGCTGCACCTCGCGGGCCTCGCCCGTTTCGACGACGAGCCCGCAGCGGGTGCGGGTGCCCTCGCGGACGAGGTGGTGATGCACGCCGGCGGTGGCCAGGAGCGCCGGCACGGCCGCCTGCTCGCGGCTCATGCCGCGGTCGGAGAGCACGAGGATCGTCGCTCCAGCCTGCCCGGCCGCCGACGCCTCGGCTCGGATCGCGTCGAGCCGCTTCCGCATGCCGGCCGCCCCGTCGGCCGCCGAAAACAGCAGCGAGATCGTCGCGGCGGCGAGGCCGGGCTGGTTCAGCTTCTTCACCCGCGCGCACTCGGCGTTGGTCATCACGGGCGTCTCGAGCCGCAAGAGCCGGGCCTGCTCGGGCTGTGACGCGAGCAGGTTTCCCTCGCAGCCGATCGTGGTGATCATCGAGGTGATGATCTCCTCGCGGATCGCGTCAAGCGGGGGATTCGTCACCTGGGCGAAGAGCTGCTTGAAGTAGTTGGCCAGGAGCTGCGGCCGGTCGGAGAGCACCGCCAGCGGCGTGTCGTTGCCCATCGAGCCGATCGGCTCGGCCCCGTCGGTGGCCATCGGGGCGAGGATCACCTTCAGGTCTTCCAGCGTGTAGCCGAAGGCCCGCTGGAGTTCGAGCAGGCTCGCCTGCTCACCCGCCACGCCGGCGGCCCGCCAGGGATCGACCGCGTGCGGAGCCCCGGTGCCATTGGCTGCATGGCCGTTGCCGTTCGTGCCCGGCAGGAGCGCCGCGGCGGGCTCCACGGCCCGCGAGGCCGTCACCTCGGCCACGTTCGTCGGATCCTGGAGGGAGTCGAGCCGCACCTGGTTGGCATCGAGCCACTCCCGCCACGGCTTGGCCGTGGCGAGCTTCCGCTTGATCTCTTCGTCTTCGACGATCCGGCCTTCCTTCGTGTCCACGAGGAACATCCGGCCCGGCCGCAGCCGGCCTTTGCGCACCACTTCACCCGGTGGGAGCTGCAAGACGCCCGCCTCGCTCGCCATCACCACGAGGCCGTCCTTCATCTGCCACCAGCGGCCCGGTCGCAGGCCGTTGCGGTCGAGCGTGGCCCCGATCCGGCCGCCGTCGGTAAAGGCGATTGCCGCCGGGCCGTCCCACGGCTCCATGAGGCAGGCCTGGTATTCGTAGTAGGCCTTCAGGTCGTCGGCCATGCTCTCGTGGCCGCTCCACGGTTCGGGAATGCACATGCTCACCGCTTCCTCGATCGGGCGGCCGGCGAGCACGAGCATCTCGAGCACGTTGTCGAACGTGGCCGAGTCGCTGCCCCCCTCGCGGATCACGGGCTTGATCTTCTCGAGGTCGGGGCCAAAAACGGGATGGGCGAGCATGCTCTCGCGGGCGTGCATCCAGTTGATGTTGCCACGGACGGTGTTGATCTCACCGTTGTGCGCGATGTAGCGGAAGGGGTGGGCGAGGTCCCACGTCGGAAAGGTGTTCGTGCTGTAGCGCTGGTGCACGAGCGCGAGCGCCGACGTCATCTTCTCGTCGGAGAGGTCGGGGTAGTACTTGTCGACCTGGTCGGCAAGCAGCAGGCCCTTGTAGACGATTGTCTTCGAAGAGAGCGAGCAGACGTAGATGAAGCCCTGCTCGGTGAGCCCGAGCTTCCCGATCTCGATGCCGAACCGCTTGCGGGCCACGAACAGCTTCCACTCGAAGTGGTCGCGGGACACTTGCTTACCGCGGCCGATGAACGCCTGCCGGACGACAGGCTCCACGTCGCGGGCGGTGCCGCCGATCGAGCGATTGTCGGTGGGCACGGTTCGCCAGCCTAGGAACTCGAGGCCTTCCTCGCGGCAGACCTGCTCGAGAAACTGCTCGGCCGCCTCGCGATCGCCTTCCGACGGCGGGAGGAACACGTTGCCCACGGCCCAGTCGCCGGGAGCCGGCAGCTTGATGCCGGCTTGCGGCGTGACGGCCGCGAAAAACTCGTGCGGCATCTGGATCAGGATGCCGGCGCCGTCACCGGTGAGCGGGTCGCAGCCGCAGGCGCCGCGGTGGGTGAGGTTTTCGAGCACCTCGAGTCCCTGCCGCACGATGCGGTGGCTCTTGCGGCCGTGCATGTTGACGACGAAGCCCACGCCGCAGGCGTCGTGCTCATTGGCGGGATCGTAGAGGCCCTGCTTGGCGGGCAGACCAGGCTTGGCGGGCAGACCGGGGCGGGGCGTGGAGGCGGGACGCGTCATTGCGATGCTCGTGCGTGAACGGAAACCGGGCTCGGACTCGAAACAGAAACCTTCAACGGAGAATCAGGCGTGGGCGACGACCAGATCGGCAGGCAGATCGGTGGACAGTTCGGCAGGCTGATCAATGTCGTGGGCGTGTCCGCGGAGCAGCTCGATGAATCGCGCCGCCGTCGGCGGCAGCTGCTTGCCGCGGGCGTGGATGATGCCCAGCGGCCGGACGAGCTCGTCGCCGGTGAGCCGTACGGTTGAGAGCGTGCCGGCGGCGAGCTCGCGGCCGACGGTCGGCTCGGGCAGGAGCGCCACGCCCGCATCGATTTCGACAGCCCGCTTGATCGTCTCGATATTGTCGAACTCCATCACGACGACGGGCTCCGCGCCACGGGCGGCCAGCGCCCGGTCGAGCTCGTGGCGGATGACGAGATCGGGATCGAAGCTCACCATCCGCTGGCCGTGCAGCTCCCGGAGCGCGAGCTGCGCCCGGCTCGCGAGCGGATTGCCGGGTGCGCAGACGAGCACGATCGGCTCCTCGCGCCAGGGTTCGGCCTCGATCGACCGGGTGCTCCGCGGATAGCTCACGATGCCGATGTCGGCCTGGCCCTGCTCGACCGATTCGAGCACGCTGTCAGGATGGAGATATTCCAGCCGCACGTTGGCCTTGGGATGCCGGCTCATAAACTCCTGCACGTAGCGGCTCATGTGGTGGAGGCCGACGGAATAGATCGCAGCCACTCGCACGCGGCCCGCCACCTCATCGTGGAGCGTCCGCACCTCGTCCTCGAGCGCGTCGTAGGCTGCGATCACCTTTCGGCAGCCGTCGAAGAACACCTGGCCTTCACGCGTCGGCACGAGCGGCCGCTTCGACCGCTCAATGAGTTGCACGCCGAGCCGGCTCTCGAGCTGGCTCACGACCTGGCTGGCGCCTGACTGCGAAATCCCGTTGTCCTCGGCGGCGCGGGAAAAGCTTCGCCGGGCGACGATGTCGCAGAAGATTTTCAGAGACTTGAGATTCATGAAAACCCGCAGAAGGAACGGGCCAGAACCGAAAACGACCGCCTCCGTGATAAAAAAAACGAATGATGCCGCCATGCATCATCCGGAAAACAAATACAGGGTAGCCGACTACGCAGCACCGTCAAGGGTGCAGACAGGTCTTCACCCTGCCCGCGAAATTGCCCATCTTGCCCCTCCGGAAAAACCTGCACGATCCACACAATGGGACCGATTCTGTTGGTGGGTCATCATGCGCGCCCTCGACGGACATCGTGCGTTTTTACGGGCCTTCCGGCAGTGTGCCGCGGGGCTTGTGGCGGCCTGCGCGCTCGCCCACGCCGCGGTCAGTGACGAGTCGCTCGTGCTCCATGACGGGCGGGGAGGCGTCGTCGAGCGCGCCCAGTATCTCGAGGAGGCGCTGACCCACGAAGACCCCGCCCAAGAGGCCCAACTCCAGGCGATGGTCGATGCCGCTGTGGCGGCGCGGCTCGCCGGCATCCCGCGGCCGCGGTACATCCCAATGACGGACCTCGCCCCGCCCAAGGGCCTGATCCTCCTCAAGACCGATCCGCGCCGTGGGGAGTTTCCCTTCGCGATGGCGCTCGGCGGCTACATGCAGTTGCGCTGGTTCGAATTC
>Ga0247836_1005373_pt1 | contig 15054 bp, 16 predicted proteins | sample LaCruzMarch2015__4_FD_187116 | JGI IMG/M metagenome (GOLD analysis project Ga0247836, IMG submission 187116) | Freshwater microbial communities from meromictic Lake La Cruz, Castile-La Mancha, Spain - LaCruzMarch2015_14m | ecosystem: Environmental > Aquatic > Freshwater > Lake | place: Spain...
GGCGCTGATGCAGTTAAAGTTGGTATTGGTCCAGGATCAATATGTACCACTAGAATTGTAACTGGAGTTGGTGTTCCACAAATTACTGCTATTGCTAATGTGGCTGCGGGCCTTAAAGGTAGTGTGCCAATTATTGCCGATGGTGGCATTAGATTTTCTGGTGATGTTTGCAAAGCATTAGCGGCAGGAGCTTCAACCGTTATGATTGGTGGGATGTTCGCAGGATCTGAAGAAGCCCCTGGAGAGATTGAGTTGTTCCAGGGTAGAACTTATAAAAATTACCGTGGTATGGGTTCAATTGGCGCTATGGCTCAGGTTCAAGGCTCTAGCGATAGATATTTTCAAGAAGTATCCCTTGGTTCTGAAAAGCTAGTTCCTGAAGGTATTGAAGGACGAGTTCCTTACAAGGGTCATTTGCATACTATTATACATCAGATTTTAGGTGGTTTACGTTCTTGTATGGGTTACACAGGTTGCGCTACTATAAGTGCACTGCATACAAATGCTCAATTTGTTAGGGTAACTAATGCAGGAATTCGTGAGTCTCACGTTCATGATGTGAGTATTACGAAACAAGCACCTAATTATCAAATAGATAATTAAAGGCGTTATGAAAAATATTAAACAAAAACCAATTATAATTTTTGATTTTGGCTCCCAATATACTCAGTTAATTGGGCGAAGAATACGCGAGCTTGGCGTTTATTGTGAAATATATCCCTTTAATACAGATATTTTGCATATTAAAAATTTAGATCCATGTGGATTTATTTTATCAGGCGGGCCTTTAACTGTTACAGATAATCGCAATCCTAAAGCCCATGATTGGATTTTTGAATCGTCTTTACCAATATTGGGTATTTGTTATGGCATGCAGACAATGGCCGCCCAATTAGGTGGGGCTGTTCAATCCTCTAAAGCTCGAGAGTTTGGTTATGCTGAGCTTAATATACACGGCCATTCTAGGTTACTAGCAAATATAGAAGACAATAAAGATAATTCAGGCAATGCTTTACTTGATGTGTGGATGAGCCATGGTGATAAAGTGACTTCTTTACCACCCGGATTTATATCAATTTGTGAAACTACAAATACACCAATTGCTGGAATGGCTGATGAATCACGTCATTGGTATGGTTTACAATTTCATCCTGAAGTAACTCATACGAAACAAGGGCTTAAAATATTACAACGTTTTGTAGTTGATATATGCGGGGCAAAAACTGATTGGACGCCTGAAAATATTGTAGAGCAGGCGATCATCAATATTAAACATAAAGTAGGAAAAGATAAAGTTTTACTTGGCCTTTCTGGAGGAGTTGATTCATCAGTAGTTGCAGCGTTATTACATCACGCAATTGGCGATCAGTTAATTTGTGTTTTTGTTGATACGGGTTTGTTACGTTTAAATGAAAGTGAACAAGTTATGGCAATGTTTAGCCAGCATATGGGTATTAATATTATTGCGGTTAATGCTGAGGCTAAATTTTTAAATGTTTTAGAAGGTGTTACCTGTCCTGAAGAAAAACGAAAAATTATTGGGCGCACTTTTATTGAGATTTTTGATGATGAAGCATCAGGTATTGATGGTATTAAGTGGTTAGCACAAGGTACTATTTATCCTGACGTTATTGAATCATCATCTGCTCACAATAGTACTTCTGAGGTTATTAAATCACACCATAATGTTGGTGGTTTACCTGATAACATGAATTTAAAATTACTAGAGCCGATAAGAGAATTATTTAAAGACGAAGTCCGAAAGATAGGGGTTGAGTTAGGTTTGCCGCATGAAATGGTATATAGGCATCCATTTCCAGGTCCTGGTTTAGGAGTTCGAATTCTTGGTGAAGTAAAAAAACAATATGCAGATATATTGCGTCTTGCTGATACAATTTTTATTGAAGAATTACGAGCTGAAAATCTTTATCATGAAGTAAGCCAAGCCTTCGCGGTGTTTTTACCGGTAAAATCAGTAGGGGTTATGGGGGATGGAAGGCGGTATGATTATGTAATTTGTTTACGCGCAGTGGTAACTATAGATTTTATGACTGCTGAGTGGGCAAGATTGCCTTGGGATTTTTTAGCTAAAGTTTCAAATCGTATTATTAATGAAGTAGAAGGGATATCAAGAGTAACATATGATATTTCAGGTAAGCCTCCAGCTACTATTGAGTGGGAATAATATATATTGGGCTAGCATAGAAAATGTCAGATTTAGATTGGATGAAGCAAGCTTATTCGTTGGCATTAACTGCTAAGGATAAAGGTGAAGTTCCTGTGGGGGCTTTAGTAGTTGATGAGGATAATCGCCTTTTAGGAACAGGGTATAATCAAGTAATTAAAACACAAGATGTTTCTGCTCATGCAGAGATTGTAGCTCTAAGAGAAGCTTCTAAAAATCTAAATAATTATCGCCTAAATAATACCACCTTATACGTTACCCTTGAACCATGTTGCATGTGTGCTGGTGCCTTAGTGCATGCACGGGTTAAACGAATAGTATTTGCTACGCGTGATTTAAAGGCAGGGGCTGCAGGCTCTGTTTATAATCTTTTAAAAGGATATCCTTTAAATCATAAAATACAAATTGATGAAGGTATATTACAAAAAGAATGCGCGATGCTTTTAGAGGATTTTTTTAAATCTAGGCGTAAGCTTCGTTCTGGAAATTAATATTATTTTTCATTACATAGTATTAATAGATTCACTAACAATTCCAACAGCCATATTTCCTTTTGCATCTTTAGATCTACTAATAATTGTATAAACTTTAAGATTAAGCTCAGATGTTGATGCATTTGCTATTGATAAATAATAATTACTTTCTATAGTGACTTGATCATTTGGGATGTTTAATTCTTTTATTAAAATAATTAAATCATTTAAATCACTAATACCAGATTTTCCTCTAGCATCATAAATTTTATTTATATCTATTTCATTTAAGCCATTACCTAAAGTACTTAATATTATTTTAGGGGCTGTATTAATATTTATAGGGGTGGTTTTAGGTAGTGCTGTAACTAAAGGTTGTAATTTTTCATATACTTTTTTACTAAATCCTCTTACAAGGCGGAGCTCTGAAATTGATTGCATCGGTTGAAAGCTTGGTATTAGCGGTGGTTTTAGGCTTGAATAATATTTTAAATATTCATCATGACCTCTTCCTGGTTTATAAGGGCTAATCCAATAGACTAAATTATCCAATAGGGCTCGCTGTTGAGCAATGTTAGAACGAGGCATGCTATTTTCTAAAAGCAAAATAAATTGCTTAGGATATTTATAATCTTTTAAATTGTTAAGATTAAATAATGCCTGTAGATCATAAAGCTCACCTGAAATTGTAACTCCGGGGTAAATTTTAGAAAATCTTTCAGGGAAGTCAAAAATTTTGCCATAATCATTTTTAGCAGAAAATATAGATTTATTTTTTGCCACTTCTGAAAAAGCCCAAAATGTAACCGCTTTAGAAGCTAACTTTAGCTTATCAGATGATATTGATATTCTTGTGCGGTAAATATCAAGTTGTAGCCTTGAGCTCATCGCAGTTGCTGCAATTGCAATAAGAGTCATAATAAATAAGGCAGAAATTAATGCGGATCCTTTTAGGTTAGGCAGCATATAATGTCCCAGAAATTGCAAAATCTAAGCCAATAGAGCCGAGTTTTTCAAACTTAAAATTAAATCTTATAGCTAAAGGAATAGATTCTTTCTTTTGATTTTGTTGTACGGCATAATCACGCCATTCTTCAAATATATGTTTACTATGGCTTATATAAGAAAATTTGCATTCGTTTAAATTGGAAATAATTACTTTATCTAAACCTTTATCCCGGATTGGTATATCAATACTATCCCAGGTTCGTCTAATTAATTTAGATTTATCACAAATATAAGCGACTCGCTGAAGAGTGCTGCGAGGTTCTGTATTATTCGGGTTAACAATACCACCATGTGAAAATTCTAAATATTGTGGAAATCCAGTAAATGGTGGAAACATTAGTAGTTCATTGTTAATAATCGCTCTATCTATAATTTGATCTGTATCATGTTTAATAAGAGTAATTGCTTCTAATATTTCATTTAATTGGTTTGATTGTAAATTAAGCCGCGATCTAATATCAAATGATTGATACATGGATGTTGCCGTTATTACAGACAATATGGCAAAAACTGCAAGTGCTATCATAATTTCAATTAACGTATAACCATTATTTCTCATGTTGAATACCGATAGCCAATTAGTAGATCTGTAAAAGGACCATTTTGATTTTTGCTTACTAAAATATTAATTTGTTGCATTGATTTAATTGGAGTTGAAAAAAGAGCTGCACGCCAGTACCAGCGATCATTTAGAATCGTGGTAACTTCTGTAATCTCTTGATTAAGGTTTATATTTATAGTACCTATTTGTATTGCAGTTATCGCTTGCATGGCAACTAAATGGCTAATAGATTTATCTTTAATATGTGTAGTATTAGTTATGGTTTGCGAGGTTGCGCGTAAAAGGGCGGTTAAGGCAATGGCTATAATTGCTAAGGCTAATAAAACTTCGATTAAAGTAAAGCCTGCTATTTTAACTTTCATGGTTTATTTGCGTAATGTAAAGTGATTTTACCATTTCTTGTACCGTATACATAAACAATAGGTTTATCTTTTGCCGATGAAAAAGTTAATTTAAATTCGTTCATATCACCTGATGCATTAATAATAATTGCAGGATTAGAAATTTTTTTATTTTTATTAAATTCTACAATCGAATTTGCTGGAAATTTTTGGAATTGAAATACCGATCTATTGGGTAATTTTTGCCATTTGTTTTTATTAGTAAATCGTAAAACTTGATAACCATTATTATTTACAGATATTCCTAAAGTATTAGACTCAATTATTGCTTCATGCTGGATAAATTTCACATAATTTACAAATTGCTCTGCAGACATAATAATACGGCGTGTACCACCAAAATCACCAAATGCAAGTAAGGCAAAACCTATGGTGATACCAATTATAAGTACCACCACAAGAATTTCAACTAGTGTAAAACCTTCTGCATTATTGCTATTTTGCATCCCAATTACCAATCTCGGCATTTATACCCGACCCACCCTCATGACCACTAGCACCAAGAGTAAATACATCAATTTCTCCATGTTGACCTGGATTTAAATATAAATAATCACGTCCCCAAGGATCTTTAGGTAATGATTTTAAGTACGTTTTCCAATTTTGTGGAGATGGCGTACTTGATGGCTTTTCAACTAATGCTAATAAACCTTGATCAGTAGTAGGATAAAATCCATTATCTAATCTATAAAGATCAAGTGCATTCTGAATAGCTAAAACATCTTGTTTAGCTTTTACAACGCGTGCTTCATCAGGACGACTTATTATTTTTGGCACTACAATAGATGCTAAAATACCAAGGATTACTACAACCACCATAATTTCGATAAGCGAAAATCCACTTTGTTTATTCATTTTTATAAACCCCTTTTTAAATTAAGTTACAAGTTGCTCCATTGAAAAAATTGGTAGTAAAGTTGCTAAAACAATAAATAGAACAACTCCACCCATAAGTAAAATTACTAATGGCTCTAATAAAGTTAAGGCTGTATCAATTAATCTTTTAAGATCATTATCGAGATATATTGCCGCGCGCTCCATCATCATAGCTATTTCACCAGATTTTTCCCCACTTCCAATAAGATGAGTTGCCATTGAATTTATATAGCCCGTTTCTTTTAAGGCTATACTAATCGATGTTCCCTCTCTTACGCGAGATGCAGCTGTTTCAAAGGCTAATTTCATTACATTATTAGTAACAAGACTTGCTGAAACTTTCATGGTTTCTAATACATTAACACCAGCTGCAAAAAGGATAGCAAAAGTATGAATATAGCGCGATACATTAATAGTTATAATTAAATAAGAAATAATAGGAATTTTTAGAAGTGTACGATGCCAAATTAAGCGTATATTGGGTTTTTTAAGACTTTTTATGAATATTAAAAAAATTAGTGTAAAAATAATTAAGGTATAAATACCATATGATTTAACAAAAGAACTAATAGATATAAGTACAAGAGTCATATCTGGTAATGATTGATTACTAGTTGTGAATACCTCAATAATTTTAGGAACTACAAATGTTAATAAAAATGAAATAATCGTGGTTGAAATAATAATCATTAATGCAGGGTAAATTAATGCTTGTTGAATTTTTTGTCTTATTTGTTGTTGTCCTTCGGTATAGTCAGCTAATTTTTGTAATATTTCAAAAAGCTTGCCAGTTTGATCACCCGCTGCAACCGTTGCACAATAAAGCTCTGGAAAAACTGAAGGATACTCTGCTAATGCTTGGGCTAAAGAATATCCTTCCAAAACCTTTGCCCGGACACCGATAATTAACTTTTTGATTTTGTCTTTTTCTGTTTGTTCACTAACTCCACGAAGCGACTCTTCAACAGGAATCCCTGCTGCAAGTAATGTAGCTAATTGACGGGTAAATAAAGCTAAATCTTGCACTGATATTTTATCTTTATTTTTGGTTATATTAGATTTTTTTAAGGTTTGTACTAAGATAGGTATTAAGTTTTGTTCTCTGAGTAATTGACGTGCGTGTCTTTCAGAGTCAGCTTCAATGACTCCTTTAGCATTATTGCCAGATTTATTAATAGCTTGATATTGGTATGCACCCATAAGAAGACTTTACCAATTTTAAAATTATTTTCTCAGAGATCTAGTTTAATCTATTGGGTTTAATAAGTCACTTAAGGTAGACTAATAATCAGGGTAAAAGCGTGTGTGAGTAAAAAAAACAATAATGTCATGATAGATTATATCTGCTCTATATTTCGACGTCCTGCAGCTTGTCTGCAGGATCAGGACTATAGCAAGATCTCTGGATACCGCGCATAAAGCGCGTATCTTCGGTTAATTTATAATCACTCATGATCTTGCCCTGGAATAATAATCTAATGCCCGATTTAATATGGAGATTAAAATGACTAAAAATGTCGTTCTTGCCGCAATTAAGGAACATGAAGCTAAATTTGTTGATATGCGGTTCACTGATATCTTAGGCAAAGAGCAACATATTACTATCCCTGTATCAGCTGTTGATGATGATTTTATTGAAAATGGAAAAATGTTTGATGGCTCCTCTTTTAAAGGGTGGCAAAAAATTCATCAGTCAGATTTGGCATTAAAGCCTGATCTTAACAATATTTTTCTTGATCCATTCTATCAAGATAATACTTTAGTTATTCGATGTAATATTGTTGATCCAATAACCATGTTAGGTTATGACAGAGATCCCCGTTCTCTTGCTATTCGTGCTGAAGCCTATTTGAAATCAACAGGGATTGCTGATGTTGCATATTTTGGGCCTGAGCCTGAGTTTTTCATCTTTGATGATGTAAGATGGAATACTAGTATGAGTGGCTCTTTTTATAAAATTGATTCAGAAGAGGCTAGTTGGAATTCGGGTAAAAAAATTGCTGGTGGAAATATTGGTCATCGTCCTGCAATTAAAGGTGGATATTTTCCAGTTCCGCCAGTAGATTCATCCCAAGATATTCGTTCAGCAATTTGCCAAACACTTGAATCTTTAGGTATCCCTGTTGAAGCTCATCATCATGAGGTAGCCACTGCCAATCAATGTGAGATAGCCACTCGATTTAATAGCTTGACTAAAAAAGCAGATGAATTGCAAATATTAAAGTATATTGTTCATAATGTTGCACATAATTATGGTAAAACAGCGACATTTATGCCAAAGCCTTTGGTGGGGGATAATGGATCTGGTATGCATTGCCATCAATCACTAGCAAAAGATGGGGTTAATATATTTGCAGGTGATGAATATGCAGGTCTTTCTGAAACAGCATTATATTATATTGGCGGTATTATTAAGCATGCAAGAGCTTTAAATGTATTTACTAATCCAACAACTAATAGTTACAAACGACTAGTTCCTGGATTTGAAGCTCCAGTTTTACTAGCTTATTCTGCGCGTAATCGTTCAGCGGCGATTCGTATTCCTTTTGTAGCTAATCCAAAAGCACGAAGAATTGAAGTTCGCTTTCCAGATCCTACTGCTAACCCATATATTGCCTTTGCCGCAATGATGATGGCAGGTCTTGATGGTATTCAAAATAAAATTCATCCAGGTGAGCCCATGGATAAAGATTTATATGATTTACCTCCAGAGGAACTTATTGACGTACCATCTGTTGCGGATTCTTTAGAACAAGCCGTGATTAGCTTGCATAATGATCATGAATTTTTATTGCATGGTGATGTATTTAATTTAGAATTTATCAAAAGTTATATTAAATTACGCGAATTAGATATTCAGCATGTTAGAAGTTTAGTTCACCCAATAGAATTTGAGCTTTATTATAGTAATTAAATGAGATAAATAATGGGGTTTAAATCTTTATTTCCATTGATTTTATTAGCTTCTAGTTCATTATACGCAGAAATCTATAAATGGACTGATGATAATGGAACGGTTCATTTTAGCGATAAATCAGCTCCAGGAGCTATTAAATTTGATCTAAACGAATCTAAAGTTGTTTCTTCGCCTAAAGTATCACTAGAAAATACTTCTATTGATACTCCTAAAGTTTTAAAAAAAAAGATTGAATATAAACAAATTTACTTTATTGAGCCAAAAGCTAATGAAACAATTCGTGATGCAGAAGGGTGTTTCTCAGTTAAAATTGGTTTAGAGCCTTATTTAAAAAATGGAGATGAAATTCAATTATTAGTTGACGGTTCTCCATATGAGCAAATTATAAGTTCTAATAACTTTACAATTAAAGGTTTGGCTCGAGGCTTACATACATTAATAGCACGAGTTATTAATAATAAAGGAGTAGTTGTCAAATCAAGTCATACTATCCAAGTCTATATGATGCCTCCTAAAATAGGAATGGTTCATAAAGTTAACTAGGATATTACAAGGCTATGATCTCTACAATTATTAATCATATTTAACAATCTACAAAAGCTATTTAAATATACCCATTGAAATTTATAATATTGCCCTCATATAACAATCGATTAACAAATTAATTGTAATTTAAGATTTATAAAACCCATATTTTAAATATTTACCTAGGAGATTATTAATGGTTAGCAAGCAACAAACCATGGGATTTCAAACTGAAGTGAAGCAAATGCTACATTTAGTTATTCATTCACTTTATTCTAATAAAGAAATTTTCTTACGAGAGTTAATTTCTAATGCATCAGATGCCCTAGATAAATTAAGATTTTTAGCTCTAGCCGATGCTTCACTTTATGAAAAAGACTCTGATTTAAAAATCTCAATAGATTTCAATGATAAAACTAAAACGCTAACTATTTCTGATAATGGTATTGGCTTAAATTGGGATGAGGCGGTTGAAAATTTGGGCACTATTGCCAAATCTGGCACTAAAGCCTTTTTATCTAATTTAACTGGTGAAAAATCAAAAGATTCACAATTAATCGGCCAATTTGGCGTTGGTTTCTATTCAGCTTATATTGTTGCTAATAAAGTAACTGTAAAATCAAGACGAGCTGGATTAGCTCCTGAAGATGGTATCGTCTGGGAATCGAATGGTGAAGGTGAATTTACCATTGGTCATGAAAAGAAAAAAGACCGAGGAACTGAAGTTATTTTGCATATGAAAGATGATGCCGATGAATTTTTATCTGATTGGCGTTTAAAATCTATAATTTCAAAATATTCAGACCATATCTGCTGGCCAATAGTAATGAAGGCTGAGTCTTCTGAAGAAGAAGGTAAAAAGAAAGTTGAGTTTGAAAAAGTTAATAAGGCTACAGCTTTATGGACATTACAAAAATCTGAAATAAATGACGAAGAATATAAAGCTTTATATAAACATATTTCGCATGATTTTCAAGATCCATTGACTTGGTCACATAATCACGTTGAAGGAAAACAAGATTACATTAGTCTTTTATATATCCCAGCACATGCTGCCTTTGATTTATGGCAACAAGAAGCAAAGCATGGTTTGAAATTATATGTTAAGCGTGTATTTATTATGGATGAAGCTGTACAATTTTTGCCACGATATTTGCGTTTTGTTAAAGGTGTTATTGATGCCAGTGATTTACCACTTAATGTGTCGCGAGAAATACTACAAGATAATAAGCAAGTAGAGTCTATACGAGGCGCTTGTACTAAACGTATTTTATCTATGCTTGAGAAAATGGCTAAAGATGATGTTGAATCTTACCAAAAATTCTGGGATGAGTTTGGTTTAGTATTAAAAGAAGGACCCGTTGAAGATTTAGCAAATCGAGAAACAATTGCTAAACTTTTACGTTTTGCTTCAACTTTAAATGGCTCTGAAAAACAAACTATTTCATTAGCAGATTATGTTTCTAGAATGAAAGAAGGACAAGATAAAATTTATTATGTTGCAGCTTCAAGCTTTAATGCTGCAAAAAATAGTCCTCATTTAGAAATATTTAAGAAAAAAGGAATAGAAGTTTTATTATTATCTGATCGTATTGATGAATGGTTAGTTGGATATTTATCTGAGTTTGAAGGTAAAAAACTACAATCAATATCTAAAGGTAAAGTTGAGCTTGATGATTTAGAAGACACTAAAGAGCAAGAAAAAACTTATGCTCCTATGTTAAAGCAAATTAAAGACATTTTAGGTGAAAAGGTTAAAGATGTTCAAGTTACAAATCGTTTAACTGATTCTCCAGCATGTATAGTTGCTGATGAAAATGATATGGGTTTAGAAATGCAAAGAATTTTGCAAGCATCTGGGCAGAAAATGCCGGAAGCAAAGCCTATATTTGAGATAAATCCTGAGCATGCTTTAATTAAAAGACTGCATGCAATTGAAGATGATGAACGCTTTTCACAATGGGCTGTAGTTCTATTTGAACAAGCAGTTCTTGCTGAAGGTGGTCAATTAGATAATCCTGCCGATTTTGTAAATCGGGTGAATCAATTGCTTATTGCATCTTAGCCTGGTTGCTAATTTTTGAAAAAACAATTTGTAGGGTGGGCAAAGCAATAGCGTGCCCACCAATGCTGAAATGGTGGGCACGCTATTTTTTCCTACCCTACATTTTTTTTGAAATTTATAAAATCTAATTACAAACCAATTTTAGCAGGATTGCAAAGGTATGCATTTCCTAAATTAGTAACGTTTGTTTCAGATGAACCACCACCAAAAGCATTAGAACTGCCACTAATAGATCCAGTACTTCCAGCACGGTTTGTTATTAACTGCACATAATTAGCCCCTAATTTAGAAGCTTTGTTTTTAATATCATGCATTGCACCTTCTTCAAGGTTTTTATTAGATGTGAATCCACCTGAGAAAAAGTTGCCTTGATTGCCAACAACCTGACCAATATATTTGCATCCGTTAGGTACTTGATTTGGTGATACTATAACTTTATGTGCTGCAGGTTCTAATGGAATTGACGAGCATCCAGCAAGAAGTAATGATAAAATAGTTGCTTTTAGATTTTTGTGCTTCATATTTATTAACCGTGTTGTTTTATGATGTTTAATCATAATTGGTGAATAATATTGAAGTCAATAGGTTATTAAATAACCTAATAAATAATTATTATGTAAAATAAATTAGGGGCTTTTTACAAGATAAATAACTTGGTTGAAACCAAAGATATTAAAATGTAAAAAGCCCCTAATATTTTATATCTTAACTATTAATATTTACTCGTCAGTTAAACGGAAATATTTAGTACCGAAATAACGATGTAATTTCTTTCTTATTGTACCACGGCTGATACCAAGCATTTTAGCTGCTTGTAATTGGTTACCACGACGCTTTTCCATAACTGCTTGTAAAAGAGGTGGCTCAACTTCAGCTAGGATCATGTCATACAAGTCATCAATATTTTTAGCTTTATTTTCAACAAGAAAACGACTAACCAAATTATAAACTAAGTCTTGCAGACCTTGATCTTTCTGAATCGTGTCAACAGAATTTTGTGTTTCATTTACAGTCATTATAACTTCCTTATTTTAGTTAAATCTTACGTCCAAATACTTTCAAGTTAGTTGAAAGCAAAATTAATTGTACATGAAGCTTAAATGATACGCTAGTTAGTTATGTCAAATTTTTATAAAAATATTGTAAAGATTGTAACAAGATGCTCAAATAAATTAAGTAGTTATGATTAAGGTAAGCAAATAAATATAAATTATAGCAATAGCACCAATTTATAAAATAGTGCTAGTATAAGTTTTTACAAATATAATCAAACTAATCTATGCGTAAAATATTTATATTATCATTAATATTCATACTGTGTTCATGTAAACAAAAAGGTCCTCAATATAATGGTTATATTGATGCTGATTTGACTTATATTTCTAGTAATTATGCTGGACGTTTAGCAAATTTATTTGTTCATCGTGGGCAAGAGGTTAAATCAGATACTCTCTTGTTTAAGCTTGAACCTAAAACAGAAAGTTATGCAATAAAGACGTCTAAATTTAATGATAAATATCTTACCGCACAAAGAAAGCAAATTATTGATCAAATAACTTATAGTGAAATAAATTATAAACGAACATTAGCAATGCGAAAGGACGATGCAGCTAGTCAAAATGATCTTGATGTTTCTAAAAAGGATTTAGATGTTTTAAAAAGCCAATTAGTAGCAATTGATTTTCAGCTTGAATCTAGCAAAATTGATACAGCTAATAGAAAGTGGCAATTATCTAGAAAAGAAGGGCGCGCTACTGATTCTGGTTTAATTTTTGATACTTATTTTACGCAAAATGAATATGTTCAAGCAGGTCAGCCTGTATTATCTCTAATAACTAAAAAAAATATTAAAGTTATATTTTTTGTGCCAGAAAAAGATTTGTCAAATATCTTATTAAATAAAAAAATTAAAATTTCATCTGATGGTTCTAATTTACTTGCAACTGGAAGCATTAACTATATTTCTAATATCGCTCAATATACTTCGCCATTAATTTTTTCACGCGAAGAGCGCCATGATTTGGTTTTTAGAGTTGAAGCCAAAATAAAACGTCCAGATTTAAATAAAATTCATCTTGGGTTACCTATTACCTTGGAAATTTTGTAATGACACAATATGCTATTGATGTTCAAGGCTTAACTAAAGTATTTGATAATAAAACTGCTGTAGATAAAGTTTCTTTAAAAGTTAAAAAAGGCTCTGTCTTTGGTTTTTTAGGTTCAAATGGTAGTGGCAAAACTACAATGATTAGAATGATTTGTGGGATTTTGACGCCTACTGAAGGTAGCGGACAATGTCTTGGGTTAAATATAGAAACTGATAGCGATATAATCAAGACTAAAATTGGTTATATGCCGCAAAAATTTAGTTTATATTCTAAATTAACGGTATATGAAAATTTACGATTTTTTGCCGATGTTTATCAGATTGCTGATCATAAAAAAGAAATTGATAACATATTAGTTGAATTAGGGCTTATGAAATATAAAAATTTCTTGGCGGCTAATTTATCTGGTGGTTGGAAGCAGCGCTTAACTTTAGCGTGCTGCTTATTACACAAACCTGAATTATTATTTCTTGATGAACCAACCGCAGGAGTTGACCCTAAAGCTCGAAAAGATTTTTGGAATTACTTACATAAAATTGCCATTAGAGATGGAACAACTATTCTTGTGACTACCCATTATATGGATGAAGCTGAAAAATGTACTGATTTAGCTTATATCAATTTAGGTAAATTATTATATTCAGGTACTACTAAGGAGTTAATTCCATTTTCAAAAGTTAAAACTTATGAAGTAGAAGGCAACAGGAAAGATCTTAATAATTTATCAGTTTTGGCTGAAAAAACATATCCTGACTTACTTGTTTCAATGGTAAATAATGATTTAAGAATATCTTCTAACAATATAACTTTATTAAAAAAATTTATTGAAAATGAAAATCTATATAAATTAAAAGAAGTACATCCTAGTTTTGAAGAGGTATTTATTGGATTGATGCAAGAATGACTTTAAATTTAATAAACAATAATTCCTCATATTTACGTATTTATGGCTTAATACGCAAAGAATTTATTTTAATTGTACGTGATCGCGGGACGATAGCTATGCTCGTTATCATGCCTATTATGCTATTAATATTATTTGGTTTTGCAATAAAACTTGATCCTAAGCATCTGCCAACAGCAGTTGTAAGCTATGATAATTCACCTTTAACTAGATCATTTATAAGCAATTTAAATACATCAAATTATTTTAATATAACCGATGTAACTACTGATCTTAAAGCAATGAAGCATAAAATTAGCACGGGTAAACTAAGTTTTATCATAATTATTCCTGCAAATTTTACTAAAAAATTTATTCGTGGTGAAAATCCACAGTTGGTAGCTGAAATTGACGGCTCCGATCCAGGATCTAGTGCTTCGGCTTTAGGTAATATTAAACCTATCCTTGATTTTTCATTATCAGAGTTTTCAGCTCGTGGCCTAGGTGTACCTAAATCTAATGCCATTAATAGAACAGCTAACCTAGTAATTCATCGACTATATAATGAGTCTAATATATCTGCCTTTGATATTGTGCCAGGCTTAATAGGAGTATTATTAACTATAACCATGGTAATGTTAACTTCAACTGCAATTACCTCAGAATATGAAACTGGCACTATGGAAACTTTATTATCTACTCCATTAAAGCCCACCGAAATTATTTTAGGAAAGGTTTTTCCATATATTGTACTAGGATATATTCAGCTAACCTCTATACTTATTTTTGGGAAATTACTAATTAATATACCTATTGAAGGTAGTTTAATGACTTTATATTTAGCCGCAACGCCTTTTATGATTGCTAATTTAATGGTCGGGATGATTTTTTCAACTATTGCTACAACGCCAATGCAAGCAATGCAATTAAGTACATTTTATCAATTACCATCAATGTTTTTATCGGGTTATATGTTTTCCTTTTATGGAATGCCAGCTTGGGCACAAGCAATTGGCTCTTGCATACCAATGACTTATTTTATGAGAATTAC
>Ga0247836_1005375_pt1 | contig 15050 bp, 10 predicted proteins | sample LaCruzMarch2015__4_FD_187116 | JGI IMG/M metagenome (GOLD analysis project Ga0247836, IMG submission 187116) | Freshwater microbial communities from meromictic Lake La Cruz, Castile-La Mancha, Spain - LaCruzMarch2015_14m | ecosystem: Environmental > Aquatic > Freshwater > Lake | place: Spain...
CCTCATGCTCAACCAACGCTTTCACTGGTGGGGGCCGCTCAGGCAGCGGCTCTTAAAAAAGGTCGCGTCTTAAGCAAAGGCGGGCGACCTCAGGTCGCGATGGAATTGATTCTCGACGCCTTGTTTTTCCGGCTGCGAAACTGCGGCCCCTGGCGCGACCTGCCGCCACAGTACGGCCCCTGGCAGACGATCTATGGCTGGCACCGCGCCTTCGCCCGCAACGGACTGTGGCTGGTCTTGCTCAAAAGCTTCGCCAAGCAGGTGCGTGGCCGCGTGGTGCTGGTGGACGGCACGCACATCCTGGCCCATCAAAGCGCGGCCAACCCGGCAGGCGGCGCGGCGGCGCAGGCAATGGGCAAGACGCGGGGAGGGCGTAACACCAAGATCATGGCGCTGACCGATGGCAAAGGCAGGCTGATGAGCTTCATGCTCGTCGAAGGGCAGGCTTACGAAGGCAAGCATGTCCGGGCGCTGCTGCCCAAAGGACGCAAGTGGCGGGTGGTCGGCGACAAGGGATTCGATAGCGACAAGCTGCGCAAGGAGCTTGAAAGCCTCGGGCACCAGACCTGTTTTCCCGGCAAGAAGAACCGCTGCCGCAAGGTGGCCTACAGCAAGAAGCTCTATCGCCGGCGGTATCGCGTGGAGAACTTCTTTTGCCGCATCAAGCGCTGGGCCTGCCTGTCGCTGCGACGTGACAAGCTCGCGCTGCACTTCTCCTCACTGCTCGCCTTTGCCGCCATCATCGACTGGATGCAGCCTCTCAAGAGGTTTTAAAACACTGCCTAGGTGAACGCGAGGAGTGGGCCTGTTTCACCCTGGACACTTCATTGCTGATCAAAAGCTTGAACCAAATCGAAGTGCTCATGAGCAAAGGTGGACGCATCCGGTTGATCTACCTTGATGCTATTTTGCGGCGTGATTGAGAACGCCTTATTTGGCTGGCAAATCATCACGGCACTTCCTTTTTCAGCGCAGCCAGCATTTCGAGCAGATGGTCCGTGAGGATGACGGAGGAGTCTTCTTGCACTTGGTTGGTGCCGATCCAGGTTTCGTAGCCGCCGAGCTTGTGCTGCTCCAGTGTGGGCAGGTAGCCATGCCTTCCATTGGCGAGGCCGATGACCATCGTTTGCGGAAAAGGGCTGCGCTTTTTCAAATCCAGCCCGATTTCGACAAAGGTCTCGAATGGGATGCCACACACCGCGATGTCGCCAATGCGGATGGCCTGCACTTTCACCGTGAGCGTCTCTTCGGGGCGCTCTGCGGCGCTCACCACGCTGCCGGCATAGTTTTTGGCGAGTCGGGGCAGTTTTTCGATGGCGTCCTTGTCCTTCACGGCCAGCACGGCCTTCGCCTCCGCGACATCTTGAGCGGATGGACGGCGATACTTGAGCGTGATCTCACGTTGCATCATGCCGAGGCTCAAATCGCTCCGATGCGTTTCGATTTTTCGGTGGGCTAGCCAAGCCGTGTCAGCCGCTTTCTGCGCGACGATGCGGATCTGCTCGAAAGGCTCACGCGGAGGCCGTGTGGTGCCGAAAGGGATGTTGTTGATGTCTCCCGAGGTGCCGTTCGCCATCATGGCGACAAAGTCCTCGTCACCGCGCAGCCGCGAGGGCATCAGGCGGGCGAACTCGCCGAAGTAATCGGCAGACATTTGCCCACCCGGCGCACCGCCGACGTAGTGCAGCGAGTAGCTGGCATACAGGGCCAAGGGCTTCCTTTTCTCTCCCTGCACGGAGAGGATGCTGATGTCAGGATCGGTAGGTCCTGCGGGCCGATCAATGACATCCGGGCTGGTGCCAGGATTCATCTTCACCCTGTCCAGCCTGCCAAAGGGGTTCAGCGGCATCTTGCCCTCCTTCAGATACCAGCGGCGGTTGAAGACCTCGTCCGCGAGCGGATGCGCCGCCGCAGCGACAGAGGCAGGTTTCAGCGCCGCATGCGCCTGGATGATTGAGGCAGCCACACCCTGGACGAACTGCTTGTAATAGGCCGCTGCAGCCTCACTGCGTGTGTTCAATGAAGGTCCGCTGTGCGTGTGGGTGGAGCTGATGAGCATCTTGTCCGGCGACATGCCCGTTTTCTCTGCCGCCAGTGCCTTGGCCTCATTCAGCACGTCCGGCCCGGCGCCGAGATTATCCACGACCACCAGCGCCAGTGTCGTCTTGCCATCGTCGAGCACCAGAGCGCGGGAATGAAAAGGATCGTGCGCCTTCTCCGCCATGTTGGCCGAGAATCCACCCGGCATGTTCATCGGAAACTGCGTGGGCGTGATGTCCACCGACGCCGCCCCAGCACGCAGGCCCGCGGCCTCCGTCAAAGGATTGAAGATGGTGAACGAAGTGGTGACGAGGAGCCAGAGGGTGAAGCGCATACGAGGCTAACGAACGTGCTTCGTGGGAGACTTTCAAACTTGGCTAACAAAAAAATGGCAGGCAAAAAAATGGGGCTGCCTCTGTATTCATCTTTTTTGCCAGCTTGCCATCTCATGAAATCCACTCACATCCTCGTCCTCGCTCTGTGCATCGCTTGCCCGGCTTTTGCAGAGACATTCATCGTCGAAGACGGCCAGCCACGCGCTGAGATCGTCATCAGTGACAAGCCCACACGCATGGCTCGTTTCGCCGCGCATGAGTTTCGGCAGCAGATCGAGAAGATCAGCGGGGCGAAGCTGCCCATCGTCACGCAGCCTTCGGGCAGGGCGGTGAAGGTTTTCATCGGAGCGAGTGCGCAGTCACCGGTGAAGGCGGAGGGACTCAAGGTTGGCGCATATCGCATCACCACCGGGGCGGATTGGATGGCGCTGATGGGTGATGACACGGACTTCGAGCCGGTGGGGCCTTTCGCACGGAACAATGGCGACATCTCGCGTACGCAGGCGGAGTGGGAAAAGATCGTCGGAGCGCCGTATGGGTTGCCGAATCCCGGTTGGTATAAGCACCGCGCGAAAGTCCCTCTCAATGGCGAAATGCTCGAAGTCTGGGGCCTCGACGAACGCGGCAGTTTCAATGCGGTGACCGGTTTTTTGCAGAAGCTCGGCGCACGCTGGTATGTGCCGGGCGCACTCGGCGAGGTGTTGCCCACGATGAAGTCCATCGCGCTGCCGAAGCTCGATGAAACGGTGAAGCCGGAGTTTGCGCTGCGGCAGTTCAACTTCCGTTTTGCCACCTGTGGACCTGACTCCGCGCTATGGGCCATGCGGCTCGGCATTCGCCACAACGAGCGCCTGCAAATCGCCCACGGCATGGCGAACATGACGAACCGCGTGGACGTCTTCGCGAAGCATCCCGATTGGTTCGCGATCTACGGCGGCAAGACCGACTTCAAGCCCGGCGACTCGAAGTGCCAGCTCTGCTACTCGAATGACGAACTCTTCCGCGAGACGGTGCGCTATGCGCGGGCGCAGCTCGACACGTTCAATTTTGAAAGCGTCTCCATCATGCCGCCGGACGGCTACACTTCGATCTGCCAGTGCGAAAAATGCAAAGGCAAGGATTCGCCCGAGCGCAACGAGCGCGGGCTGCTCAGCGATTATGTGTGGGACTTCGTCAATCGCGTGGCGAAGGAAGTCGGCAAGACGCATCCGCACGCAAAGGTGCTGAACTGCGCGTATGGCGTCTATACCCTGCCGCCGCTGAATATCGACAAGCTCGAGCCCAACGTGCTCGTCGGCATCGTCGGCGGTCGCCGGCCCATGAACAAAGGGGGCAGCAAAGCCGAAGGTGAATCCGCGCCGGAGGTTCTGCGTGCCGCGTGGACGAAGAAGACCGACAACCCCGTGATCATCTTTGAAAACTATCCTTTCACGGATCGTGGTTGGTATCTGCCAGCGTATGCCGCGCAGTCGATGGGTGACACGGTGCAGGCCACGAAAGGCATGTCGCAGGGCGAGGACATCTGGCTCAGCGTGCGACAGGACTTCGATAAGGTCGGCATCGGCTTCAATCACTTCCTCGTCTATTTCACCGCCCGCGCCTACTGGCCCGGCTACGAGCCAGCGGCGGCGTTGCGCGAGTATTGCCGCCTCTTCTACGGACCTGCCGAGCAAGAGATGCACACCTTCTTCACCTTCTGCGAAGCGAACTGGAAGGTGATGGATGAAGACAAGGCGAAGGCCGATGAAGCGCTCGCCCTCTTCGAGAAAGCGAAGGCGAAAGCCGATGCCGCGGGTGTCTTTGGCAAACGCATCGCCCTCGTGGACGACTTCCTCAAAGGCCTGCGCATGAAGTCGCAGCAGCTCGGCCAGAAGCGCGGCCCTGTCCCCACCGTGCGCCTCGTCGGCGATGCGAAGGGCATCGTCATCGACGGCAAACTCGACGACGACTACTGGCGAAACTGTCCCGTCGCAGCCACCGGCAAGTTCCTCGAACTGCAAACTGGACGCACGCCCACCTTTGGCACTTCCTTCAAAGCCGGATGGCAGGGCGACAGCATCTGCTTCGCCATTCGTTGCGAAGAAACGCGCGGAGAAAAGCCACGCAGCGCCGCCACGCGCGATGATGACCAAGCACTGTGGCATGGCGACGCCATCGAGATCGAACTCGCGACCGAAACGCACTCGTATTACCAGATCGGCATCAGTCCGGACGGCCACGTCGTCGATCTCGATCGCGATGCGCCGCGCAGTCAGTGGTTCACGTGGGATTCCAAGGCGGAGGTCGCCACGCACATCGCCGAGGATCACTGGACGGTCGAAATTCGCATCCCCGTCACACAGGATGAAAATGATCCGCTGCACCAAGTCATCGGCCGCCACCCCACGCAGAGCCTGCCCTGGCACATCAACCTCTGCCGCCAGCGCATCCGCGACGACGGGCAGGAGCACAGCGCTCTCTCACCCACCGGCGTCGAGGGCTTCCACGAGCCGATGAAATTTGCCCGCCTCTACGACGGCCGGTCGCATCAGTTCGAATCCGACCCGAGCGTCACCGACTTCGCCATCGGCTTCCGCAAGGCCGCGCAACAGCGCCAGGCCGCTGCCTTCCTCGCCCTCGCTGACGGTGAAAAACTCACCGACTTCCAAATAGCCGCCGCGCTCGAACAAGCCGCGTTTTATGACAAAGCGAACGCACCCGCGATCATCGAACGCATCCCCATCGAAACCGTGAAAAAGGCAGCGCAGATGCAGCACTTGCTAGCGACATTCAAGGTGCCCGAAGTTATCGCGCAGTTCGGCGGCGAAGACATGAGCAAGTGGCCCTTCTGGAAACGCGGCGATGGCTTCCACGCCCGTGGCCGAGCCTATGTCATCACCAAAGCCGGCGACAAAGCCGAGGCAGACCTCCGCGCCGCGCTGGAGTTCACCAGCGACCCACGCAGCCGTGACGCCATCCTCCTGCTGACCGCTCAGAACCGCGAAAGCAACCTCAAGGACGACACCGCCGCCCTCGAGGCATACCGCGCCATCGTCGAAGGCAGAACCCGCATCGGAGGCGCAGACGAATTTGCCGCGCTGCAAGGCATCGCCCGCGTGTTGACCAAACGCGGCCAGTTTGACGAAGCGCACAAGACGCTCGAACGCGCCGACCTGCCGAACCTGCAAGGCGTGTGGAAGGACAACATCCTCAAGTCCATCGAAGCCGTGAATCAGGCACGCAAATCACGATGAAAGCCACGTCCATCCTTCTCACCGCGCTGCTGCTCGCACTGCTGACAGGGATTCACGCCGCTGATGATTCGACCGCCGCCGATTTCCGCTACGCACCACCGAACCTCGGCACCGGCAAGCTCCCGCCGCCCCTGCCTGAGAGCACGCATTACGTCATCGTGAATCGTGGCAGTATTGATCCCGAGGTCGGCGCGTTCTCCACGCTGCCGAACATCGCGCATTTCCAAGGCCGGCTCTTCGTGACCTGGCAGAACCATGTCAAAGACGAGGATCAATCCGGCCAGCGGCTGCAAATCCGGCATTCTGCTGACAGCGGCAAGACGTGGCTACCCGGCCTGAGCCAGCAGCCCACGGCGCTCTCTCCCTCGCTCGGTGCGATGCTCGCCAAGGGCGAAAAGTCCACCGCGCTGAAACGCACGCAATGGAACAGCGGCTTTGCTCTCACGCACGATGGCAAACGACTTTGGGCCATCGCCAATGTGGGCGAGAACATGGACAAGGGACTCGGCTTGCTGGCGCTCGAAATCCAGCCCGATGGCACACGCGGCGAAGCACTTTGACTGGAGCCGGAGCCCGTGATCGTGGACGAAGGTTTTCCCGTTTATCCCGCGCTGAATGACCCGTGATTTGCCGCCCTCGGCATAATGATCCGCGACGTGATCGACTACCGCAGGGCGCAGCACGCCATCAGCTACGACACGAAACGACTTGCTGGAAGCGATAAGAACCCGGCGACCATTCGTCATCCGAATCTCCCCGGCTCCGCCGCCGATGGCCAGCGGCTCATCGAACCCTCGCCAGCCTATCGCCTGAAGGACAGCACGCTCGTCCGCTTCTGGCGAAACTACGGCAACACCAAGCGCGATCTCTTCATCTGGCGGCTCTACGTTTCCCTAAGCCGCGACGATGGCATCACCTGGTCCACGCCCGAGCGCACGGCCATTCCCGCGAACAGCACACTGCCCGCCGTCGGCACACTGCCCGATGGCCGCGTCTTCCTCATTCACAATCCCTACACGCATAGCGACGACTTCTGGCAGGGCGCGGATGCCGATCTTCTCGCGACCGCGAGTCCTGCGGAGAAATATGGCGGCGCGAGGAAAGTGCTCACCCTCTCGCTCTCCGCCGACGGCCTGCATTTCAACCAAGCCTGGACCATCCGCGTCCTCGAAACTCCACCGCGCAGCGAAGGCCACTCCAAGCGCCACTTCGACGCCGCAAACCCCGCCGCCATGGTCGTCGGCGATGACCTCTTCATCGTCCATAGCCTAAACAAAGAAGACATCGAGCTATGCCGCGTGCATCTGCCCGATCTCGTCCGCTAAGTTTTATGAATAGATCGCAACAGATCAGGCTACTCAACCTCTGCATCCTGTGACGGATCATCAAACGCATCTTCTCGTTGGCCGCCCATCTTTGAGTCGAAGCGAAAGAACTTACAGCCCAGGTGTGTAATGCCAGTGGTCAGACCACTGATCATTGTATTTCATGCCTTCATCCAAACCACTCGTCGCCATCATTGACTGGGCCAAATCGCCGCTGGGCGATCCGGCTTCGGCTGTTGAAAAATCAGTGATCGGTGATGCGGCGGAGGTGCGGCGCTTCCTATGCGCGAGTGATGCAGACTTCACGGACGAGATTTGTGAAGCGCAGGCGCTGATCGTCTGGCATAACACGCCCATCAGTGCTCCCGGTCTCGGACGATTGAAGCAATGCCGTGCGCTGATTCGCAATGGCGTTGGCTTTGACTCCGTGGACATCGCGGCGGCCAGACAGCTTGGTATTCCGGTGTGCAATGTGCCAGACTATGGCACGGAGGAGGTGGCGGATCATGCCATCGCGCTCATCATGGCGCTGTGCAGGCAGTTGTTTCCGCTGGATCAGGAAGCGAAGCAACTCGGCTGGGTCATTCGTGTGGAGCCAAGGCTGCGTCGCTTGCGTGAGCTGACACTGGGCATCGTCGGTCTCGGGCGTATCGGCACGGCCACGGCACTGCGCGCGAAGGCACTGGGCTTCAAGGTCATTTTCTACGATCCCTACCTGGCTAATGGTGCGGACAAGGCGGTGGGCATTGAGCGTGTGCTTTCTTTGGATAAATTGCTCGCCCGTAGCGATGTGCTGTCGCTGCACTGCCCGCTGAATGACGAGACGCGGCATCTTATCGCCGAGCGCGAGCTTTCCTTGCTGAAACCAGGTGCCTTCGTCGTGAACACCGCGCGCGGGGCGGTGATCAAAAAGGACGCCATCCTCGCTGCTTTGCGTGAAGGACGCATCGCTGGTGCGGGACTCGATGTGGTCGAGGACGAGCCTTTGAAAACCGCCGAGGAAGCCGCCGCGCCGAACCTCATCGTCACCTGCCATGCGGCGTTTTGCAGCGTGGAATCCAAGATCGAGATGCGTGCCACCTCAGCGCGTATCGCCCTCGCCGCTGTGCGTGGTGAGCCTCTGGAGAACATCGTCAACGGACTCAACTCATGAACATCACCGCACTGGAACGCCCCACATCCCTCGTCGATTCCGTCTGTCAGCAACTGGCGAAACTCATCCGCAGTGCAGGAACGGAAGAAGATGAGCGTTGGCTCCCTGGTGAGCGCTCGTTAGCCGAGCGACTGGGTGTTAGTCGCAGCGTTGTGCGCGAAGCCACGAAGCGTCTCGAACAGCAAGGCATGTTGGAGGTTCAACATGGCAACGGCATCAGGGTCGTGGATCGTCTGCATCGTCCGCTGAGTGATTCATTGTCATTGCTGATTCCAGATATGGCGGGTCGTCTTCAGCAGCTAAACGAGGCGCGTCTTTCCATCGAACCGGATGCCGCCGCGTTTGCTGCACAGCGCGCTACAAACGAGCACATCCGCACGCTGCGCCGGATACAGACGCGGTTGGAGCAAGCCCCTGACAACTCCGCCGCCATCGAGGCAGACATCGCCATGCATCACGCCATCGCCGATGCCAGCGGCAACCTCATTTACCGGCTCATTCTCGATTCCCTCGCCGATATCGGCGTCTCCAGCCGACTGCGCACCATTGGCCGCATTGGCAAGCAAGCGGCCATCGAGCACCACGAAGCCATCCTGGTCGCCATCGAGAACCGCGACCCCGAAGCCGCCCGCGCCGCCATGCGCACCCACATCCTCGCCGCCGGTCAGGATATGAACCTGCCAGCCCTCAAAACCCGAAAGGCCAAATGAGCCATGAAGCCTCTTTTTCTGTCTCCCATCTTTTGGTTGTTCGCCTGTGTTTTTGCCAACGCAGCCGACACCGCTTACTTCGACTCCAAAGTCCTGCCCATCCTCCAGAAGCGCTGCTTTGAGTGCCACTCGCACGGCTCGAAGATCAAAGGCGGACTCGCGCTCGACTCCCGCTCCGGTTGGGAAGAAGGCGGCGACAACGGCCCCGCCATCAAACCCGGCCAGTTGGAGGCCAGTTTGCTCGTCAAAGCCATCCGCTATGTCGATGCCGAGTTCGAGATGCCGCCCAAAGGCAAGCTACCGGCCAGCGAGATCACCATTCTCGAAGAATGGGTGAAAAGCGGTGCCCACGACCCACGCAGCTCTGGAACCGCCAAAGCCAAAAAAGGCATCGACTTGGCCGCAGGGCGTCAATTTTGGGCCTTCCAGCCCGTGCGCGCCCCATCGCCGCCAAACGTCAAAAAAACGTCATGGCCCCTCGACCCGCTCGATCGCTTCATTTTGGCAAAACAAGAGCCAAAAGGCATCCAACCCGTCTCCGACGCCGCCCCGCTCACCTGGCTGCGACGCGTCTCGCTCGACCTCACCGGCCTGCCACCGACCACGGAGGAGATTCAATCATTCCTTTCCAGCCTATCCGTCCCATCTGACCTATCCAAGAACGCCTACGAGCGCACCGTTGACCGCCTCCTCAACTCCAAAGCCTACGGCGAACGCTGGGCACGCCACTGGCTCGATCTCACCGGCTATGCCGATATGATGGGCACCTCGAACAGCGTCTATGCCGAGCATGCCTGGCGCTACCGCGACTACCTCATCTCCGCCTTCAATGCGGACAAACCCTTCGATGAATTCATCCGCGAGCAGATCGCGGGCGATCTGATGCCCGCGAAGTCCATCGAGGATCGCGCGGAAAACATCACCGCCACCGGTTTCCTCATGGTCGGCGATATCGAGATCGTGAATCCCGATAAAGCGAAGATGGAGACCGATCACATCGACTCGCAGATGATCAAAATCGGCCAGACCTTCATGGGCATGACATTGGGCTGCGCCCGCTGCCACGATCACAAGTTCGATCCCATCGGCCTGGTGGACTACTACGGCATCGCAGGCATGCTGCGCAGCTCGCCCTCGTCACACAAGATACCGGACATGGGCGTGTGGAGCCAGCTTAACAGCACCGTGCTACCCGAGACACCCGCGCAACTCGCCGTGCGGAAGAAACTCGAAGGTGAGAACCAGCAGCGCATCGCCGATTGCAAAGCCGAGCAGAAGAAACTCACTGAAGAAAAAGCGAGCGTGACCAAACAACTCGCGGCTCTCGGCAAACCCGACGCGCCTTCACCTCAAATCGCCGCCACCACCGACAACGCAGAGCGTGAGGTTTCCAAAGCACTTCCCAAGTCAGAAAAAAAATCTGCGGGCCTCCATGAGCCGAGCTTGCGAGACAGACGAAGTCAATCTGTGGGAAAAACCTCCCCTGGAAAAGACGTCCTCACCAAGCGCCGAGATGAACTCGACGCCCAGCTCAAAAAGCTCGCCGGGGACATCCACCATGCCGAGTTCTTCCAAGACAAGGCCCCACGAGCTTTTGCGCTGAGCGATGGGCCGCAGCCCGCCGACATGCCCGTCTATGTGCGTGGCAATCCGTATGCGCCGAGCACCATCATGCCGCGTGGCCCTCTGCGTGTGGCCTCGTGGGACAAGTTCCCCGCCATTCCCGCCGGTCAAAGCGGTCGCATGCAATTGGCGAACTGGCTTGCCGACAAACGCAACCCGCTCACCGCCCGCGTGACCGTGAACCGCATCTGGCAAAAGCTCTTCGGCATCGGCATCGTGCCCAGCGTGGACTACTTCGGCGTCCGTGGTGATGAGCCGACGCATCCCGAGTTGCTCGATCACCTCGCCACCCGCTTCATGCAGGGTGGTTGGTCGCAAAAGGCCTTCCTTCGCTCGCTCGTGCTCAGTCGAACCTATCGCCTCTCTTCAAGGAACGGCGATTTGCAATCGCCGACGGCGGTTGAAAACCGCCGCTCCTTGGAACTCGACCCCGAAAACAAACTTTACTGGCGCATGAACCGCCAGCGGCTCGATGCCGAGGCGATGCGTGATTCCATGCTCGCCATCAGCGGCGAACTCACTCGCAGCAGCGGCGGTCCTGCCCTAGTGCTGGAGAATCCGGAGAACTGCGGCTCGCTGGCCTTGAAAGGCGTGAATCCGCCGAACTACAGACACTCGAAACCGCGCCCGACGCAGGAGTTTGAGCGCACCCTCTATCTTCCAGTGCTGCGCGGCGGCACCGCAGGTCCAGATCGCTTGCGCGCCTTCTTCGATTTCGTGGATCCTGCCGGCATCGCGGGTCAGCGCAATCAAACCGTCGTGCCCACGCAGTCACTCTTTCTCCTCAGCAATGACCTCCTCCGCAAACGAGCCTTCGCGCTCGCCAAGTCCCTGCTCGCCAGCGAGAAGAACGACCTCGTTCGAATAGAGACCCTCTGGCTGCGCGTGCTCAACCGTCCCGTCACCACCACCGAGCGCGATGAAGCCATCGCCCTCCTCGAAGCCGTCACCCCGCCCGGCAAGCCTGCCGGTCCCGTTCAGTGGACCGAGCTGTGCCACAGCCTGCTCGCCTCGAATGAATTTGTGTTTCGTCTCTAACCACCATCGCCTGCAATCGCCATGATCTCACCCATCACCCGCCGCCAACTCCTCCAGCGCACTGCCTGCGGCTTCGGTGCCCTCGCCTTGCACGACATCGCTCGTGCGGCCTCGAATCCGCTCGCCGCACGCATCCCCGGCATGGTGCCGAAAGCCAAGCGCGTCATCTTCCTCTTCATGGGCGGTGGTCCCTCCCAAATGGATCTCTTTGATCCAAAGGACTTCATCACGCGCAAGCACGGACAGAAGATCGATTCGCCCCTGCGCAAAGAAGTCACCCAAGTCGGCACCGAGCAGTTCCTCGCGCTCAAAGCCATGGCTCCGGTGCGTCCGCGCGGTCAGAGCGGCATGATGATCTCTGATTTGATGCCCCACCTCGCCACCGTGGCCGATGACCTCTGCCTCCTGCGCGGCATGAATGCCGACAACCCGCAGCACGCCGGAGCGACGCTGCAGTTTCACACGGGCACCTTCGCCGAAGTCCGCCCTTCCATGGGGGCATGGGTCAGCTATGGGCTCGGCACCGAGAACGCCAACCTGCCCAGCTTTGTCAGCATTCAGGGCGGTGGCGTGCGCGAGTATGGCTCCGCGTTCCTACCCGCGATTCATCAAGGCACCAAACTCACCGTGCCGCTCGACAGCAAAACGCTGCCGGTCGAAAACCTGCGCAACGTCTCCGAGAACGACGCCATCCAGCGCCAGCGCATGGATTTCATGGCTCGCATGAACCGCCGCCTCGTCGGCGACCTCGGTGGCGATGCGAACATGGAAGGCATGATCCAAAACATGGAACTCGCCGCGCGCATGCAGCTCACCACGCCGGAGATCGTGGACATCTCGAAGGAAAGCAAAGCCACGCTCGATCTCTACGGCGTCGGCGGCAAAGACACGAATACCTTTGGCCGCGCCTGCTTGCTCGCTCGCAAGCTCAGCGAGGCCGGCGTGCGCTTTGTGCAGGTCAGCATCGGCGGCTGGGATCATCACGGTGACATCCGCGGCAACCTCCCAAAACTCTGCTCTCAGACCGATCAACCCGTCGCCGCCTTGCTGAAAGACCTCAAATCACGCGGCCTTCTTGAAGACACACTCGTGCTCTGGAGCGGTGAGTTTGGACGCACCCCATGGAGCCAGGACCTCAGTGGCAAATCCCCCATCGACAAGCACGGTCGCGAACATCAGCCCGAGAGCTTCTGCTCATGGATGGCTGGCGGCGGCGTCAAAGGCGGCCTCACCTACGGCGACACCGACGACATGGGCTACCGCGTCATCAACGGCAAGATCCACATCCACGATCTCCACGCCACGATGCTCCACCTGCTCGGCATCGATCACCTCAAGCTCACCTCCCGCCACCTCGGCCGCGACTTCCGCCTCACCGATGTCTATGGCGAGGTGGTGAAGGAGATATTGGCGTGAGCCTGATGATTTCCCACAGATTCAGGGCTCCACAGATTTTTCTTTCTGAATCCAATCTGTGGAATCCCGAATCTGTGGGAAACCGAAACCAACCTCAAGTCATGCCCAAAGACCCGTTCTCCCACCGCATCATCGGCAAAGCGATGAAGACGCATTCGGCGTTGGGGCCGGGATTGGTGGAGGAGTTTTACCACCAGCATCTCGTCAGCCAACTTCGATCCGATGGCATTGAGCATCTCTCCAAACCACGCTTTGATCTCATCTATCGAGGCTATCTCGCGGATACCTTTGAGGCTGATCTGGTGTTTCCGGGCAAACTGATCCCTGAACTCAAGGCTTTGCGAGGTGAGTTTGCGCCTTCGCACTACACCCAACTGCTGGCCTACCTCAAAGCATGGCAGATGCATGTTGGCCTGCTCATTGATTTCGGCAAAGCCAGCCTGGACCCGATCCGAGTGCGTTTCGATCCTGCTGAGGCTGAGTTCCCAGATGCTTCTGTGCCGCCACGCCTTCAGAACTCCGAACTTAGCCTTCACCTGATCGAGATCCTTCGCAGGATGCATGAAGACATCGGACTCGGCTACCGCGAGACCACCTGGCAGGGCATTTTCATGGCCGCGTTGCAAGCGGAGAGCGTGTCATTTCTCCCTTCACCACAAGTCGCCATCTTCAATCAAGGCAGCGCCTCTCTCCGTTGCATCCTTGTCGAAAACGTCTGCCCCGTTTCCATCACCGCGCTCGGCGACGGCATCTCCGCAGCGGATCGAGCCGTGCTTCAATCCAATTTGCGCAGACTCGGCCTGCCATGGGGCATCGCCGTCCATTTCGGCCGCCGCTGCGTCGATCTCCGAGTCATCCAAGCCCCCGCCAACCACCATCCATGACCCCAACCCTTCAGAAAATGAATCTGTGGCTCCCCGAATCTGTGGGAATCCTTCTCCTTCTTCTCGCCACCACAGCTTTCGCTGAGATCAAAACCGAAACCATCGCTGTGCCCATGCGCGATGGCATCAAGCTCGCCACCGATGTTTATCGCGATGATACCGTGCCAAAAGCTCCCGTCATTCTCATGCGCACACCGTATGATCGCACGAAGGCGAAGGGTATGGCGGAGAAATTTGCGAAGGCGGGCTATGTCGCGGTGATCCAGGATTGTCGCGGCACGCGCGCGTCGGAGGGCGTGATGGCTCCTTACAACAACGAGGGGCAGGACGGCTACGACACCATCGAGTGGATCACGCGGCAGCCGTGGAGCAGCGGACGCGTGGGGATGACGGGTGGCTCGTATGTCGGTGCGGTGCAGTGGCAGGCGGCGGTTGAAAATCCGCCCGGGCTCGCGGCCATTGCACCGCAAGCGACGTGGAGCAGCTTTTATCGCAATCTCTACCTCGGCGGCGCGGTGCGGCTCGCGCTTATCTCGGGCTGGATCGCGGGCAATACGCCGAAACCCGAAGGCGTGAAGCCGGCGGACATGAGCGAGGCATTGATGCGTCTGCCGCTCAGCGATGTGGATACAGCCATCGGCTGGCCCATGCCCTGGCTCGACGCCATGCTCACGCATCCCGAACCGAACGGCCACTGGACGCGGCTCGATCTCACGCAGCGATTGCCAGAACTGCAACTGCCCGCGCTGCACGTCGTCGGCTACTACGACTTCTTTTCGCGCGAGTCCGTGGACAACTTCACGATCATGCAAAAACAGGCGCGTGATCCAAAGACACGCCAGCAGCAGCGCCTCATCCTCGGTCCATGGGATCATGGCACCGTTGGCAAAACGAAGGTCGCCGAGGTCGAGTTCGGGCCTGATGCCGCCGTGGATACCTTTGCGCTTCAGATGGATTGGTTTGATCGCCATCTCAAACAAGACGCCGCCGCGTTGTCGAAACCCTTCCCGCCCGTGCGCTACTTCTCCATGGGCGACAACGTCTGGCACGATGCCCAAACCTGGCCGCCAGAAGGTTTCAAAGCGACCTCATTCTACCTGCATTCCTCAGGCAAAGCGAACACCCGCCAAGGCAATGGACGCCTCACTCGCGAATCGCCTACTCAAGACGAAACACCCGATACCTTCCGCGCCGATCCCGCGCAGCCAACACCCTCCAACCCCATCACCGAAACCCGCCCCGTCAAAGACGCCGTCTGGGGCCCCGTCGATCAAAGCGCCACCGAGGATCGCG
>Ga0247836_1005379_pt1 | contig 15038 bp, 11 predicted proteins | sample LaCruzMarch2015__4_FD_187116 | JGI IMG/M metagenome (GOLD analysis project Ga0247836, IMG submission 187116) | Freshwater microbial communities from meromictic Lake La Cruz, Castile-La Mancha, Spain - LaCruzMarch2015_14m | ecosystem: Environmental > Aquatic > Freshwater > Lake | place: Spain...
GCCATCGTGCAAAGTCCTCTCGTGAGTTGATTTGTCTCTTCTCACTGACCTTTGCACGATGGCCCTTAACATCGTGGACTACCCCACGATCAAGGCCGAAAACCCACCACCACAGGGGACGTCACCCGGGATCGAACCGTCGACCTTCCGCTTTTCAGACCCTCCCCCTCTAAGAACCCGAATCCCGAAATCGTTGGTATTCAACGGTTTTCGCGCACCCAGACCCACTGAGAACCACCCAGACTCACCAAGATAGGGCAGAAGATAGGGCAGAAATGAGTCGCTTTTCACAGGGTCTCCGACTGCCGCAGCGGACTGGCCGAGCGTTCCGACGAGGCCTCACGTCAGTGTCTGCGTGCCGTTGCGGAAGGCTGGAGGGGACGCCGGAACACGGACTCAAGTGGAGCAATGCGCCCGCCGCGGCCCGTAGCCTTCTGTGCGTGGAGTCCATCACCCTGAAATCGCTCACGGCAACCGTCCTCGACCCGACGAAGGTCAAGCTGCACTGCGCGATGTACAACCAAGAGGCTCACCCGATGGATGTCTTAGCCGACGACTGGGACGAGTGGGTCATCTGGAATCGGTGGCGAGGAGCAACGGACCATTTCAATCGTCAGTTCGTATTCTCCCTCGCGCAGACTCACGAGAACCCAGCGCTCTGGCTCTTTGGAGGGGTATTTGAGGTCCTCGGGCGTGAAGGAACCCCACATGCGCCTTCCTACGAGATTCGCCTTCGCTCAGACATACTCGGCCCGTACGTGAAGCGCCTTCGCATCCTCTTCCAGATGCCGGGACGCAACGCCAGGCTCAACTTGGAGAACCAGCTCGATCAGATGGCGGTTGAGTCGGTCCTTGCTCAGCCCTACTCCGGTCGGCCGTTCCCCGGACACGATCAGATCAATCATTCACTTGCACAGTTGCAGTCGGTTGTGAGGCAGAACCGACTCGACTGGCGTGTTGCCTTGCAGCACATGAAGGGCGTGTATGTCATCCACGACCAATTGACCGGGGAGCCATACGTGGGCGCGGCCTACGGCGACACCGGGATCTGGCAGCGGCTCTGCGAGTACTGCGCCACCTTGCATGGACACAACGAAGGGTTGAAGGACCTCGTTGCGAAGGAGGGCATCGAGTATGCGGCAGACAACTTGCGCTTCGCCCTGCTTGAGTACTGGTCCATGCGTACTGAAGACGGTCATGTGCTGGCCCGTGAGTCCTATTGGAAGTCCGTGCTGCTGTCTCGAACCCATGGAAGGAATCGCAACTAGCCCCCTACTTACTGACTCGCAGGGCCGTACATTCAGGCCCCTCGGTCAGCGGGCTTAGACCCATCCAGGGATCGGGGGTAGTCCCCCCAATCCCGAACGGGACGAATCAGGGGCGCCGCTGGTGGGAGCGACGCGGCTGCTCCTAGGTTGGGGTTTCGCGGGGATGCCTCCGGCCAGTGAACGGCTCTCACGAATGCTTCTGTACGTGTGCGAACGACGGTTGACGAAGCGTTCCAACAGCTTGTCGTCCTGAGAGTTCACGGACCTGCATCTGTTGCCGCCAGGCAAAGATCACCCCCCGGAGACACGGTTGGTCCCGCACGATGGCATCGATGGAGATTGCCGGCATCCTGCCGCGCCAGGTGTCAGCTTTCGTCACGAATGAGTTGGTCGGCCAACTTGCGCGCCAGTTCGTAGAGCCCCTCGCTTGCGCTCCTCGTCTGAAGGGCATCTGCCACTGCTCCATCGCCGCGCCTACGGAGGGTTCGCTGAACCTCGCCAGGATCGATCCCGAGGGCGGTGGCTACTGCCCTGAGACACTCGTGTCGGTCAGCATCTGAGGGAATCGGCAGACCGGTCAGTTGGGCAAGCTGCTCACCCAAGGACGCCGTGGGTTCACCATGGCCGGTCCAGACCTCAGCTCGGAGGCTTCTGTCACGTCGTCCCAGCACGACTCGGAGCTTCGCGTCACCGGGGATCTTCCCCGACACGCCCAAATATCTCAGGACCGTCCGAACGCTTCCCATGGAGGCCCCGCGCTTCGAGATGTCGCTCCATGTCAGGGCGACAGAGCCTGCATCGCCTCGAAATGACATCTCCGACGGTGGACTCATGCCGAGCCAAGCAGCCAAGGAGTTGGGGAAGTTGCAGCCCGAACCCCGCAAGGCAGCCGAGTCGATGGCTCGGTGCCAGATCAGTTCATCTCCGTGGGTGTAGGCCCCTTTCACGCTAGAGATACTGCCGGTGCTTACAGGAGACTCCACGAGATCGCGCAACCGCACCACCCCTGCGCGGACTTCGAAGCGCGGGAGCTCGAGGTATGCGCGCACCGAGCTTTCCTTGATGGAGAAGCTCGAGGTGAGTTCCACGACAAGGTCGTCCACGCCGACCTCTCCTCCGCTACGCGCAATTCGCTCGTCGATCTCCTGGGCGATGCCGGAGTACTCCTCCATGGCCCAACGCGCCAGACCGATTCGCCTCACATCAGTGCGAACAAACCTCGGGTCGACAAGGATTCGAGTGAATAGGTTCTTGGACGAATAGGAGTCCCCCAAAACGACGCTGATCTCCGGCACTGTCATGGGCTCACCCCTACTCGCCACGATGCCGTAAACACGGTCATGGAGCGTCTCTCCCCATAGAACCAACTGACCGTCCAACTCAGTCAGCCAAGGGAGCCCATCCAAAAAGTCTTCGGCACTCTCGCCCTCGAGGCCCAGGTCCCTCACAAGTTCGAGTGCCTCTTCGCGTTCAATGAGTGCACCGGAAAGAGTTGCCGAATTCATCCGTGATCGAAAGTTGCTCCTCGAATCGACAATGAAGTCGTCACCGGCCCGCTCATACGGACCGGCAAGCCACAGGATCAGCGTCGCAACGGCCTTTGATGCCCCAGGGGCGGCGATTTCGCGCGCTTCCTTGTCGGACATGCGAGCAATGTGACCGATCCTCTGCTTGACAAGGCCAACAGCCACAGCCATGTCGTCGCTGCGTGACGGATCGGTGCGAAACTCCTCGAGCTCCTCGAGCAGTTCCTTCTGCAGCTGGCCCACGCGATTCAACGACAGCTCAAAGCGCTGCGCCAACTCATTGACGGTTTTCTTCACGCGTGGACCAAGCCTGTTGATTGCAATGGGGCGAAAGCGATCATCACGACTCACTAGTGCCTCGAGCCCCTGGATCACACGCTCCAGCGCCTCAAGTGACCGATCATCTTCCATGTCTATACAGCCAGACACCTAGACGTCAGCGAGAATGTCGTCGATGTTCGTCAGTAGGGAAAGTGCTGGAAGACTCTCCCCGGCGAGACTATCCAAGAGACGTTCCATACCCCAGTTGGCGTACTCCTGGGCACGGGTGATGACCTGACTCGCCGACTTGATGGCGTCCTCGCCCTCTGTCGCGAGGGTGAGTAGTTCGAGGTGCACGATGCGCCACGGATCACTGGCGAAGATGCTCCCATCTATGAACTTCACACTGTCGCCAGACATGGGGACCCTTTGGTGCGCCCGAACGCCAAGGCACAGGCCCGCCCACCAGAAGTCGATCATGCGTCGAAAGGGCTTGCCTTCTCCACTGCCCGCGACACTCGACACCCGTTCATGGATTGCCTTGGGCATGAACAGGTCGATCGCTCCGTAACTTGTCTGCGCAGCCATTAGATATCCCCCCTTGTCTGGAACATGACCCCGTGCTGAGCGTCGTACTTGCGAGCGCAAAGCTCACAGGACTGTCTGTGGGTGCAGCCGCACACACGCACCTCAGCTCGATCAGCGCCCCAAGGGTGGACAAGATCCTTGACATCTTTCGAACACGTCAGAGTCCAATACTCGCCGGCCCTTTCCGTCAAGAGGTCTTCAATGTCGCGGATTTCGGAGCGCGTCAGGAGGAGCACCGTCTGCGAGTCGAGGTTGTTGGGGCTGGTGATCGCCTTCACCATCCGCTCGCGCACACCGCCAGCGATCATGCCCAGAGGCGTATCGATGACCCGCGGCTCCTGCGAGCCTGCCACTTCCATGAGTGACCAGATGAAAGATAGCGTCAGAGCTCGTTTCGAAGCCCCGTTGAGTTCGAAGGCAGGGTCCAACGAGGCGTCCCGCGAATTCACCTTTATGTCGAAGTTGTCATTGATGGTAACGCCGGTAAACACGCCTGCCTCGTACTCAGGGTCCGCACCCACGATGTACAGGAACATCTGCGACGTCTTCTCAGCCACCTTGGAGACGTATTCCGTCTCCATCGCCTTTAGCGCAGAAGAGGCCACCTCGTGAAGGTCCTCGGCAATTAGGCGCTCGAGCTCGGCCCGTTCCGACTTGCCGGCCTCCTTCTCAGCCTTCTCGAAGGCGGCTCTAGCAGACTCTCGGGCCAGCACCGCAGCGTCGAAGTACACCTTCAATCCACCACGTTCGGAGTTGGCGTCATTGATCTTCTTTTCGACGCCATCTATCTGGTTTCGGAGACGGTCTACGCGCACTTCGTCAATGGCCGTGCGCTGTTGATCCAGCTCTGATTCCTCGGCTCGTTTGGCGCGAATTTGGTCGGTCTTGCCCGTATACCGATCCATCAATGCCTGGCGCCGGTCGTCGAAGTTCTCCGGCGATTCCTCCACCCTGCGCGCCGACTCGTTATCCCAGGAGGTGCGCGCACGGTGCCACAGCTCCGTTAGCGCCTGGCTCTCGAGAGAACGGGAGAGATTCTCCTCGATCACGGAGATGACGTGATTGCGTCGGACGCTCGCCTCGGCAGGGTGCTCCGCGAGGCTCTCTCCGCAGATGCACACGCCGTCGTTAACGCGGTCACGCAACACCTCAATAGAGATCCCTGGGACGACGCCTTGATCAACAAGTGTCTCGAAGCAAGTCAATCCCTGCAATAGAACGGGTTCCATGGCCTTCCACGAGAAGGTCTCGCTCTCAAACAGCGTGCGAATATCCTTGAGTACCGACTTCTGCTCTGCGTCCAGGACTGTCAGCTCAGCCCTAACAGTCGCGAGTCGGGCCTGAATCTCGTCCAGGTCACCCTTGCCTCGGAGTTCATCAAGTTCCTTGTTCCAGGCGGATTTCTGGACTGTCATGTTGGCCAGCCGCTCCTCACATTCGGCCAACCGCTCACCAGCTTCGCGCTCCTCGGTTTCGCGTGCCGCGAGCACCTCCTCGGCCGCTTTTCGGGACCCGCCTGCCGCTGCTGCCGCGTCTCTCCTCTTCGAGGACGCAACTTCCTTAATGTTGGCCGCCGCGGCCCTCAACTCGTCGAGCCCGAGGAGCGCGTTGATGGCGTTATGCACTTCCTTCTGGCGTGTTACGGCGGCTTCTGAACCGGAGATGAAGGCTTGCACTCCGTCACCGTCGGTGAAGAACACCCGCAGTAGGCGCTCGGGGAAGAGCTTGCGGATGAGTGAGACCTCAACCTCGTCTTCACCGCTGTCCGTAATGCGATAGAGCAACACAGAGCCGGGGCCGTCCTTGACGTCCTGAGGGTCGGGTCCAGTCAGCGTTTGTTCGAGGGTTCGAATGAGTCGATAGCGAACCGTCAAACCCTGAGAGTCCTTGTTCTCAAAGTCGATTCTGACCTGCACGCGTTCCGGCTTCCCAACCTCCGTGGACGAGTCGAGCAGGCGCATGTTCCTCGCCTCGGCTGGAAGTCCCTTGTCTCCGTAGAGCGCCCAGGAGAGCGCGTGCAGCAGAGTCGTCTTTCCGTTTCCGTTCTCAGCTCTGATGACCGTGAGTGGATGGGCGGGGTCAAGTGAGAAGTCGAGCTTGACGTCACGCATCAGCTTGAAGTTCTGGATGCCCACGGAACGAATCTTCATGCGCCGGCTCCCTCTGCTCCCTTGTCCAGGATTACGAGGTCAGCGAGCGCCGAGACTTCATCGCTGATGGCCTTGCGTCGAGCGGTTTCGGCCGCATACGAGTCCTGGTTCATAACGATTCGCGTGAGTCGTTCAAGTACTTGCTCCTGATAACCAGGGAACCTCAGTGCCAGGTTGCTGGCTTGGTCCGCCAAAGCCTCAACTAGGGCTGACTTCCGTTCAACCGTCATAATTCCCCCATCACAGGTCGTACTGCTTCATAGCATTGAGCCTCGGACCGTCCGAATCCCATTCGTTGATTGCCAGAGAAGCAAACTCCTCGGCCCTACTGATTTCGTTGCGCACGAGCTTGCGGGCAGTCTCATCCTCCATAGAGGGAGGTACGACCAGGAAGTCGTGGATTGTTGCGCTTCGCTTTCCCGGCGAGCTGCGCAGAACCCGACCACGCCTCTGAACCCATTCCCTCCTGACCGCGCTCGATGCGATGAGGAAAGCTGTGTCTGTTTGCGGTACGTCGACACCCTCGTCAAGAACTTTCATGGCGGTCAGTACCTGGTAATCCCCGGCAGCAAACTTCTCAAGAATCCGCGCGGCATTTGCTGGTGTCGAGGTCTCGTCGCTCGTGAACTGGTGGGAGATGACGCCCAGACTAGACATGAGTCGGTTGACTTCGGTTATCTGGCGTTCGCGCCCCGTCGGAGTCTCCTTGGCGCTCGAATACACGAGAGTTCTCGCAACATTGGCTGGCCCATATTCGCGAAGGATCTGTGCGAGCAGTGGGAGCTTGGCCTCGGCGTGCTCGAGAACAGAACGGCGTTGTCGGAGAAGCCGCTCAACGTAGGTGTTGCTGGACGCTGACCGTCCATCGTCATCACCACTAAGGCCTGCCTTGACGATGAGCTGCGTGAGACGCTTGTACTCATCCCACTCGTCACCACTTAGTTCGACGGCATGCAAGAGATATCGGTACGGAACCAGGCACCCTGCTCGAGTGGCGTCTTCCAGGGAAAACTCAAATACTTGCGGGCCGATGTAGGCGAAGAGCCTGTCTGTGCCGTCAGGGTCGTATTGACGAACCGGCGTAGCTGATAGGCCGATACGGAAGTCAAACCTCTCCGGCGCGTTCTGAAGGAATGTATCCGTGCCCAGGCTGTGGGCTTCATCTCCGATGAACAGGCATCGAATGTTCGGTGGGAGGGTGGCCACCATGTCCCTAATGGACTCGTCTCCGTTGAACAACTTGCTGGTCATGAGCAGGACCTCTGTTCGAGATTTCCCTGCTCGTAGCGCCAACGAGACGGTGGCGAGTGCTGTGTTCCTCTTGTCTCGCGGATACTGGGACAGCCTCACCGGATCGATTCCAAAGTCCCTGACATCCGCCGCCCATTGCCGCTCTAGTGGGCTTGTCGGAACGACCACAACGACGAGTAACGGCTCAGCCTGCTGATTCTGAATTTCCGTCGCTGCGATCAGCGAGGTCTTCGTCTTGCCGCCACCCGTCGCGATGGCAAGGATCCCCCGGTAGTTGTTGGCCTCGAGCGCATCAATCGCCTGGCCTTGATGGGCGTACGCGCCTTCCCTCCAGTTCAGCCACTTGGGCACCGCAAGCCGGTGTGTTCCCGCGGTGTGCAGCCCATCCTCACCCGCCCTACTCAGCGGCAGGGGCGGAGCTAGTCCGGCGCCGGCGTCCTGTTTCCACGCCGTCCAAAAATCCACAGAGGTGGGCGCCCTGCTCGTAGAGAGGTCCTTGAGTACTGCCATGGCAGCGTCAGCTTCGACCGTAATCCCGTTGGGCGACTTCCCCTCCCAGGTCTGTTCCCAGCGCTCATTAAGAAGTTGAACCCGTCGGGCCGCGCGTTCTCCATCCGCCCAGTCCCTGTCGACGGTCATCTGCTCGCCGTTTTCTAGGAGTCCACGACCAGTGACGTTGCCGGAGCCGTGAACTCCGAGCCAGTCCGAACCGGATCGCATCAGCCAGATCTTCTTGTGGTACTGACCCGCATCCATCAATACGAATCTCACTTGCAGCCGATTCGCTGCGACGAGATAGGCCAGACACTCGACGGCGTGCCGGGCCACGCTAGACACGGATATGAGGCCATCGCTGATTAGCTGAGGCCCAATCCGTTCAACGATTTCGCGGGGGTTCGAAGTGCCCAGACGCACCGCCTCTTGATCTTGTTGAGTCAGGACGGGGCTCAACAAGAGTCTGAGTGGTGCCTGGGTTCCGTTGAGGTAGCCCGCGAGTCCAGGCGCTAGTTGGGCTATCGACTCGGAGGTGAAGTAGGCGCTTGCTACTCGGACCTCATCGGCGTTCGAGAACGCCGGAATCAGGACGTCACCAACAAGGTCGTCGATAGGTACCTCGTAAGAGGGTTCCACGTCCGCTAGCAGTCCCCCGAAAACGTTCACAGCGCCTACATTGCGCAGACTTGGCAGGCGAGTGTGTCGTCGTCGTCGTCGAGTGCGGCTCCGAGCACCTCGATGAGGGGCAGGTTCTTTCGCTTCCTAGCCGCCCTCTCCATCGCGACTTCATGCTTGGCCATGATTTCGTCTCGCCGTGCAATCAGTGTGGGAAGTGCCTCGCCCGGCGACCACGTGAACTCACGCTCGGCCATCCCGTACTCGGAGTAGTTCTTGCCAGACTTCTGCTCGTAGGCCATGGCCTTGTCGAACAGATCCGGGTGCCGCTCCGCGAGCCCCACCCATTCGGCTTTACGCTGGTAGAAGCAGAAGTAGCAGCCCGACCTCGTTCGCCACTCGTAGTATCCGGGCACGCCGACGCCAGCATCTTCAAGAATCTTGAACACGCCGTCCTTGTCGATGCCGTCTTCGCGGAATGGATAGCGAACCGAGATGTTCTTCTTTGTAGACAGGTAGCCCTCACGACCTGGCTCGTCTGCTCGGATGGCCACGTAGGACACGACATCATCCCCGTTGAACTCCGATGCGATCCAATCCTCCAGCGGCCTGATCTTCATATTCTTTGTGCACCATCGCACCTGAGGGCTCGGGAGCGTCCCGCGATAGACATCGAGCCAGTGGTCGAAGTCTCGCCCGGAGTTGAGTCGGCGAATGGGCTTGCCGAAGTACGCCTCGAGCTTGGCGAGGTACTCGTATGTCTCGGGGAGTTCTGCCCCCGTGTCGCAGAAGAAGTACTCCATCTCCGGGACCTGGTCGCGCATGTAGATAGCCAGGGCCGACGAATCCTTGCCTCCCGAGATACCAAGGATGTGTCTCGTTGCCATCATCGCCTCCCCTTCTTAGCAGTTCGATTCTGCACTCGCCCACTGACATTGTCAGAAGGTCGCAGCAATGCCACCGTCATGGCTGCGAGGAGAGCCTCCTCGGCGTTCCCTCCCAGGTCCTGATTTGCCTGTTCGAGCGCACGCTCGACTATGTCGTTAAGGCGCCCAATCTGAGACTCTGAAATCCACACAACTCGGTGGTCCTGGAACCCATCCTGCTCGGTAAGGCCCAGCATGACCGCACGATGCCCGGGCCGCGCCTCCCTGGGGAGCGCTTCAAGGTTCCGTACCCGCTTCAGGTCGATTGCCAGTTTGTCCAGCGCAGCCTGGGCATCCGCATCAGTCCATGACTGGGTCGGCTTGCTAGCCGCCACCATGCCGAGGTACGCAAGCCACTCCTCGTCCTCAAGATGCTCGTCCACGAGCGCACCGATAATCGCACGCATCTCCAGTTCAGACTGCCCATTGCGCAGGGCTCCGAAGCGATTGCGCAGCTCGTCGCGAAGGGATTCCGTCTCGATCCCGAGTACCTCAATGACACTGCTCCTGATTCGGCGCAGCAGGGCCGGGTGCGCACCCTCAAGCTCGTTGAGGCACTTGAAGATGTCCTTGACCAAGGCTGCCACGTCAGTCCTGTCGGTCTCTCGAGGTCCAACGGGATCGTGGCCCAGCGCCTCGGGAATGCCTTTGAAGAGGAGACGATCCGGTTCACGGGCACCTAGCAACTCAGTGCGCAGAGCGACGGTTCTCTGCGACAGGGTCTTGGTTTTGAGGGCGTAGTCAGGAAGGGCCCTTATGCGGGTTAGCAACGGTCCCACCGCGGTGACTACCGATGGCAGCCGCGTGTGGCGAGGAGTGCGGCTCGACGACTTCATTCGCTCAACGATTGCCTCGGCCAACTGACGTCGTGGGCCGCGTAGGACGTAGCTTTGAACCGCAAACATGTCTGGGTTCCGCATCAGTCTCTCGACAACGGTGATGTCCAGCCGCGGCACGAAAGTGCCATCCTCGTAAATGGCGACATCATCTGCATGTCTTACTAGCGCGGCCGTAAGAAGGATGGGAATCGGCCCTTCCTTCAAGCCCACGGGCGGCTGCATGAGCCGCAGGTATATATCTCTCACTCCCAGCCGCGCGGTTGCAGCATCATGGAAGCACTGCTCCAACATGTTCCAGGTTGCTTTATAGCGCAGTGGGTCGTCACTTGAAGGCGCTCCGAAGTCAAGAATTCCTGCGCGTCTGCGATGTAGGCCGCTCTTGCCGAGAACTGCCTCGTACATCGCTCTCTCGGGTGGGTAGCCGTCAATGTTGCAGCGGTCGGCGTCCGGCGAGTCGAGCATCGCCTCGATGAGGTTTCGACGTGCCTTCGCGCCCTGGCTAGTGAGTACGCGTCGAGAGAGCATCTCGTTACGGACGAGGGGCGTGTCTGGGTATAGCAGGTCGCACAGGCTCGAGAGCGCGCTTGGCAGTGGCCTGGACGCGCTTGACGCCAGAGACACGGCCTTCCCGTCGATCACCCGAATCCACGTGATCGCCGCACCCGAGTTCAGCTCATCCACCGCCGCATCCAGCGCTGCAGTGGCGGCGGCTACTCGTTCCCGCAATTCCCTTTGAGCGACCCAGTCGGCTCCGCTTCTCTCAGAGTGGAGCAGGGCCTCTTGATGAGCGGCGAGGTTGACTGCTGCCACTCGAACGGCGCCGCCGTCCTTGGCGACGCCAACAACCACTGGACGCGTCTCGGAGATCTTGATGACGTCGTCCCGTGCGAGCACTGCTTTGCTGTCGCCAAGGCACAGCAGGACTAGGCCGTCGTAGTCCTGGCCGAGTTCCGTACTCAGCTGCGGGGAGTCGGCATCGATGAACTGCCGATCGAACACGCGGAGCACGCCTGTGGATTGAGAATGCCTCGCCGCCACGACGGGAATCTGCGGGCGGGCGCGATTGAGTAGGTATGAAGGCGATTCATCAGCTAGTGAGCGGCGGGCCGCTTCAACCATGGACTGAATGTCATAGTCCGTTCCGCTCCAAATTCGAAACTCGTCGGCAAACTCCCGATAAGTCACGAACCCGCGTTGGATAAGCGTGTCCAGCACAGCATCGATTCCTTCGACACTGTCGAGGCCCGGCTCGTCGCAAAGGAGCGCAAACTGTAGGACTAGACGGCTGGCCCTAGCGGCACCGCCGGACGATACGAGGTTGAGCACCGCGAGCGCCTTGAGTGTTGCGATTTGGCTGGCGTCGAGTCCGGCCGCATCTCGGATGCGCGTCTCAATCTCGATCCAACGCGCAGCGTGAGGTGAGGCGGTCACCATGCTCGGCGCAGACGCCAGGAAGTAGTCGTAGACGTGGTGCAGACGGATGCTGGGGAGCTTCTGCTCCGACTTCACCGTGAGCGAGTGTAGTAGCTCGGGGACGGCAGCCGCGTCTGGACCAGCCAGGAATGCAAAGAGGGTTCGTTCGTTCTGTCCGTAGCGATAGCACAGGTCGGGCAGCACGACGGCCGTCACCGGATGCAACGGGTAGAGCTCCGACAACTTCCCGTGCAGCAAGTCGGAAAGGCCAGCCTCGTCCACCGACGTCTTCATCTGCCTTGCCCAGACATCCGCGCTTCTGTTGCACGTGAATACGCTCGCCATCAGCGACTGCGACTCCGCAGCTGCCTCGATGTACGGGATGTCGCTGAACCTGCCCTGGACTTTGGCCCACTCGCGGCCGCTGGAGCTTCTCTGATCGTAATCAGAGAACGCAAGGTGCTGCAGGAGTATCAAGACGAGCGGTTCGCCAGAGCCCTCAGCGGCCCATTCTGCGAGCTCTTGCAGCACGAAGAGGTCTGCGCTTGCTTCACCCGATTTCAGAAACTCCTCGATGTTCTTGCCGAACTCATCGACGATGAGTAAGAGGCCGTGATCCGCAGTGATAGCGCGTGCGGCCGCCACCAGAGCTGACGGATCCGGGCTGCTGCTTGAGGCAAGCGCGCTGATCTGAGCTCTCAGAGGGGAGCTGATACGCCGTGCCTTGATAGCCGCCGCCAGAGCACGGGCAACGGTCACCGTCACCGGCTCGCGCTGTGCAGTCACACTCCCCACAAGCATGCCTGCTCCGCGCAGGCCACCGACGCGGTCGGACACCTCGTCGGCGAGCCCGGGATCAACTGCTTCGAGCGCAGCGTGGGAGTCACGCCGGAGAGCCTCATCGGTTCCGAAGAGGGCTCCGAGAAAGACTGCGAGGCTCGACTTACCGGACCCGTATGTCCCAGTGATGGAAAGGGCGCGTCCAGCAGCAGGGGTGCCCAGGGATGAGGAAACACGACGAATTACCTCACGCGCTCGCGCCGTCGGCACGTACCCGGGGTTGACTCGCGAAGAGTCCCGTTCAACATTTGCGGAGCGCGCAAATTCCGTACGGATTGCGATTCGGTCACTGAGCCTGGCCGTCGTCACGTGGCCAGCCCTGGGACGCTGGCGTCGAGGCGGAGCTGCAGCGGTAGCCGTACTCGTTTGTAGTACGCCTTCAGCACACGTTCCCTTGCCTCGTCGAGGTCGCCTTCAACGGCTAGCTGCCTCGCGTTCGCACCGGTTGTGAGGGTTGCTACTCCGGAACTCGAGATGCCCAAGGCCAACAATTCGGCGAGGGAGGTCTCGGTGAGCTTGAATGCTCGCCCGGGCGCGCCGGGTTCGTTCAATAGCCTTGATAGGGAAGCGGTGCGGGCACCGGATCCCTGCAAGGCCAGCCAGTCGATTGCGGCGAACAAGACGATCTCACCCGGCAGGCCCGGCTTCTTACCCATAACGAAGCGGAACGTGTCAGGTGACGGCTCTTCGATCAGACCGAGGTTGCGGAACGGGCAATCCAGAAGGTCGTCAATGGCGGCTCGCCCGCGCTTCACAGCCGCGAACGTGCGCAAGAGGCACGAGACATCCTTCTCGATGGATGAAACGTTGGGCGAGTCCCATGCCGAACGCGCTATCTCTTCGCTCACGAACTCTGTGAGCTGCCTTTCGGTGAACTCGACAGCCGTAAAGCGATTGAATGCCAGCCACCAGACAGGCACATCGCAGGGCGGTCGTAACAGCCACCAGTGGGAAAGCCAAAGCGTGCCGCTCGCTTCCAGGTATGGATCTGCGCCATGGGGACCAAAGATCGCCAGGCCGTTAAGTGTCGGCTCTTCTCGAACCCGATGGGAAGTGCTATCGCTGGTGGGCTTAATGAGCTTGGCGGCGCTTGCCCAGTATCGAATCGATCGCACCATGTTCTTGCCCACGCCCAACTGAACAGTTGCATCGTCGGCTGTGAAGACCGTTTCATCGATGGCCACAGCATCCACGGCCTTGCGCAGCCAGCCGTAGCGAGGATGGAACGTTTCGTGGCGTGCAAATGTGCGGGTGCATGAACCCGTTAGGTGCTCGGTAATCATGCGCCTCGCCTCATGGCACCACGAACGTAAGCCACAGACTCAACCAGTTGCCTGGCAGCCAGACGAATCTCACTCTCTGTGGTCGAGGTGGAGAGGCTGAAGCGCAGCGACTCGTTGGCGCGGGTCTTGCCGAGCCCCATTGCCTGCAGCACATGGGAAGGTTCTGGCTTGCCAGATGCGCATGCTGAGCCCGTAGAGCACATGACCGCGTCCAGGCCGGCAAGCACCGCCTCATTGTCGGCTCCCGGCAACCACACGTTGAGCGTGTTGGATAGTCGGTGATCCGTAGATCCGTTCTGCTGCGCGTCGGGGAGGAATTCAACGATGAGCTGCCACAGCAAGTCGCGTAGTGACGCAACCTTGGGTGCGGAAGCGAGCAGGTTAGGGACTAGGACGCACGCGGCGGCCAAGCCCAGAACACCGGCAGTGTTGATAGTTCCGGGTCGCAACTCCCGCTCCTGGCCACCGCCGAACATCAGTGGTACTAGGCCCACCTCGCGGTTCTTGATGAGCGCACCGACGCCTCTAGGCCCATGGAACTTGTGACCCGAGATGGATAGAAGGTCAGCGCCCCAATCCTCAAAGTCCACGGGTAGTCGCCCCATCGCCTGCGTGGCATCGGTGTGGAAGTAGGCGCCGTGAGAATGAGCGGTTCTGGCGATGGCAGCCGGAGCATTGATGACACCAGTCTCATTGTTGGCGGCCATGACGGAAACCAGCAGGGTCTGCCCGTCAATGATGCCGTCTGCTGCCTGAAGGTCGAGGCGACCGTCCGGGAGGACGGGAAGTTCGACTACCTGGGCGCCCTCGGTGGTGAGGGAGTAGGCCGCCTCCAGGACCGACGGATGCTCCGTAGCCCCCACGGCGATCTTGTGGCGCGATTCGCCGCTACCTGAGCGCTGGGCGCGCCTCCACGTGCCAATAATGGCCAAGTTGTTGGACTCGGTCGCACCGGATGTGATGAGGACCTGGTTGGGTCGCGCTCCAGTTGCACGCCCCACCGCGTCCCGTGCCGCCTCGATCGCTGCCGATGCTCGTTTCCCCTCGGCGTGCTGACTGGCGGGATTGGCGAGGCTTGCCCCGTCCAGCCACGCTTCGAGGACAGTTGGGGCCGGTTGCGTCGTGGCGTTGTTATCTAGATATACGACGCTCACCGCACCTCCCCCTTGAATCTGTATAGGACTTGGATGATCCGTGTGCGACATCTTGCCCTATGACCCTGACTCCCGGAACGGCTCCGTCGTTGGGCTGCGATCCCTATGGTCAGGGAGACACCGGCACCGCTGGCTAGCCCCAAATCGGACCCGACAGCTCACGTCCAACCCAGGTTCAGGCCAGGTGCGACCGCTCCCTGGATCAGAGCGTGGATCGGCGGTCAGAGGCTTTCACCACGTGGCCTGGCGCCCTGAAGACCGAGGATGAACTCTGACGGCGCTGCTCTACCTGCCCCACTGGAGTGAACCGTTAGGGCTTTCTTGCCGCTTCCTTATTTGTGAAGGAAGATGGTTCCTATGCCAAAGAGATATCCGAAAGACCAGCGGGATCGTGCGGTGCGCATGGTTCTAGATCGGCTTGATGAGTAC
>Ga0247836_1005390_pt1 | contig 15029 bp, 9 predicted proteins | sample LaCruzMarch2015__4_FD_187116 | JGI IMG/M metagenome (GOLD analysis project Ga0247836, IMG submission 187116) | Freshwater microbial communities from meromictic Lake La Cruz, Castile-La Mancha, Spain - LaCruzMarch2015_14m | ecosystem: Environmental > Aquatic > Freshwater > Lake | place: Spain...
GAGAGTTCAGGAAATTTCTTAAAAGCCTCAAGACGTCTCTTTAAAAATCCAGCACAAAATGCAGATAGTAATTATGTGGTATTTGGAGTTCCATTTTCTCAGTATGTGAGATTTGATACAGATTTAAGGTATTACCATTATTTGGGCAAAACAAATTCTCTAGCATTTAGAAGTATTATTGGCGTAGGATTTCCATTTGGGAATAGTGATGTAATGCCTTTTGTAAAAAGTTTCTTTGGTGGAGGTTCGAACGGAATCAGGGCTTGGATAGCCAGAAGTTTAGGTCCAGGAAGTTACAGCGATTCTGTTGGAATTCGATTTGACCAAATTGGAGATATAAAATTAGAATGGAATGCAGAATACAGAGCTAAGCTCTATAAATTAATAGAAGGTGCCATTTTTGTGGATGCTGGTAATATTTGGTTGAGAAAACCCGACCCATTTAGACCCAATGGAGAATTTGAATTGAAAAGATTCTACAAAGAAATTGCTATAGGAGCAGGAATAGGTTTGAGGTTAAATTTCGATTTTTTTATTGTTCGTTTAGATGCCGCCATTCCATTGAGAGATCCTGGTTTTCCTGATAATGAAAGATGGGCGTTCAATAGATTAGACATTAAAAGGGTAAATTTAAATTTTGGAATAGGGTATCCTTTTTAAAATCTATTGAACCATAACTTTTCGAATAACAGAAGTACCATTATCGTAATAAACTTTGATTAAAAACATGCCTTTTGATTCTCTTGTGACATCTAACAGGACAGAAGCATCACTAGATTGAATTTGCTGAACCAATTGCCCGACTAGATTATATAATTCTATTTTTTTGTTGTTTGAATTACTTTCTAAGAATTCTAAATGGAAACAATTTGATGTTGGATTCGGAAATATATTGAATCCCTGCGAAGCTTCACTTTTTTGTATTCCAACATTAATCAAATCGCAAGCAATATTATCGGCTGGATTTCTATCTACCTGGCTTTCTGGAGCAGTAAGCCAATAACAAAAATCAAGATTTGATTCTACAGATTTTGCTAATATAAAAGGGAAAGTAATTGTGTCTGTTGAAAATGGCGCAATACTCACGTTAAGTTTGCTAAATAATCGATAGGATTTGCAAACGTAATCGGTTTGTGATCCTATATGACAATACCATGGGCCAAGCGCTTGCAATGTGTAATCACAATTTACAAATAGTTCTGTTAATGTATCTGCGCTATTGTTTCGAACTTCATATATAGGTGTGTAGTTTACATAATCATAACTTCCATACTCAGTAATGCAGGAATACTGAGGCTTAACGAATTGAACCAAGTTACCCAAAGTAACATCGTAATTTGATTTTTGAAAACCAGCATCGCTGCTAGCATATAATTGATACATAAAATGAATAGTTGGGTGACCTGTTTCATACCCAAAAACAAATGTAGAGTCTCCATTGGAATTTACTTCGAAAAATTGGGGAACAAATCCTTCAGAATCTATTGGCCACTCTGTTGTATTATTCGTTGAGCTATTTCCTTTTAAGATTTTATAATTGTTAGCATTGCTTATGAGGGCATAAAAGATGTTGTTTGTGCACCTCACTGAATGAATTGAGTCTGTGATTGTATTTAAATCTAAACTATCGGTAAAGTTTAAGGTTGGGCTCATAATAAAGAACTTACGGCCACTGGTAACCAAGTACGTAGAATCTGTAAACTGTTTAATCTTATTGATTTGGAATGGCAATGTTGTGTATGGAAAAACATTTCCTAAAGTATCCATTTTAAAAACTTCTTGATTGCTAACGACTAAGAAAGTATCAGTTACGAAGGGAATGATTGCATTCGATTTTATTGTAAGTCTTTTTAAATCAAAATCTCCAAATACTGAATTGTCGATTGGAGTTTTACAGAACACAGAATCTGAAGCTGTAATTAATTTACCTGAACTTGTGTAAACAAATCCATTACATTTTGGATATTTATAATTAAACAGTTCTTGGTACTCTTGATTATAATTGTAGTAATTTGTTGTTTGTAAAGTGTAGCTTATGTTATCCAAAAGATTATGTTTTGCAATGGACCATTGACCAAATATTCCGGTTGAACAGTCTGTGCAAAAAACAGTATCTATTCCAGTGGTCCATATTTCTGTTGCACTTGTAGATGGATTCTTAACAAAATGAAAGTCTTGGGATATGTTTCCGATGTATGGGTTAATTCTGTTTCCTTGCCAATTAAAACCATAACTCAAATGTGCTGAGCCCCTGTTTTTATATAGTCCCCCAAAACCGATAATATAGATTTTATTATTTGCAAGAAGTTGTGTGTTTTCTATATGGAAGTCATAAAGTTCTTGAATAACGCCTTCTTTGACCAAAAACTGACTAAATGAGGAACTGTAAAGTCCAAAAAAAGAAAATAAAGTAAAAATGATGGTTTTCATAGGATGGTTTTATTATTTCAAAAGTAACGACAAAAAGAATACATTTACCACAAAAGATAAAATTTTTTACTAAGAATCTGCGTGAAGGATGGCAGTGGAAAGCGTTTTATGTAGCGCAGCGAAATAAAACCTTGTAACGGACAGCCTGACCCTGCTGAAAAGAAATGTGAATGCTTAGCCGGAAATTTGTTAGCAGGGGCACGCCCAAATAAAAACAATGATAATGATTAGCGCTTAGCTTTAAAAAAAGCAGTTACAAAATTAATTGCAACTGCTTTCTAACCTAATTAAACCAAAATTAAATTTTAAATGCTTTGTTAATTTCTTCTATTGATGAATCATTGTCTTTTAATGCGAAAGGCAATTGTTCTGCAATGATTGATAATAAATCATAAATATCTTCGAATGTATGATTTACGGTAAGCGGAATGCGTAAACCTGTATTTTTATAAGGTACACTAGGAAAAACGCTCAGGTTGATGTAAAAACCTTTGTTCATAATACGTGTAACCATGTTGTATCCTACGCCGGGCTTACCAACACCAATAAAAAATATGGGTGAATTTGATTCTCCAATTAATGGAAGATTGAATGATTTGCATGTATCTACAAAATAATCAACTCTTTTTTGAAGTTCGGTTTGATAATGTTTAATGTTGTTGCTAAGGTGCAATTTGGCTGAAGCAATTATGGCTCCTAGCATTGGTGGTTGAATGGGACCAGAAAAGATGAAAGTACCACCACAATTACGCACTTTGTTTTTAACTCGCTCGTTAGGGAAAACCAATACGCCACCGCAAGCTGCAAAGCTTTTGGCAAGACCTGCTACAAGAAATAAACGTTCGTGAAATGGTTTTTGACTCAACACATACCCTACTCCATTGTTACCAATCCATCCGGTGCCGTGCGCATCGTCGACATAAAGATTAAATTGCGGATAGGAATCTAACAAACGGTACAATTCGTTGATGGGAAGAAAATCGCCGTACATGGAATATACACCATCGGCCATGTACCAGATTTTTTCGTATTTATCTTTTAATTCATTGATACGTTCTTCGAGAATATCCACTCTGTTGTGACGGATAAGTTCTACATGCACTCCGCGCGCTTTTACTAATTGCGCAGCTGTTTGCACACAAGCATGCACCTGAAGGTCGAGGATAACCGCATCACGATCGCCAACTAAAACTGGAATGTTAGATAAATGACCCAAAGTAACGGTTGGTGCCAAAAGAATTGGTCTTTCGAACATTTCTTCTAATAAAGATTCTGCTTGTGTATATAAGGTAACTGAAGCATAAGCGCGAGAAGAAGAGAATTGAGAACCGTACTTTCTTACAGCATCTACAACGCCTTCAACAATTTCAGGATTTTTTTCTAAACCGAGGTAACTGCAAGAACCAAAGTTAACTACCTCGCGTCCTTTAATGGTAATTGTCCTACCATTGATTTCTTCATTTTCAACTTTTAGCTGGGCAATACCAAGGCTTGCAGAAATATTTGTTACTTCATCTATAGTATCTAAAATTTGTTCATGTCTTGTTTTTGAAACAGCTGAAGTAGTAGTTAAACTCATAACTTGTTTTTTTGTAAATTTAATTGTCAATAGGTATTAGTATTCATTTTTAAAAAAATAGTAATTCACAATTGTGATTATATATATATATAACTGATAATGTGATTAATAAACTTATAACAATGTTTATATGAATTGAGTTTTTAACAATTAGACTACATTTGGCAGAATAAAAAAGGATTAGAAACAACAAATATGATAGAGGATTCTAAAGATATTTCAGAAAAACTATTTTACTCTATAGGTGAGGTGGCCGATATGTTTGAAGTGAACGCATCTTTAATTCGCTTTTGGGAAAAAGAGTTCGATGCTATAAAACCAAGTAAGAATAAAAAAGGCAATCGCTTGTTTACACAGCAAGATGTAAACATGTTTAAAACAATTTTTTTTTTAGTTAAAGAAAAGGGTTATACACTGCAAGGCGCTAAACAAATGTTGAAAGACAACAAAGTAGCCATTGATACTGAACAAGAAATATCGGAAAGATTAAAGAATATAAAGTCATTTTTATTGGCTATGAAAAAAGAGCTTTAAGATTACTTTCCTAGTACTTCTACTTTCACTTTTATTAAGCCACTGCCTATCATATTGAGTTCTTTGGCGGCGGCTTGACTTAAATCTATGATTCTTTTTTTGCCATGCATGCCACGGTCGTTTATTTTAACAACAACTGATTTATTGTTTTTAAGGTTGGTAACCCTCACTTTAGTTCCAAAAGGAAGTGTTTTGTGCGCAGCAGTTAAACTGTCTTTGTGAAAAATATCGCCATTTGCGGTTTTTCTGCCATGAAATTTTAAAGCATAATAGCTGGCGACACCTGTATCTGTTTTAAGTACTACTTTCTGAGCTTGCCCAGAAAATGCTAAAAAAACTAAAATAAAAAAAACAATGTTTTTCAGATTCACATAACAATATTAATAAAAAAATTTTAATTACCTATTTTCAGGTTTCTTAGTTTGTAGCTTGCAGGCATGGAAAAGCCGAAAATTTTTCTCACTGGAGCCTCGGGATTGCTTGGAAGTCATTTACTAATTGAATTGATAAATGAAAAAAAAGCCGTCCTAGCATTGGTTAGAAATATTGAAAAAACAACTAAAGTTTTACAAACTACTTTAAGTTGGTATGGTTTGAAAGCTAATGAATTGACTGATTATGTAAGGTTTATTGAAGGAGATATTTCAGATGTTGATTTAATTAATGATAGTTTAAAAGAAATTGACATAGTTTACCATTGTGCGGGAATGATTTCGTTGTTTGAAGAGGATAAATGGGAAATGCTGAAAGTAAATGGAGAAGGAACTGCCAACATTGTAAATTGTTGCATGACTCAATCTATTAAGCAATTGCTCTATGTAAGTTCTGTAAGTACTTTAAACAAAGGAAATGGAGAAGAAATTGATGAAGAGTTGTTTACTAAAGAAGATGCTTACCTTTCGGCTTACGCAATTTCTAAAAGAGCAGGAGAAAGTGAAGTTTGGCGGGGAATAGAAGAAGGATTAAATGCTGTAATTGTAAATCCGTCTGTAATTATAGGTCCTTCTGAAAAAGAAACAGGAACAATGGCTTTGTTTTTTAGAATAAAGAATGGGATGAAGTTTATTACAACGGGAGTGGCTGGTTACGTGGATGTAAGAGATGTTGCAATTATTTGCAAGCAATTAATTAGCAAGAAAATACATGGACAAAGATTTATAGTTTCATCAGAAAACTTAAGTATTCAAAATTTTGCAATAAAAATTGCAAAGAAGTTAAACGTGAATTCGGAATTTAAAATGGCTCCTTTCTGGTTATTAAGGTTGATAACAATAGGAAATGGATTAAGAAACTTTTTGACCGGTAAAAAACATTTACCCAATAGTACTGCCTTAAAAATGATTGAAAACAAGAGTTACTATTCTAACGATAAGATAGTGAAGGCATTGAACTACAAATTTTATTCAATTGATGAAGCCATTGAAAATACAATTACAAAACTGAAATGGAAATCTTAGAAATACTTATGGTAGGTACTTAAACAATCCATTAAGAAACCTACTAAACAGTGGATAAGAATGCCTGGAAATATAGATTTAGATGCTAAAGCCATTTTTCCTAATACAATTCCGGCAATAATTGCTCCTATAGTTTCGGGTAATGGTTTACCGAAATGTATCATACAATAAGGAATTACAGCAACGTAAACAGCATAAGGTCCAATAAAACGTGCAAAACCAAAAAGCAGAAATCCACGAAAAAAGAACTCTACGGCAACAAATTGAAACATATAACCTGTTTCCCAAATTGCAAAATGTTGCCAAGAGTGAATCAAAGGATTGAATTTAAAAAACGGATAAGTGTTTTGGAATCTTTCAGTTGTCGCAGCTATAATTATTACAGGAACTATTATGAATGCTAAGAAAAGATATACTTTTAAATGTTTCTTAGGAAAAGTTAGCCTCCACCCTATTTCCGATAATTTTCTTCTACTAAATAACACATAGCAAATGGGAAGAAATAAGTAAAAAAGGTAGCAGCCTAGTAACCAATATAATTGTTTATAAAAATGAGCATCTTTACTATTTTTAAAGAAACTAAGTATCTTATCGAAATTAAAGTAATCTAATAAAGGATAAATCTGGAATGCACTACCAAAGTAATCTTTGGCAATTAGAAGTATGCATGCAGTAACAGTTAATGATATTATTGGTTTCTCGGCTTTTAGTTTTTGCTTAAATGAAGCGTCAATCATTTCAAGATTCATTTTGTAAAGAAAACTGTTTATAACTGTCTAAAAAAATTAATTAGTGTAATACGTTTTTTTGCATTTTTGAGCGCTAATTATATCTATGAACACGCGAGTGCCAATTCTCTATAATATTACTACCAACCTACTCAAATCTGTGAAACATAAAATTAAATTCTGTTTGCTCATTCTTTCATTAATGCTTAATTGTGTTAAAGTAGAAGCTCAAGAATTACAAGTTGTAAATATTGATTCGAGTTTGTTTCCTAATATAAAAATGGGTATTATTTATAAGGGAAAAACAAAATTCCAACAAGATGAATTGAATGTTTTTCAGGATGAGCGAAAAATACCGTACACTTTACAAGAAAGTGCGCCAGGCTCGGCACCAGAAAAAGGAAGGACAGTTTATTTCTTAATTGAATCTTCTGGGAACACATATGGAAAAGGAATTACAATTATTAAAGATGGTGTTAAAGCTGCTTTAGACAATTTAGATGACCAAGATTTGGTAAATGCTGGTTATTTTGGAAGTATGGCGGTTGATAGTATTGGTTTACAAATGGTAAATGAGAAATTTACTGAAAACAAATCCTCCTTTTCTTCCCGCTTAAATTCAAAAATAGATCCTTTGGCTGATAGTTTATACAGATCTGATTTGTATAAAAGTGTATTTGAATCATTAGAGTATTTGCAGAACCAAAAAGACTTGCCTTCGAATAAGCTTTTTATTGTGCTTTCGGTGGCAAGAAACAATAGTACTTCTTCAGTTTCTTCGGCCGAATGTATTGCAAAGGCAAGAGATATGGGTATACCGATTTATGCAGTTACCTATATTGCAAGTGACACTGTTTACAGCTCTGGAATGATAAGTAGGATTTGTTCTAAAACTGGAGGTAAAAACATACAATGTCGCTCTACGGTTGAAATAATAAATGCTATTACTGACTTTATCAATTCTCCGATTCCACAAAGTATGCAAGAAGCTGCATATGACTTGTTGTTTACTGTTTTTACTGATAAGCTTCCCTCCTCTTCAGTTAAATTGGATTTAAATTATAAAGGTACAAGACAAATTTTAACGGTTTCAGATCCTAATGCCGGCTCTTTAATTCCTGAAGATTTTAAGAAATACTTATGGATTTCAATAGGAATTTTAGGAGCTATTGTAATAATTATGCTTTTGGTAAATGCGGCAGGAAAAAAAGGAAAAGGAAATCCGTCAGAAGAAAATGAAGAAGAAGTTTCAACTATTTTAACAAAGGAAACAGCAACCAAAACTGTACCTATGGAAAAAACTCAAACTCAAACAGCACCTATTATTCCTGTAAAACCTTCAGGCCCTGTTGTATTAGTAAGTTTAGGCGGAAGAACCAACACTTACCCACTTGGCAATGAAACTAAAATTGGAAGGTTAGAAACGAACGATATTGTAATTAATGAACAGACAGTAACTAAAAACCATGCTGTTATTAGGATTGATAAGGGTAAAATAGAAATTGAAGATTTAGGCAGCACCAATGGAACTTTTGTGAATGGTGATCGTATCCGTAAAATGGAGTTAAAACATGGCGATAGAGTTAAATTAGGCCAAGTTGAGCTAACATTGAAAGAATGAAAAAATGAGCCAGGTATATAAAATAGGTCGAGATATTGACAATAACCTGGTATTGGAAGACAAATTAGTTGAGACAATCCACGCACATGTGTATATTAATGATAGCAATGAACTTGTATTATTAGATTTGAAATCGAAATACGGCAGTTTAGTGAACGGTGCTAGGGTAAGTGAATGTGTTTTGCGCCCCGGCGATCAACTTCAAATAGGATTCTCAAAAATTGATTGGATAAAGATAGAGGCCGAATTAAGAACTTTGCAAATCAAAACAGTTGCTGTTAAAAAAATGCCTGCTAAAGTTTTTACAGAAGTAGAAACAAACTATTCAGGAAAAGCTTCTTATAAATTGGCAACAGAGGCACTTCAAATGGAAATTGCCCCTAAAGTAGCTCCTGTATTAGAGAAACCGGAAATAATTGATGTTACGGCAAAACCTGCAATGCCCGAAAAATCTATTGAAGATAAAACTGTTATATTAATTTCTGAACCAATAAAAGTTCCTTCAATTACAATTGAAATCACAAAAGAGAACTTAAATCCAGTTCCTGATAAAAATCTTAATAAAGTATATAAACAGAACGCCTTAGGAAAGGTAAAAAACAAAAAAAGTTTTGAAGAAATAATAAGCAATGTTGATAGTTTATATTTATTTTTAATTATTATGTTGCTGACAATGTTCTTTTTAGGTTGGGTAATATCAATTATTACTTGAAAATAAATTTAACATTAATTCACCTAATTTTAAATTAGTATTGATGCATTAAAATACTTCGTATAATGCAGTTCTCTTTTACCCAGAATTTACCTTTAACACTATTTTCTGTATTATTCCTTTTGGATTTCTTTGAATATTGGTTCCACTACTTGGCGCCCAGATTAAGTTAGAAACTTTTCGGTTACTGTTAACACAGCTGAGGGGATTGCAACGCAAACTTTTTACTTTCGGACAAACATCATCAAGATGCATTGGTCTAGGCAAATTAACTTAATTTGTTAAAAGTATTGTAAACAAAGCAATACATTTTGAAAAAGTAAGTAGTAGCTTTTTTTATGTTTTAGAATTGAACAATAACATTAAACGTTTTTGTCGGATTTAGCGCATTATATGTAAGTTTTTAATGTAGTCTTTACATTTCAGAGTTCAAACTCCTGTTTTTGGTTAAAATATGACGTTTTGTGACCAAAAGGTTACCTTGTTTTGTATGTAAGTATGTCTAAAATTTGTAAAAAAACATAAAAAAACATAGGTATTATTACTCATTTTTAGTAGACTTTAATTTTTTTTAAGTTATCAACATTTAAATTATATAGTTGATAATCATATATATATGATTAGTTTATGTTAATAATAAATCTAATTTTAAGAAAAGTAAAAAAAAACTTAACACAAGTGTAACATTTCTTACATCGATTATGTATAATTTTGCGAAAACCTAATCTTAACAATTGTTCTTATGAAACAAAATCGAACATCAGTTCAAACAATCAATGGGTATTTTAATCGATTCAATCCATTAAAAGCACTCGCCCTTGTAATGGCTTTAGCCTTCGTTCAAGGAGAAACATTTGCATCTTCAAGAGAAGATGTAACAATTTCTGCTCCGGCAGCAGCTTCGGTTTCCATTTCTGGCGCATTAAGAATTTGCGCAGGTGGAACAACTACTTTGACCGCAAACGTATCTGGTTGCACTGGCACTCCTTCGTATGCTTGGTTCCGTAATGGTGTGTTTACAGCAAATGCAGGTGCATCAACTTTTGTAGCAGATAATGCTGGCGATTATAGAGTTAGAGTAACTTGTGGTGGTGAAACGGTGTTTTCTGAAACAGTTAAAGTTTCACAGTTCAGATTGAAAACTTTGGTTCAAAATGCTTGCCCTGGAGAAACTGGGAATGTGAATCTTGTATTAATTGATCCACAAGCTGATGGAATTTCAGAATTCGCATCTTTCAATTGGAGCAACGGTACTACTAATGAAGACTTAATGGGAGTACCTTCAGGTCTTTACACAGTAGTTGCTCAAGATATCAACGGATGCTACGCTTCTACTACTGCATTAGTACAAAATACTATTGTAAACGTAAACGCAGGTCCTAATAAAACTGTTTGTACTGGTGGTTCTGTTGAATTAAACGGTTCTGGCGCTGATTTTTATGAGTGGTCACCGGCTGCAAGTTTAAGTAGCGCTTTTGCTGTTAATCCAATGGCTTCTCCAGCTGTAAACACTACCTATACATTAACAGGTTATGTAAATAGTGGCGACTTAGTAAACAATGGTGATTTTAATCAAAGAAACGTAGGTTTCACTTCTGATTACGCTTTTGTTGCTGGTTTTGCTGTAGGTGGTTACGCATCAGGAACAGGTCTTTATCCAGAAGGTAAATATTCGGTAGTTCCTAATAGAACAGACACAAATGTTACTAAAATGCACCCTTCTTTCAAAGGTGTAGGGCATAACAAAGGTCTTGCTGCAGGTGAAAATGATGATTTCTACATGGCAATCAATGGGTCTAGCACTTTAGGTCAAGTAGTATGGTCTCAAACTGTTGAAGTATTACCAAACACAAATTATAATTTCGCTACTTGGATTTCTTCTATTAACTTAGGAAATCTTTCAAGATTACGTTTCCAAATTAATGGTATTGCATTAGGTGCTGAAATTGTTGCTCCAAATGCTCTAAACACTTGGTCTCCATTCTTTACAGTTTGGAACTCTGGTTCTGCAACGCAAGCAGAAATTAAAATTATCAATAACAACCTAGTAACTAGTGGAAATGACTTTGGTTTAGATGATATTTCTTTCTCTGTAACATGTTCTGCAACTGATCAAGTAGATGTAACTGTTTTACCTCCTTTAACTGGAAATTCAATTACATGTCCTCAAGTAACTTCTTTCTGTTTAACTGGCGATGCTGCTATGATTACAGGTTCAGCTCCAGCAGGTGGAAATGGTTCTTACACATATCAGTGGGAAGTTAGCGACGATAACCAAACTTTTTCTCCAATTGATGGTGCTACAGATGCTAACTTTAATCCAGGTCCTGTAAATGCTACAACTTATTTCCGTCGTAAAGTAATAAGCGGAGATTGCTCAATCAACAGCAATGTTTGCACAATTACAATTACTTCTCAAGGAACGGTTGCAAACAACGTATTGACTTCTCCTTCACCTTCTTCTTTCTGTTCTTCTGGAAACCCAGGTAACATAGTAGGAACAAACTTAAATGAAGGTTTAAATAACCCAGGCGGTTTAACAACTTACATTTGGGAATCTACTACAGATGGTAACGAATGGTTTGTAATTGAAGGTGCTTCTGGTGCTTCTTTCGATCCAGCCTCTATCAGCATGACAACTTCTTACCGTCGTATTGCTCGTCAAGGTGCATGTTTATCTGGTGTGAGTAATGTAATTACAATCACTGTTAATCCACTTCCTGTTGTTGTTATTCCTGCTCCAGCACAACGTTGTGGTCCAGGTATTTTAACTTTAGAAGCTAATGCACCAGGTACAATCAGATGGTTTGCTGCTGCACAAGGTGGTCAAGCTCTTGCTACTGGTTCTATTTACACACTTATCGATTTGCAACAAACAACTAATTACTTTGTTGAAGCTTCTAACTTAGGTTGTACTTCAGCTCGTACATTAGTTCCTGCTGTAATCAATGCTAAACCAACTATTACTTCAACTACTCCAGGTTTCCGTTGTGGTGCTGGTAATGCTTCTGTAAGCGCTGTTGCTTCTGCTGGTGATGTAAAATGGTTTGCTGATGCTGATGGTTTAATTGCATTAGGATCAGGAAATTCAATTTCAGTTCCAGTAACTGAATCTTCTTCAGTATTTGTTGGTGCTAACGACGAAGGTTGTGCGTCTGCTTCATTAACTGAAGTCGCAATTGAAGTTGGTGCAAATACAACTGCTAGCGTTTCTGCTACTGCTTGTGATTCTTACACATGGGCATTAAACGGACAAACTTACACTTCTTCTGGTGCTTATACTTATGAATCAGAAAATGAAGCAGGTTGTACATTAACAACAACTTTGAACTTAACTATCAACACTTCTTCTGCTGTTACATTAAATGTATCAATCAACGAAGGTGATTCTTATGCTTTCAACGGAGAGAATTTAACAACTGGTGGAACTTACACAATGAACTCTACAGGTGCTAATGGTTGCCCAATGGTAACAACATTAAACTTAACAGTTGTTCCTGATACAGACCCTGCTGATTGCGGTACTAACAAAATTGTAAATGGAGATTTCGAAGCCGGTAACACTGGTTTCTCATCTGCATATACTTTCACAGCTGATGTAGCTGGTAACTCAGAAATGATTCCAGAAAACAGAATTGCTGTTGGAACAAACGCTAACAACTACCACCCACAATTTATTGGAACTGGTCGTACGGGTAAATTCTTAATCGTAAACGGTAACAAACAAACGGTAAAAGAATTATGGGCTCAAGATGTTGATGTAGTATCTGGAAGAGAGTATGTTTTCACAATGTACACTCAAAATTTATACCCTACTGCACCTCCACGTTTCAGCTTCAGAATCACTCCAAACGATTTAATTTCTTCTCCAGTAGAATTCGGAACATTCAATGCTACAACTGGAAGAAACGGATGGATTGAAGTAACTGCTACTTACAATGCTGAGTATACAGGTTCTGCAAGATTAAGTATCTATGATATTGACTTGACAGCTTTTGGAAATGACTTCGGTATCGATGATATTTCTTTCGTAGAAACTTGCCCTGTAGGTTGCAGCCCAGTTGAAGTAGTTAGCTACAACCCTGGTCCAAGCAGCGACTTCTTAACGCCAATTGCAGCTGATCGTCAAAATACTGACAATGCATTAGGTGCTCCAGAATTAAGCGATGTTGAAACTTCTGCTTCAAACTACAACTTCGTAACTTTAGGTTTCGCTGGTGATATTACTTTGAAATTCGCTTATCCAATTAAAAATGGTGAAGGAGATGACTTATATGTTGTTGAAACATCTTTCGGTGCAAGTGGAAACCAAAACTGTACACGTTACCCTGAGAAAATCAGAGCTTATGCTTCTCAAGACAACTGTAACTGGGTATATTTAGGTGAAGGTTGCCAAAATACATACTTCGATTTACAAGGTTTAAACTGGGCACAATACGTTAAAATTGTAGACATGACAAATCCTGAATCATTTGATGGTTTAGTTGATGGATATGACTTAGACGGTGTAGTTTGTTTACATGGTGAAGAATTAAATCCAGTTCCTACTGATTTAGTATTCGGTTCAGCTCAAGAAATCATCTCTTACGAGCCAGGTATGCGTAAAAACCTTACTCCAGTAGTAGATCCTCGCAGAATTCCTGCTAATGCGCTTGGTGTTCCTCAAAACAACAATACAGTTAACTTCGTATCTTTAGGATTCGGTGGATCATTAGTTGTTAAATTTGACTATGTGATATTTGATGCTCCAGGTGTTGATGTTCAAATGGTTGAAACATCTTTCGGTAACCCATCTTGTGCTGGTTACTCAGAAAAAGCAATGGTAGAAGGTTCATTATTTGAAGATGGTCCTTGGACAGTATTATCTCCAGCTGAACATATCTGTTTAGATGGAGGAATTGATGTAGCTGCTGCTGGTGTTGTTCAATACTTAAGAATATCTGATCGTTCTAACCAAGCTAATTTCTCAGGAACTGCTGATGGTTATGATGTTGATGGTTTCATCGTAAGCAATAACTGCCAGAATTCTGATGCTAAATTTGCTACTCATGCAGATGATAACCAAACTGCTAACGAAGTTGCTTCAAGTGAAGTTTATCCTAATCCTTTCTCTGATGTTGTGAATGTTGCAATCTCAACAGGTGATTTAGATAAAACTGCTACCATTAAAGTTGCTAACTACTTAGGTCAACAAGTATTTACTCAAACTTTAAATGTTGCTCCTTCTAGCGAAGTAAGCACTTCATTAAACTTAAACAACTTATCAAGCGGAGTTTATTTCTTAACAGTAGAAACAAACAATGCTAGAGAAACAATGAAAATTGTTAAAAAGTAATACTTAGTTTTTAGTTAAGCTAACTACCTGTCCTTGATTGGACAGGTAGTTATTTTATTTTAAGAAATAAATTAAAAATTTTAAATATTATTCATTATTCATTATTCATTATTCATTATTCATTATTCATTATTCATTATTCATTATTCATTATCCTAGATATACTTATTAAAAACTGACTTACAGTTTATTAATTTATTCGAAAACGACTTTTTTAGAAACAAACTTTAATTACTACCGTATTAAAACCAAAAAAATTGATAATAAAGTTCCCCTAAGAACCCTAACAATCAAACAGTTTTAACACACAACACAATGAAACAGTTGTACTTAATTAACTTGCTGTATACAATAAATCAGAAGTTTAATAATGAAATTCAGACAAATTCACTATCGGCATTAAAGGAATTTAAACTAAAACTTTCGAACTTTTCTAGTTCGTTATTTTTGTTTTGTTCTTTTTTATTTGCTATTGGTAATTTAAATTCACTTTCGGCGCAGACTAATCCTGCTGCTCACAACCTAAGTGCTAATTTTTCTTTTACAACTCAAACTGCAACAAATACCTCATACCCAACAAGTTTGAGGGGCTGGTCTACTGAGGCAAATAATATTTCAACAAATTCAACCGCA